>JAAUYD010311231.1_pt1 | contig 19235 bp, 14 predicted proteins | sample 7278101 | NCBI WGS metagenome assembly JAAUYD01 (sample SAMN14350128, study PRJNA611818) | marine sediment metagenome | isolation source: surface marine sediment (0.6m) | place: French Polynesia: Moorea | collected 2018-08
AATGGTTTTTTGGACCAACAGTACGCTGGGGTCTTTTCTGGCACCGCTGATGATTTTCTCGACCTTGCCGTCCCCGCTGCCTTGTTTGAGAAAGGCTTGCATGCGGGGCTCCCTGAGGTTCAGCAGCGGTGTATAAAGGCGGCCGTCAGGCCTCAGGAAAATGGCGAAAATCACATCCTTGTCGGCCTGGGCCGAGCGTGCGAACTTGACCAGGTCGCCGATGCGATTGAACAAAATGGCCTGGGGGGCCACTTGGGCCAACAGGCTCGAAAGGGCATCGGCTTTGTCGGCCAGGGCATTTGCCCCTTCTGTCCGGGCATGCCGGGCTTCGTTTTGGAATGCTTGCTGGGTTTTATGGGTGATGGCCGCCGCCGTGTCTGCAGTCATCGCCGCCATGGTGGCTTTTAAATCCTTATCCAATTGCTGGAACTCGTTTTTAAGCTCTGCATCTGAGGCGGCCAGAGTGGTGTTGAGTTCTTCACCCATTTTTTCCAATAGTGATTGTTGAATCTGGACGACGGCCGCCCCTATGCCGGCAAAGGAGACAATCAGCAGAAGTGATATGGGTAACAAAAGTTTCAGTCGAATGCTGGTTTGAATGCGTTTGAGGATCATGGTGGTACGGTCTGGGCCCTTCTGTATCTTATATATACCTGCAACAAATTGCCGCAGCTCGCTGATTTTGAACTACGGCGTCCATGGGTGCCGGCTGCTTCGAGCTGGGTTGCGATGCATTCAGGAAAGTTCAGCCAACATGAGATCAATGGTCGCTGGCAGCCTATACTTTAACATCGGGACTAAACCGCCATACTTGAGGATAGATATGGCGTGCTGGCATATATAAATGCAGCGGGCTATCAAGTTGTGGTTAGGGACTTTAGAGATTATCGACGCTCGGTCGTAGCAGGGCGCAGATGGGGATATTGTTCGTTCAGCAGCGCCTCCAAAGCGGGCATCACCGCATCATCCAGCTTCACATCTCCCAGGGAATAGGTACCACCGAGATATTCATATTTGGGCGTGCCGAGACGGTGGTAAGGCAGCATTTCGTAGGTAACGAAAGGCATGTCGGTGATAAATTCCAGGATTGCGCGGATGTCATCCGGTTGATCGTTTACACCGGGGACGATGGGCGTCCGCACCAGAATGGGCAGGTTGGGCCATGCTTTGCGAACTGCTTTGAGGTTGCTCAAGATGCGCTTGTTGGAAACACCGGTGACGGTCTTGTGCCGGTCATCATCCATCACCTTGAGGTCGAACAGCAGGTTGTTGAGGTATTCACCGGCCGCAATCAAGTCTTCGGTGCCGCAATAACCGCACGTCTCCATGGCGGTATTGATGCGTCGGTGCTTGGCTTCTTTAAGCAGGGCGATGGCAAACTTGGATTGATGCATGGGTTCGCCGCCGCTGAGGGTTAGACCGCCGCCGGAGCGGGAATAAAAGATGCTGTCCTGCTCAACTTTGTCGATGACCTCATCGACACTTTTCTCTTCGCCGTATACCATGAGGGCTTGAGGCGGGCATATGTCGGCGCACAGAAGGCAGTTCGTGCAGAGATCCCAGTCGATGAACGCTCGATTTTCGTCGTCTTTGCTGATGGCGTCGACAGGACAGACCTCCATACAGCGAATACAGTGGTCGAAGGTCAGGCACTTTCTGCGGTTGTAGGCCAGTTGGGGTACCGGACGCTGGGATTCCGGATTACTGCACCATTGGCATCGCAACGGGCAGCCCGAAAGAAAGACCACCGTGCGGATACCGGGCCCGTCATGGACCGAGTATTTTTGGATATTGAAAACGATGCCGGTCAGTTTATCGCGCGATAGAGACATATGATTCATTACCTTGACTGAGGCCTGGGCCGCAATTTCAGGCCTCGGTCTCCGGTGTACGATTAAATAATGGAACGAGGGGGCGGTCCGTTCGGGCCACCCCCTCTATTACGGCAGGCTCACATGCCGTTAGATCGTCTCATGGCCGGATCGCGCGATCAAGTCGTCCTGCAGATCCTTTGACAGGTCGCAGAAGTAGGCGCTGTAGCCGGCGATGCGCACAATCAGGTTCCGGTATTTGTCGGGTTCTTTCTGGGCATTGAGCAGGGTTTCGGCATTGACCACGTTAAACTGGATATGCCACAACCGCAGGTCGCAGAAAGTGCGGATGAAATCCACGAGTTTACGAGTACCCTCCTCGCCCTCCACACATTTGGGCGTGAATTTGATGTTGACCAGTCGGGCGGCACGCTCACGGTAGTTGAAGTTCTTGGTCGTGTAATTGGACAGCATCACAGCGGTGGGGCCGTTTTTGTCGGCACCATGGGAAGCAGAGGAGCCGTCCGACAGCGGGCTCCAGGCATACCGGCCGTTGGGGGTGGCGGAAACCACTTTGCCGAAAGGCACGTGGGAGGTAAAGGGGACGTACCGCAAGTCCAGATTAACGCCCAACTCTTTGGCGTACGCTTCGGTGAACGAGAGCGACACTTTGTCAATGGCCCGGGCAATGGAGTCCGCATATTCGTCGTTGTTGCCATAACAGGGGACATTTTGCAGCATTGCGCGGATGTCTTCATGGCCTTCGAAATTGTTTTTAATCGCCTCGATGACCTCGCCCATGGTCAGCTTCTTCTCTTCGAAAACCAGTTTTTTGATGGCCGACAGGGAATCCACTACCGTTCCGTAGCCGATGCACTCGAAGTAGCCCAGATTGATCCCTTCGGGAATTTGGGGCGTGTGCAGGTCGAGGTTATGTTTCATGCACAGATCGTGGACAGCCGATCCCATGGGCGCGGCAAAGTGCCGGTGGCGCAAATTAATAATGTGGTATTGCTGAATAAAGGCGTGCTTGATGAAATTCACCTGCTGTTGGGTAAAAGCACTCCAGAACTGATCCCAGCTCTCAAATTTGGTGGGATCGCCGGTCTCTAAAGAGAGCTGCTCATCGCCATATTTGAGCATTTTACCGTTGTGCAACGTCATCTCCAGAGCAGCCGCAAAGTTGATGTAGGCGCAGCCGGAAGTGTAGGTGTCGCGGTTGGGCATGCGAATCTCGGCACATCCGGAGATGGCATAGTCGAAGATTTCCTCGAATTTTGCCCCTTTGGACAGGTGCAGGGGAATCACCTCTTCGTCGTTGATCAATTTGGGGAAGCCGGATCCCTCTTTGATGGTTTCCGCGACTTCATAGAGAAAGCGCTCGGGTGAACGGGCATGGATGCGCGCCGCCAGGTCCGGATAATGGTGCGGAAACTCTCGTTTTGAGCGCAGGAACAGATAGGTCAGCTCGTTGGTGGCATCTACGCCGTCAGGGGTTTGCCCGCCAATGGTAACAGCCTCCCAGTGTGCATAGCCTTCATTGAAGGCGCCGCCGGTGGGGGAGATGTAGAGGTCGATGAATTGGGCCATGCCCACATACATCAATTCGATGAGTTCGATGGCTTTGTCGTCATCCAGGATGCCTTCGGCCACATCTTTTTTGTAATAGGGGTAGAAGTATTGGTCCATGCGGCCGTTGGAGATGATGGTGCCGGTTTTTTGCTCGATACGGGAGAACATCTGGGTGAACCATTGGCTCTGCACCGCTTCGTGAAAAGTGCGGGCCGGATGTTCTGGAACGCGGCGGCAATTGGCGGCGATCAGTTCGAGTTCGGCTTTGCGTTGGGCATCATTCTCTTGTACAGCCATCTCTGCAGCTAGATCGGCATGGCGATTGGCCCAAATGATGATCGCATCGCAAACCAGGACAATGGCCTCAAAGAACGGCTTTTTTTCGGTGTTGGCCGTGGGCGACAGCGGGTCAAGGCTGTCCAGCTTCTCCATGGCCTCTTTGCGTATTCCACCAAATCCGCGTTTAAGGACCTTTTCATAGTCGTGAACCCACTGCAGGGCGGAGCGGAAGGATGAGGTCTCATTGACGATGAAACGGGACCGAAGACCTTCCGGATCATCATAGGTTAACTTGTGGGTCTCCGGGGGCAATACTTTGGCCAAGGCCTCATGATAGGTCTTGCCTTTCCAGTAAGGCGCAATCTCTTCAACTACGATCTTGGCATCTTCGGCATTGATGGAAAATGGAGACTCGGTTCGGGTCGGCAGATCTTCAATGGCCATATCCAGAAAGTCCCCGTCCAACTCGGGATAGAGAATTCCATAGCGGCCTTGTACACCGGCGCGTCCGGCCAATAGCTGATGCTCGTCGATGTAAACCGAACAATTTTCTGCGATGTGTTTCATGGCTTTGGCCCAACGCAGCACCAGCGCCTCACCTTCGGTGGTCTTCATCGATTCAGTGAAATACTTGGCCCTCTCGATATCGATAACCGGCTTTAACCCTTCGATTTGATCAAGGATTTTAAAGACCCTAGCATGAGACTCGCGATACTTATTGGGTTTGTTCTCGATTTTGTCTTGAAGCATTTGTTCATGCGGTGAAAGGCAACAATCCATGATTCTCTCCTTTTGGGGCTATGATGATAATGCCATTTTTTTATGTGTTAAAAGTCTGGTGTCTATGGTATCTTCCCAGAAAACTGAAAGCGCCTTGTCGGTCTGTTGTGCAAATTTTCCTCTGATGCAGTTCATTGTTGGTCACTTTCTTATTAGTAATGTTTCTCATATAAGCAAACGTCATGCCCTTTGCAACCGACTGATGCTGAATTTCTTTCCTTATTGTATATCTATCTGTTTTTTCTATTCTAATTGGAGTCGTTAAAAGTTGGAAGGTCCACGTCAGGGTCTCTAAATCTTATCTCAAACAGCTCCTTAATTGGTGTTCTAGTTTTTCAGAACTCTATATTGATGCAAAAGTGCAACATATGGATGGCCAGCAGGTGCATTGAGTGTAGTGAATCTACAACTCGTTGCAAAAATGCAACATTTGCGCTGCATTTTCGCCTCTTCAAAAAGTGTGACAGCGTGTTCAAGACATGATGAAGGGCGCTGTCGGGTTGGTCACTATAGGGGTTTAGAAAAAACCAGTAATATTAAATAATCACATAATATCAAATAATTAAGTACATATACACACACTTTCTAGAAGGGCAAATTCGAGACACAAGTGTCTCAGGCTCGTTTTTTGCAGTGCTATAAATCGGATGACCATGGTTGGGGGGAAATGACTTGGCGGCAAACTAGCGTATGCTCGAACAGTCCTAATTTCTAATTTCGCGTCCTAGCGGCGGACGTGAATTTAACACCGGTCATGGAGTAGCGTGGCAGGAAGTCGCCCAATAATGAGGCGGTTCTCTGCCGCATTGGCTGCGAAGTTTATTTTTTACGAGTTACCCAAGGAGGCAGCGATGGTAAGAAGGAAGTGTTTTATTGCAATTTTGGCAGTGGTTTTCTGTATTGCTTTTATGGGCGTTCCCAACGCAATGGCAAAAAACTACACGCTTAAAATTCAGACGGCCGTACCCAGTGCCAGCGTCTATTTTAAGCTTATCGAAAGAATGGCCAAACGCATCGAAGCCATGTCGTCCAAACGACTGGCCATCGAAGTATTGCCCTCAGGTGCGGTGGTCGGTGCATTCGAGATTCTGGATGCTGTGGATCAAGGCATCGTGAACGGTGGTATGGCCTGGACCCATTATTGGTCCGGCAAGCATCCGGCGGGGCTGCTTTTTTCAGCTCCAACCGCAGGTCTTGGGCTTGGCTTGGACCAGCTTAGCACCGTCTCCTGGATTTACGATGGTGGTGGCGACGAGCTCTATCAAGAGTATTTCACCAAGGTTTTGGGTTACAACATCAAAGGTTTTATCTGCATGCCCATGGGCCCCGAGCCATTTGGCTGGTTTAAGAACCCGATCAGCTCGGTGGCTGACCTCACCAAAACCAAATTTCGTTCACCCCCTGGAATCCCTTCCGAATCCCTGAAATTGATCGGTATCCCGGCCGTATCCATGCCCGGCGGTGAAATCGTTCCCTCTGCCCAGCGCGGCGTCATCGACGCTGCCGAGTGGATCAGCCCTGCGGATGACCGCAACCTCGGGCTCTCTTCCGTATGGAAAAATTACTACCTCCAAGGCCTCCATCAGGCCATCTCCATTGGTGACGTTTACATAAATCTGGATTGGTGGAAAAAATTACCCGCCGATCTGCAGGCCATTTTTCAGGCCGGTATCATGACCTGTATCGCCGACAGCTACAATTGGAACGTCAGCCAGAACAGCATGGCGCTCAAAGAGCTGGTGACCAAGGAAAATGTAAAAGTTCACGATACGCCGGATGATTACTTCGAGGCCTATATGGCAGCGACCCAAAAAGTCCTGGACAAATATGCCGCCAAGGATGCCTTCTTTAAAAAAGTCCTGACCTCCCTGCAGGAATGGGCCAAAATGACGGTCCCCTACGAGGCTAAAGCCAACGGGGTTTACTACAAAATGGGCCAAACCGCCTTGGATAAAGGCGTTGTCGGCTACAAAAAATAGAGTACGAAAGTAGGTGCGTACCGGGGAAACAGCTTCCCCGGTACGCTTTTTTTGCGTTATTGCGCTGATTGGCGCATCACGCCATTCAGCCGGTTGCGCGCATACGCCACCTGGCACTAAGGATGTATGAGTATGGACAATCAGAATTCAGAAACAGATACCCCCTTGAAAGGACCAGAGGCAATTGATGACGCGCCCCGGAGTCTGCTCAAGGCCATTTCATTCATCGATTCGATCAGCATCTGGAGCGGTAGAGCTGCCGCAGTGCTCATATTTCCCATGATCTTCAGCCTGGTCTGGGAGGTGACGGCGCGATACTTTTTTAACGCGCCTACAATCTGGGCCAACGACCTGTCCACCATGCTCTACGGCGCATTGTTCATGGTCGGTTCGGCTTATGCTTTGCAGCGCCAACAACATATTCGCACCGACTGGCTCTATGAAAAGTGGTCCATCCGGACCCGGGCCATCGTCGATTCAACCTGCTACATCCTGCTCTATTTTCCCGGCTTGTCCATTTTTCTTTGGGTGGGATGGAAGTATGCTCTGCGCTCCACCATGCTCCAGGAGCGGATCGTATCCAGCCCCTGGCTGCCGTATATCTGGCCCCTTAAACTATGCATTCCCCTGGCAACGCTCTTGTTGTTGATCCAGGGAATCTCGGAATTGATCAAGAGCCTATACGCCGTTAAAACCGGCTTGGATATCCACGAGGAAACCGAAGGCGTCGAAACCTAGACAAGGAGTTACCCATTATGAGTCCCGAAGTACTCGGACTGCTCGCCCTAGCGAGCCTTTTCATCTTCATTCTGGTCGGTTTCCCCATCTCCTTTACGCTGATATTTCTCAGCTTGGTGACCGGCTATATTGGCATTGGCAAAGTCGTTTTTCATCTAATGACCCTACAATTTTACTCCGTTATGACGGATACAGTACTGTCCGCCGTACCCTTCTTTTTGTTCATGGGGTATGTCTTGGAAAGTTCGGGATTGATGAACCGGTTGTTCAAAGCTTTCCAGATGATGCTGGCGCGGCTGCCGGGCTCTCTCTACCTGGCGGTGACCTCCACGGCGACCATCTTTGCGGCCGCCACCGGCATTGTGGGTTCATCGATTACGCTGTTGGGCGTAATGGCGGCACCCACCATGCGCGAGAGTAAATACAACGTGCGTTTGTCCGCCGGTTGTATCTCGGCCGGAGGAACTTTGGGCATCCTGATTCCCCCCAGCATCATGCTGGTGGTCATGGGGCCCGTGGTCGGCGTTCCGGTAACGGATCTGTTCGCCGCGGCGATTTTCCCGGGGATCATTCTGGCCAGCATTTATATCGGATATTCCCTGATCCGCTGCTGGATCAACCCCAAACTCGGCCCACCCCTGCCCGTTGAACTGAGGGCCGACTCGTTTTCGTGGGTGCTCAAAGAGTTCTTTCTCGGCGTCATCCCGGTATTGACCCTAATCCTGGCCACCCTCGGCAGCATCATGGCCGGAATGGCGACACCCACTGAGGGAGCTGCTGCAGGAGCTTTCGGCTCCCTGGTACTGACCACGGCGTATCGGCGCCTGACATGGGATGGTATCAAGAGCAGCGTCATGCGGACGGTTGAGATCTCGGCCATGATTCTGCTGCTGGTTGCGGCGTCCAATTTCTTCGGGTCGGTATTCTCACGCCTCGGATCCGCCACCATGCTGACGAATCTGCTCATGAGCCTGAATCTGCACCCCCTGATTATGCTGTTTTTGATCCTGGCGCTTATCTTTGTCCTGGGTTGGCCGTTGGAGTGGGTGCCCATCGTGTTAATCATCGTGCCCATTTTGATGCCGCTTGTGCGTCAGATGGACTATAATCTGCTCTGGTTCTGCACCCTGGTGGCGGTCACCCTGCAAACAGCCTGGTTGTCACCGCCGGTGGCCCTATCGGCCTATTTTCTGAAAGGGGTCGTGCCCAATTGGCAGCTTAAGGATATTTATATCGGCATGATGCAGTTTATGGTCCTGCAGGTGATCGGCTTACTCATTATCGTGATGTTCCCGATGATCGCAACCTGGCTGCCGGCAGTATTGAGTCAATGATGTCTCCATAGCTGTAATAGTGGAGACAACCTGATTTTCAACTTTATCAGCGAAGGCTGCCTTCCATCCTGGAGGGCAGCCTTTTACATTGGCATAAAACCTGCGGATTTATGTAGGAGCGGCTTTTAGCCGCGATGGATCTTCTCGCTAGGTCGTTATATCGCGGCTAAAAGCCGCTCCAGCAGCATACATTAAGCCTGATAATAGAAGAGAAATAATCATGAAGATTTTGGTTTTAAACTCCGGCAGTTCTTCCATTAAATACAAGCTGATCGATATGCGCGACGAGACCCTTCTGGCCGAGGGGTTGGTGGAACGCATCGGCGAGACTGCCAGTACCGTAAAGCACATCCAATATCTGGCCGACGGGCCGCCGTCCACCACACGACTGGAAGAGGCCATCACCGATCATGGCCAAGGCATGGAGAAGGCCGTATCCCTTTTGACGGCACCTGACACCGGTGTGATAGGTGATTCCGAGGACATTGCGGCCATAGGACACCGGGTGGTTCACGGCGGCGAAACATTTCGCGAATCGACCCTTATCGATGCAACGGTGATTGCCAACATCGAGGCCTGCATTCCTTTGGCGCCACTCCACAATCCGGGCGGTCTGGCCGGTATTCGCACCGCCATGAATCTCTTTCCCGCAACCCGCCAAGTCGCGGTGTTTGACACAGCCTTTCACCAAAGCATTCCTTCCCACGCTTTTCACTACGCTTTGCCCTATGATTATTACGAAGAGCTTGGGATCCGCCGCTATGGATTCCACGGTACTTCCCATGGTTATGTAACCGGTGAAGCGGCCCGTTTGTTGAACAAGCCTGTGGATGAAATGAATCTCATCTCTTTGCACCTGGGCAATGGGGCATCCATCACTGCTGTTGCCAACGGGCGCAGCGTCGATACCTCCATGGGCATGACGCCCCTGGCCGGTGTGATCATGGGATCGCGCTGTGGGGATATTGATCCGGCCATCATCGAGTTGGTCACCCAGCAGAAAAACTTGTCCCTGGGACAAGTGATGCAAATCTTGTCCAAAGAGAGCGGCCTAAAGGGAATATGCGGGAAAAATGACTTGCGCGATATTCATCAAAGCTGCGCCGCAGGGGATAAGCAGGCCCAATTGGCCCTGGATATGCTCATATATCGCTATAAACAATATGTCGGAGCCTATATGGCCATTCTGGATCGTGTTGATGCCCTTGTCTTTACTGCAGGAATCGGCGAAAATGATGCCGTGGTACGACAACGGGTCTGTCAAGGCTGGGATCATTTGGGCATTGTTCTGGATGAAACGCTCAATATCCGGTGGAGCGGCATAGCCGGCGCCATAAGCGCCCCCGACTGCCGCATAAAAGTACTGGTCGTCCCAACCAATGAGGAATTGGAAATTGCAAGGCAAACAGCCCACGTCATTGGCCGGGATCAGACGTAAACAGACATCTAAACCAATTCATCGTGCAGGAGCCGGTTATGGAATGGATACCCATCAATCAACCCCGCCCCGAAGACGGTAAGCAGTATGATATTCGTTTAACTGACGGCACTGTGGTCAGCAACGTCACTTACTGGGATTACGGCTGCGGCTTTGAACCCTTGGAGTTGGAAGCCTCACCCCCCACCGACGGTTGCCATGTGAAATACCCGCTTTCTCAGGTGGAAGCCTTTCGGCCGGCAGAGGGCTAAGCTATGACATGATGTCTTCTTCAGTGACGGATAGAGTTCAAGGTTCTTTCGATCCCGATTTCGATTTATATGTTGTTGCCCGGTCTCAAAGCAGAACAGCCCTCCGGATAGCGCCGGAAGGCCGAATTTAGTAATTCATTGAAAGTACGACTAGTAGTTCTTATCCAACAGGGCAATGACGTCTTGTTCCGTTACCCTTCTTGCATTGTTGTCGATCAGGCGCGCTGCTCCGATGGTGGCTTTGGCAATATCCGGGATGGCGTCCCGTGGGACATCGTAGCTGCCCAGCCGATAGGAGATGTCCAAATCATCCAGAAGTCTTTTAATGGCTTTAACCGCTAATCCTGCAGCGTCCATTTCATTCAGGCCAAAGGTGTCTTCTCCAAAGGCATTGGCAATATTGATGAATTTTTCCGGGCAGGCCATTAAATTGAACTCCATGACCCAGGGACTGATAAAGGCCGTCAGGAGTCCGTGCGGCAGGTGAAAGCGTCCGCCGATAGCCAGGGCCAAGGCGTGATCGAGACCGTTTTGGGTGTTCGAAAAGGCCATTCCAGCCAGGCAACTGGCCTGCAGCATCTGCGTGCGAGCCTCGATATCGTTTCCGTTGGCATATGCGCGACGCAGGTTTGCTGCGATCATTTGGATGGCTTTCAAATTCAGGGTGTCGGTCAAAAATGATGCCCGTACCCCGGTATAAGATTCCAATGCATGCACAAAGGCATCCATACCTGTCATGGCGGTGACGTGCGGTGGCAGGCCCACAGTCAGCTCAGGGTCGAGAAGCGCTGTGCGGGCGTACATATGCTCGCTGACAATACCTTTTTTTACATCGTTGGCAGTGTCGGAGAGCACACAAATCGATGTGACTTCACTGCCTGTGCCGGCTGTGGTAGGTACCAGCACCAGCGGTAACCCAGGATTAGGAACCTGTTCCATTCCGAAATAGTCTTCAACTTTACCCGTGTTCGTCAGCATGACCGACGTGACTTTGGAGATGTCCAGGGCGCTGCCGCCGCCAAAACCTACCACGATATCGGGATTGAAACCCTTGGCGGCCTCGACGCTTTTGGCCACTACTTCGATACGCGGATCGGGCTCCACTTCGGCAAAAACGTGGTTGGGCAGCTCCGCTTTGTCCAGGGCGGTGACCATTCGATCCACCAGGCCTGCGGCCTTTATGCCCGGATCCGTTACCACCAATACCCGGCTGCCTTTCTGCCGTTTAATCTCCTCGCCAATGTCTTGAAGTGCGCCGGCGCCGAAAACGATGCGCCGGACCGCATTGAACGACTGGATTTGCATGACCTGCTCCTTTTCATCAAATTGTGGGTGGGTAATCATTATGGGCCGTGGCCTTGCTTCGTATTATGGGCTTGTTAGCGCATACCGCAGAGGCCTTTAATGCGCTGCGGGCTTTCATATTTGAACCCATGATCGAGAGCGTCGTGAAGATGTCCGGCTGCCCGCAGATGATATCTGATACATCAGACATCAATGACTCTGTCAAGAAAAATATGAACGAACTGCAAGAACGTCAATCCGCGCGTTGTAATGGGTTAATTATACATTATCCGGGTAGCAGAGGCAGTGGCATTGTATGACCCTTGGAAGGCGGATTGAACAGCAGAATGTAGAAGTGGCCCTGAAGGAGGAATATCCAATTTGTAGGTTGGGTTGAGGAACGAAACCCAACAATTGAATGACCCAGTGTTGGGTTTCGCAAGCTCAACCCAACCTACGATGGAGAACAATTGCTTTCTTAAGTGAAATCCACCGTTATGGCAGGACGGTCACCTCTACAGCATGCTCGGCAATGCCGTTGTTGCCGTACCCAAGTGTATTCCAAGTTGCATTGGAGGGTTGCTGATGGCCCTGGTCGTCTATGGCACGGGATGTAATCGTATACCGACCGGCTTCTTTGACGGGCCAAACAAACTGCCACTGTCGCCAGGCATAGGGTGTGTCCGGCCCAATAAATTCAACGGCCTGCCAACTGGCACCATTATCCACCGAGACCTGCACCTTCTCGACACGGCCCTCTCCGGCATAGGCTGCCCCGAGTATGACAATCTCTCCGGTGGTGAGCTGCTGCTGTGCCGTGGGCTGTGTGATGATAGACTTTAGTTTAATGGATTTGACGATTTCACCGCTTTCTGGTTTTTGGCCTTTATCAAATACCCGGTAAACTTTGTCCATGAAAAAGCCATCAAAAGGACTGTCCAGCAATGTGATGCGGTTGAGCCACTTCACACAGCTGGCGCCGGTCCAACCCAGAGCCAGCGACCGCAACGGGTAGCCATGGTCAAGGGGTAGGGGTTCGCCATTCATTTCATAGGCCAATACCGTGGAAGAGAGCGCTTTTTCCATGGGAATGCTGCGAATAAACTTGATACCGGCCTTGCCCAAGGGGGTATCCATGCCCTCAAAGGCCACATGCGCGGCACGCGACTTCAGTCCAGCCCTGCTCAAAACATCCCGTAACCAGACACCGCCCCATACAGCATTGCCGACACCCCCGATGGTCCAGGGGTTTCCAGAGGCCTTTTTTTCCAACAGCGAGCGACTGTTTCCGGAGCACTCCAATGTATTGGCGATGATCGCTTTTGGCATTTGTACGAGCTGGTCGAAGTCCAGTTCCAGAGTTGTCTTCACTTCCCCCTCGACCGTGAGCCGCCAATCTTTCAACGCCACCGGTTTCTCGGGTATCTTGCCTTGGTTGCGGTTGAAGAAAAATGCATTCGGCGTAATCCAGGATCGCAGGCGGTCTGCGGGTGTTTCGGCATTCAGCGGCATTTCCGTCATTATTCTTTTGGATTGGGTCATGGATGGGCTCCTCATTGTGTGCTTTGAAACCCGTCATCTTCAATGACGCGATCCCCCCTATGCATGGCCTGCCGCACATAACTTCACTGGAGAGGCGCGTAAAAGAGGTACGAAGATAACAAGATCGAATGTATGCTGAGGCTTGCCTGCCTCATTAAATTGGGATTGTCGGGGGCACAGCGCAGGCGGTATTAAATGTCTTCATATATATATGAACAATATCGCGTTGACGTCAATAGGGCATTATCCCCGGTGCACTTTTCAATTGCGACGGTTGCGCAGTTTGCGAAAGAGTGTTGAACGATCCACCTTCAGTCGTTTAGCCACCTTGGCGTGAGAGCCGTAATGGGAAAGCGTGCGCTTGAGAATACTTCGCTCGATTTCGCCCATGATGGATTTTAAACTGCGGTTTCCAAATTGGAGTTCCGTCATCAGATTAGGGAAAACAAGATCTTCAGTCGCAGATGGTTGGGGTTGATCTTCGGTAATGTTCGGATCCAGACATGCTTCCGCCAAGGGTCCGACCATGTTGCTGGGCAGGGCGGAGACGCCGATATCCCCGTCAGGGTGCGTAATGACCAAGCTTTGCACCAGGTTTTCCAATTCACGGATATTACCGGGCCACTCGGAGTTGTGAAAGGCTTGTTGGGCGTCTGAGGTCAACTTCAGCCTTTTTTTGTATCGGCTGGCAAAACGTTCCAGGAAATGGTTGGCCAATGGGACAATGTCTTCGCGGCGCTCTCGCAGCGGCGGTATGGTGATGACCGCCACATGCAGCCGGTAGTATAAATCCCTGCGGAAACGCCCTTGTCGAACTTCTTCTTCCAAGTCCCGGTTTGTGGCCGAAACTACCCTTACATCTACTTTTCGTGTTTTGGTGGATCCCACCCGTATAATCTCCCTATCCTGGAGAACACGCAACAGTTTAGCCTGCATCACGAGGGGCAGTTCACCGATTTCATCCAAGAATAGGGTTCCCTTTTCGGCCATCTCGAAAAACCCGAGCTTGCCTTTAGAGTGTGCTCCGGAAAACGCCCCTGGGGCATATCCGAAAAGCTCGGATTCGAAGAGCGACTCGGGTATAGTGGGGCAATCCACCTTGACGAAAGGTTTGCCGGAGCGGTTGCTGGCATTGTGAAGGCGATGGGCGAATACATCCTTGCCCACCCCGGTTTCACCCTGCAACAGAATGGTCGCGTCGGTTCCGGCGAGTCGGTCGATTTTTCGAATCAGCTCTGCCATGGCATAGCTGTGGGCGATCAAAGGGCGTTTCTGCTCACTCTCTTCAACCAAATATTGAACATTGGTACGGTATTTTTCGATGAGTCGGCGTTGGCTGATGATCTGCTCGCGGAGTTGGGCCATGAGGGTGACATTGCGGACAAAGGTCACCACGAGGGCTACATCGCCATTCTCATCAAAGATGGGATAGCCGTTAAGAACCAGCTTTTTATTTTTTCGGTCGGTCTGCACTGAGGTGGCCGGCTTCCCGGTTTTAACGATCCGTGGGTGCAGGATAGTGTCGAAAAGGCCTTCCTCGGTGAGAATTTCGACATTCTGACCGATGAGACGCTCTTTATTTAATCCAGTGAGCCGTTCATACATGGAATTGATGCGAAGGGTCTGCCCGTTCCTGTCAGAGATATATATCCTGTCACTGATGAGGTCTAATATATGGCTGAAATATTTATATAAATATTGATCGTCGCCATTGTTGTTATGGTCGCTCACGGTGTCCCCCGACGGATTGGTTTAGAAGAGAATTCTACGAAATCAACCCTAAGATGTCAAACGCGATTTTGCCCGCGAACCCTAACAGAAACGCTGTCTCCCGTGCAAAATGACAGGAAAACAAGAAGCCGTCAACGTGGTTGTTGTAACCATTACCTGACGATTGGGTAAAATGCTTGATTTACTTCTGATGCGATCCGGAAAAGAGGATCTTCAACTGCTTCGGCGCTGTATTTCAATCGGCGGTTTTGTAATGTAACAACTTTCGTGATTACATGTAGGAGCGGCTTTCAGCCGCGATGGATATTTTCAACCTACAATAGAAAATCGCGGCTAAAAGCCGCTCCTACATCCTTACGATTAATATATAATGCAAATGCGGGCAGTTGAGTTTAAGGTTGAGAGGGTTTGTTATTCCGTATGTGGGTAATTCCCAGTTAGTCTTTTTTCGAGAAGATAAGCGCGCCACATTTCAAGCAACGACGCCGGTTTAAATCCCCGGCGTCGATTTCGGGCACCGATCTCAAAGAGATATCGATACTGCCGCAGCAATGTTCGATAAGCTTCCAGTATGGGCGTTTTGCGATCCCAAATATGGGTCGCTTCACCCCCGGCGCCGTTGATTTCTACGATTTTAAAACCCTTTCCATGCTGCAGTTCGCGATAGTCTGAAAATCGCACATCAAAACGGCCGAAGTAAAACTCGGGGGTGTCGTTTGCAATGGCATCGAAGGTGTCGCGCATTTCGGTTGTAATAAACTGGTTGCCGTTCCTAAAAATGGTACCGCGGCTGTGGCTGCCGGTAAACGCCAGCCGAAAATTTTGATTGACCGGGATGATGTCGTCTAAGTGTTCTTTGTGGCGCTCAAGGTAGACGTGTTTGATCAGGCCTGCGCGGCGATCATTCTCAATAAGCTGGCGCAAAGTAGCTTTTCCATCTCCGGTAACGAATGGAAAATATTTCAAGGTCAAAGAGAAGATAAAGCCTTTTTCTTCTCCGGGAAAACGAATATAAAAGACGCCTGCTTCTCCTTCGTGGGGGACGAGTTCCTGTATCATCACCCGGCCGTTTTTAGGAAACCCTTCAATATATGCTGCCAGTTCCGAACTGTTGCGCACAATTTGTACGCCGACCCCCCGACAGCCAACATCCGGCTTCACTACTGCCGGATAGACAATGTCGTTTTTTTTCATCAATTTTTCGGCAAGGCGCAGTTCATACTGGATTTCGCTGTAACCGTATTGGCGTGTCAGCGCTGTAAAGCGGGCCACCCTGCGACGACTTTGGCCGCCAACCTTGGACAAAACAGCCTCTTTGGACTCTCCGACCAGTCCGCCTACCGGGAAAAGGGGGTTGGCCACGGTGGGTAGGGTGGCGGAGCCATGGCGTAAGGAGAGCAGCAGCCAACTGAGGGTAATAGGAATATAGAACAGCTCGGTCGGCCAAAATTCATAAAAAGAGAGGGCCGGCCCCGACGGGTCAAAGGGCGGCATCCCCTGATGCATGGGCTTGCCGGGATATGTTGGGGAGATTGCATTTTTGATGTGTAGGTCTATGGCCTGGTGTTCTGAAGATCTACGACCGTTCATCTCAGCGTTGCCTATCATTTTGGGCTCCCGTTAACTTTTTATACAGCAGTATGCCATGGTATAACTGCGAGTACTCTTCCCCCGTGCCTCTGAAGATTGCCATAAAGAGCTCTTATCGGCTCTATCACTCCGTTCGTCTAACCCTTTCCACAAGATGTTCCAGAGCTTCGTCGATAGCTGGTTTCGAATGCCAGGGAATAAAATGATCCTTCCGCCTCAATATCTTCTGTTCGATTGATGCGTTGGTCAGCTTTTGTTTTAGATATTTTAAATTGTCCGACGGCACCAGCGGATCCATGTCCCCGTGAACCGCATTGACGGGGATGCGGATACCGTGCAATTTATCGGCTTGCGCCAGCAGTTCCCTCTTGAGTCCCAGCAATTCACGGTTAGCCGTGTCGATTGTTTTGGGCAATAATCGCGAGATGGGTTTATAGGTGCCCAGCAGCTGAATCCAGTTGGCTTCTTCCAGGTCCGGATCTACTGCCCCGGCAAGAAGTAATAAACCACCGACGGCTTCAACATTGTGCAAAGCGGCTTGAATAGCCACTGCCGCGCCTGACGAATGCCCCACGACGATCGCTTTTTTGCCGTTGTCGCTATTGAGGAACGGTAAAAGTGCTCCGGCCTGCTCCTTCAGGGAAAACGCCGCTTTTCTGATTCGGCTGCCTCCGTAGCCGGGACGGTCCAAGGCAATATGGCATCGCCCGGCGGGAGCATCGATCAGATAATCAGCCCAGCCAAAGGCGTTTCCCGGGGTGCCGTGTACATATAGAATGCGCCGTCCGTTTGAGGGCCCTGATTGCAGATAACTAATTCTATCTATTGTTGGCAGTGATACCCGAAGCACGTGACGCTGAAGTTGGGCGATCTGTTCCTCTCCGGCCTGTATCGCCACAGGAGAATTGCGTCCGATGACATTGGAGGCCAACACCTTCAAAGCATGCAGTGGCGGGAATAGGCGCAGGCGTGGAAGTTGGTTTTTTGAGTACCCTTTGATCATCGTACTGTCGGCTTTTCCGTACCTCATAAAGCAGCAAAGGGGTAAATCCCTGAGACAAATCGCCTTTGTGAGTATTTCTGTAACTATTATTTAAAATAATACTCTCGGATGGATTTTTCGTGGGCCTCGAAAGACCAGTGCAGATCCCGCCACAGGTTGGCGGCTTTCTCTGCGTTGCCCTCCTCGATCAAGCGGATCAGTTCGTCATGTTCATCGCAATTGGTGAGCTCCCATTGGGGATCATAGGCCATTCGGGGAAAATCATAGAGTCGCTGCTTAATCGGCAAGATAATCTGCTTGAGTTCCTGGTTGCCCGATAGATTGAGAAATACATCGTGAAAGGCAATATTGAGCTGGTAGTAGTCCTGGTCAAACTCCTTTGGATGATCGCGCTCCATCAGCCGTCTCAGTTTGGTATTGATAGCGGCCATTTGGTTCAGGTGGCGACTCGATATTTGATCGAACACCGAGATGAGCACCGCACTCTCCAAGGCCCCGACAATTTCCAGCATGTTTTTAATGTCTTCTACCGTGAGCGTGTTCACCAGCACCCCCCTCCGTGGCAGGATGCTCACAAAACCTTTGGATTCGAGTTGAATCAGGGCATCCCGTAAGGGCGTTTTGCTGACGCCGAGGCGCTGGCTGATGGCGTTGAGTTGAATGAATTCGCCGGGCTTTATCCGACCGGCTTGAATTTCGCCCCGTAAATATTCGTAGATTTGTTCCCTGAGCGGTCTTACTTCAAGCAGGTTGTCGGCAGGTGCAGGTTGCGATGCAATCATAAGATCAATTCCTCAAACACATTGAATATGTACACAACTGGTCTTAGGTCGGTATAAATAGCCCCTTCGGCCAATGGTGTCAACTATCCCACCCCCAATTCACGTCAGTAGAAGGCGGGTAAAATAAGGCGTACGGATAGGCCGTCGCTCACATGCCCAAGAAGGCCCGCACAAAGGCCATTGCTGCAAGCAGCATAAGCAATATCAATACTTTGCGGCGAAACCGCTCGGGATCGCTGCGGCCGAACCAGCGGTTCCCGACGCCGATACCGACCCACAGGGGCAACAGGCAAAAGACGCTGGTGATCCATGCCTGATGGGTCACCAATCCATCCGCCAGCCCAAAACCGATGGCCATGCCGTCCAAGCCCAGGAAGAAGGCGATCATCGACGCTCTGGAGACAGCCACATCCTTGGGGCTTGAAAGATAGAAGAGGATCACCGGCGGACCTCCGATGGCGCCACCACCATTTAGCAGGCCGGATCCAATCCCGGCCAAGGTCGTCTGGGTGCGGCCGGGCATCCGGGCCAATTGGACCTTGCGCCACAAAAGCAGGCTTAGGCCGAAAACCGTAGCGGCGATGGCGGCCTGCATGGGCCGGGGCGCCAGTGTCGACAGCAGTCGAATGCCGATGGGCGTTCCAATGGCGGCTCCGATGAACAGCCATCGCAGCGATGCCCAATCCACCTGCCGCCAGACCAAGGGCAGGTGACGAATGCTTCCGGCCATCTCAAGCATCAAAATGACCGGAACGGCCTGAGCCGGCGGCATGATCATTGTCAAGGGCACTATGGCAGCCAATGAGAAGCCGAATCCACCATAGCCGCGGATGACAGCGGCCATAAAAATCACTGCGATGAGCAATGCAAAAGTGAGTATGTTCATGGCCGGCAAATGGTGCCCTCGATATTTGCTGCATTACGACGATTAATCATTCATCATGCATCGACAGTTCGTTATCGGTAGAGGGCAGCGGAATGATCAACGTCGGGATCCGCGATCGGCGCAGGACCCTTTTGGCCACGCTGCCCAGAAAGGTATGCGTGAATCCTTTTTCATGGGCACCCATGATAATCATGTCGCATTGGCGAGTTTCGGCTTGATGCAGAATCTCCTCGGC
>JAAUYD010291136.1_pt1 | contig 19223 bp, 15 predicted proteins | sample 7278101 | NCBI WGS metagenome assembly JAAUYD01 (sample SAMN14350128, study PRJNA611818) | marine sediment metagenome | isolation source: surface marine sediment (0.6m) | place: French Polynesia: Moorea | collected 2018-08
ACAACGAATTTTGTAGGGTGGGCAAGGTTTCCAAGGATGAAGTTAGTTTAGATAAGTCTTTAACTTGCCCACCCTACCGTCTTAAGATTCTATTTATAAACAGTCTCTAAGAGGGCAAAGGAGTTTTTTAATCCATTCAGCCCTCATACAATTCAAAATGGAGTTATATCAGTAGGTGATATTAATCCGACACTTGACACCCTAACCTTTGTTGATAACGTCCCAATGCAATTAAAGGGAAATAATGACGATAGAAATGATAACGAATGTAGAAATGACAGGGAAAACCAGTTCCAGTAAACTCTGATTCTTCCCAGGTTCCTTCTTCGGTTTGACTGTTTAATAAATAGTTAATTCCTCGTTCAATCGCATCAGTTTCAAAGTGATTTAATGCCTCTCCTGCATCTAATAAACCAATGAGGGCCCAAGCAGTTTGGGAAGCGGTACTTACCCCTTTTCCTTTGAGAGTGGGATCATTGTAACTCCAGCAGGTTTCTCCCCATCCTCCGTCCTTATTTTGACAGCTTAATAACCAGTTAACTCCTTGTTTGATTTGGGGTTGATGTTTTTCGGGGTTGATAACAGCTAAAGCAGATAATACGCCACTGGTTCCATAGATATAATTGACACCCCAACGACCGAACCAACTGCCATCTTTTTCCTGTTCATTATATAAATAATCAATGGCTTTGTTGATACGAGTTGTTGACGTTTCTAGGTCACAACTTCCCACCATTTCTACTACCCTAGCGGTAACATCAGCAGTATTGGGATCGATCATAGCTTTTAAGTCACCGTAAGGCACTTCGTTTAACCAAGCTTGGTCATTATCCATATCAAAAGCAGCCCAACCACCCTCTTGACATTGCATGGTTTCTATCCATTTTAAACAGCGATTAATGGCTGCTTGTTTGCGGGCTTCATCAGGTAATTTTATGCCATTTAAGGCCATAATAACGACAGCAGAATCATCAATATCAGGATAGAAACGATTAGTAAATTCAAACGCCCATCCACCAGGTTTTCCGACTTTATTTTTAACTGCCCAGTCTCCATATTCTAACCCTTGTTTTTCTAATAACCATTTTCCTGCTTTAACTAAGGAAAAATGATCCTTGGGTAAACCTGAATCCGTCAAAGCTCGTATGCACCAAGCCGTATCCCATACAGGAGACACACAAGCTTGTACACAATAGGTATCATTTTCTTCAATAGAAAAGCGGTCAATGGCTTCAAAGGCGAGTTGAACAGAAGGATCAGCAACATCATAATTTAAGGTACGAAAAGCCAGTAAAGAATTTAACATCGGGGGCATAATTCCTCCCCAATCTCCTGTTTCTTGTTGATGGTTTAACATCCATCTTTCTGCTGCTTTAAGTCCTTCTTCTCGGAAGGGAACTAAGTTAAATTGTTCAGCAAATTTAAAGACCTTATCTAACTCTAAAAAGATGTCACCCCAATTATTATTTTTAGGCAATTCATACTTGACATTTTCTACCCCTTCTGTATATAATTCATCCAAATTAAAGATAGGATCAACTGTAAAAACAGGCTTATCATTGAAGACAATAATTAGGGGTACTGTGCTTTCTCTAGCCCAACTTGCCATTTCATAGATAGTGAAAGGAAAACTATCAGGAAATAACATAATCCAGGGTGGAATAGAGGGGATACCATCCCAGTTATAACAGCCAATTAATGCCAGATGAAACTTAGTAAAAATTCGGGTTTTACTAATACCTCCTTTACTAAGAATAAATTCTTTGGCACGTATTAAAGCTGGATCATTTTTGGGAACCCCTAATAAACGCAGGGCCATGTAAGCTTCTACAGAGGTACTAATTTCTCCACCGTCTCCATAGAAGAGTTCCCACCCTCCATGTTCCCGTTGTTGCTGACGTAAATAAGCTTCAACTTTATGCAAAGGACGGGTTTTATCTGTTCCCCATATTTTATGGACTAGGACTGTTTCAGCCGTTAGGGTAATGTTAGACTCTAATTCAGCCCACCAATAGCCTTGAGGATATTGTAAAGACAATAAATAATTTTGGCTAGCAGTGATGGCATCTTTGAGGGATAAAGCGGGTTTTTGAGTTAGTCTATCTCGCGTTTGCATCGCTAGTTCCGTTACACTCCTTTAGATATGTTTATAGGTTAGCAAGGAACTAAGCGATCGGGGTAATTTGTAGACAAATGATGATATTTATTATTTTTTTAAGAATAGTTCTATTTATGTATATAGATTTTTTCTGGATAAACATCTGTTAAACTTAATTATGGAGATGGTTAATAAATAAGTGAAGAGAAAAACTTTAAAATTTATAGATTTATTTGCTGGTATTGGTGGTTTTAGATTAGCTTTTGAAAAGGCTGGTTATCAATGTGTTTATTCTTGTGAAATCAATGAACCTTGTCGTCAAGTCTACTATAATAATTTTGGTGAATTCCCTGATAACGATATTACTAAAATAGTTCCTGATAATCTTCCTGATTTTGATATTTTAACGGCTGGTTTTCCTTGTCAACCTTTTAGTATTTGTGGAAAAAGAGAAGGGTTTAAAGATACTAGAGGAACTTTATTTTTTCATATATGTGAAATTATAGAAATTAAGAAACCTCAAGTCATTGTTCTTGAAAATGTTAAACATTTAATTCACCATCAACAAGGTAAAACTTTAGAAACTATTATTTATGCTTTAGAAGATTTAGGTTATTTAGTTGACTATAAACTCTTGAATGCCAAAGATTTTGGGGTTCCTCAAAATAGAGAAAGAATTATTATTATTGCAACAATACGCAACAAGTTTGATTTTGGTTTGATTAATACTCACAATAATGTTCCTAATCTTAGGAATTTTTTAGATCAACAAGGAGATTTTGAATATTTAGAAGCGAAAGAATATACATTGATTCAAGAACCTAAAAAACAATTATCAGGTTTAATTTTTATTGGTTATCGTAATAAAAATATTTGGAAAAAAGGAATTAGACCGAATACCGAACATCTTTCTAGAGTTCATCGTCAACCTAATAGAATTTACTCAATAGATGGGGTTCATCCTACTATTCCATCTCAAGAAACATCGGGGCGATTTTTTATTTATATCCCTGAAGAAAATGCAGTTCGTAAATTAACGTTAAAGGAATGTTATAGAATTATGGGGTTTCCTGATAATTTTATTATTCATAATAGTACCGCAGAAGCTTATAAGCAAATTGGTAATTCTATTTGTATTCCCTTATTTAAAGAGATAGCAGTCCAATTAAAAGAACAAATTTTTAACCAACAAAATCAAAATATTGAATCTTACACATATATTCATAAATTTGACTCTAAAGGATTAAACTTACAATTAGAAATAACAGGAATGACAATTATGAATCACAGAGAAAAGTTATTAGAAATATATGATTTATCTCAAAACATCAGTGATATTGGAATATTGATACCTTCACAGTATATAGATTACATTAATGTGATTGCTAAAAATTGTAAAAAACAAAAAGGAGTTTATACTGTTTTAATAACCTTATTAACTCATAAAATTATCAATATAAATCAAGATATTAGATACCATCAAAAGAATTTACCTAATGGTTTTTCAGGAAGAACAATTGATACTCAATACATTACACCAACCTTAAAAGAGTTAGGACTTCCTGCAATGGCTGAAAGTGGATGGTTAACTCGTTCTCTTGAACAGCCTTATCCTTATACCCTAGATTATAATGGTAATATCAGTAACAAAAAAGTAAAAGAAGCTTTCTTAAATTTAATTGATTTTGTCGAAACCTATCCTAATAATACAGAAATTGCTCTTAGATTATTACTTTCAGAAGTCAGAAAAATAACGGAAGCTAATAAAATAAGAATTGTTAAATTAAATAATCCTGAAAAGTTTGATATCATAACTATTGTCAACTGTTTGGACTATCATTTTAATTTTAACTATAAAACTCACGGTGCGTCTAAGTTACCTGTATTAGCTTTTTATGCAATTTATCAACAATTAATACAAGAAGTTGAAAGATATAAATCAATCCATTAGGTAGTCATACAGCATCAGATAGAACATCAAAAACAGCAGGAGATATTGAGATTATAGGAAATAAAAAAACTCTAATTGAAGCCGTTGAGATTAAACATGGTAAACCTATTGATCTGCAAATCATTCGTATTGCTAAGGATAAAATCATCAAATTTAATCCTCGCCGTTACTGTATCTTTTCATCTGCTAATATTCAAGTGGAACAATCAGAACTTATTGAACAAGAAATTAAAAACATAAGAGATACTCATGGTTGTCAAATGATTGTTAATGGGATAATACCTACTTTAAAGAGATTACTAACATCGGTTGACAATTTTATTAATAGCTACTCAACCTTAGTAGAATCTGATCCAGAATTACAAGCAATTCACAAAATTCAATGGAATGAAATTTTATCTCAACTAGAAACATAATCAATCTCTAGACCTTATTTCCCAACTCAAATATAAGAAAATGTTACAAATATCCCACTACCCCTAAGTAATTTTGCTAAATTAGATTATTGACATCTCTGCGTCTCTTTCAATTATGGCTCTCATTGTCCAAAAATACGGGGGAACCTCCGTCGGATCTGTCGAACGGATTCAAACTGTAGCGCAACGCATTCAGAAAACGGTGCAACAAGGAAATACAGTGGTTGTGGTAGTTTCCGCTATGGGAAAAACCACCGATACCCTTGTTAGTTTAGCTCAAAAAATCACCACTAACCCCTCCCGACGGGAAATGGATATGCTACTCTCCACCGGAGAACAAGTGACCATCGCCCTCATGACCATGGCCCTACAACAAATAGGACAAGCAGCTATCTCCTTAACTGGCGCACAAGTCGGTATTGTCACTGAAGCAGAACATAGTCGGGCCCGCATTCTCTCCATTAAACCCGATCGCATCAAACGCCATCTTGATAAGGCTGAAGTCGTTGTTGTAGCAGGATTTCAAGGGATTAGTTGTCTGGAAAATTTAGAAATTACTACCTTAGGCCGTGGAGGATCGGATACCTCCGCCGTTGCCTTAGCTGCTTCCTTAAAAGCGAGTTTTTGCGAGATTTACACCGATGTTCCAGGAATTTTAACAACCGACCCCCGAATTGTGCCAGCAGCAAGGTTAATGGAGGAAATTACCTGCGATGAGATGTTAGAATTAGCCAGTTTAGGGGCAAAAGTGTTGCACCCTAGGGCTGTAGAAATTGCCCGTAACTATGGGGTTCCCTTGGTTGTTCGTTCTAGTTGGAGTGATGCACCTGGAACCCTTGTGGTTTCTCCCATTCCCAAGCCCAGATCCTTAGAAGGGTTAGAAATTACCAAAGCAGTAGATGCGGTAGAATTTGACGAAGAACAGGCTAAAATTGCTTTATTACGGGTTCCTGATCGCCCTGGTATTGCAGCCCGTTTATTTGGAGAAATTGCCCATCAACAGGTAGATGTAGACCTAATTATTCAATCCATCCACGAAGGAAATAGCAACGATATTGCCTTTACGGTGGTCAAAAATGTTTCAACCAAAGCCGAAGCGGTTGCAGAAGCGATCGCACCGGCATTACGCAGTACCCCGACTAACCTTACAGAAGCAGAGGTGATGGTGGAAACCGGCGTGGCAAAAGTTTCCATCGCTGGTGCCGGAATGATTGGCCGGCCAGGGATCGCAGCAAAAATGTTTCAAACCTTAGCAGAGGCCAATATCAATATTGAAATGATTTCTACCTCAGAAGTGAAGGTGAGTTGCGTGGTAGCCAAAGAAGAAGGCGATCGCGCTATTAAAGCCCTATGTCAAGCTTTTGATGTAGAATTAGCCCCTAACCCCGTAGCCTCCCAAACCATTGCTTCGTCGCCCCCTGTCCGTGGGGTTGCTTTAGATACAAAACAGGCTCAAATTGCTATTCGTCATGTTAAGGATAAACCTGGGATGGCAGCTAGTATTTTTGGGGTTTTGGCGGATAATAACATTAGTGTAGATACCATTATTCAGTCGCAACGCTGCCGTATTTTAGCTGGAATGCCCACCCGTGACATTGCCTTTACTGTAGCCCAAAGGGATGCTAAAGCAGCTTGTCAGGTGTTAGATAGCTTGTCTGATAGCTTTGATGAGGTAATCGTCGATGAAGATATTGCTAAAGTTAGTATTGTCGGTGTCGGTATGGTGGGACAACCTGGGGTTGCTGCTAAGTTTTTTGCAGCTTTAGCCACCAAAAACATCAATATTAAGATGATTGCTACTTCTGAGATTAAAATTAGTTGTGTAGTCCCTAAAGAAGAAGGGGTTAAAGCGTTAAAAGCCGTTCACGATGCTTTTGAGTTAGCTGGGGTAGAAACAGTAGAAGTTCCTGCTTAGTGATAATGTTATCTCCCTGCTCCGGCGCTCCCCCTGCTTATCTCAACAGACAATTTTCTCTAACCGAGTAGTATTGATATTGAAGCTACCACCTTTTTTCCACTTATTTCCACTTATCGGCAAAAATTAAAATGGTGAAACCCTTGAATTGACAGGTTTTTTGGGACTGACATCACCCCTTGTCACCTCATATGATGAGTACAACAAGAGGTAAAGAGGTCATCACAATGTTCACCAACACCAACAACAATCAGTTCATCCGCAACTACATCATCCTTGCTGCCACTGTTATGTTAACTTCTGTAGGGTTAACGGATACTTTCTTTTCTCCTAGTCGTACAGGACAACAGGAACGCCTTGATAACTACGGACAAGTCGTTAGTGCTGGTTTTGTTGCTTACTCCCAAAAAATCGGTCGTTAAGATGACCTCTATAAAGTAATTTTTCTTTCTGATAACTAATTTTTCTGAATGGTTTGTAGTTGCTGAAGAAGCACATCAATTTCAGCTTGTAGATGCAAATATTTGACTTGTTGTACGATTGGATAAGCTTTTCTTACTTTCATCATCTGATTATCTCTATCTTTCACTCCCGATGATTGGTGATTGGAACGGTTAGGGGTAGTTTCAGCAGTTTCCAAAGATGAACGAGATAGAATTTGAGTTGTCATAGATTTTGTTAAGTATATTTACTTATCTTGTTTGCTTCGTGATGCACATCATAACAAATCTTTGCGATCGTGTATAGTCCATCACGTTAAAATTCTGTCATCACAGGGATCTTTCTACTGTTGTCTATGATACACAGTCATTAAATTTCCTTGAGGGTTATAGACTTCGATAGACTTATTGGTTTGATTACTAATGGTTTGTAAGCGGTGTTCAAAGGTAGAAAGATGATTGAGCAGTTCCACTTGAATTTGCAAATTTCCTTCGGCTTTTGCTTGTACAGCAGTCATCCATACCTGCTCTAAATAGTGGGATTCTAGTTGCATTTTGATTGAAGTTTCTGTTATTTTATAGTTGCATATTTTCTGTTTCATAAAACATAGGGCATCTAATTCTGAGGTAATAGCTTTTGCTTCTGTTACTATTTTTAATTTATTGGTAGCTTGACTTAATGATAAATTATAAGTTGGTATTAATGGTTGAATTTGATTCCATTTGAAGGTATTTTGAGGTATTTTTTTGATATAAACTACAGCCATATTCCAATAGTTAACAGCGATTTTCCATTGGTTATTTTTCTCTGCTTTTTTAGCTATCTCAGCGTATTTATTGGCTTGATTATACATTGTTATTGCTATTTCTTCTTGTTTTTTCCGTTTTTCTATTTTGATTTTATTGGATAAATAGGTTTTTAAAAGAATACGGGATGATTCGTAAGTCGTTGTTTCTGGTTGTATTTCTTGTAAGCGTTTTATGGCGGTTAGCCAAGTGTTATAAACTAATTGTAAGTCTGATAATTGATCGGCAGAATTCTCTCTTTTTTGAGCTAAATTTGCTGCTTTTTCAGCTTGTTTAAAATGCTTTTTTCCTTGTTTCTCTGAATCTATTTTGTTATTTATTTTTTCAATTGACGTTAAATATTGTTGGTGATTTTTGTGATCAATTTTGTCTAAAATTCCATTTTTACTAATTAGTTCGATTGCTTCTACTGCTGTTTCATATTCTTGTTTCACTTCTTTTAATTGTTCAATAGATAAAGGAGATTGTTGAGATAAGGATATTAATCTTTCTATCGTGATTTTGGCAGCATTTAATGATAATATGTTGTTTAACTCTTGTTGATATTTATTTTTTAATTGAGAAGATTTTTGATGATAATCTGACCACAACGGAATACTATTTAATAATTTAATCGCCAATTCTAATTTACTTTTAGCGACATTTAAGTTAGAGTCAGAAACATCCTTTTCTAATAAAATTTTAACCTGGTCTGAAAGTTGTTGAGCTTGTTTGATTTCTAAACATTCATCAAAAATACAAGGACGAGTTAATCCATAAACAATGATTAACAGAGTTAAACTCCCCAAACTTCCACCCCATACTAACCATGCTAACCGATTAGATTTAAAATGATTATTAAGTGATGTTATCAATTTTTGATACCAGTTTATTATTAAATCTCTACGCTTCTTGATAAAAATTCGACTATCTTTGTCAAAGATTTCCCAAGCTAACATTTCCAGTAAACTCGGTTGCTTATCTACTTCTAAACAACAATATTTACCATTGATATAATAATAAATTTCAATAAAATAAGCTTGAGATAAATTTTCTTTTTCTAAAATTCTGTATAATGAAGCTTCAATCGTTTCTAAATTAAGAGAATAATTATTAGATGATTCAACCAAAATAACTAAGACTTCTCCTAAAAAACAATTAACCACTAAAGGGACAGGAGATAAGGCAAATTTGTTCAGTTTTGTTGTTAATAATAGTTCTAAAGCAGTCAATCTTGTTGTATTGGGGATAGTATTCATCCTTCCCTGTAGTGGATTTTATGGTTAAATAAAAAACCCATAGGTAGGTTTACCTTATGGTTTATAATGTTGTCAATTATACTTGATGTTAGGTTAATTCATCAACTAATTCATTGAAGAGTAACCTGACCGCATGGTTAGTCACTTTCGTTTAGCTATGAGACTGAAATCTTACTGTTTGACTTAGCTTAATCATTAATCTAGTCTTAACCTTATCAAGAGGATTTTTCCCGTGAATACTTTAGATGCAATTTATCAACGTCGTTCTGTTAAACATTTCGATCCTAATCATCAAATAACCCCTGAAGAGGAACAAAAATTACTCGAAGCAACCATTCAATCTCCTACCAGTTTCAATATTCAACATTGGCGTTTTGTTGTTCTACGAGATCCAGAATTAAGACAAAACATCCGTCAAGAATTTGGTAATGATCAAGCGCAAATAACCGATGCTTCTTTATTGATTTTATTTACAGCAGATATGAAAGCATGGCAAAAAGAACCAAGACGTTATTGGCAAAATGCACCCCAAGAAGTTGCTGAATTATTAGTTAATTGGATGGGGCCTTTTCATGAAGGAAGAGAATGGTTACAACGAGATGAAGCACAACGTTCTATCGGTATCGCAATGCAGTCTTTAATGTTAGCAGCTAAAGCAATAGGTTATGATTCTTGTCCTATGATTGGTTTTGATATTGATAAAGTAGCAAAACTAATTAATTTACCTGATGATTATGTTATGGGTCCCATGGTTGCTATTGGTAAAAAAGTTAAAGATGCTTGGCCTAAACCTGGACAATTATCTTTGAGTGAAGTAGTGATTGAAAATAAATTTTAATTAGCTGATTGTGGTCAATAATGGTAAGTTTTTAACCAATTTTTGACCATAATTAACTTTGTTTCAAACAAAATAGGATAGAAAATCATGCCTTACGATATCAAAAATAAAACTATTTTAGTAACAGGTTCTAATCGAGGTATTGGCCTAGTTATTTTAGAATCTTTTATTAGGCAGGGTGTAGCTAAAGTTTATGCTGCTGTTCGCAACATAGATAGTGTTAAATTCTTGGTTGATAAATATGGAGAAAAAGTCGTCCCTGTATTATTTGATTTAGCGGATGATGCTTCTATTTGTGAAGCAGCTAAAATTGCAAACGATGTTCATATCGTTATCAATAATGCTGGGGGTTTTAGGGGAGGTGAATTGTTTGCAGAGGATATTCTTGAATCCTTAGAATTTCACATGAGAACCAATGTTTATGGTGTAGTTACAATGGCTAAAGCATTTGCTCCTGTTTTAAAAGCTAATGGTGGTGGTGTATTTTGTCAACTTAATTCTGTTGTTTCCATGAAAACTTTTCCTTCTTTTCCTGCTTATTGTGCATCAAAAGCAGCATCTTATTCTATTACTCAATCTCTGAAAGAATTACTCGGTAAACAGGGAACAAGAGTCTTGAGTATTCATCCTGGTCCTATTGCAACAGCTATGGGTGATGCTGCTGGTTTAACTGAAATTGCAGAACCTCCTAGTCTAGTTGCAGAAGCAATTTTAGAAGCTTTGAAAGGGGATAGTTTTCATATATTTCCTGATTCAATGGCAAAACAAATTGGAGAAGCTTATCATAGTTTTGCTCAAAATATAGTAGAAGCAAATATATCTGAAGGTTAACATTATTAGGCGTTAATCATTTTAAACTTTAGTAACACCTTTTGTTAATTCGAGCAGGTTTTTGTAATAATTTTATTCTTATATTTATGTTAAATCTAACTAAAAATTGGAAAAGTATTTTTCTTATTAGTATTTCATGTTTGTGTTTTTCCCTACCCAGTTTTGCAGCGGAAAAAATTAACATTATTTGGCAATCTTTAAGATTAACCCTAGAAGTCAATTCTTTGGAAAAGTTTGCTGATGAAGGAGTGATTAATCAAGAGTTGGAATTTTATTTCCAAACTGCGGGTTTAGAAGCTAATCAACAAGAAACATTACGAGAAATATTAGTTACTCAATATCCTATTGATGGGGTTCAATTATCTAGGTTTCTTAACACTTCTACAGGAGAAATTTTCTTAGAAAGACTGGGAATTTTAGTTTCTCTTCCTGGGGGTAGAAATGGAAAATATTTATTAAGAGGCGCATTAATTCAAGCTGCTTTAGATTCAGAAAAAGGATTTAGTTTAATTAATATATTACGCCATTTAGCTACTGATATTCAACTGAATATAGAGGAAATTGAAAAAACATTAGATTATCAACAACGTTTAGCTTTAGCCACTAATTCGTTAACGGAAAATGCTTCAGAAATTTCTCATGAAAACATGGCTAACTTAACTACAGACTACACCAATATACCAGATATTAGAAAACAAGGAAACTATGGCGTTAATCCTGTTAAAATTATCAAACTAACCGATGAAAATCGTCAACGAAGTTTTGAGTTACATCTTTATCAACCTGAAAATTGGAAACCAGGAAAAACACCAGTTATTATGGTTTCTCATGGGTTAGGGTCTCATCCCAATGATTTTAGTTCATTAGGAAAACAATTAGCTTCCTATGGGTTTTTAGTGGCAATTCCTCAGCACATTGGCAGTGATCAAAAACAGTTGGAAAACATGCTTCAGGGTTATTCCCGTGAATTATATGATCTACAAGAATTTATAAATCGACCTTTAGATATTACCTTTGTTTTGGATGAGTTAGAAAGAAGAAATCAGCAAGAATTTAATAATAGATTAAATCTGGAGAAAGTGGGTGTTATCGGTCATTCTTTTGGGGGTTATACTGCTTTATCTGTTGCGGGTGCAACTTGGGATTTTCAGAATATTAAAAACTACTGCGCACCGCAGAGCGGATCTCTTCGAGATCGCCAAGTTTGGGAAGCTAATCTATCGATGTTATTACAATGTCAAACCTTAGATTTACCGAAACAAGCGTACAATTTTCGAGATTCAAGAGTGGGTGCGATCGCGATTATAAATCCTGTTAACAGCGTTATTTTTGGTTCTGAAGGACTCAGTAAAATTAATATTCCTATTATCATTAGTGCAGGCACAAATGACCCTGCAACTCCTCCAATTATTGAACAAATTAGAACTTTTGCATGGGTGACAAGCAAAGATAAATATTTATTTGTAATGAAAGGTCAGGCACATTTTTTAACCCCTCCTGAAAAGAATAATCAAATTAATAATTTAATTAATCTTTTAGTTGATTTTAAACAAATAGATGATCATCTATTTACTGTTTATAATAATACTAAGTCTATTGCTTTTTTTCAATTTTATCTTGCAGAAGAAAATAATTATGAAGTGTATCTTCAACCTGACTATTGGGAAAAAATTAGCGATGAAAAGTATCCTATTTATTGGTTGGATAAATTAGCTGTTGATCAATTAGTTAAGACTTATAATCGTTTTAAACCCCCTGAAATTCCCACCTTATATCCTAATTAAAAATGTCTCATTATTGGTTGATTATCAAACAATGGTTTAATCAAACTTTTTCTACACCTCTATTTAATATAGGGGAAGAAGAAATTTCTATTGTATGGATACTACAAGCAATAATGCTGTTAATTTTAGTCAGTATTTTTGCTAGAGGAATTAAGCGATTTTTAAAGAACTATTTATTAGTTCTATTAAGAATTAATGAAGGAACCAGAGAAGTGATGGGGACTCTCAGTGGTTTAGGTTTAGGAACATTAGGATATATTATCGTTTTACAAGGTTTGGGATTAGATTTAGCTTCTTTTGCTGTTGTTGTAGGAGGGTTAGGAGTTGGTATTGGGTTTGGGTTACAAGAAATTACTAAAAATTTAGTTAGTGGGTTAACTTTATTAGGAGAAAGTAAGCTAAAAGTTGGAGATTTAATTGAGTTTCAAGGTCATTTAGGATATATTCAAGAAATATCTTTAAGATCGACAGTTATCAAGACATTTCAAGGATCTCAATTAGTTGTTCCTAATACAGATTTAACCAGTCAACCGGTAGAAAATTGGAACTATGAAAACTGTCACGGAAGAATAGAAATATCCATTGGTGTTGCTTATAATAGTGACTTATTATTAGTAACAGAATTATTATTAGAATCAGCTTTTTTGGAAAAAGAAGTATTAGCTTCTCCTTCCCCAAAAGTTGTCTTTATTGAGTATGGAGATAACGCTTTAATATTTGAGTTATGGGTTTGGGTTGCTAATATTGAACGTCGTCAATTTATCAAAAGTTCTCTCAACTTTATTATCGAATATAAATTTCGTCAAGGAGGTATCTGTATTCCTTTTCCTCAACGAGAGTTATGGTTAAACAATGTTGAATCTTTCCCATCAACTAACTTCAAAACCACCTTCAATAAACCCTCTGTTTCTCATCTTATAACGTTGAAAGATTCTTTAAAAAGCTTTCCTTGTTTTCAACACTTAAACGAACTAGAATTAAGGAAGTTAATTGAAGTGGGTAGTCGTCATTATCTAAAAAAAGACGAAACTTTTATTCATAAAGGAGAATATGGAAGTCATTTTTGTATTGTGTTATCAGGACAAATACAAGCGATTTATGAAACGAAAAAAGTCAGTCGTCTTCTGTTTACTTTTAAGCAAGGAGACTATTTCGGAGAATTACCTTTATTATTAGAAATTCCTTATCCAACTACTATGATTGCATCACAAGATACCCATTTATTTTTACTGGCAAAACCTTGTTTTCAAACCCTTCTCAATCAATACCCTTATTTGGCACAAGAAATTGCCTCAGAATTAGCTAAACGTCAAGAAAGTTTACAAGAATATCAAGAAAGTTTAAAAGAAATGGGGTTAATTGATGATGAATCTCTTAAAAATCCTGTTGCTTGGATTCGTGAAAGATTAAGTCAAATTTTTAGTTTGTAAATCAGATGATTAAAAGATGAGATTTAGGAAAGTAAGTTTTCTTTACATATTGTCATAACCATCAGAAACCTAGTCAGGGCGCATTATCTAGCAAAATAACTTTTTTGCCCTAAAAACGATTTTAAGCAGTCTAAGATAGGATGAAGATAGGCTTAGAACGTTTTTTTGTTCAAACCCGAGGAAAAAATGGATATTGATTATTTAATTGTAGGTAGTGGACTATCTGCACTGGTATTTGGTTCATTAATGGCTAAAGCAGGAAAGCGGGTTAAAATATTAGAAGCGCATGAACATCCAGGAGGGTTTGGTCATAGTTTTAGCATTGGGAATAAATATACCTTTAATGCACAACTTCACTACGTTTGGGACTGTGGAGAAGGAGACACTGTTAACCGTGTTCTTCAACAACTTGATTTAGATAAAAAAGTTACTTTTAAGCGATATAATCCTGATGGATTTGATCACATGAGAATGCCAGGTTATGCTTTAGATATACCCTCAGATTCTCAAGTTTTGATTGAAAGATTATCAAAGTTATTTCCTGATAAAAAAGATAATATTTCTCGCTTTATTTCTGAGGTTAATACAGTTAGTCAAGGATTAAAATATCTGACCCAACCGTTAATTGTTGGGGAAATACTCAAGAATTTTTCAGAAGTTATTACTACAGTCAAATATGTTAATAGTACCCTACAAGATATCTTTGATAAATTTGATTTACCCAAAGAAGCACAAACTTTATTAGCACTCCAATGGCCCGATTTTTTATTACCTCCTAAACAACTCTCTTTTTATGCTTGGGTCATTCTATTTACAGGATATCAAAGAGGGGCTTATTATCCAACTAAACACTTTGAGTTTGTCATTGATTCTTTAGTTAAAGTGATTGAAGAAAATCAAGGAGAAATCTTATATGATGAAGAAGTAATCGACTTTATTCTTAGTAAGAGAACTGTGACTGGAGTTAAATCGATTAATCGTCATACCCACGAAACTAAAGAATTTACAGGTCAGACCATTATCTGTAACATTGATCCGAAAAAAGCTGCAAAAATGATCGGATTTGAGAAATTTTCTGAATCAGTTCGTAAAAAACTAAATTATGAGTATTCTCCCTCTAATTATGTTGCTTATTGTGTCGTCAAAGATATTGATTTAAGAGACTATGGTTTTGGAGAATGGAATACCTTTCATAGTCAACAAAAGGACTTAAATACAGCTTTTCAACAAATGTATGAAAATAATGATTTTTCTCAATTAAGTTTTGCCATTACTACCCCAACTTTACTCACTAATGAACTTCGAGACTGTCCAGAAGATTGCCAAATTATTGAATTTCTAACTGTGGCTAATTATAATTATTTTAAAGAACTCCGAGAAACAGATAAAAAGGGTTATTATCAAAAAAAAGAAGAAATTTTAGACATTATGCTTGATATTATGGAAGAAAAATACGTTCCTAACTTGCGAAAACATCTAGTATTAAAAATGACAGGAAGTCCCACAACCAATGAAAGATTTTGTTGGTGTCCTATGGGTAATTCTTATGGTTCTAGTTTAACACCAAAACAGATGACAATCGGGCGACTTAATTCTGAAACTTCCCTCAATAATTTCTATTTTTGTAACGCTTCATCTGGATATCCAGGGTTTGCACCTACTTTCTGGACCGGCGCAACTTTATATCAAAAATTATCACGAGATTTAATCTTATCAAAAAGTTTAAATAAACACAATAGTTAATTACGTTATTAGTTGTTTGTTAATCAAAATGCTGAGGAGAGAAATACGATGAAATTTGCTATTATTGGTGGTGGTGCAAGTGGAATGGTCACTGCTTATTTACTAGAAAAACAAGGACATTCTGTTACTATTTTTGAAAAACAACCCTATTTAGGGGGTCATATTATTACATTAAATAAAAATATTAAACCCAATCACTCTGATTGTAATTTAATCTTAGAGTGTGGGGTGTTAGAATTTCCTACCGTATTTCATAATTTTCTAAGTTTAATGCAAGACTTAGAGGTAGAGTTAGAACCCATACAAACAGGATCAGGATTATTTTTAAGAGATGGTCGACATTTTTTATCTGGAGGAATGATTAAAAAGAATTTTAAAGGGTGGAAAAGGTGGCTAGAATATTTAAGATTAGATACATTATACGCTCGTTCTGCTGGACTTTGGGCAAAACTTAAGTTTAGTAACCAGCAAGAATTTTATGATCATTCCATTAGTGACTATTTAGGTGGTCAATGTATTCGCAATTGTTGGTTAAAATTACTATTAATGTATAGTTATTCTATGTCTTTTCATTTAATTGATCAATTTCCAGCAGCGTTAGGAATACCCATTCTTAAAAATTATGTTTTTGTTGACTGGGTAAGGGTTAAAGGGGGTGTTTATTCTTACATTGAAAAAATTTTAGAGAACTTCAAAGGGAAAATATTTTTAAATACAGAAATCTCTCAAATTTTGAGATTTAATAACTCGGTCAATATTTATTTTAACGATGGAACTTATCAAGAATTTGATCGAGTTATCTTGGCAACTCCTCCTGATCAAGTATTAACTTTATTATCTGATCCAAGTGAAATTGAACTAAAAAGATTTTCTCCTTGGAAGAAAAATATAGCTATAAATATGGCTCATAATGATACAAGTATTTATGAACCTTATGGTATTGAAGAATTTTCAGAATTTGACTTTTTTCAAACTAAGGAGTCATGGGGGTATAATGCTTATTTGAATCAACTTTGCGGTCTTGATTCTTCTGAAAAGTATAGTCTTGCTTTTAATTTAGATGAGTTAATTAATAAAGATAAAATTATTCATATTCAAGAATATCATACACCTCTGTACACAGTAGAATCCATGAAGTATGTACCAGAAATTATTGAAACAAACGGAGATAATAATACTTACTATGTAGGTGCATATTTAGCAGATGGTTTACATGAAGGAGCAATTACTTCTGCATTTCGAGTTGCTAAATTAGTTGGTAATCAAAGATTAAATTATGATTTGATAGGAGTGAAATGAAACAATTATCTAACCTATCCTCGCCACAATTATCTAATTGGTTAACCCAAGCATCTAAACAAGCAAAAAAAGGCACATTACCGAATTATATTCCCTTATTACAGCAAACGAATCCTAGTTTATTATCCATTTGTATTATAACAAAAAATAATTATCTCCTCACCCAAGGAGATAGTTATATAAAATTTCCTTTAATGAGTATTATTAAACCCTTTTTATTGCTTCATTTATTATCAAAATTTGGAGAAAAATCTATCTTTAAAAAAGTTGCTTCTGAACCATCTAATTATCCATTTAATTCCTTAGAACAATTACAATTAGATCAAGGGTTTCCTCGTAATCCTATGATCAATAGTGGTGCATTAACCCTAGCTTCTTTACTCCCTGGAAAAGACAGTGATACAAGATGTCACAATTTACAACAGTGGTTAAATAAACAAAGTCAATGTCAGCTATTTTTAGATGAATTGATGTTAAAATCAGTTCAGTCTTTACCTAACCCTTGTAATCAAGCAATTATAAATGAATTAACCCGAACAAACCATATTAATGACCCAGAAACTACCTTAGATACTTATAATAAAATTTGCTGTCTTTCCGGAACAATTATTGATTTAGCTAAATTGGGTTTATTATTAATTAATCCCCCGAAGATTGACTCAAAGAATGCTTCAATTGTCAGAGAAATGATGACCACTTGTGGACTGTATGAAGCATCAAAAAAGTTCACGGATAAAATTGGATTTCCTAGTAAATCAGGGGTGAGTGGTGCTATCTTATCTATCGTACCCGAACAAGGAGCGATCGCCTGTTATAGTCCTCCCCTTAATACACAAGGAAATTCAGTGGGTAGTTTATATCTTATTGAAAAAATTGCTAACTATTTAAAGTCCTAAAATCATCTTAGCAATAGAAAAATAAATTAACACCCCAACCACATCTACTGCTGTAGTAATAAAGGGGGCCGACATTAAAGCTGGATCGAGGCCAAACGATCGAAACACAAACGGTAAAGCCGAACCCGCAACAGAGGCTAAAATCGCGATCGCAACTAAACTAATACCCACAGAAATAGAAACTAACCAGTTACCTTGTAGTCCATAGGCCCAAACCGTCGCTAAAACCCCTAAAGCCACCCCTAATAACGCCCCAGCCATTAATTCCCTTAAAATCACTTGTCCGGCACCGAGATCCGTAATATCATCCGTATTTAAACCCCGAATGACCACTGTTGAGGACTGGGCCCCCACATTACCACCCGTCCCCGTTAAAAGGGGAATAAACGCCGTGAGAATAGCCATTTGTTCCAGTAAACCCACTTGAGATTTGATAATGGTTCCAGTCACGGTATTAGTCAATAATAATACGAGTAACCACATGACTCGTTTACGGGCTACAGTAATTAAATTGGTCTGAAAATAGTTATCCCCATCAGACTGCACCCCACCCAACGCATAGATGTCTTCAGTGGCTTCTTGTTGCAGAATATCAATTACATCATCTACCGTGACAACCCCGACTAACCGTTGTTCCTTATCTACCACAGGAACCGCTAATAAGTCGTATCTTTGGATCACCCGCGCTACTTCTTCTTGATCGTCGTTGGTGTTAACAGAAACGATCTCTTTGGCCATGATCTCCCCTAACGTTACCTCTGGGGAAGATAACACCAAGTCTCGCAAAGAAACAATGCCCACCAGATGACGAGAAGCATCCGTTACATACAGATAATAAACAATTTCTGAAGTGGTGGCTAACGTTCTAATTTTTTCTAAGGTTTGAGCAACCGTTAAACTTTGTTTGAGGGAAATATACTCCGGGGTCATGATCCGCCCGGCCGTATCTTCTTCGTATCCCAATAATAAAGCAGTCGCTTGTCGTTCTTCAGGACTTAATTGTTCGAGTAAACGACGTACCACTTTTGCCGGTAACTCATCAAATAAACGGGCGCGATCGTCCGGGGACATTTCGTCTACAATGTCCCTCACTTCTTGTTGTTTAAACTGTTCAACTAAAGATTGTTGAACCGTGGAATCTAAATGTTCATAAACAGCGATCGCTTCTTCTTTGACCAATAAACGAAAGGCGATCACCTGCATGGACTTGGGTAAACCTTCGATAGCTTCCGCAATATCCACCGGTTGTACTGGAACTAATAAGGCTTTTGCCCCTTGTAAATTGCCCTGTTCTAATAATAGGGCTAATTGGTTGCAGACCAATTGGCGCAATTCTTTACGGGTATTTGATTGTATTGTTGTTATGGGTTCATCCAAGGTTCACCTTTTCCTTCTAATGGTCATAATGATAGTAACAAAAGTTGGTATTACCAAAAAAAAGAGTGAGCGAGAGAAAGCCATCCCGTGTCTTGAGTGCGTCTTACATTCGGATTACGAATCCGAATTACGCACTCGCTTTTAACGGATGGCAGTGGAG
>JAAUYD010082090.1_pt1 | contig 19222 bp, 14 predicted proteins | sample 7278101 | NCBI WGS metagenome assembly JAAUYD01 (sample SAMN14350128, study PRJNA611818) | marine sediment metagenome | isolation source: surface marine sediment (0.6m) | place: French Polynesia: Moorea | collected 2018-08
CCCAAAGCTCTTTCTGCACTATTGCACCAAGTACCTGTAGGAGTCTGAGTAATTTCATGAAGACATTGTTCCGCTTGCCATAAACAGAAGTGAATCGAACGAGGAAACTGACGATCTAAAATCAGAAACTCCGCCACATAACTAGGGGTAATATAATGTTGGCATTTGCGATACATTTCATAAGCACTAGCAGATTTGAGTAAAGATATCCATTGAATGCGATCTAAGGGCGTACCAACCCATTCCGCAGAAGGTAGTAATAAAAAATACTTAACATCTAAAATTCGCGCTGTTTTATCGGCTCTTTCCAGTAGTCTTCCCAACTGTCCAAAGTGCCAACCTTCATTGTGAGACATGGTAGCATCCATAACCCCCGCAAACCGATGACTAGCCATTTTGACTTGACTAAATAGCTTGGGTAAAGCCCCCAAAGATTTTGGTTGGGTGGAGGCTTCTTGAAGCATCAGATAAAAAGAGTTAACTTCTTCCCACATTTCCGAAGAAATCACCTCACGGATCGATCTGGCATTCTCTCTGGCTATTTTTAAACAAGAAAGAATTGAGTTGTTATAGTTTTCATCAAAAGTGAGGAATTGAATTACATTGTCATTATTTGCCTCATTATAGCGAGAATTAAATAGCTCCATATCCCCTGTTACAGAGACTAGAGGTTGCCATTGGGGGTGAACTCCTGCGGGTAAATCCAGCATCAAATTGAGATTGACATCAATAAAACGCGCCACGTTTTCTGCACGTTCGATATAACGATTTAACCAATAAATTGAATCAGCGACGCGACTTAGCATAAGAAGAATTTTAAGTGACAAAAAATATTATCCTGCTTGATAAACCAATTTACATTTAAACTGCGTATTATTTAATGTTCAAACTCCATTTGTTAAAAAACCCCAACTTTTCTGCAAAAAAGCCAGCAACATTAGCCACTTGGGACAAGAAAAATAATCCTGATATTACAACTTTGGGCTGTTCTGTAACTTGGGAAAAGGGATAGGCTAATAAATCAAAATAAAAAGATAATGGCTCCACTTCTATTGCTTTGGCTGCTCTTTGGGAGCGCAATTGATGAAAACAGAAAGCACCTCTACCATAGCCAAAATGCTGTTTACAAAAAGATTTTAAACTCAAATGATGATAGTGATTTATTTGCGCTTGGGGATTGTAAACCATGGGATGATTTGCTTCCCAACGATCGCAAAAATCCCGATCTTCCGCAGCAGCTAGAGGAAAAGAAACATCAAAACCACCCAAACTATCAAAGCCAGATTTTGGCATGGCAATATTGTTAGAGGCAAAGAAAGCTTTTTTTCCCTTGGCAGGGTTGTAATATTCGTAAAGATAATCGATCAATTTTTGGGAAGCCGTAGAGAAAGGATTATCCGCTAAAGCATTAATTGTTTTACCACCGATCATAGCTGTGGGTGCAGTTGTGAAAGAAGAGGCAAATTCCCTTAACCAATTCGGTAGGGGTTGACAATCATCATCGGTAAATGCCAAAAATTCTCCTTGAGCCTCTTGTACCCCACGATTTCTTGCAGCAGCAGGACCAGCATTTTGTTGACGCAATAATTTAATTTGTATTTGGTTTTGTAGTGGTGCAACTACCTCATCCAAAGGCATTTTGCTCCCATCATCTACTACGATAACTTCAAAGCTATCGCGAGGATAATCTAAATTTGCGATCGCATTTAAACAATTTGCCAGCCTTTCAGGACGATTATAAGTTGGGATGATAATGGAAAAGCAAGATTTAAATGTCATTTTTGAATCTAATATTAATTAATAAGGTTTAATTCTTTAAAAATCTCGATAAAAACTCCATTTACGCCGATCATCGTCTTTTTTTTGAATTAAGTAAGATAACTGTGAGTTTGCCAAAACTTTAAATTTAATTCTGTAAAAATTATCCATAATATATTCATGGTAATTATGTAATTTTATTGATAATGAATAGCTAATGTCTGATCGCTTATTGCTTTCAGTTTCGGTAATTATTCCTGTTTACAATGATGGAGAGCGTTTACGATCTTGCCTACAGGCTTTAGCTCAACAAACCTATCCTACAGACTGCTATGAAGTAATCGTAGTAGATAATGGCTCGGATGCAAGAGCAAATATTCAAGGCATTGTTCAACAGTTCGAGGGGACGATCGCAGAATATGAGTCAAAACCAGGCTCCTATGCTGCTAGGAATAAAGGTATTAGTCTAGCAAAGGGAGAAATTATTGCTTTTACCGATGCTGACTGTATTCCTGCACCAGACTGGATTGAACAAGGTGTAGCTCATTTACAGGAGACAGTTAATTGTGGTTTAGTGGGGGGAAATATCGAGATTTTTTGGCGCGACTCCAATAATCCTTCTACTGTAGAGCTTTACGAAAGTATATTAGCTTTTCGCCAACAAGATTGTATCGAAAAACATCATTACAGCGTGACGGCAAATCTTTTCACATGGACAAAAATAATCGAACAAGTAGGCTTTTTTAATTCTCAGCTAAAATCTAACGGCGATATTGAATGGGGAAAGAGAATTTACGCTGAAGGATATACTCAAGTATATGCTGAAGATGTTGTGGTAAAACATCCTGCTGTTTATACTTTTGAACAACTACGAAAAAAGGTGATTCGTCATGCTGGAGGCAATTATGACTTGCGACACCAGCCAGAATATAGTTGGCTACAGCAAAATTGGCTGTTTATCAAAGCGATCGCCTTTAACCTAATGCCCCCCATTTTCTTTGCTATTAATAATTATGCCGATCCTCGACTAAATACGATAAAAGATAAGCTGAAGGTAATTTTAATGATGACTTTAGTGCGCTATATCACCGTACTAGAGTTACTCAGACTAAAATTAGGGGGAGTTTCTACAAGAGAGTGAGTCAACAACAATCCATTAATAATACTCAAAAGCAGTCTAAAATTAGAATTGCCTTTATGGTATTTGAGTTTCCGATCCTTTCAGAGACATTTGTCTTAAACCAAATCGCAGGAATGTTGGAACGCGGTTGTGAGGTAGATATTTATGCGGAACGTCGTGGTGATACAGATAAAGTGCATCCTTTAGTTAAGAAGTATGCTCTCCAGGAACGGACATACTATTTACCAGAACTACCAGAGAATCTGTTTGTGCGATTGATTAAGGGTATCAGACGAATTTTTAACTATGCTCTAGTTTGTCCTCTTCAGCTATGGCGAGCACTTTATCCTTTTCCTTTAACGGATTTAACTCTCTCTTTGTGGTTATTGCATACAGTTATTCCTAATCTAAAGCAAAATTACGATATTATTCATTGTCAATTTGGTACACAAAGTTATCGTGGGATGGCATTTCGTCAGGTTAACGCCCCTACAGCAAAGCTAATTACTACCTTTCGAGGACACGATATCAGCAGCTTTGTACAGCAAAAAGGTAAGAATGTTTACAAACAGCTTTTTCGTTATGGTGACTTTTTTCTCACTAACTGTGATTTCTTTCGCAATAAAGCTATTTCGCTGGGTTGTCCCCCAGATAAAATTAAAGTCAACCGTTCAGGTTTAAACTGCGATCGCTTTGCTTATCAACCCCGCTCCTTACCTAAAGACAGCTTTATTCAAATTACGACCACAGGTAGACTAGTGGAAAAAAAAGGCATTGAATATGTGATTCGAGCCATAGCCCAATTAATTCCTACCCATCCTCATTTAAGTTATAAAGTGATTGGGGAAGGTCATTTGCGTAGTCATTTTACTCAGCTAATTCAAGAACTGAAGCTCACTGAAAATGTAGAATTAATGGGTTGGTGTAACGAAACAGAGATTGTCGAGATTTTAAAACATACTCATATATTTGTTGCTCCTAGTATTACTGCAACTGATGGTAATCAAGATGCGCCCATTAATGTTTTAAAAGAAGCAATGGCGATCGGTTTACCTGTCATTAGTACCTATCATGGTGGCATACCCGAATTAGTAGAAGATGGTATATCGGGTTTTTTAGTCCCAGAGAGAGATGTACAAGCTCTAGTAGATAAGCTATCTTATCTCATTAAACATCCTGAAAAGTGGTCAGCAATGGGCAAAGCAGGCAGAGATTCTGTCCTGAAAAACTATAATTTGACTCTCTTAAATGATGATTTAGTGAAGGTTTATCGTACTTTAATAGATTCAGATAAAATAACAACAATTAAAACTTAGATATTGCGGTTAATAAATTTTTAGGGAAAAATCTCAGATAAAATATGAACTCTCAATTAGAACCCCAAGTAACTATCGTTGTAGTTCCCAGAGAAAGATTTAGCTGTACTCAACAATCTTTAGAAAGTATCTACGAACATACTCAAATTCCTTTTAAATTAATTTATATAGACGGTAATTCTCCAGCCAAAACTAAGTCTTATCTCGAACAACAAGCCCAAGAAAAAGATTTTAAAATAATTCGCACCGAATGCTACCTTTATCCCAATCAGGCGCGAAATATCGGCTTAAAGCACGTAGATACTAAATATTTAGTCTTTTTTGACAATGATGTAATTGTCACTCCTGGTTGGCTGACTAATTTAGTTGATTGTGCTGAAAAAACTAATTCGGCGGTAGTAGGACCTTTAATGTGTCAGTACGAGCCACTCCATCAAATAGTACATTTTGCTGGCGGAGAAGCTCATATTTGGCAAGATAAGATAGGTAGAAGAAGATTAAGAGAAAAAATGTATCTTCAGGGTAAGCAAGTTACTGATGTGAAACCCCAACTACAACGCACCGAAACCGAATTAGCCGAATTTCACTGTGTATTGGTCAGAAAAAATATCTTTGATTCCATTGGTGGTAAATTAGATGAGGCTTTTCATAACACCAAAGAACATTTAGACTTTTGTATGAGTGTGAGAGAAGCAGGAGAAAAAGTCTATTTTGAGCCAGACTCTATCGCAACTTATTTACCAGGTCCTCCTCTAGAAATCTCAGATCTACATTACTATATGCTGCGCTGGAGTAACGCTTGGCAACTAGCTAGTTTAAAGCGGATGCGCGAAAAGTGGAATTTAGCAGAGGATGGGTATTTTACAACTAAATATAAGCGTCTTTGTTGGCGACGTTATGGCACAATTATCGAACCTTTAGCCCGTCGTTTAACTTTTGGTTTGGCTACAGATTTTGTTGCTAGAGCAATTTCTACCATTGATAATGGTGTAAACCGAGTTTTGACTTATAATCATTTGCGATCGTACAACGCCTCGCTTCGCGAGATCGCAAAGAAAGCAACTAGCAATAAATAATGAGCAATTAAGAGTGAATAATTAGTATAATTTTATGGATTGATAGCTTTAATCGAGACGGAAGCAATAGGAATAAATTTTAATTCAGGTAAATTTACTAATTCCAGCTTTTGAATGTTGGGATATTCTAACTGAGTGTACTGTAGTGCTGTTTCGGCTTCTGAAACCTGAACAGATGAGTCCATAAGTGGATAAACTAACTCAACATATTGGTATTTCTGTTTAATTTCTTCAGGTATATATTTTTTTAATACAGACACATAATCTGACAAAAATTTTTGAGCTGGATATTCTGGGTGAGCGGGGTCAAATTCGATATGACCCAATGGCTTGGTTGCGAAATCTTCTATCAATACTGGACGTACCAGGGTTAATACATATTGTTTCCAGTTATAGACTCCTAAGTCGTTATACAGATACATGGGTTTTTTGTTTTCTCCTGTTAATCGGAGCGCAATTCGATTGAAAAAATATTCGGCAGTTTCTCGTGTATGGGAATTAGAATCTAGCAATTCCTTGGCAATGTTTTGTGCCGTAGCAGGCTTGTAATAATCTACTCTGGGATAATTAGCACGGATATCGAGTGGGAGACTGAAGTAAGTCGAAAACATATATACATTTGTGAATGGCCACCAAACAATTTGCCAGATTGCTACTGTCAACATTAGAAACATCAAGATAGTCCCTCCCACAACTCCAAGCAAAGTATTAGCAGACTGATACAGCCGATCAATTGGCTTTTTGAGGTACGTTGACTGTTGATATCGAGGCAGTGTTAGCTTAAGCTTGAACATTTTCAAGAATCTATTTATCAAAGCTTCAATTGTCTTGACTATTCCTCCCCAGTTAATGAGTAAAGCTAAGCAGACTACATTGGTAAAGTAAGGAATTTTGAAGGTGTAGTATATGCCCAAATGCATCAGCACCAAGCCAAGTATGATAATGTGTCGAGCTTTGGATGAAAATAGAGCAGTAATTACCCCCAACTCTAGAATTAAAGTAGCACTCGAAGAAATATCACATAGCCATAAATTATCTGCCAAAAAAGGAGTTAATGGCATTTCTTTGGCTAATTTAATCTGAGAAAAATATTGAAGAGTATGACCATCGTGCCATGCTGAACCTGATGTCAATAATTTTGCAGCACCAGAAGCAAAGTAGAAACCTGCTGTAATAATCAGAAAGAGTTTACGGGCAAATCCTGTATCTGCTAAGGTCACATTTCTTTCAGGTATCACACGACCTTTTTTACGCCATAGCTTGCTCAAATAATAATCTAATGACCAACAATCATTTGTTCGTGCAAAACACAAGGCAATCAAGGCATACATGGGGAGATACCAGCCGTGGTTAAGGGTATTCGACCCCATGAACATTCCATGTACGAAAGCAAAACCCAAAGCAGTAAATATCATGGAAAAGCGAGTTGCTAGTCCAATAGCAGCGAATAACCAGGCAACTTGAGTGATTTTCACAAGAATGTTTATATATTCTGGCGAAATATATGGAATGTGTAAAACATGGAGCAAACCATATGGTACAAAGAGTTCAGGATCAGTGGCTACATAACGACTTAGTCCATAAAAGGGATGGAGGTAAAGAAGTACTCCATAGACTATGAAGCGCAAAACCCCATGTAAAGGAGGGAGATCATTCAGCCACCAGTTAATATAAGAATTAGAGAGATAACTAAACTTTTTCAATCTATTTTTAATCAATTTAAACTAAACCACTTGTTTTTTTACTAAATATTGTTGTTTTTATAAATTTCCAGAGTTGCTTATTTAATTCCATTCTTTCTTAAACATCTTAATTACATTGACAGCAAACCAACATAAGGAAAACGGAAAAACAGGATACCAAATTGTACTCACATTGATTAGTCCATCCAAATTAAATAGTCTTTGAATAATGATATCTTGACTCCAGAGAATACCTATCAATATGGATAAAAAAAGAATACCAAAAATCAGGATGTTAGGATCGATATTATTTTGCCAATAATGTTTCTGCTGCGGCCAGATATTTTCCTTTAAAGCTTCCCAATCAATAAATAATCCATATCCAATTAAAACAGATGTAAAAGTAACTGCCAGCCAGATTGCGTTGAATGAATGAAATATAAGAGCTAAGGAAACAAAAAAATCGCGTAAAGTACGACTAAAAAGTGACAGAAAAAAGAATCCTTCAAACAGTAAAGTTGTTATGCGTAGACTATGATGAAGAACTGGTGTCTGAGATATAAAGGGAGCTAAGGGATTGAGAGGTAATCCCAAGACAGCAGACTTAATAGTTCTATGTAGAACTAGATTCGATATTAACTCTGGGTAAACAAGCCATTGTCCGCCTAAAGATATCTTAAAGACTGCTGATGAGAAAAACAGTACAGATAGAACAATCAACACAGAACGAGCAGGCAAAGAGTATATCCAATAGGATTCTGATGGTGAAATATAAGTTCCACTCTTACAGTATTCTAAAAATGAATCTGCTGAATAAGTATCCCCCCATCGGTTAGTAATCAACATAAAAAGTGGTATGTAGAAAGTCAGAATAACCGTAGCACGTTGAATATCAGTAGCCGTATGTAATGCCTCAACTAAACCACCTAAAACCAAAACCAAAAAAGTTGCTATGCGTGTCTTATAGCCAAAGAGAAGGAGTACAAGTGCTACAATTAAACAAGACTCAAGAATATTGAAAAAAGCGATAGGTAAGGGTTCGCCTAAATCCTTGAAAAAATATCTTAGTAAATATAAATTATGAGACCAATGAATGCTTGGCAAACCACTTAAATTTTCAAAAAACTGTGTGCTAAGATGCCAAATGTAAAAAAAAGAAAAGATAATTCTAAATAGCCCCAAATTTCCCGCAGCATTTTGATCGGGCATCATAAACCATTTATTAACCTTGAGATTTATTGTGTCTATGATCTTTTTCATTATTGTTAAATTTTGTAGCTTGCATTAAGTCAGTAGATGATGACTAAAAATAACCTTACAATAACTTCGGTTATATAATTTTAATCTGAGCTAGTGACTAAATAATCATCGATTAAAAATGAACCTAAAAGAATTTCTTTGTCAGGATATTCTCTATGTAGAGGAGGTACGCTTAGAGGGGAGACCTTCCAAATTAACTTCCAACATTCAATTGACTCTATATCAATATCCTTAAGAATTCTGGGAATAGTCTGCGCTAAATAAACTCGATTCTCATTTGTTAAGTTTGAATTATAACTTTCAAAAGCATACTGGAGAATTTCTTGTGATATTCTTACACGGCCCCTCGGCATTATATCTGATGGATTTAGAACATACAGATCGCTTGATTTACTATAAACTCTAACTTCTAATGCTTCTGTTTTTGAGTCAGGAAAACCTTTAGAGTAGGTACTATATACAGACCAAGTAATGATTGGCCAAGTTGTTTGCCTTTTGCCAACGATAGCGATCCCTAAAATTAAAATAAAAAGAGTTATTTTCATTATCATTAAACTGTTTTTATCTTCTTTATTATTCATATAAATAACTCCATTCAAGATTATCGTTGATGATCATTGAAATATAAAATACTATTTGTTTTTCTGGAAATAGAGTGCTGTATATATTGCTCCAAAACTACTGCCGATAATTCAACTTTCTTGAAATCTGAGTTTTGTTTGTTTACCATCGACATTGGTTAGCTCCCCCCTGTTGAATAATCCTAAAATCCATGAGATACATTTCCCAGTTTCGTCTCCGAGTACGCCAGGTAGGGTCATTAACAATATCTTGACTCGAATACGTAACACCATCATGTATAAACCTAACGGGAACTGTATATTTGGCTTTTGTCCACTTGTAAATCAACTTCTTAAATTCAATAACAGGCAACTTATACCCCTGTAAAGGTTTGTATTGATGACCTATTTTTGCAGTCTCATCATCAATTTCTAGAACCTCTACCACATCTTCTTGATAGCCCCAAATCTTGAGAGGATTGCTTGCTAGGAGTAGATGATTAGAAACTTCTCCTTCTGTACGCAAGTTACTAAACATTGAGAAGTTTCCTGCTGTGCGCAACCCGAAATAGGGGGTAATACCATGCAAAAATAACAATAGTATTAAAACACTGATAAATTTGGGTGTTTGTTTTGTCCATAGGGGGACTCCTTTCCAAGGCAGTCGATTTGCTGAACAGAGTGTCTGTAAAATTGGCCAAATCAACAGTATTACTGCCAAATTCAACAGTAAACCATTAAGAAATTTGATATCTCCTAAATCCGCTCCTAGCCAATAGTGAATTCCAGAAAGAATGCTGCCGAAAAGTAGAATTAAGAAATAACTGTGTACTAGATGAATCCGATACTTGCCTAGCTGCAAACTGGACTTGCTTTTTAACAATTCAAAATAATTTGGCGGAATGAAGGTAAACAGAAGAGCAAATGCTAAAGTCCCAAAATCTACAAAACCAATGAAAGCAAAGGAAGCGTGCATTGCCCAGGAAAATAACAGAATTGGACCTTGAAATCTGGGAAATATAAGTAGCAGACTTCCTACCAGTTCCCAGATAATCACCACAATTGCTAAGGATATTATGGTTGCTGCTTTGAAACCGACGGGGAATTGACCCTGCATCGTCAGGAAAATGCCTGCCAAGGCAACAGCTATTAAAGTTAACAGCATAAGCAGGGAAAATTGTACCACTCTAGGCAGATGTCGTAAGGGATTACCCCATAACTTGCTAATCAAAATAACAAAACTGCCTACTAAGAGTAATATTGAAGGAATGCCCAAAACTTTTGAGGTCAACATCGGCAGGAATCCAGCTACCAACAGACCCCCGGCACAGGAAACATCAGGATGAAAAAAGTCTTGGTTGAACTTGTGTAAACCTGCCAAGAAATACACCAATACAACTGAAAATCTGAAGAAAGGCAGCATCATTTGCAAATAATCTTCATCGTTTGAGTTAGGCTGCTGCCAAGAATAGAGAATACCAATAATTAGGGAAAAATTGACCAGAAGGATTAAATTGACATGATTGGCTACCTCTGGAAAGCGAAAAATTAATAGATAACTAGTAGAAGCAACTAGAAATAGAAGAAACTTTAACCTAGTTATTTTCGTGAAGACTAGGGTACTAATTAAGACCACAAAAATCGTAGAAAATCCTGGATGTTTCCAGCTTTCCGTCATTTCCAAGAGAAAGCTCGTCATATAGAGAATGGCAAAAATAGAAAAATAGGAGAGCATTTGATTCCAACTATCCAGTTTTGTCTTGATTTTCATGATTTTTTTATTCATGGTAGTCTAGTCCTCAGGACGAAGCTTTTTAAAAGACAGTTTGCTATCTCTACCTTGAAATACCAATTTTACGCTGATTTGAACCTAGTTTTTCCATAGATATAAACTGCTGATTTGTATTTGAGGAAATAATTGTTACCAATTAGGTCTTTTTTGTTTTTTGTTTGGATTTAGACAGAGCAATTTTTCCTACATCTAGGAATTCATGCAATATTTTGGGTGATAGAATCCAAATCATCAGCAAATAAGTAATTACACCCAAGAGGGAGTTAATCCCTAAAAGGAAAATCTTCATTTCAATTTCAGCCATCAAATAGTTTTTGGCAATTATAAGTACAGCTATCATTCCCAGGGAGCTAGTTAAAGGAACAGCAAACTGCTTTAGATATTTTCTCAAAGGAATAGACAAAATTTTCGCGATTGCCCATTGACCAATAGGAAAGACAATCAGACCGCGGAGTACGGTAGCAGCAGTAACTGCAAAAATCCCCCAGGGATAGGAGATGAAAAATCCAATTAGATTGACTACTACGCTCAAAATTTTTAACCTAACTGTCCAGACAGGTCGCCCCATAGCAACTAAAACTGAGCTTTTGAAAAACGAGACAGACCTCAAAATACCAGATATTGCAAGCAGTTGAATTAAAGGTACAGTAGGTAACCATTTTTGACCAAACATTAGTGCCACTAATTCAGGTGCCAGCACTGCCATGCCAGCAAAAACAGGAAAAGCGATCGCACTGGTGAGACGAGTAATGGTGTAGAATGCAGTCCGAAAACGTTCGAGATCGTTGGTTAGCCTAGAAAAAGTTGGCAGGGAAACAGTACTAGTAGTTCTGACCAGTAGCTGAACGAGAACTTGTAAGATGCGATAGGAAATTGCATAATATCCTAATGCAACAGACCCTAAGAAATAGCCAATCAAAAAATCGTTAATTCTTGTATTGAAAAAACCTATAAAGTTAAGAACTAAAATATTGCTGCCAAATTTGAATAGCTCTTTAAAATGAGTCAATGAGAATTTGAATTTAGGACGCCAGTCACTAGCTTTCCAAAGCACTAGTGTTCCTACTAGCTCGTTAGTAAGTTGTTGCCCCACTAAGCTCAACACACCAAACCCTTGGACTGCCATGATGATACCAACTAAGCCCCCCACAGCAATACCCAGTACTGAGCGAACTGCAATTACTTTGAAGGCAAACTGGCGTTCTAAAATGGCTTGCTGGGTGCCTCGGCAAGCACTGATTAAAAATATACAGGAAAAACAGCGTAGAATAGGGGTCAATTCAGGCTGTTTAAATCCATAGGCAATTCCCTCTGCTGCAATGAAACTCAAGGTTGCCAGTAGCACCCCAATAGCTACATTAGTCCAGAAGGCAGTATCCAGATGTTCGGGCTCCAGCTCATCTCTCTGAATAAGAGCTTGGGCAAAACCTTGCTCTAGAAAAATTTGCATGAAAGCCAGGAAAACATTGGCTAGTGCCACTAGACCAAAATCTTCTGGTTGCAGTAAGCGAGCTAAAACGAAAAAAACAACAAAAGCACCAGCCTGTCCTACCCAATTCTGGATAGCTGTCCACATCGCGCCTTTAATTGCCTTCTGTTTAATGTTCATAAAGCTAAAGAACGCAAAAAATAGCGAAATTTGCCAACTGCCTTGCCAAACAAATAAGCTGGCAAATTATCCGCTTTTGCAGTGATGATCTGCCATAAACTAAAATAAAAATCATTTGGGTTAAATGGATAGGACATCAAATCAGGGGATATCTGGCGAAGTAACGCGGTTTGAATTTGTGAGTTCAACCGTTGCTCTACTGGAATACTTAGTAGTAGTGAATAGAGAAGGGCACAGTTCAAAATTGGAAACCGCTCTAAATCCATTAGATCATAGATCTGTTCTTTGGTACTGAGCCAACCCGCCTGACGCTGTTCAATAAAAAAGCGATCGCGCCAGTCTAGGTGAGGTTCGGGATGGGCTAAAATCCAGGTTAGCCATTCTTGCAACCCCACTTTTGCAGTAGAGTTGGGCTGTTCTTGAAAAAGGGCAGCAATTTGTTTAGCTCCTTCGGCAGCATTGTCTAGCGTCTCTGGCAGCTCTCGAAGTTTGTAGAATCCACTTGCGATCGCAAATCCATGTCCACCAAACGCTATTCCTTTAAGACTATCGCGGTCTCCCCATACAAAAGGTTCTGCATCGCCTACAGAAATTTGTCCACCGCTGTGAGCATCTACCAAAGCTTGTCGTTCGGGAAACCTTTGCTTTCGGTATAAAAATGTATGGGGGTAGCCACAAGTATTGGCAAGCTGAGGAGGCAAAAGTCTATCTGAGACGGACATACGTGCTGCTATTCGGGTAAAAGGTTTCACCTTAATTTGTGCAACTCGGCTCAATGCCAACATTAATCTAGAGTCATATCCTGCTGTTAGTCCCAGCCAGAGTTCAGGGCTGATTTTAGCTAATCTTTTGAGCGTAGTAACTAGAATTTGCTGTATTTGCTGGATAATGTCATCATAATCTCGTTCAAAGCAAATTTCGGGCATCAGAGGTCTGGGGCGAACCTGACCCGATTGCAAATCCAGTACTTGACTGGGCAACAATCGCGATATACCTTCAAAACGAGATCGAGGCGGTGTATACCAGGAAATACCGATCTCATAACTTAACCTTCGAGGATCGATAGTAGGTGCTTGGTTAGGAAATAAAATTTGAGCCAGGAGAGCTGCACTACTCGAAGCCCATACTTGTCCCTTAGAATCCTTACCGTAAAAACAGCCTAATAATCCACTGGCATCTAAATGGAGTTGTTTATTCCCAACTAATATCCAACGTCCAGCCCAACTTGAGTATAGGTTTGGAACATGATCGGTCTGAGTTCTCGTAATTTCATTCTCTGGAGATAATTTTTCCGTAAGAGTTTCTATAGCCAAGCCTAAAATATGCCAGTTACGCTCACTAGCATCTTTAGCTTGAGTAACTCGAAGATCTGGGCAGTATGAAACCCAAGTTGAGTCATTCAGTTGGCAACCCTTCCAGGTCTTATTAAAAATAAATTGTTGTGGTCCGATTACAAACTGTCTGCGATGAAGATACATTAGATTAGTTCAGTCTTACTTCCATGCTACGGACTCTCATCATTGCTGAACCGAGCTTAGATGCTAAGTTGTAGATTGTTCATAGATTATATTTTTTTTGTTAATAGCGATCGCAAAGCTAACTTTATTGAGAAACAGCGTAAGCTTCCTCTGTTCGGTTCTTTAAATTGGAGTAAGCGTTTTCATTGTTAGTGAACTCTTCGTGATAAGAACGCTCAACATTAACATTCCATAAATCGTGTTTCTCTCCCAAAATATTTTTGGCTGCAAGTAATCCAGTCAACATAGAATGGTCACTGTTATTGTAACGATGCATACCATTACGACCGACTGTCTGTAAGTTTTCAAACTTTTGAATATACTTTTTAATCGTTTCAACGCTACGGCGATAGGTATCGTCATAAACAGGATAGGCTTTGTACTGACGAATAACTGTACCGTCTTCAATATTTACTTGAGGATTTACCAGTCCCAAAGCTTTAATTTCGCGACTTGCAAGCTCCACTAAGTCTGAATCTGACATTCCCCAGAGAGCATCACTCTCATTGCAAAAGTATTCCATGCCCAAACAGGTTTTACTCTGGTCTGGAACCATAGCCTTACTCCAGTTTTTAAAGTTCTGAATTCTGCCTACCTGAAATTCTGGGCTATGGATATAAATCCAATTATCGGGGAATAGTTTAGCTTCATCTACTACTAAGGCTACGATTAGAAAGTCGCGATATTTGAGAGCATTAGCTGCTTCTAAGACTTCCTCTGGTGGTGCGGGATTCATTTTTTTCAGGAGTAGAGACACAGGCATACTGGAAATAAAGTTATCGCCTCCTATTTTTTTGAGTTTTCCATCTTGGGCGATGATGACATTTTCAACTCGATAACCTTGGCGATTAATTTCAATTACTGGTGTATTTAGATGTACAGGAGAACCTTCACTATTGAGTATGGATTCAAAACGCTCCCACATTTGTCCTGGTCCAAATACAGGATAGTTAAATTCTTTGATTAAAGTTTTAGTGTTATTGCTACCGAAAACTGCATTGACTATGGCTTTTTTCAAAGACAACCCTTTAATGCGTTGTGCTGCCCAATCTGCTCTAATTTCGTTACAGGGTATGCCCCATACTTTTTCGGTGTAAGTTTTAAAAAAGGTTTCATACAAGCGTTTGCCAAAGCGATTAGAAACCCACTGCTCAAAATTTTCCTCGATAGGATTGGGTTTTACTTTCGCTTTGAAATAACTCCACATAATCAAGACACTATTAATTAGTCCCAAATTGGATAGAGCGTTGTATGGCTCTAGTGGATAGCTAAAAAATCTATTTTTATAATATATTCTTGACATACGAGGAACTTTGATGAACTCTTCCCCCATGACCTCTTGCCAAAGTTGTTCTACTTCCCCAACTTTTGTAAAGAAACGGTGTCCACCAATATCAAATCTATAACCTTTATAGGTTTCGGTTCGAGATATACCTCCAACTCGATCAGCTTTTTCAAATATAATTGACTTCTGACCCTTCTTACTTAGTTCATAAGCTGCGGTTAAACCTGCTGGTCCTGCACCAATAATAACTGTTAAGCTTGTACCTACCATTAATTTGCCTCATAAAATTTCTATTGTGTTAAGTTCCTAAAATAGGCAATCACAATTTGGTTAGATATTGTCCCAAGCAAATCTGAACAACAGCATATTTTTAAGCTCTTAATTTAATTTGCAGGTGACTATGTACTAAATTACTCCGAGTAAAACTTTGCGAATCCGCTAATACCAATTTAAGTGTAATTACTTAAATTGGTATCATGCACTCAAAAAGATGCAACGTAAATACTCATAGAATCAAGATTCGTGAGTACGTAATTCCACTTACGCATTTTTACTTATCATAAATAATATTTGAAATTATAGGCTTTTACAAAAATAAAAGGAAGCCGAATTCCCTCAACTTCATCAAATTTTCATATAAGACCGCTACCGAGGTAAGAGTTCCTGTATTATTTTTTACATAGAATCGCTAAAATGGTAATCAAATACTAATCAATTAACGTAATCTAATTAATTTACTTGGTTGAGAAGAACTAGATGGGCTTGACCAAACTGTTATATTTTTACTAGTTTCTAACTGAGTAATATCGTACTCAGTTTCAGTATCAAAGAGAAAAAGATAATCATAAACTTGAGGATTACTTTCAAATTTAGTGAAGGAAACAGGTACGATTTCTACTTGAGGGCTAACTAAATAAAAATGATAAATCCAATTGTTTTCTCCAGCTATTAATGCGACTTTGGAACCATCTGGCACTAAGTCGCGGAATTGTTCTATACGCTTATCTCCATAATGTTTCCGAGCGTAATATAAGCGATCGCTTCCCCAACTAGTTTTGCTCCAGATATTAGGTTTGAAAAATTCAGTTATTGATAAACCTCCCAAAGGCTTAGAGACATTTAAGACACAAGCAGATATTAAGATTATCAAAGTGGTTATTTTAATTCCATTTAAAATTTTTGATTGAACTTTTCTGGGTATTGCTTGTAAGAAAAAAGCTACACAAGCACCAGATGCAGCGAAAAATAGAGTTACGTAACGATTATTCCAAGGAGTCCAAACTAACTTGTGGCTAAAAATAGTTATGAATCCTAACAAAGACAAACTTTGAACTTTGAACCAATAGTTACCTTTAAACAAGCTCCAGCAAATTGCTGGTACAATAACCGCTAAAGCATAAAAGCCATACCAGGAGAAATCTTCGTGAGGAAGTACTTTAATTTTAAAAGAATAAGGACCACTAATACGATATCCCATAGCAACATTATTAAAGATGGGGTGAAAAATTTGCTCGTAAATATTAGATAGTATTTCTCCTAAGTCGATGCCTAATCTACCTTTGGCAATATAATCTAAGGGAAATAAATGAATAGATTGGAAAAAATATCTAACTAAATTGGCTACTAGTCCGAAATTACTACTACCCTCACGAACAATTTTAATAGTTTCGCCTCCTGTTAAATCGCCAGTCGTAGTTGCATTGTGCCAAAATAGCCAACTTTGAGAAATTACTATAATTGGAGCAATTAAAATTAGTAAATATAACCAATCATCAATTATTATTTGATAAAGTTTCTTAATACCAATTTTCCAACATAAAACTATACCAAAACAAATTACAAAAGGAACTAAGAAAGCTAAAAAAGTGGTTTTAGCTGAAAAACCATAAGCTAAACCTAGTAAAAGCATTCCTAGATTTTTAGCACTAGGGTTTGCTAAAATGCGATCGCTAACAATAAAACAGAACAAGGCGGAGGCTGCAGTAAATATGTCATTCTTAGTTGATGTTGCCTGAAAACAAAATTCAGGGAGACTAATTATGATTAAAGTTGCTGTTAAACTAACTTGAGGAGATGCAAAACTTCGAGATAGTCCATAAGTACCGATGCCTACGCTAACATATGCTAACCAACTAAAAATTCCCACTCCATAATCTTGATTTAAGCGCAAAAAGCCATGATTGAGAATATCTGCACCAACAACAAACATACTTTGACGTATAGTAGTCACATTTTCTAAAAATAAAGAATTTTCTTGTTGGAAAAGATAAACTCGGCTTAAATTATATGTCATACTATCCCAATTACTAGGAGGAATTATGGCAGCTAATAAAAACAAATATATCCAGCAAATAATAATAATTACAGCTATTATTTTGTGATTAACAATAAAATTACAAATTGATTTAAATGCTTGTTTTAAAATAAAACGATTATGAATAATATATTTAATACTTAGTAAGCATAAGATTATTTCTATCAAAATAGAACTAAGGGGAAATTCCAGTAAAAATCCTACTTGAAAAATCAAAGAAATTAAAATTAAAGTTAGAAAAATTCCTAAAGATATAGATTCAGATATTTTGCGGTCAGAACTATAAGCAAAAATCAACCCGCCACAACAAAATAAAAAAATCTCAATAAGAAATAGAAAAAAGGTCAATAAATAGAGCATCTATGAATTAAGAAAATAGTTTTTTTATCTAAAGTAATTAAGTTGTGCTGTGGTAGTATTTATTTTTATTTAACTAAAAATTAGATATCAAACTAGCACCAATAATTACTTATTACTTATTAAAATAGCGCAAAAAACTTTCCTTAACATGATCCCAAAGTAAAAATTAAAAAACTCAAATTAAATAACTCATTATGAATCAATCTCCCTTGATTTCAATTATTACGCCCGTATATAATGGTGGCTATCCATTTGTTTGCTCTCTACTAGCCCTAGAACAATCAACATTTACTGACTGGGAGTTGATTGTAGTAGATGACGGCTCTACTGATGAGTCCGCAGCAATTGCTCGTAAATTTGGAGCTAAAGTCTTACAGACTAGAGGAAGAGAAGGTCCAGGGGCAGCCAGAAATTTAGGTGCAGAGATGGCAAAAGGAGATTACCTTTGTTTCATTGATGCGGACTGTGAAGTATGTCAAAATGCGATCGCGCTATTAGCGCAAAAACTCCAGTCCGAACCCAAAATAGATGTTTTGTTTGGTTCTTATGATGATGCACCCAAAGCAGTCAATTTTGTAGCTCAGTATAAAAATTTAATGCACCATTATGTTCATCAACAAGGAAATGAAAATGCTTCTACTTTTTGGGCTGGTTTTGGTGTAGTAAGGCGTACCTTATTTTTGCAGGTGGGTGGTTTCGACCTAAAAAAATACCCCCGCCCCAGCATTGAAGATATAGAATTAGGATATCGCTTGAAACAAGCTGGAGCTAATATATATTTAGCCAAAGATTTGCAAGTAAAGCATCATAAAGCTTGGAAAATATTGGGATTAATCAAAACTGATGTTGTTGATCGAGGTATTCCTTGGACAAAACTTTTACTGGAAAACAAAACTAAAATTATCAACGATCTTAATTTACAAACTAGCAGTCGTATTAGTATTATTGCAGTTTATAGTTTGATTTTTTGTCTCTTAGGAAGTATTTTAAATTCGGCTACAATAATTCCTGTTATATTACTAGCAGTATTATTGCTATATCTTAATTGGGATGTATATCGTTTTTTTTATGATAAACGGGGGATGATATTTGCTATTAAAGTAGTTCCATTTCACTGGCTTTATTATCTTTATGGTGGATTATCTTTTGGGTTAGGAACTGTTATGTATTTTTCAGAAAATTTAGCAACCACCAATTCAGATTAAGGGCAAAGCCAGTTGTATATTAGACATTTTGCGTAAGTCTTAGCTAATTAGTTTTTAAAGACAAGGAAGAGATCGAGTGATACTCTCGTAGGCTAAAGCCATACGAGCTTCTAGACAACATTGGTGGCTTAGGCTAGAACCAAAAGTTCTCTCTTATTGAGTGCTTACACCAACAACTAATCTAGACTACTTTGGGGGGTATCGCCCCATCTACTACTTCCAAACCGAAGTTAGGTTGTAGATACTTTTCTATCAACTATTTGTACTTTGACAGTACAAACTACTTAGTCCCACCGCAGTAACTTTTACCTACTGAACGGACTGCAACTGGGAGACTTTTCAGTAGAACCAGATAGCTACTATTCAAA
>JAAUYD010000430.1_pt1 | contig 19218 bp, 14 predicted proteins | sample 7278101 | NCBI WGS metagenome assembly JAAUYD01 (sample SAMN14350128, study PRJNA611818) | marine sediment metagenome | isolation source: surface marine sediment (0.6m) | place: French Polynesia: Moorea | collected 2018-08
ACCGGCGCCGGCGTCAAGGAAAGTCACGTTCACGATGTGACGATCACGAAGGAAGCCCCGAACTACCGCAGCCAGAATTGATGTCTGTCGATATCCATGCCAACAAGCTGCTGATCATCGATTTCGGCAGCCAGTACACCCAGTTGATCGCGCGGCGCGTCCGTGAAGTCGGCGTTTATTCCGAGATTCATCCGTGGGACATGACAGACGATGATATTCGTGCGTTCGCTCCCGACGGCATCATTCTTTCCGGCGGTCCCGAGTCGGTTAACCTCGATGACCCACCGCGGGCGCCGCAGGTAGTCTTCGAGCTCGGCGTGCCGGTCCTCGGTATTTGCTACGGCATGCAGACCATGGCGGCGCAGCTAGGTGGCAAGGTCGAGGCATCATCGCACCGCGAGTTTGGCTACGCCGAGATCGAGCCGATCGAGTGCCGCCTGCTGCATAGCCTCAGTGACGAAGCCAGTCACGCCATGCTCAAGGTCTGGATGAGTCACGGTGATCGCGTCGAGGCGATTCCGCCGGGGTTTGTTGCGACGGCCTCGAGTGCCAACTCACCGCTCGCGGCGATGGAAGACGTCGACCGGAACTTCTTTGGCGTGCAGTTCCATCCAGAGGTCACGCACACGCTGCAGGGCCTCAAGATCCTGCGCCGGTTTGTGCACGAGATCTGCGGCTGCGCGGGGGACTGGACCCCGGGCAACATCGTTGCGGACGGCATCGAGCAGGTTCGCAAGCAGGTCGGTGATGGCAAAGTCCTGCTCGGTCTTTCGGGCGGGGTTGATTCGTCGGTCGTTGCCGCGCTGCTGCACGAGGCGATTGGCGACCAGCTGGTCTGTGTATTCGTTGATCACGGCCTGCTAAGGCACAACGAAGGCGACCAGGTCATGGAGACGTTCGCCGAGCACATGCACATCAATGTGATTCGGGTGAACGCCGCAGACCGTTTCTTCGCGGCGCTTGAAGGCGTCTCTGATCCGGAAGAAAAGCGCAAGATCATCGGTCGCCTGTTCATCGAGGTCTTCGATGAGGAGGCGCACAAACTTGAAGGCATTGACTGGCTGGCGCAAGGGACGATCTACCCTGACGTCATTGAGTCGGCTGGCGGGAAGACGGGCAAGGCGCACGTGATCAAGTCCCATCACAACGTTGGTGGCTTACCCGACAAGATGCGCATGAAACTCGTTGAACCGCTGCGCGAGCTGTTCAAGGACGAAGTGCGCAAGATCGGGCTCGAACTCGGTCTGCCGCGCGAGATGGTCTATCGCCATCCTTTCCCGGGCCCCGGCCTGGGTGTCCGTATTCTCGGTGAAGTTAAACCCGAGTATGCGAAGTTGCTGCAGCTCGCCGATGACATTTTCATCGAGGAACTGCACGCGCAAAAACTCTACGACGAGACGAGCCAGGCGTTTGCTGTCTTCCTGCCGGTCAAGTCTGTCGGTGTCATGGGCGATGGACGTCGCTACGACTATGTGATTGCACTGCGCGCCGTTGAGACGATCGACTTCATGACGGCACGCTGGGCACGGCTGCCCTACGAGTTTCTCGAACACGTCAGCTTGCGCATCATTAACGAAGTTGACGGCATTTCCCGCGTAACCTACGACATTTCCGGCAAACCGCCCGCGACCATCGAGTGGGAGTAGGGCGGCTCGTCAACGCATGAGCTGGTCACCCGAAGACACTGAACACATGCACGCCGCACTTGGTGCGGCGCGACAGGCCGAGGCGGCCGGCGAGGTACCGGTTGGCGCCGTGGTGGTGGCGGGCGGCAAGATTGTCGCCGAGGGTCACAACATTTCTGTTAGCGATGCCGACCCTAGCGGACATGCCGAAGTCGTGGCGTTGCGCGCCGCAGCCAACGCGCTCGGCAACCATCGTCTCAACGACGCGACCCTCTATGTCACGCTCGAGCCCTGTGTTATGTGCGTCGGCGCCATGGCGCATGCGCGCATCTCGAGGGTTGTATTCGGCGCCTACGATATGAAAGCCGGCGCACTGGGCAGCGTCGAGGACCTGTCTATGTCCAGGGCTCTGAATCATCGATTCGAGGTCAACGGCGGTGTTCTGGCAGACGAGTGCGGCGAACTGTTGAAGGCGTTCTTTGCGGCGCGCCGATGACCAGGAAACAACGAGGTGCGCATGAAACTGGTAATGACTCTTGGGTGTATCGCCCTTTTCTTCTTGGTCGCATGTAGCGATGCGCCCGATCCGGAAAACACTGTGACCGGCGCTGTCGCGCCCGGCGCCGGCGTTGCGCTGCCTGCGGCTCGCGACGGGGTCGTCGAGGACAGGTTTGCGATTCTTGCCCTGTCGTGTGTGCACCGGGAATACCCGAACAAGATCGCACACGTGCTGACCGGCGACGCTGACGCCCGTCCGCCGAGGGAGCTGACGCCGGCGTTCTATGGTTGTTTTGACTGGCATTCGTCAGTGCACGGTCACTGGCTGCTCGTGCGGATCCTGCGCATGGACCCGGACACCCCGTTTCGTGCAGCGATCGTCGATGCGCTCGACGTTTCGTTTACGGCGGACAACATAGCGGCAGAGGTCGTGTACTACGCGGGGCCGGACCGCAGCTCTTTCGAGCGGCCCTACGGCATCGCCTGGTTTTTGCAACTCGTCGCCGAACTGCACGAAAGCGACGACCCGAAGCTACGTACCTGGCGGCAGATCCTTGTGCCCCTCGAACGCGAGATTGTGTCGCGCATCCAGGCTTGGTTGCCGAATCTTGCTTACCCGATTCGGCTCGGCACGCATAACCAGTCCGCGTTCGCGTTCGGGCTGATGCTGGACTATGCGCGAACCGTTGGCGACGCAGATCTCGAGCAGGCGCTTGAGGAAAAAACGCTGGCGTTTCATCGCAATGACGTAGATTGCCCGCTGGACTACGAGCCTTCGGGTGAAGACTTCCTGTCGCCTTGCCTGATGGAGGCGGACCTGATGCGCCGTGTGCTCAATGAAACAGAATTCGCTGCGTGGCTCGGGGCCTTTCTGCCGGGCATCCCGTTGGACGGCAGCAACGACTGGCTCGCGCCTGGCGTCGTGCTCGACGCCAAGGATGGCAAGCTCGTGCACCTTGACGGCGTGAACCTGTCACGCGCCTGGGCGCTTGAGGGTATCGCGTCGGGCCTGCCCGCCGGGGATCCAAGGGAAGCAGCGCTGATGGCTTCGGCAGCACTGCATCGCGAAACCGGTATCGCGGCCGTGTCCGACGAACACTATTCCGGCAGCCATTGGCTGGGTAGCTTTGCAACCTATCTCGTGACGCAGCGCGGCGTGACCGGCCCGGGTCGGGAGTAGCGCTAGGCGGTATCGGGCGCACCCTCGGCCGTGTCCTCAGGCGGCGATCCTTCCTGGTCGGTCAGCCACTTCAGGATGTTGTAGTAGGCGCGGATATTCTGGACGTACAGCACTGGCTCCCAGCCACGCGCGTAACCATACGGGAGCTTCGAGTACCATTTGCGCTGTGCTTTCAACGGCAGCGCCTTGCTGAGGTCGATCCAGGAATCCGGGTCACCGCCTTGCCACTCGACGATAAGGCGTGCGTCTTTGACGTGATTGAAACCGACGTTGTACGCAGCCAGCGCCATCCAGGTGCGATCCGGTTCGCCAACCGAGTCCGCTACGCGCTCGGTCTGGCGCGCAAAATACTGCGCGCCGCCGAAAATGCTGTTCTTCGGATCTCTGCGGTCATCGATGCCGAGGTAGTCTGCCGTGGCTTCCGTGAGCATCATGATGCCGCGTACCCCGGTCGGGGAAACGGCGTTGGCGCGCCAGTGCGACTCTTGATAACCAATCGCCGCCAGCAGGCGCCAGTCGACGCCCCACTGCGCGCCGGCCTCCTCGAACCAGGGGCGGTACCGCGGCAGGCGGCTCTCGAAATGACGAATGAAGTTCCGCGTGCCGACATAGTCGTACTTCTTGGTATGGCCGTAGTAGCGGTCGTGGACGCGCGCAAGCAGGCCGGATCGGTCGGCACTGATCAGGAAGTCATCGGCCGCTGACAGCAGGGAATCGGCGGTGCCCTTCGGGAACGCCCACGCAAGCGGGTCGTCAAGAAAAAGGTCGAGGGCGACCCGAAGGTCCGGGTAGAAGTGACGCTGGATGTTGAAGTCCGTGCTGTCCGCAATGGTCAGGTCGATGTCGCCAACTGCGACCTTTTCGAGCAACTGGGCCGCGTCGATGTCGGCATTCTCGGTCCAGCTAAGGGTCGGATTGTTCTCTCGCAGTGACTCGAGAATATCGACATGACTTGTCGATGCCATGACCTCGATCGAACGATTGAGAACGTCGTCAATCGACCGTGGCCGGCCGGTACCCAGCTTGTAGATCAGGTGGACATCTACGGTTTCGTACGGGAAGCCAAAGTTCAGGTACTCGCGGCGCGAGTCCGTGACGGAAAGGCCAGCGGCCGCCATGTGCGATTCGCCGGAAAGCAGCATTGGCAGGATTTCGGAAACGCTCTCGACCGACTGAATGACCAGCGCCGCGCCAAGGTGCTCGGCGAATTCGAGCACAAGGTCGTACTCGGGGCCACTCGGTCCGTCAGGGCCCAATGTATACGACGTCGGGCTGTCGAGGGTGACGACGCGGAGTTCGCCGGTATCAATCACCTGCTCGAGGATCGACGGCGGCGACGAACAGGTCCCGATCAGCCCTGCGGTCAGAATGATGAGAATTATTCGCACTCCCCAAAGGCTACCCTAGAAGCGCTCCAAATTCAGCGCGTCAGGGCGGCAATCGGCTGGTCAGGACAGGAGGGTTTGCGTACAATCCGCCTCCCGACCGCGCAGGAGAGGTGCCGGAGTGGTCGAACGGGCCTGATTCGAAATCAGGTGTACGGTTACACCGTACCGTGGGTTCGAATCCCACCCTCTCCGCCAGAAAAACGAAAGGGCCCCATTCGGGGCCCTTTTTCGTTTTTCATGGCCGTCGAGGGTTGAGGATTCGAACCCTGTTCGACTCACGCAGGCGCGCAGCGCCCAGTGAGCACGCGCAGCCGCAGGCAAGCGTGAATCCCACCCAGCGCAGCGCCCATCCCATTTGGCACGATTGCGGCACGACTCCAGGGACGTTAGTTTTCAGTACGAGCGGCAATCGACCTTCTTTTAAACCTGACGGATATCAGAGGCCATGAGCTACGACCTATTCCTAAGATCCGAAGACAACAGTTTCGACGCGACGTCATTCGAACAGTACTTCTCCCAGAGAGCCCACTACAACGTCCAGGGCTCGCAAGCCTGGTACCAGAACGAGGCGACCGGCGTCTATTTTCTCTTCGAATTGCAGGGCGAAGATGATTCAGAGGCTGGCGAGGACTTCTATCCCGTTGCGTTCAACATGAATTACTTTCGGCCGACCTATTTCGTATTGGAGGCTGAACCTGAGGTAACGGCATTCATAAAAAGATTCTCCATGACCGTCATGGATCCGCAAATGGAGGGGATGGGCACCGGGGACTATAGCGCTGAGCGGTTCAAGACCGGCTGGCTGCATGGCAACGATTTCGGGTACAGCTCAATATTAAAGAACCATCAAGATGTCTATTCACTTCCCCAGGCGCAGCTGCACCAACTTTGGGAGTGGAATTTCAACAAAGAGGATCTCCAGGGCTCTGTCGAAGACGATGTATTTGTTCCTAAAATCATGCTCGTAAAGAGAAACGGAATCCCGATAACGGCAGCCGTCTGGCCAGATGCGATTCCGTCAGTTCTTCCCGAAGTTGACTACCTCTTGATCGGTAGACAAGAGCTTGCGCCCCGGAGGCTGTTCAAGAAGCAAGACGACATGGTCGTCGTCGCGTTCTCGGAGATGCGCGAGCTGATCGATAAGTACAAAACCAAGATGCATGGGTCGGCGTACTATTTGTTCTACGAATCGGTTCCGGACGAGATCAAGAAGGCTATTCAGAGATTTAGTCCGCACAACGACGAACTAGAGGGATTGCCCGTCGACCAGGTTCTGGATCGAGAAATCGTAGAAAAGTACTTCCATGACAATTAGTCGGAACGGTTTGCACTAGCCAACGCTGTTCGAGCCGAGCTGAATCCCACCTTCTAGTTGCCCCGCAGAATCAATGTCTTCAGGTTCGGGTCGGCAAGAATTTCTTCTTCGGTAAACGGCAATTGCAGCCACTCGCCGCGAGCGTACAGCTCGGTCTGGTCGTAGTAATGTGGCGAGTCGGCTTCCGGCGATTGCGAATAAGTCAGTATGCCGCGCGCGTCAGGCTTACCGTCTTCACCCCACGTAACGACCTGGATATAACTGTTGCCGTGAACAATGGGCGTATAGCCCTTGCCGTCCGTGAAATCCGTGTTGATATAGCTGAACATGCCGTGACGGCCAGGTCCGCCGGGCACCGGAATCCGGGTGCCATTGCGTTCGGCGAACTGCACATCACCCCATGGCTTATCCAACTCGATGCCTGCATCCTGCAGACGTTGCTGCGCCGCTGTAAGTGCTTCGCGGACGGCGTCACGGACGGCCTGGTTATCGACTGCGATTCCACGAGGCGTGTTGACCGGGTCGGCCGGGTCGAATGGAATCGCGTAGATGCCGTCGATACGGCGCGCGGACTCCCAGAATTCTGTCCAAACCTGCATGCCGCGGCTGTCAATACTGGCCGTGCGATCCCATTCCCGAAGCACGTCACAGCTCTTCGCAATCTCGTCATTGTCCTCACAGACTGAGAGCACGTCGTCGAGCAGCAGCTCCGCGCCGAAGTGCCGATGGCTTAGCAGGAGCGACTGGATGTCATCGGGGCGTAGCTTGCTGCCCCGTTGCAGATGTTCATTAAGAAACACGAGGCCGGCACGTGTACGCAACGTGCGGGCAGTCCGCTCCGGACCGATGGTCGGCAAGTAACCTTCGAGCGGTTCATCCGGGTTCGACAGCCAGTAACTGTCGTTCGAATTACTGAAATAGCGCCTGCTCGTCGCACGTGGCATGTCGTCCGCTGGCAGGTTTCCCGGAACAGCGCTTCGTGGATCATCCCGCCAATCACATTCGGGACTCGAGCCATCAAGCACGACTATCTGCGCGGGCAAACCACGCACCTCGCGGCGGCAGTTTCCAAGAATGTCCATATCGAGATGCGGCGTTGCGGATATGTCGGCATAAAACGCGTTGCCTTCACGATCGGCAGCAATCGTGTTGACGAAATAGACACCCTGTTTGCTAATCGCCGCTTCGACATCGGCCACAGACGCTGCGGTGTGCAGGGCCTCGTAGGTCGCAAACGCCGCGTTGTTATTCAGAATGGCGTCGCGGGCGGCATAAGCGCGCGTCTGCGTCCACGGCAGCTCATCGCTGACGAGAACCGGCCCGAGATGAGTCAGGTAGACGGTTTGCCTGCTGTCGCCATCTGCCAGCGGCACCGAGACCTCGATTACTTCGATGTCACGGTAGTCATCGCCATAGCGATACTGCATGGGGTTTTCCGGATTCAGCTCGAGCTCGAACAGCGTCATGCGGAGTGCCGTCGATACTGTGTGCGTCCATGCGACGTCCTCGTTGAATCCAATGGCGATGAAGCTTCCTGACAACAGGCTTGCACCCATCGTGTCGATCTCGCCCGGAATCGTCGTGTGGATCATGTGAAAGCGTGCCGGGCCATGCCATGGATAGTGGGGATTTCCAAACAGGATGCCCTTGCCGGACTGCGTAAGCTCGCTGCCCAATGCGATCGCGTTGCTGCCGATTCCTGGTGTCATGTCGTAATCAAGCTGCACCGAGGCGACCGGCTCACCGGGCGGTGCCGCGGCGGCGATTCCTGTATTGAAGCGGCCGACGCCGTAGCGAATACCGAATGCGATGAACATTCGACCCAGTTCGAGTTCGTCGATCAGCCGCACCCATTTCTGGCCGGCACACGCTGCCGGAAGACTCTGGAGATTGTCCTCGATAAACCGGTTGTAGCCGGCGACGAAACCGGCGTGATACATGCGCATGTTTTCGGACATGGCCGCAGCACTTGTGCGCACCATTTCCGGCGTAACGATCGCGCGATGGAATGTGTCGCTGGCAAGATTCTCGTCCGATGCGCCAAAGTCGGCCGACAGCGTTCCGTTCGCCCTCGCGACCTCGCGCGCAAACACGCAGATGCCGTCGTTAGCGGTCGCGTACGCAAAGCCGTATCCGAGGCTGCCCCAGTCTTCCGCCTTGACGTGCGGAATACCGTAGCCTGTCCAGCGGATCTCGGCGTTGTACGTGTCGCCCGAATCGGTCGAACAACCTAACAGCATTGCCAATACACCTAACAGCAGAAATTGATGTTTCACGACGATTCCTGAGAGCTTCAAACTGGCAGGACAGCCTACAGAAATGAGCTTGCTCATTCCATTTCCTGATAAACGAAAAATTGGCGCGAAATCTAAAGGACTTTCGACCCGCTGGGTTCACAATGCCGCCACGCAATGTTCATATGAGCTGCACAGGACTATGGACGGAAATCTCCCGAAGACACGGACCGACGTGCAGGCAGACAGGGACCTGTTCAAGGCAACTCTGCCATTCGGTGTCGAATCTGTAAGAACCAGCTGGTGGGTCGTCGGTTCGACGTTCCTGTTGCTGACTGCATCGCTGACTGGCGCCGCGCTCGCACCGCACTGGTCGATACGACTGTTGTTCTCAGTCCTGTCGGCGCTGCTCATGGTTCGCGCGTTCATTACGTACCACGACTATATGCACAATGCGATCCTGTCACGGTCGCGACTCGCAAAGTGGTTATTTCGTCTGTTCTCGGTCATCGCGCTCACGCCGCCAAGAGCATGGAAGTACAGCCATAACTACCATCATGGCCATGTCGGCAACATTGATGCTGCCGCCGACGGCGCATTCAAATTGATGACGACGGACATGTGGCGTGAGGCTTCGCCCTGGACTCGCTTCGCTTACCGTGTCGAACGTCATCCGCTCACTATCCTGGCCGGGTATTTCACCGTCTTCTTCCTTAGCGTGACGCTTCTTCCGTTCATAAGGAGTCCATCCCGTAACTGGGACTCGCTAGTGGTCGTAGCCGGTCACGGGGCACTGATCGCGGCGCTGTGGGTGCTTGGCGGATTCGATATGGCGTTTTTCGTCGTCCTGTTGCCAATGACGATTGCTTCGATGATCGGGAGCTTCCTGTTCTTCGCCCAACACAGCTTTGAAGAAATGCACATCCTGCCGGCGGAGACATGGACGAGCAGGCGAGCAGCATTGGAATCCTCGAGCTACATGAAGATGAACCCGGTTATGCGCTGGTTCACAGGGAATATCGGTTACCACCATATTCATCACCTGAACGTGCGAATCCCGTTCTATCGACTTCCGGAGGCGATGGACGCGATCGCCGAACTCCAGTCACCCGCAACGATTTCGCTGTCGTTGCAGGACATCGTGGCCTGCTTCCACTGCTGCCTGTGGGATGAGGGATTGCAGCGCATGGTCTCGTATCGGGAATTCGCCAGGGCGTCGGCCGCAGCCTGACGCCGCGGGTCCCGTAGACCACGGTGACCCGAATTTCAACTTTGAAACGGATTTTTTGCGGAGTAGGATCGTTCGCTTGCAAGCTCTATCAATAATAAGAACAGGGAGTTAGCTATGAATCCAAGTGACAGCAAGACACCGATCCTGATATTTGCCGCGATAGTCGCGATCTACGCGATCCTCGGCTGGCTGGACGTAAAGAACTACGCCCAAGGCGGCTGGGCTACGGCGCCCGACAACACAGTCACCCAGGTCCTGCCGGGAAGCCCCGCCGAGTCCGGTGGGCTGCAGGTGGGGGACAAGTTGGTGAGCCTGGGCGGTGTTGATGTTTCAGATGCGGCCGCCCAGTCTCAGCGGGGCCGACCTGAAGTCGGCGAAGCCTGGGAATTCGTCGTGCAACGTGACGGCGCGACCGTCTCTTTCGACATTACTTTTGGCGAGATGGTGCCCGAACGCAAATTCCTGGCACATGCCACCTTCCTCGTCGGGTTCTGTTTCATCATATTCACGGTTCGCGCATTCATGCAGAATCAAACAGCATCAACGCAAGCCCTGGCGCTCGCGGGAATCCTTTTCAGCTTCGTGTTTATTACCGGCCCATATTTTGGCAGTCCGATGTTGCGCAGTATCGACAACGCGGTCGGAGTATTGCTGGTTTGGCTCGGCGTGGCCTCGATCCTGAACTTCCTGTTGGTGCATCTGCGTGACGGCGGCAATCGCCTGCTATACCTGCCAGGTCTGGCAGTCGGTCTGTTCATCGCCTGGCGCATACTGGCCACTCCGGCGGCGACCGACGGACTGAATAATTTCACCAATGTATTTGTTGGCATCGTTGCCGTGTTCTACCTGATCGCAGCGCTCGTCACGGTATACCGCAGCTTCGCCGGCGCAACCGCCTCAGAGCGTGAAGCCAGCGGTCTGAAACTCATGATGATTGGAGCTCTGGTCGGCCTGTTGCCCCCGCTGATCAGTATTGCGGCAGGTGTCGTGGCGCCGCAGGTGGTTTTGCCGGGACAGAACTTCTACTTCCTCGCATTCATCGCCATACCGATCACGTGGTCGATCGCCGTAACGAAGAAACCAGATGCACCGGCAGCAGCATCCGACTGAGCTCACCACCGACCCATGCAACGAATAGGCCCCCTGCGGGGCCTTTTTCTTGTCTGGCCGGGCGTCGTTAACGTCGAAACTCAGTCAGTGCCTCGTATGACTGATTAGCGTTTCCAGGTAGCGGGATTTGAGCTGCTCGCTTGCCAGGAACTGCTTGATGGGCGGCAGCTTCAGGATCACACCCAATACCGCTGCCATCGCACGGTGACTCCACAGGACGTGGTTGTCGAAAATCAGGTTCTGCAATTTGCCCCGCTCAATCGCCATGACCACGGCCCGGTGCGTGCCGTTCAGCGGTGTAAGAACGCGTTTCGGTCGTGATTCCAGAGACAGGCTGTCGTGCTTGTTGCAGCTGCGTATGCACACGCCGCAGCCCAGGCAGAGCTCTTCGTTCAAGCGGGCAATTTTCATCTTGGGCTTTTCCGGATCGTGGGATGAAACCAGGGTCATTGCCTCGACCGGGCAGACGTTCACGCATTTGCCGCAACCGTTGCAGGTTTCCTCGTCGATAACCGGGATGAAGTTGGTTGTGTGTACGGGGTTGAGAATGGCAAAACGGCGTGCGGCGATCATGGCCTCGCAACAGCAGCTGCAGCAATTGCAGATGAAGTTGACATGCTCACGGACATTTTCCCCAAACTGCACGAGGTTGTTGTCGTAAGCCTCTTGCAGCAGGTCGTGACATTCCTCCTTGTCGATCTCACGAGCGACACCGTGTCTCGTCAGCGAGGACGCGGTGGTGTTGAACGTCATGCAAATATCCTGCGGTGCAGAACACGCCTTGCCCATGTGTTCCATTTTGTGGCGGCAATAACAGCGTCCCACACCGATATGGCTCGCAGTTTCGATCACCTCGCTGGCGCGCTCGTAATCCAGCACGTGAAGTGCATTTTCTTCAGACAAGGCAGGTTCACTGACGAAGGCTCGACCCAACTGCGTGTCACCACGAGTGAACAGCTCCCTGATGAAGTCCTCCTCGACATTCATATACTCATGAAATAGCTCGCTCAGTAATTTCTGGTCGAGGTCATCGCGAACCCGCATCAGAGAGAATTCGAAGAACCCGGCCATAGGCGGCGGCAGGGCATAGACCGTCTCACCGTTTTGCTCGAAGTCGACCAGAATGGCCCTGTCGGCCAGCTCATCGAGCGTGTTCTGCGTTTCGACGAGGTTCTTCTTCCAGATCCGACTGGCTTTTCTTGCCGTAAACGGCCTTATCGGCATCAATGAAACCAGGCCAGCTTCTTCTTCGCTGAACAGCATCGACAGGATATTGAAGAGCAGATCGGAAGGAGGCGCGCCCTGCGGAAAACGATTCAACCTGTCGGTAAGGGCGGAGTAACTCGTTTTCAGTGTTGTATGGGCCACGATGCAAAACCCTCCAGCAATCTCCTGATCGTACCCCTGGTGCGGCGCACGAGGGTATATGGGAAATTGCGCATGTTCGGCGGCATCTTGCCGCTGTGCCAACCGTGATCGACTCGCTAGTTCTACCTATAGCTGCCGGGCAAAAATGCGCATAGGGTCTAACTTACGTGCTGGGCCAATCTTGGGCTCCGGTCCCGCTCGTGTGGAGGTCTGCGATGCGACCACATTTGCATGCTAGTCGCGGCTCGTTCCGGGTCGTCGGAACCACCTTCCTTTACGTCGTGATCCTTACCGGTCTCGCCAGTTGTGGCGATGGCAGCGGTGGTGGCGGTGTCGTTCCTCCGCAGCCTGCGATTACCGTCAATAGCCTGCTTGACGATGCTTCACCCCCGAGCGGCACGGTGACGTTTCGCTCGGCGCTGGCGGCCGCTTCGTCCGGACAGCCAATCACCTTCGATCCCACTTTGAACGGCGGCACGATTAACCTGATCTTCGTCGCCGAAGAACACACCGTGCTGGTCGGCGAGGTCATGGGCTTTGACGCCGTCAACAACATGTCGTATCTGATCGGCTACCACGACCGGGACTACGGCAAGTCAGCTCTGTTCGCTGACAAGAATGTCGTTATCGACGCATCCAATCTGCCGGACGGCATAACGCTGAACTGGGACGGCGCGGATGCCGCAAGGGTCCTGGCCGTGTCCGGCGACCTTACATTGACCAACGTAACGATTACCGGCGGTACCCTGGCGTTTGATGCAGCGGCAGACGTCGGCCAGCACCCGGACGACAACCAGACGTCGACGCTGGCCCGAGGCGCGGGCATCGCGGTCTGGGGTATCGCAACGCTTAACGACTGCGTCATCTATGACAACCACGGTGTCGGTGATGACAGCGATACATCTCGCGACGGCGGCGCCTACGGCGGTGGTGTGTATGCTGACACGGTCGTCATGGACGGCTGCATCGTCAGCGGTAACTCGATCTACGGCGGGGGCGCGGCCGGCGGCGGCGTGTTCTCTGTCGGCGGGCGCCATACCGGTGTTGATACGTCGTCGATACGTCGCTCAAGCATCACCGAGAACCGCATCTCAGGCCTGTTTGCTTATGGCGGTGGCGTCTATTCGGATGGCGGCGGTATCGGCCGATCGACGCGCATTCATGTCGAGAACAGCACTCTTGCGAGAAATCTCGTCGAGCCGCCGCTGCTTCCTCCGTTCCTGTTTGGCCTGCTGGACATCGGTTACTGGCGCGGCGGCGGACTCTATATGTCCAACGGTTACATGCAGGTTCAAAGCAGCACAATCGTCGAGAACCAGGTCTTTGGCAAGCCGCGGACCACCGAGCTCGACAAGCCGAACATGGCCGGCGGCATCGCGGCGACAATCGGCAACGCACATGCTGTCGAAGACATGATTATTGGTCACTCGATCATCGTTGGAAACACTGTTCACGAGATCGATGGTGGTGGACCGGGCGGCTACACGATCAGCACTGTATATCCACACGATATCTTCACCGGCTCTGTCTTCGAGTTCCGCAGCATGGGCCATAACCGGATCGGCGTCATCGATTTCAGCCAGATCCTGGTACCGATCGGTGAGCCCGGGTGGGCATCCCTCTCGAGGAAACACTATCCGCAGACGAACGACGAGCACGGTGTGTTGATTGATGATGTGCTTGGCGCCGCGCAGTTATCCACATACATCAGCACGTCCGGCATATTGGCCGATCCTTTCGCAGTGCTTCACTATGAGCCGCAGGGCAGTGCGCTGGACCAGGTTCCCGGCAGCGGCTACGCAGTCACCGAGATCCTCGGCGAGCTGGTTGGGCCAACCGATGAAGGCCGGAACCCGCTTCTCATCCCACTGGTCCTGGACCAGATTGAATCGACTCACAGCCAGCCGGGCTTCGCGAGCGAGTTCAGAGGCCACTTCGAAGGATTCCTGTCGGACGTCGATCCGGACACTGCCGGTGCACAGCAGTACGCCAACTGTGGCGGCGCAACGATCGATACGCTCGAGCAGGCATTTTGGTGCGGCCCCGCTCAGACCTGGCCACAACATGAGTTCAACCACGCTTACATCCATTTCTGGCATCACCTTGACAAGGCACTTGCGAACGACATCCCGGGGGTCAACGTCGATCAGATCACGGGCGTCGGACCCGCAGCGATTAACGACGACATCTGGCTGTCGCTTTTCGGCCTCGGAGACAGCTTTTTCAACGGTGTTACCGTGCGTCTTGGCGAAACGACGCTCAGCGTTGCGCCAGTTACTGTCGATCAGCTGGGCAACTCCCGGCCGGCGGATCTGTCAGGCGATATCGGAGCAATCGAAGTCGACAACTAGCGGGTCAATGAACATACGTCCGCAGTCGGCATGGACCACGCGTCACCGGTCCAGTGTTGCCCGAATTGCGTCCAGCAGGTCGTGCGAGGAATACGGCTTTCGGAGCATTGTCTCGCGTAGATAGCCGTCTGTACTGACCGGGCCGGGACCGTCGGTGAATCCACTCGCCAACTGAATCTTGGTGTCCGGGTACTGCTTTGCAACGATAGCGGCTAGCCGAAAACCATCCATCCCTGGCATCAGGACATCGCTAAAGACAAGGTCGACCTTTTCACGCTCGAGAATCTCAAGGGCCTCGGCACCGCTGCCGGCGGTTATCACTCTGTAGCCGTAGCTCGAAATAATGCTGGTGTTGAGTTTGAGAAGAGCTGGCTCGTCGTCGACGACCAGTATCGTTTCGGTTCCGAGTGCGGCCACCACCGGAGCCCGATCTTCACCTTCCAATACCTGGGCGGATTCACGTTGGCGCGGAAAGTACAGGTCAACACGGGTTCCCTGACCGAGTTGCGAATGCACATTGACGGCGCCGTGGCTGCGCTCGACCATACCGTACACCTGACTAAGGCCGAGCCCCGTGCCTTGCCCCTCCTTGGTTGTAAAGAACGGCTCGAACATCCGGCTCCGCGTCTCGTCGCTCATGCCGCAGCCGCTATCGACGACGCTCATCTCAACGTAATCGCCGGGCTCGAGCCCCAGGGTTTCCGCGTTGATTTCGTCAAGCGACTTGTTGCGTGTCCGGAACAAAAGTTTCCCTGTGTCGTTGATGGCGTGTGCAGCGTTAATAGCCATATTGATGATGGCATCGGCAAGATCGCCTTCGTCCAGCAATACCGGCCAAAGGTCCGACTCCAGTTCATACTCAAGGTCGATACGCGGAGTTAGCGATTTTTTCAACAGGTCCCGCTCGCGTTCCAGTAGCGAATTGATGTCGACACTTTCGCTTCTGCCACCGGATCTTCGTGAAAACGCCAAGAGCCGCTGCGAGAGGCGCGCACCGCGTTCCGTGGCTCTGGTGATCTCATCGACGTAGCCCGCCAACGTAGCATTCTTCTCGAGCTCGACTTCAAGCAAATTGGCGTAGCCAAGTATGATGCCGAGCAGGTTGTTGAAGTCGTGCGCCATGCCGCCGGTGAGTTTCCCGAGCGCATCCATTTTCTGCGTGCGGCGAATCTGCTCTTCTTGTTCTCTTGCGACAGTGAGGTCCTGACACGACGCAATGAATCGCTGTTCCGCGTCACTTGTCCGGGGCATTGAGGTCAGGTTCAGACGTACAGGAAATTGCTCGCCATTTTTGTGCAGCGCTTCAGTTTCTCGAGATGAGCCCGCCGTCGGAAGCTCGCGGGTCTCTACATCGTTCACGAAGAGAGAATTTATTTTGCGACCGACTATCTCCTGTGCCGCATATTCGAACACCCTTTCGGCGCTCTTATTGAAGGACAGAATGGAACCGGTATCGTCGAATACCACGATCGCATCGCCGATACTGTCCAGCGTAATGGCCAGGTCCCGTTGCTGTGCGCGAAGCGCGTCAACCGCGTTGTCACGACTCTTGGCGGCAACGGCAAAGGCTCCAGCGAGCTCGTCGATTTCTCGGGTGCTTGAACCGACTGCCTTGAACCTTGCTTTCTCGCTTATTCCGTAGCGACGCAGGAAATCGGTGAATCGGGTCAATGGCGCCGTAATTCGCCGGCTCGAGGCGAGTCCCAATCCGATTGCAAGCAAGGCGATGACGAAACTCGTGAGCAGAGTCAGTCCCGATGACCGCGATAGCCTTGCCGTGATATTGGATTGATTGATGCCGATGTATACCGTGGGCTCAAGGCCCTCGATCAGAGGAGCGTGGTACTCGTAAATCAGCTGCTCCCCTGTCCGGAACCTGCGACTAACATACAGGTCCTCGCGTTCTACCATCTGAAAATCCTGCCTCGCCAGATAGCGGGGAAACCCGACCTCGAACGAATGAGCGAATACGCCCCCGTCTAGCCCTGTGACGAACAGATACTCAATTGGGTCGTTATCGCGCTGGATACTTTGCAGAAGGCTGGCCACTCGCAGAGCGTTACCGTCGATCACGTCGCGTACAACGGCGTCGCGTACGGAATTGACGATTGTCTGCGCAAGAATCGCTTCGGACTCTCGGTTGAGCGCGACCTGTTGGTAACGCGTTAGCCCAACGTGCGCAAGTGCACTGAGCGATACGATCGCGACAATGAGCAACAGGATGCGCGTCGCCAGCTTCAATCCGCCTGTTCCCTGAGCTGCTGCCACAAATCGAGCTCAACGAGCCACTCGTGCAGTTCGCGATAGTCCTCGTAGGTTGATCGCTGGAATCCGTTGGGCATCTCCGTCCTGTCCCAGTTATAAAGGTTTTCGCCGTGATCTCCTGAGGGATCGAATGCGATTAGCGCCTGCGTGACCAGCTGAATGACATCCTCGGGAACCGAAGCATTGGCGACGATGCTGCTTGATGGGTATTCGTCGGAGTAGTGGATAATCTTGATTCGACCCTCACTGGCAAGTCTTTCGGCAAGTGTGTCCTGCAAAGCGGCGGCGTCCGCCCGACCCGAGACCACTGCCTCAGCAGCACTCTCGTGCGAATTGGTAAAGAAGTACGAGTCCAGCTCGTCGAGAGAGATAGCGTTCTGTCGCAGTTCGATCCGCGGAATGAGGTGGCCCTGTGTCGAGTCGGAACTGCCAAAGGCGAGCCGCCGTCCCCGCAATTGCGAGATTTCCGTTAATGGGCTTTCTGGAGAAACGGCGAACACGCTTCGGTAGGTTGCCTTGTTCTTTTCGTTGAGACCGCGCGCGATCGAAATAGCGCCGTACTGATCGTTGGCCCGCAGAAAGCTGACGGCGCCCATTGCCGCAAACTGCGTGCGGTCCAGCCCCAGGTCATCAGACGTAGCGCTGCTGTTAGCCGCGAAATGCAGCTTGAAACGCAGCCCCGTTGCTTCCTCGAGGTAGCGCAGAAACGGCAGGTACTGCGCCGCGTCTTCCTGCGGACTTGAGCGCAAGTCGAACCCGAAATAATAGACGCCCGGCTGACGCGCGGGAGCTGGCGGGTGAAGAAGCTCGGCTTCGGCGAGCGCGTCATCGTCGTCAACGACAATGACGGGAGTAGTGTCCGCGTCGTGGCATGACGACATAGCGAAGCCGATAGCGAAAATCGCGAAGAATGCCGCCCCCAGGCCTAGCGATTTATTGGACATGATCAACGATACGGGCTACCTGTCTGTAACGCGTCTAATCTATCTCACGGTCGGCAGGATCGCCATTTTCACGGCCAGACTCATGGCGGGCCGAGAAAGCCTTGTTTTCCTCTCAGTCCTGTCCGACGATTCAGGTTCCCCGCTCGGTGTGGAGAGAGGTGTGTATCACAGCAGCGAGATTCGCTGGTTCTTCCGCGACGGTCCGCGGTCTGAAGTGGACCAGTGGTTCTCGAGTTGCGCCATGGCTGTCACCGAGCCACCGCGCGTAGACAACTACATCATCCTGCCGCGCTGCAAAACAGCCGGCGTCAAGATTCGGCAGGGCAATATCGAAGTCAAAGCGCAGACGCAGAACTCCGAGCTCCTCGAGATTTCGGATCGAGTCGGCGGATTCCAGGACGCCTGGGTGAAATGGTCTCGACCCGCAGCGAACCCGGACGCCGTATTTGCAGCGCCAAGCATTCCGGAGTGCTGGGCCTGCGTCGAAAAAGCCCGGGTACTACGGCTGCTAACCCTTGAAGCGGAATCGCCTGATGAAATCGCCCCCGGGTCGAGGCACCTGCACGTCGGTTGCCAGGCGGAAAAGACCGACCTCAGAGTTATCGTCCTCGATACCGACGTCGAACCGTCGGCGCACGATTGGAAAAAGGCTGAGCGCTGGTGGAGCTTTTCGCTCGAGGCTTTCGGCCCGGCCAATGAGGTTGGCGGGTTGTTGCACCGCGCAGCGTCACACTGGTTCGGCCAGGATTTCCCGGCGACGCTACTGGCCGAAGATTCGATGTCCTATCCCGAATGGCTCGCGCGCCTGGAGCAAAAAGCGGCGGCCTGAAAATCCCCTGCTATATTTAATAGAGAGCAGTCTTATTCACTTTCACTGGTCTGATCCGGGAGGGGGATTACCATGATGAGAATAACGTCCGCTGTGCTGATCGTCGTTCTGCTGGCGATCGCATCACCTGCGCAGCCCCAGGATACTGCGCCCGACACCATCTTTGCCTACGCAACGTACTTCGAGTGCACGCCCGATCGCGAATCTCGCGCCGATGAAATCATCGCGTCGAGCTACAAGCCGCACTACGATCAGGCGGTCGAACAGGAGCAAATCGTTTCCTGGGCATGGATGCAACACTACATTGGTGGCAAGTGGCGGCGCATGTTGGTCGTGGTGACGAACGAGCTGGAGTCGGCGCTTGAAACCTCGGGCGCGCTCGGTGAGATCATCAGCGATCGAACCCCCGAAGCCGGCCGCGCGTTCTCGGAAATCTGCAGCTCGCATGACGATTACATGTGGCAGTCGATTCCGGGCGTCGGCGGCGGGCCGGTTTCGGCACAGCGCGGATCAGCCGCGTTCTCAACGTACATGGAATGCAGCCTGGCATCTGAAGACCGTGCGGACGAACTGGTAAGGACGGTTCTCGCGCCGGTCTACGACGCCCATGTTGGGGACGGCAAACTGACGTCCTGGAATTGGCTCAAGCAGACGGTTGGTGGCGAGTACACGCGCTTGTTGACGCTCGGTGCGCAAGACCACGCGTCCCTGCTGCGGGCACGCGCGGCGATCGAACAAGACCTCAAAGGCCGCAAAGTGCAGCGAGCCATTCGAGAGTTCCTGACAATCTGTCATACGCAGAGCGACTACATGTGGGACCTGTACCTCGAGACGTCCTGAGACGCGACGCCGTAAGTATTCCGCGATATAGTCCGCAGAC
>JAAUYD010116247.1_pt1 | contig 19212 bp, 19 predicted proteins | sample 7278101 | NCBI WGS metagenome assembly JAAUYD01 (sample SAMN14350128, study PRJNA611818) | marine sediment metagenome | isolation source: surface marine sediment (0.6m) | place: French Polynesia: Moorea | collected 2018-08
AAATCAGGAGATGATGTCAGCAAACCGTAATGCTGGAGGAGTTGATAAATTTGTGGATGACGCAAAAGAAGTTGCTCAGTTAATAGTTAGTGATGCGAGGACTCAATTAGCCTTTATGGAAGTTGGGGGATGGGATACTCACATTTCTCAGAAGCCAGTATTTAACCGCTCTCTACCCAATTTAGGAAAAGGTTTAGCTACTCTAGTAAAAGGTTTGGGTTCTGTCTATTCTGATACAGTGATTGTAGTGATCTCAGAGTTTGGTCGTACTGTAAAAGAGAATGGTAATGCTGGAACAGACCACGGACATGGTAATGTGATGTGGCTTTTAGGTGGTGGAGTGCGTGGCGGTCAAGTATATTCTCAATGGGAAGGTTTAGCAGAGTCGGAACTTTATGAAGGTAGAGATTTACCAGTGACTGTAGATTTTCGAGATGCGATCTCTCATATTTTGCAAGACCATCTTTCAGTTTCTAATCAAGATTTAGGCTACATTTTCCCTAAGTATCAATTAGCAAGTAATCTTAATTTCTTGAGATAGATAAGAGATTGATTATAAGACATCCTGTGTCCAAATACTTTTTTCTTCATCTTTGTAGAAGCGATAGAATAAGGGTTCATCTTTAAAATTATGATCATCTGTTACATGATGAATAATTTTTTTATCAATTAATTTTTGACCAAGTCTAATTGCTTTTGGTCGAGTAAAGTTGAAATTTTCTACTAGCCAATCTATCGCTTCATTTCCTAAGAAACAACGTTGATATAGTTTGATTTTATAACGGCGAGTTTTAATTTTTAAGCCATTTTTACCTCGCATTCTAGCGACTAAATCTTGTATTTTCAAAGTTGAGCTACTATCCTTGCTTGAATAAGAAGCAGGAGTTTTAGATGGGTTCACCGACCCATTAAGTGGTTTATAGCGGTCATCTTGAATCCAAATACTAATACTATCTGGTTCTTTAAGCATTACAGTAGCAACTTCCATTTTTTCATTATCTAAAAAGTTTTCTCGACAGTCTTTAATTGCTTCTTCATATTCATCAATACTGTAGTGTTTAACTTTAATAAATACATTATTAAGATAGATAAATCCATAAGACTTTTTGGGCTGACCATTGATCAATGCAGTCACTTCACAATATTCACCATAATCTTTATTTAAAATTAGCATCTATAATTATTCTCCTACAATGCAAATCTATAATCAGTAAATTTATTGCTACTATTAAAATTTAATTATGTGGGCTCTCTTTATTAATTAGTTATTTTATGGAATTAAATGCTAAATTAAGCTTGGTGCTTTTCGCTCCGCTTTACTGTCATAACTTCGGTATATTCAAACTGATTTTCACTTTGTTGAACTAGGGGATAGTTATTTCCATACAATTTTAACCAATCTTTTTGGCAATCAGGTTTAGGAGAATGATACACCAGTATGTATTCTTGACCAACTAGACTATCAATTTCTGTTTCTACTTCTTGTCTCCATTGAGTCTTCGTCACTAGAATAACCAACTGATTTGCTAATTGGGGAATTGCTTTCGCCACTTGTCTTCTATATATCTCATCCAGACTACCAAAAGGAGAATCCATAACAATAGGAAAGGTGCTACTATCAAAACCCATCAGGGTATTACGCTGACTCCATTCTCTAACTCGATCTATAATAGCCCCAATAAATGATAAACTCAGTATCTGATTTTCTCCAGTAGAAGCTGCTACGGGTACTGGTTGACCTGATGTTTGTTCTATCAAAGTTAACTGGTAATTTTCACTAAGTTGGGGGATGTAGGGAGTAAAAGAAATAGAATCGAAGATTTCCCTCACTTTTGTCACTAAAGACTCGCGAAATTGCTGCTCTAAGCGATTTTTGACTTCTATAATTCTTGTGATAGACTCCTGAGTAGCTCTGATGCGCTTTTGAGTAACTATTTGTTTTGCTTCTTGAAGTTGCTTTTTATCTATTTGTTGAGATAATTTATGGGTTGCTTGCTGGTAAGTATTTAATTGCTGTTGGGTAATTCCTTGCTCTAAGATTAATTCTTTGAGTCGATCATCGATCCCATCTAATTGAGCTTGTAATTTTTGAATATTACCATCAGGATAACTGCGTAATTTACTGTTAATTTTTTCTAATTCTTGTTCAATTTTATGAAGCTCTAAATGTTGATGGTTAATATCAGCTTGTTTGCGGTCTAGTTCTTGCCAAAATTCGGTTAATCTGGAGCTAGAGCTATTAATATCAGCTTCTAAATGGATGGTGGCTACTTCTACACTATTACTATCGAGTTGACTAAGTAAAGCAGCTACATTTTGATAAGTAGTTGTTTCTGGTAATAAAGGATTTCCGCATAAACACTGATGTCGATTTAGAAGCTGTTGGATAAATTCTTTTTTGACTCCAGCAGATAACAGATTTTGCTGACGAGAAGCCTCGATTTTCTTCTTCCCTTGTGAGGTAATGCTAGATAAAAAAACTAGATAACTCTGGCGAGATAATAATTGTTTTAATTCATTTCTAATAGTTACTAAATTTTTTCTGAGAGATATTTCTTGTTGAATTAATTTATTTTTTAGTTGTTGTAGTTTATCTGCTCCGCTTAATTCTTGTAGTTGGGAAACTAAAGATTTTTTTTTCGCTTCTAGGATTTTAACTTGATTGAGAATTGCTGCTATTTGTGCTTGTGCTTTTTCTATAGATAATTCTATTTTTTGTTGCTCTGTAATTAATTTTTGGGTTTGCGGATCGCCAATTGCTTGTAACTCTTCTTTGAGAGTTTTTTCGGCTTTCTTAAGATGCTCGATCGCCCTGTCTAAAACTTTAACTCCCAATAACTCTTTAGTATCTTCCGCAATTGTATTATTTTTTTGGTTGCGAAAAAAGTTATCAATTCTTTCTCCATCAAAAAAGAAATATTGATGCAAACTCAGAGGTAAAATCTGTTCTATAACATCTTCTGGTGCTTCTAGGGGTGGATACCATTTTCCATCATCGGCTGAGACTAGGATAAATAATTTTGTCTTACTATATTCGATACTATTGTCTTGATTTCTTGTAGCGTAACATTTGCGTTTAAGTTGATAACGTTTGCGATCGCGTTCAAATTGTAATTCTACCCAACATTCTACAGCTACTCCTGAATTAGCTTCTTGAATAGCTCGTTGATTAATTAATAATTCTGGAGCAGCAAAAGCAGCGGTAAACTGTTCATATAAAATCCAAGTAAAAGCGTTTAAAATTGAAGTTTTACCAGCCCCATTATTGCCATGAATTACTGTAGTATTGGCTTGACCACTAGCAAATTTAATCGGAATTGTTCTACCATAAAATTGTCTGAAATTACATAGCTGTAAAGAAATCAACCTCATTGAATTACATTTTTAATAATCTGCAAAACTTCTTCGTTAATATTACGAGGACTCTTCAAGTATAGTTTATCTTTTTCTAATTTTAAAACCCGTTCAATAATAGCTTTTACTTCAGGAGTAGCATTAGTAATAGGCTCTTGGATAGATTCTGTAGCTAAATTTTCGTTATTGTTATCTTTTTGATTTCCAGACATTATCTTATTCAGCATCAAGCAGTAAAATAGCACAACAGGGATAAATAATTATAGGTTCATTAAGAGCGATAGTATCCGCGCAAGGAAACCCGCGCTCTTATAAGTAGCAAATAGGATTAGGTTCGTCGATAATTTATCATGATAAACGTAGTTGTTCCTCTGCGCGTCTAAAGACGCGCAGAGGAACAACCGTGAGCCTACTAAAGTTAGGCGGTGAATTTATAATTCAGACACAAAATCTTTATATATCAAGGGTTTGAATCCCTGTATTATATAGATAATGCTGAATTGCTAAACGCAGCTACCACCCTGTAGCAAGGCTCTTGCAGTAAGCAGAGGTATCTGGCGAGTAGTACTGAAAATGGGTAGAGAACCTGGTGGATCTTGTGGGGGTCGCGCTTGAGATATACAAGTGCTGAGGCAGATGAACCTTGAGACTGAAAGCCGACAGAGGAAGCTAATTGAACCATTCTTAAACTTGTTTGAGATAGGGTTTACTTAATGAGAATCGACTGTGTGAGTATGAACGTAACCGACCCCGAAAGCTCAACTCCGATATAGTTAGGGCTAAACACAATCGACTGATAAGCGGGTAGCCAAAGCTCCCGTCTTTCAAGTGGGAGTGAGGTTACTTTATCTACAACTGTACAGTCGCTTTGCCAGAGCATTTTTCTTTGAGGGAATATGTACGCAGACACTCTTACCACCTATAGCCATTTCGTGAAGCGCAGTAAATGCAACAAGGGAAAAAGCAATCACCGTAACTGGCGTTAAGAGAAAATGCAGGATATTTCTCAAGTTGCTAACTCGTTCTTTAAGCCCTAAAATCTTGACCCAGAAATAGTTGAGGAAGAAAACATTTAAAAAACAAAAGAGTTGGTAAGTCCCCATTGTTATCAGAAGAGAGGAAAAACTATAATCACTAAAAACCAGTATGGAAGTCGATTCAGGATAAATTATTGGTTTCAAACCTCCTACCAAGCCAACCAAGGGAGCAGCACACAGAAAAATACAGTAATAAGCTATAAAATAAGCTCCCCAAGATATACCAGTATTCAACGGTAACGAAAAAAACCTGACGCAGTAATAATGAAATACCTCTGCTGCTCCAATTGTCCACCGTCGTATCTGAACTCGCCATTCTCTAAATTCTTCTGAAAGACTGTTTCCACTTGTAGGTCCACTAAGAGTAGGTACATAAATCGGTCGAATTTCTATTTCTCTCCTAATTTCTGTCATCCAGCGAATGACCGCAATGATATCGTCCATTTGATAACGAGGGTGGAAATAATCGCCTTTAATACACAATTCCAGTGAGAGACTCTGCACGCTCATTGTATTGATGTTAAACGGAATTAACAAACCCATCATAAAAACAGGACGCAACAGCCCAACTACTCTTGTAAACCAAGGAGATGAATCTAGCTGCCAGTTGTAAAAAAGTGGCGATTGCCAAACGACTTGATTATTTCTTCGCGTACTTAGAAACTCTTTTCCTAACTCTTCAAAGTATTTGGGGTGAAAAATATTGTCCGCGTCACAGGTAGTAACTGTCGTCCGCTCAATTTGTAAGTCACCTTCTTCTTCTAGCCTTCGTACACTTGTCCTGAGACCATAATTGACATTAGAGCATTTTCCAGGGATTTCTCCTGGAATACCAAAGGGATGGATTGTAAAAAATAATCGCTCAAAATCTTTCTCGAACTTCATTTTCAGCACTTGCTCTTTCCAACTAACCTGCGGTGTTCTTTCTTCCATTGCAACAACAACAATTATGCGATGGGACTGTGTTTGTTGGCGCAGACTTTCTAGTGTTTTCTCAATGAGTTCTAGTGGCTCTTTATAGATACAAATAGTCACAATATGATGTAGCTCTCCAAGCCTTGAAAAAGTAATTATGGAATGATTTGTTTGAAAACTTTTTTGTTTTTTAGACAATTTCCAAACAAAGCGTGCTGATAACAATAAAGCGACTGTCCAGACAAGATTGATCAGACCAAGAAAAATAATGACTATCTTGGATGACAGTGATAGGGAATAGTTGGGCATCCATAAAGGAATAAGCACTGACAGCCAAACTAATAATAAGAAAATTAGGTTGAATCTGAATCTTTCGCTAGTATTTAGTTTTTTCAAAATTAAACTTTTCATCAATTTTTATCCTGTTTATTAATGTTTAATTAAATCAGCATTTACTTATTTAATAAGCAGCGTATCTCTCTGATAATTATTAGTTTTTGAGTAAATTATGAATTGTTAATCATGGAAAAATGAAAGTTGTTTTGAGATTTTTATTCCTAGAAATATTCATCATTAAAATTAAGGGTATTTTGTCAGCTTCGGGGGCTTTTATGCTCAATAATCTGAGAAATTCACTTAATTACAGTCACTAATACTGTTCTAGTCGGTTAAGATTGGAATTTCGACCTTCCCCACTCCCCTAAGAACCTCAGAGCTTGCACCAAAAAAAGTGACTTTGCTGAATAGACCTATCTGTTATGTTTTAGTATGAGCGGTAAATATGACATAAAAGTGTCATAGGAAGCTCCTGGATTGCAAGCTTTATTGCCAAAATGCTTTATTAGATGAAGGGAGGGAGGATTGGAATAGCTATTAAAGTTATAATGTACCAATAATTTTGTCTTTGGTACTTAAGTCCGACTATCCTATGAATCGACTTTGCTCGTTGAATACAATTAGTTTTGTCGCTCCCAATTTCGGTAGAGTTTTTCTGCATAAAACATAATCTCTTCATTAGGTAGCTTAATTTTTGGCGGTTGCCTAGGATATAGATTTTCTACAGTCACAATGTCTTGCTTAATTATCTCTGCTGCTGCTCGCAGGAGAAACTTCTTTAACAAAGCAAGCAATACAGGATTCGACTGAGCATATACTAGAGTAAAGGTTTTGGTCTGATTTTCGGTTTCTGGATAGATAACAAGAACCTGTAAAAGTTTACCGATTGGAAACTCCCCTAGCAAAGTAATTAAGGAGGGGAAAGAGTATTCAAAGCGGTTCAAGTAAATCTTCGGTAAAATTCCCATGAGTGGATTCATTAATAGCTCTGTTAAGGAATTTCTGTCTCGGATAATTTTCTGGTCTAGCTTGATTTTGTAATCACTTGCTTCGTGACACACCACACCCCGTAGAACGGGGTGGGCTTCCTACTTCGACGACACTTGACTAGACAAAGCGATTGCTGTGTCCCCGACAGAGGTGTCTCCATAGGCTAAAACCGTCCGTCCGACGGCTAAAAGATTTAGGGCAGCATTATAGTCTCTTAAGTTATGAGAGCCACAAACACAATCCCATTCTCTAATTTCTAAAGGTAGTTTTTCTAGTACTTGACCACAAGCATGACATCGTTTTGATGACGGGAAAAAGCGGTCAACTTGTACTAAAATCCTTCCATACCAATTAGCTTTGTAGTCTAACTGTCTAATTAATTCTCCCCAAGCAGCATCAGCTATTGCTTTGGCTAATTTGGGATTTTTAATCATATTCTTAACCGCTAACGATTCTGTAATTACAACTTGGTTCTCGCGAATTAAACTAATCGTTAACTTGTTGAGAAAGTCTTTTCGACAATCAGCGATTTTAGCGTGTAGTTTTGCTACTTTTAATCTTGCTTTATCTCTGTTTTTAGAGCCTTTTTGTTTTTTAGCTAAACGTTTTTGTAATTTGGCTAGTTTTTTTTGATAGTATGAGTAGTATTTTGGATTGCCAGAACTAAATCCTTTACTTGAAACAATGACATCTTTAATTCCCAAATCAATTGCTACTTGCTCTTTTATGGGTATAAGTTGCTCGATTTCTTCTTCTACAGAAAATGAGACAAAGTATCTCGACGCTGAATCTTTGCTTACTGTAACTGTTGTGGGAACTCCTGTAAAATGACGATGCCATTTAATTTTTAAAGGAAATTCCATTTTAGCTAAAGTTAGCTTTTCCCCATCCCATTTAAAGGCATTACTAGCATAAGTAGCAGACTGCTTATTTCTTTTCTTTTTGAATTTGGGGTATTTTGCGCGACCTCCAAAAAAATTCAAGAAAGCTGTATTTAGATGTCTTAATGCTTGCTGCAATGGAACAGCAGTCACATCTTTTAACCAACAGTATTCAGGATTCTTTTTCAGTTGAGTTAACTGATTAGACGTTTCTTTGTAGGACATCTTTTGCTGATGCTGGTAGTAAGCATCAGTACGAAGTCTCAAAGCCCAATTATAGACGAATCTAGTGCAGCCAAAAGTTTGCGCCAATTGAATGCGCTGCTTTTTGTTGGGGTAAAATCTATATCGGTATGCACGTTTAATCATCATCTATTGATTGTACACTGTTTTAGCTAATGGTGTAAACCATTAACTTATCACGCTCGTTTTCATCCGTGGAAAGGGGGCTTATATATACAATATTTATCCCATAAGCACCGACAACTTGACAATCAAAAAAGCCCCCTTCCACCCCTGAACGAAGCAGGTATTCCCACTCGCACTATAATTACTAATCTCGTTAGCTTTAATCTTAAATAACTCACGATGAGTTCCTTTAAAATGGTTATAGTCATAATTAATTAAGAGGTTACTCAAAAAATCTCCCTGAACAGTATGTTGTGCAGTCACTCCCACAAAGCGAAACCCCTGAGATCTCCTCTCAATCACATCGGGAATGGGCAATCTAGCCTCACATCCACCATAAGTCCAAACACAATCCCCCACTAAGGTAAGTTTTAAAGGATGAGCCAAGGCTTTAGGAGACAGCTTTCTCTCTCGGTAAACTCTTCCTTTTCCGTCAAATTCCAGCGCGTGAAAGGGACAAGTAATCGTATCTCGCTCCGCACAAACCCAACCTTCTGATAGAGGTGCTTGCATATGGGGACAAATGTTATCCAGAGCAAAAACTTCTCCACGTGAATTTTGCCATAAAACGTAGTCTCGCCCATTCAGCGTAATTTTGTTGGGTTGATTCACCCTCAATATTGACTTGTGAGCAATTAACCAAGGAGTCCCAGGTAAAATAGGATTCATTTTTCGTTTAGTACTTGTCATTTCTGATGAGTCGGTTTAAAAACTAAATCATCCAGTTCCGAGTAATCAGGTAGAGTGGTATCTATAGGTTTTCCATTACGTAAGACTATTCTATTATGTTGCGATCGCGATAACAATTCACTAAAGTAACGACCAGGAAAAATAATTAAATCTGCTGGTATATCCTGAGCAATTATCCCACTATCGTTTAACCCCATAATCTCTCCAGGGATTTTAGTAAAGCTATCAATCCAATTACTATAAGGAGTATCAAGGTGAGCAATTCTTACAGCTTGTTCCAAGACTTCTAACATATCAAGATCCCCAAAGCCATAAAAAGGATCGCGAGTATTATCACTAGCAAAAGCTACAGGAATACCTTTTTGTTTCAACTCGTGTACCCTGGTAACTCCGCGCCAAATAGGAGTGAGATAACTTTCTGTTTGTCGGTCTTGCAGATAAAGATTACACATCGGTAAACTAACCACTGCAATTCCTGCTTCTTTAACTAATTCCAGAGTTTTATTCACCACTTCTGCTGATTGTACCGCCAGACTACAACAATGTCCGCAGAGTATCTTTCCTGTAAAGTTATTTCTGATAGCTGCTGCTGCAATTTTTTGTAAGCCAATAGACTCCACATCACCATTTTCGTCTGTGTGTAAGTCTAAATCTAGGTTTCTGGCTTTAGCAATCTTAAATAGATGGTCTAACTGAGAATCTAAATCTGGGTTTATATAAACAACACCCCCCAGAATACCACCTACTTTCTCTATCTTACCAGCTAAATTGCCCCCTTCCTCAGTTTGATAGTAATCTATGGTCACTAAACTAACAGCTTGTAGAGTAATTTTATCTTGCCATTGCTGTTGTAAATCCTGAAAAACTCTGAGGCTAATATCTGGTTGTTCTCCATAAGAATCGAGATGAGTACGTATTGCTTTTGTTCCATGAGCATAAGCACATTTTAGACTAAATTCCATACGACTAAATACATCTTGTGCTTGCCAATATTTTTCCCCATCAGCAATAGCTGTATCTAAAGCCATTTTAAAAGTTCCTTCAAGATTTGGCGATCTTTCCCAAATATGACCTTTATCCAAATGAGTATGCAAATCTATAAAGCAAGGTAAGACAATTCGCTGTTGTAAGTTTATAGCAAAATCAGGATTGATATTAACAGAATCACTCGGAACTATTTGGATAATTTTGCCCTTTTTTATTTCTATATCTGCTAAAACTAATCCCTCTCTAGTTACTCTAGTAAAATTTGCTGAATTTATTAAACTTATTGGTAGATTACTATGAGTGAGCCAGTAATAATCTAATTTACTAATATGGTTTTTGATGGGCTGGAACATGATATTTTCAAGTTTAAAGCTAATAATTTGTATTTTTGATAAATTTTAGCTTCGCAATAGACAAATCCTATAATATATTATTAAGTACTTTAATAATTAACTTTTTGTGATCTCAATCGCTGTGGCAACAAACTTAGATTTATTCTTAATAAGAAACAAGCCTAATTTAATAAAATTGTCAGAATGTTAATCGAGTATTTATTTAGCAATCCGATTTTTTTCTTGCAGGTCGTTGCGATCCTTATAATCTCCATCTGTCTCCACGAACTAGGTCACGGTATAGCTGCTATTTCCCAAGGAGATAATACCCCCATAGAAAAAGGTCACATGACTCTCAACCCTATAGTTCACATGGGAGTTCATTCAATAATTTTTCTAGTATTAGTTGGTATGGCTTGGGGTGCAATGCCTGTTAACCCTGATCGCTTTAAAAATCCTAAATGGGGTAGTATTCTCGTTGCTGCTGCTGGTCCTTTAACTAACTTTGCCCTAGGGATTTTGGCAATTTTCTGGATTAAACTATCTTTGCAAACTTCTCTAGGAGAGATAATCAGTGTCCAATTCTTTTCCTTAATTGCCTTGTTCAACTTTGCTCTGGGAATGTTTAACTTATTACCTATTCCTCCTCTAGATGGCTTTGGCATAGCTAGTGAGTTATATCCTCCAATGAAATCTATTGCTCGCTCTCAGGTAGGATTAGCTATTTTTATGATCTTATTTATCAGTGGTGCTGGTAGGGTCTTTTTCGACTTATCAGCAAAGTTGACAGGATTCCTCATTTCTCTCTAGACATGGGTGGGGGGATACTGGGGAGAGTCGGGAGACTAGGGGACTGGGGAATTGGGGAATTGGGGAATTGGGGCACCGAAGGAGACTTCATTACAAAACCGATCTATTTTGGGTTCAATACCTAGATATATTAAGTCTCCTCCCGGGGGAATTGGGGAATTGGGGAATTGGGGAGACTGGTGAGAGTCGGGGAGTGAGAGAAATACTGGTAGATGATAACTGATAACTGATAACTGATAACTGATTCATCCTTCATCCCTCATCCTTCAGCATTGCTACTTAAAGATTGCGCTATGTTATAGACATAGTCAATAAAAGGAGATAAGTCATGGTGTGGCGTGGTTCAATAGATGTTAAAGATCGTATTTTTGCAGCCTTGGTCTATTCTATTCCCTTATATTACAGCCTTTCTTTCGGTCAGTTCGTCATCAATTACCTACCTCAACCTTTAGTAGTATTGATCCAATTATTTTTAACCCCTTTAACAATCATATATGGCATTATCCCCTTTGCAGACTTTGTGATCTTTTTCGCCCTCTTTCTCTTGGTAGTAAGAAATGAGAGCATTAAGCACTTTGTCAGATTTAACACTATGCAAGCATTATTAATCGACATTGCCTTGGTTTTACTGAATATGGGATTGGGAATTTTAGGTTTGGGTATAATAACTACTACATTAGGTTCATTAGTGTTTATTTTCACTCTAGCGGTTTGCATCTATAGCATTGTTCAATGTTCTTTGGGGAAATATCCAGAAATTCCATCTATTTCACAAGCAGTTTATTCCCAAGTTCCTTAAGCTGTTACATAATTTGATAAGCTACCAATTCCTTCAATTTCCACGGTTACGCGATCGCCAATAACTAAAGAGCCAATTCCTTCAGGAGTACCAGTTAAAATTACATCTCCTGGGTTAAGGGTCATAATTTGGGAGATGTAGGAAACAAGCTCTTCAGGAGAAAAGACCATCTCACTGATGGATGCACATTGGCTAGGTTTCTCATTTTCGTTGATAAAAGTCTTTAATTGAGCTTCTGGGTCTAATTCTCGGATAATCCAAGGGCCAAGAGGGCAAAAAGTATCAAATCCTTTGGCTCTTGTCCACTGAATGTCTTTTTTTTGTAAATCCCTAGCTGTAATATCATTAGCGATGGTGTAACCCCAAATTACTTTACTAGCTGCTTCTGGAGAAACATCTTTACAGCGATCACCTATAATTACAGCTAACTCCCCTTCATAGTCTATCCTGTAACTTTGTTTCGGATATTTAATCGCTGCTTCATCACCAATAACAGTGGTAGGAGGCTTTAGAAATAGGAGGGGTTCACGAGGAACAGAAGTCCCCATCTCTACAGCGTGTTTTAAATAGTTTTTGCCTACTGCTATAATCTTGGAAGGAGCGCAGGGAGCAAGTAAACTGTAGGCATCAGGTTGAAGTTTAATATTAGTTATTCGTCCTCCCAACCAAGGGGGAGCATCTAAAATCCCTACACTTCTATCTAGTTGTAGCAAGCCGTAATAGACTTGCTCTTGATTAGTCTTAACTCGAACATAGCGTTGTGCCATCGTAAAAACATTAAAGCAAAAAACTAGCTATACATATTTGATTAACAGTAACTTAATCAAACTTACACTACAATCTACACCAATTTTTATAATCTTTTTATCATCATAATTGTCACAATGGTAGTATAATAGTAAATCCTTGCTTATAGGTATTAATCTAGTTAACCTAATAAGCCACATTGTCCACAAGGAGCAACTAAGCCATGAACAGATACTACGAAATGATGTATATTCTGCGTCCTGATTTGTCTGAAGAACAGGTCACAGAAGCAATAAACAAATATCAAACATTCTTGAGCGATAATGGTGAGACAGATATCGCTATTAAAAATCTAGGCAAAAAAAGATTAGCCTATCCCATCAAAAAATATTTAGATGGTATCTATATCCAAATGAATTGGCAAGGTAGCGGAAAAGCTAATGCTTCCCTAGAAAGAGCTATGCGCCTAGGTGAAGAGGTAATTCGCTATCTAACTTTAAAACTAGACAAAGGTCCTGTAGTTATAGAAGAAGAATCATCGGAAACTGTAGCAACTGAAGTAGAGGTTGAAGCCTAGATTGGATTGTTATAAGTAGTCGGTGGATCCGTTAAGAGCGATAGTTGAGAAGCGGGAATAGGGAATAGGGAATAGGGAATAGGGAGAGGAGGGGTGCGCTTTCAGGTGTATGTTTTTAATTTTCAATGATTTCTGCTATCCTCGAATGGCGAGAATTTGTAGCTCATCTCCTACTTTAAGTATTCCTGTATTTTGGGGAATCATATTTTCCCCAAACATAACTCCCTGCTCCCCAAATTGACGGAAAGTTCCGAGAGTTCTTAAAGGTTCTTTGAATTGGTTAACATCTCCTTTTTGTTGATCTAATGTAGTGATAATGCAACGACTACAGGGTTTTGCCACAGCAAATTTAATCTCTCCTACCTGAACTAACTTCCAGTTATCTTCATCGAAGGGTATCTCAGTTTCTACTACAATATTAGGTCGAAAACGATTCATGGGAACCCTTGGTTTCGCGCTTTGATAAGTTTCTGTAATACGGCGATTTAATTCTTGAAGGGAAGCTGTTGTAGTTAATACGAAAGGATAACCATCCGCCAAACTGACGGGAGTTGGGTCAGTAGTAATTTTAGAATGAACAGGGCGAATATATTGGGGAGATTGACGCACTAGACGACATTGTTTTTCTGGAGTGAGTTCTAATACTTGGTGAAACCACTCTGCTAGTTCATCTCCCTGGTCGAGCGCCAGAGTGCGATCACCCCATATTTCTACTTCTATTTTCTCTCCTTCTAGAGTTGGAGTAAAAGTAATTGGTTCAATACTATTGTCTTGTAAAGATAGAGTTATAGTATCTTCAGCAATTGCAACTTGAACTTTAGCTAATTGAGGGAATTGTCTTTGGGTCAAAAATTTTCCTCTCTTGCTAATTACCATCAGTTCTCGATCCCATAAAAAACCCTTCAAGGTTACTTCTGCTTGTTGCAGTTTAATTCCTTGACAGGATTTTATAGGATAAATCCACAGTTCAGAGACAATCATAGATTTAGCTAAAGCTCACAGATAACAACTATTGATGATTATTGATCTTGCTTTGATAACCTTTTAGATTGGAAGATTAGTAACACAATCTAAATTACTAGTGGTTACAAAAATAAGGTTACTCTAGAGATTTGTAGAGCAAAATTCATAATTTGTCCACTTGGTTAACAAATCTCCCATTGACGAAGTCCAAGCAGACTCCGCCGTCTCAGGGCGGAGTACCTTCGACCTTAACATTATTTAATATCTTGTGCAGCTAAAAAATCTGCAATGCGCAAAATTGATAACTCTTGGTAAGGCGCAGCAATAATTTGTACTCCCAAGGGTAATCTATTAGATTCCTTGATGGGAATAGATAATACAGGTAATCCGATAAATGAGAGCGGTTGGGTAAAACGACCTAAATTGGGACGAACCAACATTTCTACTCCTGCAATTGTCATGGTTTCTTGACCTAACTTGGGAGCAACACAAGGAGTAGTAGGAGCAAGAATAATATCCACTTGTTGAAAAATCTCTTGTACTTGACGACGATACCAACTGCGGAATTTTTGCGCTTGGGCGTACCAAGAAGCAGGAATTAATGCTCCAGCTAAAAAGCGATCACGTGTTGCTGGGTCAAAGTCTTGAGGACGAGACTGTAACTTCTCAAGATGTAAGTTAGCTCCTTCTACTGCGGTAATTATATAGGCTGCTGCTCTGGCTCGGTGGCTTTGGGGAATGGCGATCGATTTAGTAACATTGAGAGTTTTAGCAACGTTGGCTACTGCTTCCTTGACTTCTGGGGTTGAGCCTTCAGCAAAATAACCATCTGCTACAGCAATGCGTAAATCTGTAATATCATTTCCTAGGACTGAGAAATTAGACTCGGGTGGTTTCTTAGTGGAAACAGGGTCTTGAGGATCGTATCCTTGTAAAACAGCAAATAGCTTAACTAGATCCCGCACTGAATTGGTAAAAGCTCCAACATGATCCAAACTACTAGAGAGTAAAAATGCGCCCTTACGAGATAAACGACCATAAGTTGGTTTTAAGCCATATACGCCACATAAAGCGGATGGAACACGAACTGAACCATTAGTATCAGAACCAAGGGTAAAAGGAACTAATTTGGCTGATACTGCTGCTGCTGAACCTCCAGAAGAACCCCCCGATATCCGAGTAGAATCATAAGGGTTGGGTGTCGCACCATAATGACTATTTTCTGTCACGAAGCCATAGGCATATTCATCCATGTTTAATGCTCCTACTAAAATTGCTCCTGCTTGGCATAGCTTAGTAATAGCGGTAGCATCTTGTTGGGCTGGAGGATATTCTCGGTTGATGGCTGAACCAGCTATAGTAGTTATTCCTGCAATATCAAAGAGGTTCTTCACCCCAAAAGGAACTCCTGCTAGAAGTCCTGGGTCATTACCAACAGCTACCTTATTATCTATCTGTTTGGCTTGTGCTAAAGCTCTTTCGGCTGTAATAGCAGTAAAACAGTTGAGTTCTGGATTACGGTTGTGAATATCCTTGAGAGTTGCTTCAATAACACTTTGTGCTGATATTTTGCCACTGCGAATTTGTGCAGCTAATTCTGTAGCATCTTGATATTGCTGACTCATGGCTCAAAGATTGGTGCAATTTCTGTATCTTCAGGTAATTCAAACTCCATTACTAAAGATGCGATGTTGGCTATAGCAACAAAATTATTGGTCACTTCTGGTAAATATTCCCCAGTGTGGTCTAAATTCATTAACTTTGCTGTTTGTTCTACGTATTCTTTCCAGTTTGGTTTTGGTTGTTCCATTAGTAAGATCCACTCTGGTGATGATAATTGTCAGATTGTTAAGATTTGAAAAAAAACTATTGAGTCTCAATGACAATTAAACTCGATAAATTTCAATTTATTCTGTTAATATTAATCGGTTTTTTCTTGACGATTGTGATTTCTATTCCCTTTCGAATAGCGATCGCCCGTATGCAAGTTACTCAACCTCAACTTATTTTCGTTCTGGGAGGGGACCACACAAGAGAAATTTTCGCTGCTCAATTTGCCCAGAAAGCCCCTAATTTACCGATTTGGATTTCTTCTGGTAGCAAAGATGAAAAACTTTTTAAAACCTTTGCCCAAGCTTCCGTTAAACGAGAAAGATTATATATAGACCGTCGTGCTAATGATACTGTTACTAACTTTACTAGCTTGGTTAAAGACTTTCAAAAGCAAAAAATCCGCCATCTTTATCTAATTACTTCGGATTATCATATGTTGCGAGCTTCTGCTATTGCTACAGTAGTGTTGGGTAGTAGAGGTATCGCATTTACTTCTATTAGTGTTCCTGGTACAAGACCCCAAGAATCTCAACTTCGAGTCTATAGAGATACAGCAAGAGCCTTAGTTTGGATTGTTACAGGGTTTACAGGATCTAGCCTCAAAAAACATTTAGCAATGAAAAAATAATATATTTTGCAAATATAGTTGACTTTCTAGGGTCAAATAACCTGTAATATTTTAATGTTCAGTACCTATGTTCTGAGAAAGACCCCTAGAAATAATTATGGAAACTTTAACTCCAGCACAACAAGAATTATTTGACTGGCTAGTTGAGTATATTCGCACAACTCAACACGCACCCTCTATTAGACAAATGATGAAAGCGATGAATTTGAAGTCGCCAGCACCAGTACAAAGTCGTTTAGAAAGATTGCGGAATAAAGGATACATCGACTGGACAGACGGAAAAGCTCGTACCTTGAGGATTTTACGTCAACCAGAAACAGGTTTACAGATTTTAGGCGCGATCGCAGCAGGGGGACTAGTTGAACCCTTTACTGAAGACAAAAATCGACTTGATTTGAGTAACTTGTTTGCTCAAAGCGATCATTATGTGTTGCGGGTAACAGGAGACAGCATGATTGAAGATTCTATTGTAGAGGGAGATTTAGCGATCATGCGATCGGTTGAATCTGTTGATAATGCTAAAAGTGGGGATATCGTCGCTGCAAGAGTTCCTGGCTATGGTACAACTCTCAAGCGATTTTATCGCACTCAAAATACAATCACCCTGAAACCAGCCAATGTTAAATACGAACCCATTGAAGTACAAGCTAATTCAATAGAAGTTCAAGGAATTCTGGTTGGGATCTGGCGAGATGTAGCTAGTATTGACCCAATCCGCGCCATGAATTGAGGCTGATTCAGGGACAAAGAGCGTAGATTCGGACTAAGCCCGTCTGAAATCTACAACAAACGAAGTTGAGAGCCTATGGGTTTCAACCATAGGATGAAAACAAGCAAGGGATTTTAATCCCCTGGTTCTTCACTCTACAAAACATGATATGATTTTGTAGAGGAGGCTAAGAAGGTATGCTCAACTTGTCTTACGAATTTAAGCTAAAGCCAACGCAGGAGCAAGTTCTTGAGATTGAACATATTTTAACTGTTTGCCGTAAAGTCTGGAATTATGCTCTAAGAAGTCGGAAAGACTGGCTTAAATCTCGGAAGTCACCAGTTAATGCTTGTTCAATTGTCTCCGAATATATTATGTCTCCCGATGAGCCATACCCAAATTATGCTAAGCAGTGCAAAGCTCTGACTGAAGCCAAAAAAATATTTGGCTCACTCAAGACAGTTAATGCTCAAGTTTTGCAGCAGGTATTGAGACGACTAGAGACAGCTTTTTTAGATATGCAAAGAAAGCAAATGGGTTTTCCCAGGTTTAAAAACCAATATAGGATGCGCTCATTTGTATTTCCTCAAATGCTCAAAAACTGTCTTTCTGGCAATAGAATCAAGTTGCCTCAGCTTGGATGGGTAGAGTTTATTAAGTCGAGAGATATTGCAAATGGCTTTGAAATTAAACAAGTTCGGATTGTAAGAAAAGCGTCAGGCTATTTTGTCATAATGTCTTTACAGTGTGATATATCAGTCCCTGACCCTATACCTTCTGGACATCCTTTAGGAATAGATTTGAACTTAGCTAATTTTTTGGCAACCAGCGACGGGGAAATAATTGCTAGACCAAGGTTTTTGGGTTTACTGTCCCGCAAGATTAAATTACTGCAACGCAGATTAAAACACAAGAAAAAAAACTCTAACAATCGTCGTAAGCTGAACCAAAAGATAGCTAGACTTCACCAACAAGTTTCTGACATCAAAAAAGATTGGCATTACAAGCTAGCTCATCGCCTTTGTGACTCTGCTGGTATGATTTTTGCCGAAGATATCAACTTTAAAGCTTGGGCAAAAGGTATGTTTAGGAAACATACACTTGACGCAAGTTTTGGTCAATTCCTTTCAATCTTGCAATGGGTAGCATGGCGTAGAGGTGTATTTTTCGCCAAAGTAAATAAAGATTATACTTCTCAGCAATGCCCAGAGTGTGGGACTCATACAGGAAAAAAAGAGTTGGATGAGAGAATTCACTTATGTCCTGCTTGTAATTACACCTGTAATCGAGATATAGCAGCAGCCCAAGTAGTCAGAAACCGTGGAGTCTCTGCGGTCGGGCAGATCGTGGAACAAATTGCCTTTGGAGGCGTACTGACGGGGGCAATAGCCTAGTTAAGTGCCTGTGAGAAAGGAAGGAAACGGAGCGACGCGGTTTTTAACCCGTCGCGAAGCAACCACAAGAATCCAGCGTCATTTATGCGCTGGAGTGTCAATCTCCCTTTAACTTAAATTGTGGCTCTTTGCCGTCTTGGTAGTTGCAGACAATATTGCCTCTGTCACCAGGAGTGAATACAAAGATATGATTACCAGCAAAGCTACCCATGCACTCGCTTCCTGCTCCACCATAGATATTCTCTTTACTATCTCCTCCCATCAGCCCATCAACTTTTTTTAATGGGTTATTTTTTGAATTGATTTTTTTGATAGCAGTAGATAATTCTAATTTATCAAAAACAATGCTATTGATTGAAAATACAAAATTATATCCCCAAAAATTATTGAGAATGACTAACGAGTTTACGTTTTTTGAAGCTCCAGTATTTTTATTGACAATGCTGTATCATTAATAATGATTAATTTGGGATATTCTGTTTAATTTTGAAATTTTTACTGTTGTTAACATTGCTTAGAATCAGCTTTGATAAAGATTATAGGCAATTTACAAGTGGCGATCGCATCATAAATTTAACTAAACTTAATTTTTGCTTATTGACTAAGCATAATTACTTAGGTTGACAAAATCTTAGATGTAGTTATAATACAAAGTCTTCCAATCTCCTCGTCCTCCATCAAGTTGATTTTTTGTTGACAAGAATAGGTTAGAAATTAGAAATTAGTAATTACTAATTTCTAATTTTTATATAGGATTAGTAATTAATATTTAGTAAGAGCATAATTACTTATCACTTATTACTTATTAGCCATTCCCTATGT
>JAAUYD010049147.1_pt1 | contig 19198 bp, 19 predicted proteins | sample 7278101 | NCBI WGS metagenome assembly JAAUYD01 (sample SAMN14350128, study PRJNA611818) | marine sediment metagenome | isolation source: surface marine sediment (0.6m) | place: French Polynesia: Moorea | collected 2018-08
CTCCTTAATTCGTATAAAATGCTTATTCTGGTGGGTTACGACGGATAATGTGGTTCTAATAATTACCTAGATTTTAACAAAAATGTCAAAAGAAGTCCCCACCTAAAATGTGAATGTTCCTGATAGTATTTTTAGGTGGGGACTTCTTTTGACATTTTTGTTAAAATCTAGGTAATTATTAGAACCCCATTATCCGTCGTAACCCACCAGAATAAGCATTTTATACGAATTAAGGAGACAATCACTAATGCAATTAGAAGATTATTTTGTCTTCATTTCTGAAGACGATATTAGAATTAAGGGTCATCGAATTGGAATTGATAACGTATTATTCTACTTTTTAGAAGGATACACCCCAGAAGAAATTGAGGCAATTTATCCTGATTTAAGTTTAGAGAAAATTTACGCAACAATTACCTATTATCTCCAGAATAACAAGGAAATTGATGCTTATTTATTACGGATACAACAGTGGAAAGAATCCCATTATCAAGAATCTCTTAAAAACCCGTCTCCTCAAAGACAAAAAATGCAACTAATCAAACAGCAAAGACAAGATTTATTTTTAGTGAAATAAGTTAACTGAAAGGTGTTTAAAAACTAATCAACGATAAGATTTTGAGGTTGAATAATGGTGATATTGGGAAGGGAAATGAAATCATTAGGATTAAAAGTAAGTAAATAAGGAATATTGTAAACAATCATAACCGCTAAAAGTTTAATATCATGAGGATGAAGTATCAGCAATTCTGAGTAGAATATTAGTATCTAGAAAATAGTCCATCAGTTAATCATACATAGTATCTCTGTGTAAAGCTTCGTCAGGTAAATTAGCACTTTGTTTTGGTAAAGTTTCCAGAAAAGCTAACCAATTTTGAGTTCTTTCTTCGGGTGTTAATTGTTCATCTTGTTCAGAACTTTGTTTAATTAAGTCTTCTAAGGTTTTATCAAAGTCTTTACTCAAAGAAATATCTTGATTTGAGGGTTGAATTGAAGTTAATTTTACCATTGGTTGGTTGTTTTTTGTGATAATAATTTTTTCTCCTGTTGCTGCTATCTCTAGAAGTTGCTCAATTTTAGGTAAAGCTTGATTGATGTCTATTGTTTCCATTATTAACTTGATTGAAGAATTATCAAAGCTTGACGTGCAGTTATGATAGGAATAGTTTCAACTCTATTGAGTTTAAGTAAATCAGATTTATCACCACTAACAAGATAATTAGCTTTACCTTTTATAGTAGTTGTTAAGATAATATTATCATCAGGATCAGGTGAATAATTTACAGTAGGAAGTGAACTCACACAGACTGAATAAATTGTAATCCCTACTAACATTTTTCTTGCTTCTTCAGCAGTAAAGTAACGTTCTAGCTTAGGATAAGACATAACTCGCTGTAATTCTTCGAGTTGTTTATCTGAAGTAACTAGATCAAATTGACCCTCACGCCATTGTTGATAAAGTAGATGAGGAGGCGTATTTTTTCGTAACAATGCTGAAATAAGAATATTAGTATCAACAACAAGACGCATCACGAGTTTTTCTAATAGCTTCATCTATATCTGTTTCCATTTCTTCCTGAGAATAACGTAAATTACGTTCTTGAACATAAGCAACGGTTTCCTCAAAGTCTAATCTTTGTTTAACTGCTTCTTCAACATATCGAGATAAGCTTTCTTCATTGACTCTTTTTTGTCCTAGAAAAGCTCGTAACCGTTGATCAATTTCCGACGATACACTCAAAGACCAATTTGCCATAATATGATTGCTCCAATGTTATTACTAATTTAGTTTATATTAAACCTGGACTATCAGATAGAACAATCAAATGAACTACACTAAAATATAAAGTATTCAAACTAAACAAAAACGAAACTAAAACCTAATTAATGACAGATTCAACCGCAAAAGTTCAAGTAATTGGTGGAGGGTTAGCCGGAACCGAAGCAGCGTGGCAAGTGGCACAAGCTGGCATACCCGTGACACTGCACGAAATGCGCCCCATTCGCAGCAGTCCCGCCCATCATAGCCAAGAATTAGCCGAATTAGTCTGTAGTAACTCCTTCGGTGCCATGTCCAGCGATCGCGCGGCCGGCCTTCTCCACGAAGAATTGCGTCGCCTCAACTCCATCATCATCCAAACCGCCGATGAACACGCCGTTCCTGCCGGTGGTGCCTTAGCCGTGGATAGAGGTGTGTTCAGCCATCAATTAACCCAAACCTTACAAAATCATCCCTTAATCGAATTAAGACGCTCAGAAGTCCAGGAAATCCCCTCAGACGGCATAATTATTTTAGCCACTGGTCCCCTTACTTCCCCCGTTTTGGCAGAAAAGTTACAACGGTTCACTGGAATGGCTTATATGAGCTTTTTTGACGCAGCCAGCCCTATTATTGTGGGGGACTCCATCAACACAGACATTGCCTTTTTAGCCTCCCGTTACGACAAAGGAGAAGCAGCTTATCTTAACTGTCCCCTCAACGCAGAACAATATTTACAGTTTCGTGGCGAATTGTGTACAGCAGAACAAGCAGAATTGAAAGAGTTTGAACGAGAAACTGCTAAATTTTTTGAAGGATGTTTACCTATCGAAGAATTAGCCCAACGGGGAGAAGATACCATGCGTTATGGACCCCTGAAACCAGTGGGTTTATTTGATGCGCGGTTAGGAGATTTTCGTGATCCCGAAAATAAAGAAAAACGTCCCTACGCCGTTGTACAACTACGACAAGAAGATAAACAGGGTAAACTTTGGAATATGGTCGGTTTTCAAACCAATTTAAAATGGGGTGAACAAAAACGGGTGTTTCGTCTCATTCCTGGCCTGGAAAATGCTGAGTTTGTTCGCATGGGTGTAATGCACCGCAATACTTTCATTAATTCTCCCCAGTTACTTTACCCTAGCCTACAGTTTAAAAATCGTCCTACTCTCTTGGCCGCAGGACAATTAATAGGAACCGAAGGTTACACTGCAGCAGCAGCAGGGGGATGGTTAGCTGGAACCAATGCTGCACGAATTGCATTAGGGTTAGAGCCTATTGTATTACCGTCTACGATGATGATGGGTGCATTGTTTGAGTTTATTAGTAGTGCGTCCCCAAAACACTTTCAACCTATGCCACCTAACTTTGGTATTTTACCCGATTTACCCGTCAGAATTCGCAATAAAAGAGAAAGATATGGAAAATATCGCGATCGCGCTTTAGAAGCGTTAAATTCAGTTTTTTCAGTTATCAATTATCAGTCATCAGTCATCAGTTTGTAGGTTCTTGTAGGTTCAATTTTTTTATTATTTTCACAATCAATGAGGTTTGAATATGGTTGCAGCTAAAGAACATTTTTTTATGACTGCCGAAGAATATCTTCAATGGGAGGAAAAACAACCCCTGAAATATGAATATATGGATGGGGAAGTTTATGCTATGACAGGGGGAACTATTCCCCATAATACAATTGCTTTAAACTTAGCTTCTACTCTGAAAAATCATCTCAGGAATAAAGGATGTAAGATACAAATTAACGATGTTAAAGTACAACTATCAGAACAAGGCCCGTACCATTATCCTGATGTAGTTGTCAGTTGTGACGAAAGAGATCAAAAAGCATTCAAATTCTTGCAATACCCTTGTTTAATTATTGAAGTTCTTTCTCCGAGGACCGAAGCATTTGATCGAGGTAAAAAATTTAGAAATTATCGGCAAATTGAAACTTTACAAGAATATATCTTAGTTAGTGTAGATCAAAAATTAGTTGAGTGTTTTCGCATCAATGATAAAGGAGTTTGGGAATTGTACAGTTTTACTGAAGATGAGGAATTAAGATTGGAATCAATTGATTACAATATTTCTCTTGAATTGATTTATGAAGATGTTATCTTAACTAATGAAACTGCATAGTATAATGAACCGTAAACAACTAAGTTAACTAATGAGATAAGTTATGCCTTCCCCCTTTCCTGGAATGAACCCTTATTTAGAAACTCCCACATTATGGTCACAAGTTCATACTCATTTAATTGTTGCGATCGCAGAGCAAATGAACCCTATCTTGCGTCCTAAATATCGTATGTCTATGGAACAAAGAATTTATAGGCAAAACAGTAATAATGATAGTTTAGAATTAGTTGGTATTCCCGATAATGTTGTTTTTTCTCCTAGTTCAAAACCCACTGAAACTTCATCTAATGTTGCTGTTGCATCCCCCAAAGTTCAACCCTTAGCCATCTCTCTTCCTCAACCAGAAACCATTAAAGAATGGTATTTGCAAGTCAAGAATGTAGAAACTCAAGAAGTGGTAACAGTGATTGAAATATTATCACCTAAAAATAAAAAATCAGGAGAAGGTAGAACAAAATATATAAAAAAAAGAGAACAAGTATTAATGAGTTTAACTCACTTAATAGAAATCGATTTATTACGCAAAGGTGAGATAATGCCCATGAATATAGATGATACAATCAAATCAGATTATCGTATTGTAATTAGTCGCAGCGATCGCCGTCCTAAAGCTGAACTGTATGCCTTTAATTTAGCACAAAAAATTCCCTCTATTCCCTTACCTTTACAACCAGAAGATGAAGAACCCTTAATCCCTTTACAAGACTTATTACACAGTCTTTATGAAAAAGGAAGTTATGACTTAGCTATCAATTATCAAAAACAAACCTTAGAGGATTTATCTGAAAATGATCAAACTTGGATTAATAATTTACTCAAACAAAAAGAGTTGATCTAAATTAAAATATTAGTTAAATCTCTAAATCAACTCCTTTAATTTCTCCTTTCCCTATTATCTTTACAAAATTTTTACAGCTATAATTCTATTTCTTTTGTATAAGATAGAAAGCAGTCAAAAAATACAGTTAACATATCTAAATGAAACAAACCGTTGCTTGGGTCATCAGCAGTTTAACAACCGTCACAGTCATAATTACCCCTAGTTTAGCCTTAAATACCTCCACAGGAGAAGCCGGTATCTATGCCGAGCGCTTACATCAACAACCCTATAATTTAACAGGGCGAAAAATCGCCATTGGACAAATAGAAATTGGACGGCCCGGTGTCTTTGGTTTTGATAAAATAGCAGCGTGGAGTCCCACCTTTAAACTCGCAGGGGTATACTATCAAAATCGGGCAGTCAAATCCAATGGCAACCTAGATAACCACGCAGCTATGGTAGCAACGGTGATGGTTAGCAAAGATAAAAAATTGCCAGGAGTCGCCCCAGACGCAAGATTATACGCTTCTGCCATCGGTGCCATCAAAGGAGGTGGCCAACCGCAAGAATGTCTGGCCAGTCAACATATTGCCCAACAAAATAGCGGGGATGTACGGGCGATTAACTTTAGTTTCGGAGAATCGTTAGATCAGGATCATCGCAAGGATGCAAAGTTAGATGGGAATGCACATTTAACCAAGTGTATTGACTGGTCATCGCGGGTTCATGATACCCTGTATGTTATTGCTGGCAACCAGGGACAAGGAGGCATTCCTATTCCCACAGACCACTATAACGGCATTACCACCGCCTACACCACCAAACGGGAGGGAATCTATACAAAAGTTGATTTTGCCAACCTCAGCGCCCTTCCCGTGGGTATTGGCCGCAGTTTAATCAAACGAGAAATCAACGTTGGCCCCAGACGAGCTATCAATTTAGTCGCCCCAGGTAGCAAAGTAGCTGTCTATGACTTAACCGGAACGATCCAAGAAGTGAGTGGAACCAGCTTTGCGGCCCCTCATATTACTGCGTCGGTAGCCTTACTACAAGAATTCGGCGATCGCCAACTCCGTACGCAACAACCCAACTGGAGTCTGGACTCTCGCCGTCATCAGGTCAACAAAGCTATTTTACTCAATTCTGCCGATAAGATACAAGATAGGGGTAACGGTTTGTTATTGGGGATGATGCGGACTATTTTTAGTAAGTCTCATTATACTTGGTTTCAATCCGATGCCTATCGCAACCCTGAGATTCCTCTAGACATACAAATGGGAACAGGCCATCTCAATGTGTTACGAGCCTATCAACAGTTTAGCGCAGGTCAATGGAAACCCCAAACGCCAGTTCCGGCCATTGGTTGGGACTATGAAACCGTTACCAATAATAATTATCAAGATTATGTCATTAGCCAACCCTTACGGAAAAACAGTTTTGTGTCCATTACCTTAGTTTGGGATAGGTTAGTGAAACTCAATGACAGAAATAATAATGAACAGTATGATCTTGGGGAGAATTTTGAGGATCACGGAATCAATAATCTGGATCTTTATTTAATGCCAACTAATGCGACTAATGTCTCTGAAAGTATCTGCCGTTCCATCAGTAAAGTAGATAATACAGAACATATTTTTTGTTCTATTTCCACCACAGGTAACTATAAAATACGGGTGCAATATAAACAACAAGTTAACCAAGAGACTCAACCCTATGGGTTAGCTTGGTGGACTGTTTCTGAGGGGTCTAACTGAGGAGTTAAGTACCTGGACAAAAATAAACGTTACTCGTTTAAGTTAAGCAGAGGAGGAGGGGCTATTGTCATCTATGGTAATATATAACTAAAGATATGTCATATTTGGCTATATTTTTATGAACTATAACTATTCACTGTAAAAGTATATTCCCCCACTTGTGCATTATAGCGAGAGGTCACCAGACACAGGTAATCAATACCTTCGTCTATGTTTAAATCGTAGGATAGCACTTCACCATGATAACTGTAGGAATCAATAATGTCTCCAGTTTGAGCATTAATGATATACATATCCGGCAGAAACTCAGCATTTTCGATGGTAATGGTTACCTGAGTTTCTCCATTCAAACTCTCTCGGGATAGGTAATAACCATCGGAGTAGTAGACGTGATTAGATAAAAAGTATTTGAAATAAGCAGTCGCATCGCTGGTGTCCAGAGAATTAGTAATGGTTTGATTGAGTCCAATGGGATTGCTATCAAATAAAAGACCAGTATTGGTCGTTAAGTCATAGGTATCTCCTGCTTGTCCTAAAATTCTCACTCCATAATTAACCCCTTCCTCTACAGTAAACTTAAGATCAGCTTCATTGGTTGTCTGCAAAACATCTCCTGTATCTTGATTAAAGAGTTGAACAATATGACTAGAGGAATGACTATTCACGTTGAGTTCAACATCCTCTCCTACCTGTAAATCAGAAACAAGAAAGTTATCCATGAAGCGATTTTTCAGAATGGGATGAACCGTCTCATGGTTAGAATTAAAACCACCGGAGAGTGAGAAATTTGTATCAACGCTTAACGTATAGTCTCCTAAGCGATCGGCTTGATAAAAGCTTGCTACAATAGCGTAATTAGTATTGGAGTCCGATTTAGGTGTATAATTCAGATTGGCACTATAATAACCCTCTTCACTATTATAATGACCAATATTACTCGTTATATGATCTCCAGTGTCAGCATCAATCAATAATAACATTGTGGTCTGGTCAAAGGAATTGAGCTTAATATTGATAGTCTGAAAATGGGAGAAATGAGTTATTTCATAGACATCACTATTGGAGATCGTCCACACATCCACTGTTCCATCACTCTCAGTTATGCTTCCTTCGATGGGTTGATCGCTAATACCGAGAGTAAGTTCTCCTAAAGTCGTTCCTAAGGTATAGCTTCCTGTGGTGGTTTCTCCTGTAGACGTTACTCGCACTAAATATTCAATGTTATTGTTACTGGTAAACATCAGTTGAGTTTGGGATGTACCTTCGGTTTCTGTCCCTTCATATTGATCGATCAATTCTCCCGTTTCACGGTTAATTAATTGCAGAGAACTACCAAATCCTACGCTGTCTAAATTGAGCATAACAGTTTGTTGATCCTCAAGACCTCTCAAAATATATTCATCTCGATAACGGCCTTGATGGGTTTGATCAACACTGTCTAAAACCCCTGTCTCTGTATCACTAAAAACTAATTGATTGGTGGGTTCTGCGACAGTTGTTGATAACACAAATTCTTGAGGCTGTAAGTCTAGGGTAACCGTTTCATAATCGCCAAGACCAGTTAACCCATATTCACCGTTGTCACCTTCTTGGTACAATGGGTCACTACTATCTAAAATTTCTAGGTCTTGATCAGTAAAAATTAATGATTGTTCTTGGTTGATACCAGTAAGAGGGTCATTAACACTCATTTCTCCTCTTTGTTCCTGAGTATTAGATAGACTCTCTTGTCGTAATCCCTCTAAGGCTTGAGCTACTGTCACAACATCGGATGTGATATCAGTACCTATAATATCCGACTCCTGTGAGACATGGTTGAAATTGACTAGGGGTTCTCCTCCCCCCGAATCATCGAAAGTTGGATTACCGAAAATATTTAGATTAGATCGTGTCATTTGCTCAGCCATAATTAATTTTCTCCTAAACTTGATGGTTCCCCTCTTGTGATGAGGAATTAAGTTAATTTACTTTAAAATCCCCCATAGATTAGCTGTCTTTTTTATTCAATTGTTAACATTTTTCTTGAAAAAAGCATCAGTATCATCTAGGATTTTTACTGTTTTTCTTGATGAAAACTTAATTGATATAATTCTTGATTTGTAAAGATTATTGATCAATTTTGAGAAGAATACTTAAATAAAAAAACTAAATTGATGAAGATTATCTTAAATTCTCTACACTACTAATCAGTAATTACAGCAAAAAACAGAAAAGATTAATCCTTTCTGTTGAATAATTTTTATCTAAACTAGAATAGACTTGCTTTTTGAATCTCTCCTCATCCCGTGTTTTGTGATAAATGAAGAATGGCTTGATTATCAATTTTAGCGGGTGTCCCATCCGGTTGAATAGCACTAAATTGTTGAAAATAATTACGAATGTCAGGAGGAAAGTGAGGAAAATCAAAAATCCCATCTCCTGCTGCAATATTTGACCAAAAATCTCGTAACAATGGGGCAAATTTCTCAGCTTCTTCAAGGGATACGTTTAAAGGTGATGCTGTTAATAATTTCACCATAAAAGGAAAAGAGCGATCGCCTAACCACTGACGAGAAATGTCCTCTAAATTTTCCCATCCGGGTAAACTTTTGACTCGATGAGATGTTATATTAAGACTGAAAGAACCGTTAATGGCTCGTTCCACTTCAATGATACGATAAGGGTGAGGATAACTGACTAATGAACCTGTGGTGATTTCATACATTCCTTGATCGTACGCGACATCTTGTACATGAAGATGTCCTGTGAAAATTAATTGACAGTTGACCGACCTCAACATTTTAAGTAAGAGGGAAGCATTATCTAGCATATATCTTTTCCCTAATTCGTGGTCACTTTGTCCTGGCAAATGCTCGATAACATTATGATGAATCATCACCAAAAGTAATTGATCTTTGACTTGGGGTAATAAATTTTCTAACCAAGTTAATTGTTCATTATCTAAGCATCCTAACTGTTTTCCATGCTCATTAAATTGATTAGAATTTAAACCAATAATTCTCACCCCTGGTAAAATTTCTTGAGTATAATATAACTGTTGACTCTCATAACCACAATGACCATAATAACTGGGAAATTGATGCAACCCAATCTTAGCTTTTGTCGGATCAATACTGGGAACATCGTGATTACCAGGAACAACAAAAACGGGAAAAGGTAGAGATTGCAAGCGTTTGGCTAACCAGTCATGGTTATCTGGTTCTCCATCTTGGGTTAAGTCCCCTGGTAAGAGCAGAAAATCTAAGTTAAGCTGTTCTAAGTGGTTTAACACCTTTTCTAGAGCAAGAATACTGAGTTCAACCAAATGAAAACGGTTAGAATGATTTTGAATCGTGTGGGGAACCGCTACATGGGGATCACTGATAATAGCAAAGCGAAAATTCATCACAAAAAACTTCTTAAATAAAGCACATCTTTACCATTAAGCATAAATAGGAGAGATTCATTTTGGCAAGAGTCCGTGTCCGTCAACACGTTAACCCTTTAAGTGGAAAATACCGTCAACCTTTAACTTTACCTAATTGGGATACAGTTTATTCCTGTGGGGACCAACCTCTTCATTTAGATATTGGTTGTGGGAGGGGAAAATTTTTATTAAATATGGCTCCATTGTACCCTAATATTAATTTTTTGGGGATAGAAATTAGAGAACCTTTAGTCATTGAAGCTAATGAACAACGCGATCGCTTACAATTATTTAATCTCCATTTTCTTTTTTGTAATATTAATATTAATATTGAGCCATTATTAACATCTTTACCACCCAAAATGTTAAATTGCGTGACCATTCAATTTCCTGATCCTTGGTTTAAACGAAGTCACCAAAAAAGACGGGTAGTACAACCTGCTTTAGTCCAGGCGATCGCTGATTATTTAGTTGATAATGGCTCTGTTTTTTTACAATCAGATATTCAAGAAGTTGCTCAAGAAATGGAAGAAAATTTTTTAGCTAATTCTTGTTTCAAAAAGCAACATCAAGAAACTTGGTTAACAGAGAATCCCTTTCCTATTCCGACAGAAAGAGAAATTGCTACTCTTAATAAAAATCAGCCCATTTATCGGCTCTTACTGCAAAGAATTGACCATTTCTGACTTCTGTGCGATAGCGCCGGAACGTAGTGAGGAACTTCTGACTTCTGTGCGATAGCGCCGGAACGTAGTGAGGAACTTCTGTGCGATAGCGCATGGTAGTAGTGAGGAACTTCTGACTTCATTAATGAGTGATAGGTATTTGAATTTCACTGCGTTTAGTAGCATCTGGTTTGTAAGGACCATCATAAAACAAACGACGGGGTTTACCTATCATTTGATAACTGGGATTTTTTGAGAGCCAATTTTTCAGTTTTTCTAACCCTTCAAGATAACTTTCATAGGAATAACCGCCAACTAATCCTAAACTGATTACAGTCATAGCAGGAATGTCTTCAACAGTAATATTATTAGCTATTTCTTGGGGATAAATATCTGTATTACGATAGAGAAAAGAAACCGTTGCTTCTCCTGTTTTCTCATTACTTTCTAAAGTACTCAACGGATATCGAGTTTCTACCGGTGCCGTCATAGAAATATTATTGCTGCTAATGTGTTGGAATAAGGAAGAAAAGGCTTGATTTCCTGCATCAGAAAGGTTTCCAGAATAATGATAAGTGGCAGCCCGATAAGCAGGATATTGCTTAATTTCTATTTTATCAGGGGCTGTTGGAGTAGGAAAACCCACTGGTAACGGCGCACTATTAGCCTGATAAATGCCAAAAGCAAACCAAGCGATCGCTATAATACTTAATGGTAGGAATAAATAGAGGAGCTTCATGGTCAAAAATATCAATTATGACTAATCAATTGTAACATAAACATTGTACTTATTACAGCCTAGAAGGTTGGTTTACTATCTACTGAAATAATTATCATGAATATTAAAAATTGCTGCTTAAGTATAATATTAATAACACTATTATTAATCAATGGTTGTGCAAGTAATCAAATTGATAATCTGGAGAGTACAACCAAAGTCCTCAAAGGAGAAATTTTAGTCTGGGCAGAAGTTCCTTTTGGACTAACAGAAAAACAAAGTGCTTATTTTCAAGACATTGTTAATGATGCCATGAAGCAGTTCACTAAACTCAATCCTGATGTCAAAATATCCATGAAATTTGTGTTACCTGATGAACAGTTATCTGAGTTTAGCCAAGAAATTGTCAGAGGTGCCGGTCCTGATATTTTTGCGGTTTCTTTAACTAACAATAAAATTTCCTCACTGATTCGTTCAGGATACTTAAAAAGTTTGGATGAAGATAATTTTGACTTATCCCAGTTTCGACGAGAAACCCTGGAACAAGTTAGCTATCACGATAAACTTTATGCCATACCGATTCGTTTAGCAACCCAAGTTCTTTGTTATAACAAAAACAAGGTACAACAAACACCAAAAACTTTAGATGAGTTAATTTTACAAGCTCGTCGAGGCTATTCAGTGGGACTGCATTCTAATTTTGCTAGTGCTTTTTGGGGAATAGGGGCTTTTGGGGGTCAATTATTTAATGAGTCAGGGCGTATTATTTTAGGCAAAAATCAAGGTTGGGTGCAGTGGATGCAATGGCTAAAAAATGCCCAGCATGAGCCTAACTTTTATCTCATTGAGGATACTGAAACCCTACAAAAAGCTTTTATTGAGGGAAAGTTAACTTATATGACTTGTTCATCCGGTTGGCTACCTCTCCTTAGCGAAGCATTGGGTCAAAATAATTTAGGGGTTGCTCTATTACCTGGTCGAGAAAATCAACCAGCTACTCCTCCTTTATGGACAGTTGGTTTTATTTTTAATCGAGCTTCTAGTAAAAATCAACATCAATTATCCTTAAAATTTTCCCAGTTTTTAACTAATGCTCAATATCAACAACAATTACAGGTTAAAGCAGCTTTTTTGATTCCTGTTAATAAAAATGCTAAAGTTGATGCTAGTTTGTTTCCTATGCAAGCTGTGTTATTTGAACAATCTCAAACAGGAATTATTGTATCTTTGGATCAACTGGAGAAAAATCAAGCTATCTTTGACTATGGTTATGTTCTGTATGACCAAGTAATAGCAGGAGAAATAACACCAGAAGAGGCTGCTTTACAAATTCAACAAGCAGTTAATAATCAATTTAATTAAAAATTGTGAGGGTGATTGATGAATAGAAAAGTGATACTTGATCCCAGTTATTTTTGGGAAGAATGGTTAAAAACTATGGTTATTTTACAACGTCCGGCGGTTCAGCTTCAACTGTTAGCAATTACTCTTTCCCTTGTAGCTATGTTTCTCATTTCTCAATGGTTATGGCGTAAATTTAAACAGCGATTTCCTGATATTAGCCAGTTTGAAGAAAAGAATGAAGAACTTTATTATCAACAGATTGGATCTGCTTTATTTTACTATCTTCTGTTGCCAATTTTGAGTTTAATTACTATTAGTTTAATTAGATTTATTTTTTTACAACGGGGTTGGTTTGCAGGGTATTTAACTGACACCATCGATTTGTTATGGATGTACATTTTTTATCGTATATTTTTAGTTATGCTTTATTCTTCATTTAATATGAAAGCAGTTGAATATTATCATCATCGCTTCTTTGCCCCCTTATTTTCTTTCGTTATTATTTTACAAGTCATCCATATTTTTACTGATTTTGACACAATATTTCATGTTTCCTTTTTTCAATTATTTGATCAATCTATAACATTAGGAGATATTGTCGTCACCGTAGGTGGACTTTATTTTTGGATAACGGGATGTTCTCTTTTTGAAAAGGTCTTAATCTATCTTTTCTCGAAAGAAATACGCACCGATCAAAGGGCAGTTCAATCAATTTCTTTAGTGCTGCGTTACTTTTTAATTGGGTTAGGAATTACTTTAATTTTTGGTTATGTTGGTATTAGTCCCACTGCCTTAGCTGCCATTACTGGCGGTTTATCTGTGGGTATTGGTTTCGGTTTAAAAGAAGTGATTAGTAACTTTGTTAGTGGTCTATTTCTATTGTTTGAAGGGGCGTTAAAACCCGATGATGTTATTAGTATTAATAATGAAATGAGTCAGGTTAAAAAATTTGGAATTCGTGCAACAACGGTACAAGTCATTAGAGACAATTCTGAAAAAATTATCCCCAACCAAACCTTTTTTACTGAAGAGGTAACGACTTTTACAGGGAGTGATCCTTTAGTATATCGTTCTGTTGTTGTCGGGGCAAATTATAATTGTGATCCTCAAGAAGTTATCAAAGTTTTATTGGAGGTTGCTGATCAGAATCCCAATATTTTAGATTATCCTAGACCAGTTGCTTTTGCCCTTGAGTTTGGGGATTCTAGTATTAATTTTGAACTGAAATTTTGGCTTGATAATCCTTTAATTGGTAAACGAGTAACTAGCAGTTTGATTTGCGATATTTGGAAAGCATTTAAGAAAAATGATATTGAAATTCCTTATCCTCAACGAGATTTACATATTATTAACGGTATTCAAGATAATAATTATGACGCTATGGATATGGCAAACTTGTGATCAAGAACAATAAAAATTACTGCCTAGATCACTGCATTATATAAATGATTTGCTTGTATAATTCCTGTGTTATACTAGAGAAAATACGGTAAAGCTTTTTTATTTTCACTCATATTTAAGGATGTTGATATGATGTCACGTTTAAAAAAAATTATTCTTTCTTCTCGTGTTGCTCAATTTTTATTTGGTTTATTCTTCTTTCTTACTTTAAGCGAAACTTGGCTAAATTACACATCTTTAAATGCAACTACAGCCTTTAGCGAATTATGTTTAAATCAAGAAAAATTATCGGAAAAAGCACAGTACACCGTCTCAATTTTATTAGAAAAAGCTCAAAATACTGATTGTGAAATAGCTGCCCGTCATTTAGGAAAATTAGAGCAGTTAGATTTATCAGGTAGAGACATTGAAGACTTAACCCCATTATCTTCATTTCAAAACCTAACTGAATTATATTTAGCTGCTAATCAAATAGCGGATATTACTCCCCTTTCATCCTTAAAGAGAATTAAAAAATTAGAATTATCTAACAATAATATTAGTGATATTACTTCTTTGTCTAATATGAAAAAACTAGATACACTTTGGATGTGGAATAATCAAGTAAGTAGCCTGAAACCTCTATCGAAATTAGATAATATTACCCATCTTTATCTTCCTTTTAATAACATTGTTAATCTGAGTTCTATCGCTTCATTGAGGAACTTAGAAGTTATTATTTTTGATAATAATAAAATTTCTGATATTTCTGCTTTATCTCATCTAAAAAAATTAACAGGTATCTCTTTAATGAAAAATAATGTTGAAGATATTAGTAGCTTAGAAAATCTGGACAAATTGAAGGTTTTTATTGCTGCAGATAATCGCATTAATGATCTAAGTCCTTTACAGAAATTATCAGAACTAACTTTATTAATTCTTGATCGAAATTTAGTCAATGATATTCGTCCTCTATCTAATCTTTTAAATTTAGAAAAAATTTATTTATCTCATAATAACATTATTGATATCACTCCCTTATCCTTTCTCAGTAAATTGTTTCATATTCAACTTAATAATAACCAGATTAAAGATCCTTCCTCACTACAGTTGTTAACTCAAGTTACCTATCTCAATATTGCTAATAATCCCCTTAATAACTTAACTTGTCCAGTTGAACCTGATTCAATTTGTATGTTTTAAAATAACTATAATGAGATTAATTATCAGAAATATTTCCATTTCTTACTATTCTCAAATCTAAGGTTTTTGGGACATCTAAATGAGTATCTTGTTGAGGAAAAGCGATTACAATACCTGCTTTCTTTAAGTCCTTAAAAAGTTGATATCTTACCTTACTTTCTTGTTGTAAACGTTGTAGTTTATTGCTAACTTTAATCATCAAATAAACTTGAAAAATCAAAGCACTATCTCCAAAATTTGAAAACAAAACAAAGGGTGCAGGATCTCGAAAAATGAAATTAAGGTTATTAACTGATTGCAACATAATATCCGTAGCATGATCAACATCTGTGTCGTAGGAAACCCCAACTTCAATATAGGTGAGTATCTGATTATTTTCCATTGTCCAGTTAATCAGTTGGCTTTGTAAAATGTTGCTATTGGGCATAATAATATCTATATTTTCTGCCGTGTGAATAATAGTACTACGAATACCAATGGACTTAACTTTGCCAATTTTATCATCAATTTCAATCACATCCCCAACCTTAATTGCTTGTTCTAATAACATAACAAATCCACTCATTGTGTTACTCACAATATCTTTAGCAGCAAAGCCAATGGCAATAGCAAAAGACCCTCCTAATACTGTTAGTTCAGTAATAGGAATATGTAAAATTTGTAACACAAAAATTGTAGTAAATAAAAGGTTGAAAATCAGCAAAAGCTTATCAATAATAAAAATCCCTTCTGGAGAAACTTGAGTATATTTTAAGAGATATTTTTGAATTCTTAATCTAATAAAATTACTGATTCTCCCAAAAATTAATCCGACACAAACTGCGATCAGCGAACTGCCGATGGTTACTGGATGCTGATCAATCACAAATAGAGTAAAATTCCAAATATTGTTAAGATTCAAGTTCATACTTTTAAGTTAGATTACTATTGAAATAGTCTTAATTATATAAAAAAGTCTGCTATCTTACGCAGACTTTAACTAAAATATTAGAAACTAACTCAAAGACTAAGCCGTAATTTCTTCTGGTTTAATTCCTCGGTTATCTAGGACTTGTTGTAATTGACTTTCATCATCCTTACTCAAAGATGTTCTTAATACTTTGCCCCCAAAAGGTGCAATTTCTTCAAGAACTTTATCTGGGGTTACCTTTCTGATTAAAACAAACAAGGCAGAAGTGCCTGGGGTCAAAGTTTCTCCTAACTCCTTCATAAAATCATCATCAACCCCAATATCGCTAATAGCACCACTCAAAGCACCACTAGCAGCACCCACCGCAACACCGGCTAGAGGACAAAAAAATAAAGTACCAATTAAAAGACCCCAAAAACTACCACTGGCAGCACCAGCAGCCGTTAAATTAACAGCTTGATTAAGTTTAACTTTACCCTCAGCATTTTTGATGACAATGGCAGCATCTTCGAGTTCAATAAGATGCTCTTTTTGCATTTTAGCTAAGGTAAGACGCACCTCTTCGGCCTTAAATTCATCGTCGTAAGCAATCGCAACTAATTCACTCATAATTTAATAATTCCTTGATTCTCTTAATGCTTCACTGTACCAAACAGTGGACATTTCTAAAGTTAAGAAAAATTTAAAAGTCACTTTATGATAAAATAGAATTTATTATGACTATTATTCTAATTAAAATAAATGAGTAAATTAGGAATTGTTATTATTGGAAGAAACGAAGGTAAAAGATTAACTGAATGCCTAAAATCTGTTATTAACGAGACTAAAAATTATGATAATACTGCGATTATTTACGTAGATTCTGGCTCAACCGATGGCAGTCTAGAAACAGCAAAATCCCTAGGAGTCTCAGCCCTTTCTCTAGACAGCGATCGCCCCTTTACCGCAGCCAGGGGACGGAATACAGGCTTTCAATGGCTGACTCAACAACATCCAAACTTAACCTATGTTCAATTTATGGATGGGGATTGTACCCTCATTTCTGGATGGTTAGAAAAAGCCAGCCAAATGTTAGACAATAATCCTACCTTAGCCGTGGTTTGTGGCAGGAGACGGGAAAAATTTCCTGATGCAACCCCTTATAACCGTTTAGCGGATATGGAATGGAATACTGCCATCGGAGAGGCCAAAGCCTGTGGGGGTGATGCTTTGATGAGAGTTGAAGCACTACAACAGGTTAACGGTTTCAATGACAGCTTAATTTGTGGAGAAGAACCAGAAATGTGCATCCGTCTGCGTGGCCGGGGTTGGAAAATTTGGCGTTTAGATGAAGATATGACCTCTCATGATGCAGACATGACCCAGTTTACTCAGTGGTGGTCCCGTATGGTAAGAAGTGGTTGGGCTATTGCTCAAGGAATGGCTATGTACGGTTTGACCCCTGAACAATATATGGTACGTCAGGGTATCAGTAATTGGTTGTGGGGATTTATATTACCCGTAATAGCGTTGGGGTTAGCTGGGTGGACTTGGGGTTTAAGCCTCCTCTTATTGATAGGTTATCTCCTGTTAGGATGGCGCATTTATCGATATCGTTGCGCTTGCGGAGATACCCCTGCCCAAAGTCGCTTATACGCCTTCTTTTGTATTTTAGGCAAGTTTCCCCAGATTGTGGGTCAGGTGAAATACTGGCTCAAACGATGGCAGGGTCAACCTGCAACGTTGATTGAATATAAAAAATCCCAGTTTGGATAAGGGTTTCAAAGCACTGTGGGACTGATAACTGATGACTGATGACTGATGACTGATGACTGATAACTGCCACTAAAAAGCTCTTTTTCCTCTACACTAGGAAAGACGAATAATGTTAAACAAACTTAGAGAACAAACTGTGTTTAAAGGTAATTGGTTACTTTCTTTATTGGTGAGTGTGGGAGTTTGGCAGTTTAGTGTTCCTATGATGGGACAAATGCTTTTACCCTATACGCCTCAACTCAATGCAGAACAACTAGAAAAACAAGGCCTAGAAGTGGCTGAAGAAGCAGCCCAACTGATCCGCTTTCAACAACACGATTTAGCTCTATCACGGGCAAAACTAGCTTCTCAGTTAGCCCCCAATAAATATCAACCTTGGTTTATTTTAGGAACGTTATATATCATCAAACAAGAGTTAGAACCAGGGGTCAATGCTTTAGAAAAAGCGTTAACCCTAGAACCTGAAGAAGTGGGCATTAAATTTACCTTGGGTAATGCCTATTTTCAACAAGGAAAATATCAACAAGCGGCCAGGGAATTAGAAGAAGGATTGAAAATTAAACCTGATGTTCCCTCCGCTCAGTTTGACTTAGGGAATGCCTATTTTAAATTGGGTCGTCTGACAGAAGCGATCGCTGTCTATCAAAAAGCGATTAATCAACAAGAAGATTTTTGGCCGGCTGTTAATAATATTGGTTTAATTAAGTATGAACAGGGGAATATTCAAGCAGCCATTAAACATTGGCAAAAAGCCTTAGAAATTGATCCCGAACAAGCAGAACCCACCCTTGCTTTGGGGGTTGCTCTTTATATTCAAGGACAAAAAAAACAAGCACTCGAATTGGGAGAAACTGCTCTCAAATTAGATAGTAGTTATGGGGAACTACAACACCTTAAAGATAATCTTTGGGGAGAAAAATTACTCGAAGATACAAAAATCTTCTTTACGACTCCTCAGATCCAATCTGTTCTGAGTCAACTTCAGCAGGAGTCTTCTGCTACGATGGAGACCGAACAACAGACAAGGGATAATTAGGTGTTCGGTCAACGTCTCCCACCTATATCCAACTGTCTCTTTTTTGAGATGTCAGGTTTTGTCGGGAATTTTAGGAACGGTTCAGGAGAGCTAATTTTGCTGATGGTTGCTGATGGTGGGTGACATCCTCCCCAACTAAATCACAGATTATAGTTGGGGCTTCCCGACTCACGACGGGATATTTCTGCCCACAGAGGCGTAAACTGACATCTTGCACCTTCAAACTCAATCCTAATTTTGTCTGAGGCAGGAGTGGAAAGGCAGTAGGCAGGAGGTTTAATATATAGCAGAAGAGTAAAATTATCGATAATA
>JAAUYD010261775.1_pt1 | contig 19195 bp, 21 predicted proteins | sample 7278101 | NCBI WGS metagenome assembly JAAUYD01 (sample SAMN14350128, study PRJNA611818) | marine sediment metagenome | isolation source: surface marine sediment (0.6m) | place: French Polynesia: Moorea | collected 2018-08
CTGCCATCAGGATTGTGAAGCGGTAGCGGCTCACCCGGCACCTCCGCCGCGCGCCGGCCGCCGCTCCGTATCCGCATGCGCATAGGCCGGACTGCAGCAGCACAGAAAGACCAGATCCTCCGCGCCCGTGTTGATGACGCGGTGCCAGCAGCCGCCGGGGATCAGGGCAGTATCCCCGGGCTTGACCTTCAGGCGCCCGGTATCGATCTGCAGCGTTCCGCGTCCGCGAAGAAAATGGTAGATCTCTTCGGAGATCAGGTGGCGGTGCCAACGGGTCCGGGCGCCAGGCGCGACGGTGGCCTCGGCCAGACTCTGGGTGTGGTTGCCGTGGATGTCAGGATGCATGAGCTCGCGGATCGTCGAGCCGTCCTTGGTGGTATAGGGTGCAATATCGCGGTAGACGGAGTGAATCATTTTTCTCCACCGTGTGAATGAAGGTTGCGATGGCATCGGCGACAACCGCGGCCCCGGCGGGGTTCAGATGAATTCCGTCGGTCAGCAGGCGATAGCCGTGGCACCGGGAGATGGCGGCCAGACTGCGTCCCAGCACGAAGCGCCGGATTTTGATGCCCAGGTAGCGGGCGTCGGTCATGCGGTCGAAGGCCAGTTTGGGCGCCCGGGCGTGCGGCTGCAGCAGGGCGTCCATCTGTTCGTTGACCGGCAGATAGGCGATTCCGGCCTGGCGGGCCACCGCCTTGATGGTGCGGCTGTAGGCCTGCGCCTGGCGGTAGGCTTCGTGCTGCGGGTCCTCGCCGAAGGGCGGCAGCGACAGCAATGCCAGGGGGGCGGCCGTGGCTTCGCGCAGCCGGAGGCACAGCGCCGAGAGATCGCGGCGGAAGGTATCGATCGTCGGGCGTTCGGGCAGCCCGTTTTGCCGGCGCGCCTCGTCCGCGTTGCGGGGGTTGAGGGCCGCGTAGGCGTCGTTGCTGCCCACCATCACGGTGACCAGGGCGGGGTGGCAGCGGATGATGTCGTCGATGCGCTTCAGGACGTTGTAGGCCATGTCGCCGTTGAGGCCGGCATTGATGAAGCGATAGCCCTTGGCGCGAAAGCGCCGGCGCAGTAGCCCCACGTAGTCGGCGCTGACGCGGCCATGCGTGATGCTGTCGCCCACGCAGACGATGGAGGGGCGGTCGCAGATCGTGGCCACGCTGTGATGGACGCTGGCCGGCGGGCAGACCGGCGGCCGATCGGTGCAGAAGCGGACCCATTGGACCAGCAGCACGGCTGCGGCGATGACCGCCATCACGACCAGCAGTAAGATCCACACGATAATACAGTCTGCCTTTCCCTATCAGCGTCCTTCAATGAACGGTATCTTAAAGCCCATGCCGGCTGTCGGCTACCCCATTGAAAATGGTCGCCTTGGGCGTCGGTTGCCTGCGGTGACAACGTTGTCGCGGGCTTGGGTCCCGCCCCAATCGTTCCCCTTGGGTTAGACACGGTCTACGCGCGCAGGGTGGCCGTGAGCCGCAGCGGGTGGGCGAGCAGTTCGAGGGCCGGCAGGATACCCCGGCAGACCACATCGGCGGCGGCCAGGGTCTCAAACGCGGCGCCTTCATCCAGAATCACGGCGATGCCCAGGCCCGCCCGTTGCAGCATGAGGCGGTCGTTGCGGCCGTTGCCGACGGCCACGGTTTCCGCCGCGCCGAGGTCGTCGACGTAATCGCATTTGGCCACATCCTGCGCGCCCGGGGGCAGCACGGAGAGTTCGACCGGGCTTGCGGCCAGCCGTTCGGCGGCCAGACCGAAAGTGTCTGCCGTGACGACATGGATTTTCAGGTGCGCGGCCAGTTGTTCCAGGACGGGGGCCACCCCCGGTTCGAGTTCACCGTCCACGGCCAGGGTGCCGTTGTAGTCCATGACGAGATGCGCAAGTTGGATCGATCGGTAGCCGGGGATATCCACGCTAATCATGATGCCTCCTTGCGAGAGAGAGACATTCCGCCGCCGGGCGCCCGATGAAAGCGCGGGCCGTGGCCCCCGTGTCTCAGACGATCGTCACTTGGTTGCGGCCCCCGGCCTTGCTGCGATAGAGGCCCTCGTCGGCGCGCCTCAGAAGGGAATCGCCGTCGTCCCCCGGCAGCACCAGGCAGGCCCCGATGGACAGCGTGACCGTAATGTTCTCACCCTCGTGCGGCAGCCGCGACTGGGCCACCAGCGATCGCATGCGTTCGGCCACAACGGACAGGGTCTCCAGATCCACATTGACCACCACCGCCAGAAACTCTTCGCCGCCCCAGCGCCCCGCGATGTCGAACGGCCGGAGGGCGTTGAGCATGGTGTTGCCCACCATTTTGAGGACTTCGTCGCCGATGGCATGTCCGTGGGAATCGTTGACGGCCTTGAACCGGTCGATATCGGCGAACAGAATCCCGAATGTCAGCCCATAGCGCTCGCTTTCCGCCAGGCGGGCTTTGATTTCATCATCCAGGCGCCGGCGGTTGGGCAGTTGGGTCAGCGGGTCCAGGCCGGTCAGCTTTTCCAGCAGGTCGATGCGGTCGCGCAGGGTTTCGCGGGAGGAATTGTCCGCGAAGACTTCCACGGCGCCGATGATGCGGCCGGCGGCATCCATGATCGGGGCCACCCGGATACGCACGGGCACCCGATGACCGTTGCGGTGGAGCAGGAAGACGTCGGCCTCGCGCGACTGACCGTCTTCGAGCGTGCGAGCTGCGGGGCAGTCATCCTGGCAGAGGCTGGTGCCCTCTTGGTCCACATGGCAGAGAACATCGTCGGCGCAGGGCCGCCCGATCACTTCCGGGGCCATATAGCCGGTGATGCGCTCGGCACCCTGGTTCCAGAAGGAAATGGTGCGCTCGGTGTCGAGGAAATAGACCCCCTCGTAGAGGTTGTTGAGCACTTCCTGGTAAATGGCGGTGTTTTCGAACATGATGGTATTGATGCTGCACGCCGCCGGGATTGGTATCGGCGGTCAAAGCTCGTAGGGCGTCATGCTTTCGTAGCCCGCGTCGGTGACGAGGACGGTCTGTTCGAACTGCGCCGAGAGCGAGCCGTCGGCCGTCACCGCCGTCCACTTGTCGGCCAAAATGCGCAGGGTATGCCCCCCAAGGTTGATCATGGGTTCAATCGTGAAAACCATTCCGGGCACCAGGGGGATACCCGTGTGACGCTTGCCGAAATGCGGTATCTGGGGCGCTTCGTGAAACGCCAGGCCGACACCGTGGCCGACGAATTCTCGCACCACCGAGCAACCCCGGCTTTCGGCATAGGTTTGAATGGCCCATCCGATATCTCCCACCGTATGCGCTGGTTTGACCATTTCCAGGCCCGCCTTGAGACTGTTGCGGGCCACGTCGACGATTTTGCGGGCCTCGGGACCGGGTGGGCCGATAAAGTAGGTCTGGTTGGCATCGGCGTAGTAGCCGTCCAGGATGGAAGTGATATCCACGTTGACGATATCGCCCACGTTGAGCACCCGCTCTCCGGGAATGCCGTGGCAAATGACCTCGTTGACGGACACACAGACGCTTTTGGGAAAGCCGCGGTAGTTCAGCGGGGCCGGTTGAGCCTTGTGCCGCAAGGTGAATTCGTGCACCAGCGTATTGATGGCCTCGGTGGTGATGCCGGGCTTGAGAATGGCTTCGACCTCACGGAAGGTAGCCATCACCAGGTCACCGGCCTTGCGGATTTTGGTGACTTCCTGCGCGTTTTTCAGACGGATATTGTACTTCCGGCGATAGACGCTGGCGACGGGCTCCGGTTTCGCGCCCGGGCGTTGCATGCAGCAATTCTTGTATTTGCGGTTGCTGCCGCAGGGGCACAACTGATTGCGTCCGATCTTGCCGGTTTTCTTTTTCTGTTTCATCGAGGTTTTCTTGATTCCGGCGCGGCCGGTATTGGCCGCAGGCCGGTTTGCCCTATGGAATGATAACGCCTTGGCGCCCTAAATCAATCAGAAAGGGGGGCAATTGTCCAGTGCGAACCCTGCTGCGCCGATAGGCGCGGGGTGCCCGCCAGCCGTTTGGCAAGTGTCGGGGAAGCTTCAATCCAGAACGCGGCGGGCCGTCCAGAAGCTTTGGCGCCAGTAGCGTGTGTCCAGCCGGGAGATCATCACACCGCGGTTGGTCGAAGCATGGACGAATTCGTTGCGACCCAGATAGATGCCGACGTGCGGCTTGTCCCCCGGGGGGCGAAAAAGCACCAGGTCGCCCGGGGTGAGGCGGCGCCAATCGGCCGGCCTTCCCGAGCGGGCCAGGGCCCAGGTGGTGCGCGGCAGCCGGCGGCCGAAAAGGTCGGCGTAGATCCGTACCACGAGACCGGAGCAGTCGATGCCCCCATGGTCGAGGCCTCCGAGACGATGGGGCGTGCCTTCCCAGTCCCGGGCGGCCCGGCGCAGGCTTTCTTCGACGGCGGCCGGGGGGTGCCCGGCCGTTAGGGTTGGCGGGGCGTGGCGAGTGCTGCCGCAGGCCGTCAGCAGGACTGAAAAGGCCATCGTCGGCAGGAGGGCCGCCAGCCAGTGCCATTGACGCCATTGCGGATAGATACGCATGCCGGTAAACGCCTTTCCCACGTTGCCCGCCAAATTTACATCATCGGCCGTTTCCGGTCCGGATGGGCTTCGTCCAGAATCAAGCGAATCCAGTCCTGCGGATGGACGTCGCTCTCGGACAGTGTCATTCCCCGCACCGACACGCCGGCCTGGTGGACCGTTTCGCGTCGGCCCGAAACCAGCGGGTGCCACCAGGAGAGCGGTTCACCCGCCAGGCGCCGGCGGTAGGCGCAGGTTTCCGGCAGCCAGTCGGCCCGGGCTAGCGTTTCCATCGAAAGCACCAGGCATGCAGGCACCCTTTCCGATCGGCGGCCATAGTCCTTGCAGCGGCAGGTCTGGCGGTCCAGCAGGCGACAAGCCACCATGGTGAGAAAGACCTGCCCGCTTTCCTGGTCCTGCAGCTTGTGCAGGCAGCAGCGGGCGCACCCGTCGCACAGGGCTTCCCACTGGTCCGGGGTCATTTCCGCCAGGGCGGTTGTTTCCCAGTATGGGCGTTCGGCGGCCATGGGCGCCTCAAGGGGCGACCTCCACCGCCCGTTCGATCACGATGGCCCTGCGGGGGACATCCCGGTGCCCGCCCACGGCCGTGGTCGCTACCGCTTCGATCCGCTCGACGACCTCCATGCCCTTGATGACGCGGCCGAACACGCAGTAGCCGTAACCCCTCCGGGAGCGGCTCTGGAAATCGAGGCTGGGATTGTCCTTCGTATTGATAAAGAACTGTGAGGTGGCCGAATGGGGATCGTTGGTGCGCGCCATGGCGATCGTGCCCTTGGTGTTCAGCATCTTCTGCGAGGCCTCGTTGCGGATCGGTTCATGACCGGATTTTTGGATCATCCCGGGCATCATGCCGCCTCCCTGGATCATGAAATCCTTGATGACGCGGTGAAAGATGGTGCCGTTGTAAAAGCCCTCACGGACGTAGCGCAGAAAATTCTCGACGGTCATCGGGGCCACCGCGGGCTCCAGTTCCACGACGATCAGGCCCTTGGTGGTTTCCAGGCGAACCTGCGGCTTGCCACCGGCCAGGGCCGGTGCGGTCATGCAAACGAGCGCAAGGGCGACGAGGAACAAACGGTTGATTTTCACAGGTTTTCCTCCAGTGCATGGGGTTGATGGCAGCGTCGGCGGTTACCAACCGGCGCGGGCCTTCGTGAAAGACATCTAGTGGATTTTAGCCCAATCGTCAACTCACCCTGCGGTTTTGGGGTTAAAGGACGCCGCCGGCCCGGTTTTGGTCGACACGGCGGGGAGCGCGGTGCGCGCCTGTGAAGGTCCCAAACGCATTGACACCTTTAAAGCCTTCGGCTAAACTTCGGAACGCCTAAAATTTTTAACCTTGGTGAGGAAACGGCATGCCAGCATCGGAAGCGCTAACAGCGAGCATGGAAGACTACCTTGAGGCGATCTACCATATCGTCCGTAAAAAACAGGCCGCCCGGGCCAAGGACATCGCCCGGCGCCTGGCGGTGAACAATTCATCGGTGACCGGCGCCCTGCGGACCCTCTCCGAAAAAGGTTACATCAACTATGCGCCCTACGATGTCATCACCCTGACCCCCAAGGGCCACAAGTACGCCGAAGACGTGGTCCGCCGTCACGAAGCGCTGATGGATTTTTTCACCAAAGTCCTCTGCGTCGAGGCCGAAGAGGCGTCGGATGCGGCCTGCAAGATGGAACACGCCGTGTCGCGGACGATTCTGGACCGCCTGATCCGTTTCGTCGAATTTCTCGAAATATGCCCCCGTGGCGGGGAATCCCTGATCCAGGGGTTCAGAAACCACTGTGGCCGGGATGACAATTTCATCACCTGCCGCGATTCGCTGGCCGAATGCCTGGCAGTGCTCAAGAAGCGACAAAGTGAAATCGAGGGCGAGCGCCTGGACACGGTGGCCCTCAGGGACCTCGGTCTCAATCAGCGTGGCAAGATCATCCGCATCAAGGGCAAGGGCGAGGCCAGCCGGAGACTGGCCGAACTCGAAATCACCCCCGGAAGTATGGTGGAGGTGATCCGGACCCTGCCCGAAACAGCCGCCATCGAAATCAAGGCCCGGGGCTACCGTCTGACCCTCAGCAATGATGATGCGGCCCGGGTCGAGGTCGAGCGCTATCCGGCCTGAATCCGGCGGCGCGCGCTCCGGCGACCGCTCGACGCCCCTGCGCAACGCTTCGAGGAGCCGACAAGCCATGCAACCATTCCGGGACTTTCCACCCGCCCACCGATCACGCATCCGTTTTGTCCTCACCGATGTCGACGACACCGTCACCATGGACGGCCGTCTGCCCTCGACGGCGCTGGCGGCCATGGAAGCTTTGCAGGCCGAAGGCATCCGGGTGGTGCCCATCACCGGCCGGCCGGCCGGGTGGTGCGATCACATGGCGCGCATGTGGCCCATCGATGCCCTGGTGGGTGAAAACGGCGCCTTTTATTTTGCCTATGACACACGCCAACGCCGGATGCGACGTCGCTACTGGAAGCCGGAGGAAGCGCGCCGGGTCGACCGCCGGCGCCTGGCCGATCTGGAGGCGACGATCCTCGCGCATGTGCCCGGGTGCCGGGTTTCGGCCGACCAGGCTTATCGGGAGGCCGATCTGGCCATCGACTTCTGCGAGGATGTCCCCCCGCTGCCCGCGGCAGCGGTGAACGCGATCAAGGACTGTTTCGAGCAGGCGGGCGCCCGGGCCAAGATCAGCTCGATCCACGTCAACGGCTGGTTCGGGGACTACGACAAACTGGCCATGGCCCGCCGCTGCTTCCAAGATCTTTTTGCAACGGATGTGGATGCGGCCCGGGACGCGATGATTTTTGTGGGCGATTCCCCCAACGACGCCCCCATGTTCGCCCATTTCACCCATTCGGTGGGCGTGGCCAACGTCCGGCGTTTCGCGGACCGTATGGACCGTCTGCCGGCCTGGGTAACGGAGAATGAGGGTGGGCGGGGGTTTGCCGAAATGGTGGGCGTGCTGCTCGATCGCTCCTGAGGATATCCTGCCCGGAGATGGCCGGCGGGGGCGGGCGCCTCAGCCGGATCGCTCCGGCTCGACCGGAATCATCCGGCTCAGGGCCGCAACGAGCCGGGCTTCACTGCCGGGGGGCACCGTGGTGGCGGCTGCCAGGCTGTGGCAGGCATCCGCAAATCCGCCCACCGCCTGCGTCGCTTCGGGAAGCAGCCGGTCGAGCCCCGGCATGTGCCCGTCGCGAATCCGGCCCTCCAACTGCGGCGGCACGCGCATGGACACCTTGACGGCGTCGAAGCGGATAGGTCCCAGCCCCGGCACGCGGTCCGGCACCGGCTGAAACCCGGCGATATAGCCATCTGGATCGATAAATTCACGCTGACGGATGAAACGGCAGAAGTCACCGATCATCTTGACGCCAATGCCTTCGAAACGCTCCGCAACCGAAAACCACTGAACCCGCCCGGTGACTTTCAGCCCGCCGGTCTGAAGGCGTTCGACCTCGGCCCGGTAGAGCGCCTCACGCCGCGCCGCCAGGTGTGTCCGCAGCCGGCGGGCATCGTCGTCGAACCCCTTGAGGCAGACCCGGATCGCGGCCTCCGGTCCCCCCTGGAAAAATCCCATCCCGCCCATGACATCGAGGTCGGCCGCCAGGTGCTTCACCGGTCCGCCATGGGCGTTCATCTGCAGGTCGTAATCTTCGCCGCCGGTCCGGGGCCTGACGATAATCTGGCCCTGCTCCATGGACGAGGCCAGGGCCTCGCGATTCATTCCTGCCAGCCGGCCGTCCACATAGAACCCGTCACCCACCGCGCCTGTCACCGCCAGGTAGGCCAGATCGCGGTTGGCCGGGTCCAGAATTTGAGCAAAGCGAAAACAGGTGGTCGAAGCGGACGCGTCCCGATCCCCGCGGAAACCGAACAGGTCGGGGTTCAGATGGTGGACTCCCGGGTCCGCTACCGGCAGGGCCGGATGGTGGTCAAGGATCAGGACCAGGTTCCGGCCGGCATTGAGGGCCGCGAGGCTGGGGGCGATTTGGCCGGCGAAATCGGCGAAAATCAACACCGCGCCCCGTTCCTGAAAGATTTTTGTCAGCACCGGCGGATAGGGTTTCTCCAGGCATACCCGGGCCACGTCGAAGTCGGCCCTGACCAGGGCGAGCGATAGGATGGCCGCCGAACTCAGACCGTCGGCGTCATTGTGGTGAAACAGTCGGACCAATCGCGACGGCCAGCCCCGGAGGGCTTTGGCGGCTTGGGTCATGACGTTATCGAGCATTTTCTTCACCGATTTCCCCCTCTGGTCTGGCGGTGAGCAGCCCCGCATCACCCGGAGCGGGTGCAAGGCACACTCTTAAGGGGTTAAATGAATTGACAAAACTTTACAAGGGTGACAGTAAATTGAATCCGGGAGAACGGCGTTTTTCGCTTACAAGCGGCTATCGTTGTTGGCGGGGCCCGGTTTTTGCGGGGGCTTTGCGGGGGTAAACTTGTTCAATTCTTTAGGGGAGGGAGACATGATCAAGTCAGCTACGCGGTATGGATTTTTAAAGTGCGGCGCGATTCTGGGCGTCGTTTTATTTTTAAGCCTGGCCGGCATCGTTACAGCGGCGGATTGCCCCAACCGGGGCAAACTCGATGTGCGCTACTGCGACGCCGACGGCGATCTGGTGGCCGATCCCCCAGCGGATAAGTCGCAGTTGCTCGACCCGGACACCCTGGTGTTTTCCTACACACCGGTGGAGGACCCGTCCGTGTACGAGAACGTTTTCGAAGAATTCATGGACTACCTTTCGGCCAAGACCGGCAAGAAAGTCAAATGGTACGGGGCGGAGTCCTACGCGGCCCAGGTGGAGGCCATGCGTTCGGGACGCCTGCACGTGGCGGGCATCTCCACCGGCCCCACTGTTTTCGGCGTGAATCTCGCCGGATATGTGCCCATCGCCATCATGGGCAAGGCGGATGGTACCTTCGGCTACAAACTGCAGTTGATCACCCACCAGGATTCGGACATCAAAACCGTCCAAGACCTCAAGGGCCGCAATATCGCCCACGTCACCCCGTCCTCCAACTCGGGCAACCAGGCTCCACGGGCCCTGTTCACGGCCCAGGGCATTGAGCCGGACAAGGACTACAAGGTGACCTATTCGGGCAAACACGACAACTCCATCATGGGGGTGGCCAACAAGGACTACGACGCCGCGCCGGTGGCCTCCAGCGTTCTGGAGCGCATGGTTCAAAAGGGCGTCGTCGATATGGGCGATCTCCGGGTGATCTGGGAGTCCCGGTTGTTTCCGACCACCTCCTACGGCTACGTCAACAATCTCGACCCCGCGCTGGCGGCCAAGGTCAAGGATGCTTTTCTGACCTTTGACTGGAAGGGGACGGGGCTGGATAAGGAGTTCGGCAAGCAGGCCGACCGCTTCATTCCCATCACCTTCCAGGAGCACTGGGCGGACATCCGCACCATCCAGGAGGTCAACGGGGTGGTCTATAGCCAGGAAGCCCTGAAGGGGCTCAAGGTCAAAAAGAAAAAGAAGAAAAAGAAATAGAACGCAATCCTTCCGGTGGACGCTGAAGCGATGCTGACGATCTCGAATCTGGAAAAGGTCTATCCCACGGGCACTAAGGCGTTGAGTGGGGTCGGCTTTACGGTTGACACGCCCCAGGTGGTGGCGATCATCGGACCCTCCGGGGCCGGCAAATCCACGTTGATCCGCTGCATCAATCGCCTGGTGGAACCGACCCGCGGCCTGGTCAAACTTCACGACACCGACATCCTGACTCTCAACCGGAGCGAACTCCGGCGGGCGCGCCGGCGCATGGGCATGATTTTCCAGGAGTACAACCTGGTGGAGCGCTTGACGGTGATGGAAAACGTGCTCTCCGGCCGCCTGGGGTATGTCAGCTTCTGGAGAGCCTATCGCCGCAAATTTCCGCCGGAGGACGTCCGGGCGGCCTTCGTGATGCTCGAGCGCGTGGGCTTGGCCGGTTACCAGGACACCCGGGCGGACGCACTTTCGGGCGGGCAGCGCCAGCGTGTGGGCATCGCCCGGGCGCTGATGCAGAAACCCGATCTGCTCCTGGTGGACGAGCCCACCGCCAGTCTCGATCCCAAGACGGCCCGCGAGATCATGCGGCTGCTGGTCGAACTGGCCCATGACCGCGGCACCCCGGCGCTGGTCAACATCCACGACGTCGCCCTGGCCCAGACGTTTGCCGACCGGATCATCGGCCTGCGCCAGGGCGAAATCGTCTTCGACGACACCGCCGATCAGGTGACCGAAGCGGTACTCACCGATATCTACGGCGAAGAAGACTGGAGCACCACCATCCGGCGCGAGGGCAACGGTGCGGACAACGGACCGGAAACTAAACCGCCGGACGACAAGAACGGCCTGATACGCGAGGCCGCGGCCGGATGAGCGTCAAGGGCGATAGCGCCCCGGCGGCGCTCCGCTGGCAGCGCATCCGCATGATCCCAAACCCGTGGCTGCGCTTCGGGCTTTTGGCCGTCGCCCTGGCTTACTTCGCCTGGTCGGTCGGTGCGCTGGACATCAACTGGCACCGGGTGGCGAACGGCATTCCGCGGGCCGCCAACATGCTCACGCGCATGTTCCCGCCGGATTTCGGTCGCTGGAGCTTGCTCTTCAAGGGCGTTCTGGAGAGCGTGCAGATGGCCTTTGCGGCCAGCTTCTTCGGCATGCTCCTGGCCATTCCCCTGGGCATCTGTGGCGCCGTCAATCTGGTGCCGCGGCCGGTCTACCTCGTGGCACGCACCCTGATCATCCTCTCGCGCACCTTCCACGAAATCATCATTGCCATCTTTTTTGTTAAGATCTTCGGTTTCGGTCCCCTGGCCGGTGTGCTCACCTTAGTGGTGGCCAGTACGAGCTTCATTTCCAAAATGCTGGCCGAAGACATCGAGAACATGCCGCCCGGCCAGCTGGAGGCCATCCGTGCCACCGGGGCCGGCTTCCCCAAACTTCTGCTCTATTGCGTATCCCCCCAGGTCCTACCGCGCTATCTCGGGGTTTCGATCTACCGGCTGGATGCCAACATCCGGCATTCCACCGTGGTGGGCATCGTGGGGGCCGGGGGCATCGGCCAGGTCCTGGCGGCCACCTTCAGCCGCTACGACTACGATTTCAGCCTGGCCATCCTGATCACCATCGTCTCGCTCGTTTTTGCGGGCGAGTTTTTCTCCAACTGGGTCCGGGGACATCTGCGATGACGGCCGAGCAGCACGCACAGAAACATCCCCAGGTTTGGCGCCGGTTCTCACCGCGCGATACCCTGCTGCGCTACATTTGGTATCTGGGGGCCGTGGCCGTGGTCGTCTGGTCGATCAGCATGCTGGATATCCCCTGGTTTTATTTTCTGGACGCGCATCTCCAGGCCTATGACCTGGCTTACCGGATGTGGCCGCCCGATCTGGAATTTCTGGAAACCCTGGCCAATCCGCTGCTGGAAACCATTCATATCGCCACCCTGGGCACCGCGGCCACCGTGGTGATCGCCTTTCCGATCGCTTTCCTGGCGGCCCGCAACACGAGCCCGAACGCCTTTACCTGGTTTGTCGGCCGGTTTATCCTGGTGACCTCCCGTTCGGTCAATACCGTGGTGTGGGGACTGCTCTTCGTGGCCATTTTCGGACCCGGCCCCATGGCCGGGATCTGGGCCATCGCCTTTCGCTCGATCGACTTCATGGGCAAGCTGGTGGCCGAGGCCATCGAGGAAATCGATGTGGGGGTGGTGGAAGCCATCGAGTCCACCGGTGCTTCGCGGCTGCAGGTCTTATGGTACGGGATCCTGCCCCAGGTTCTGCCGGTCATTTACGGCACTACCGTCTATCGCTGGGACATCAATATCCGCGAATCCACCGTTCTGGGTTTCGTGGGCGCCGGCGGCATCGGCATCCTGCTTTATTCCTCCATCAACCAGTTCCAGTGGCAGGAGGTTTCGCTGATGCTCGTCGCCGTGTTCGGCGTGGTGCTGATCAGCGAATTTGTTTCGGCCGCCGTCCGGCAGCGCATTACCTGAGCACACCCCGTCTCGCCCATCGGCCGCGGTCGAGACCATGACGCGGGGCATTCACTTTGGCGTTCACCTGCGTTATGTTCCCTGAAAGCAAATTAAACGTGAACCCATCGCATCCCCCGGCGCGCGTCGCACCGGCGGGGTGGATCGGTGCCTACAGGAGAGCGGCATGCCATGTCGACCCATGTGAATCCCTACCTGATCCGCTGCCCGGAGTGCAAAACCCGCAACCGCATACCGGCCGCCCGGTTCGGCGGCACGGCCCGCTGCGGTAAGTGCGGGGCCGCCATCCGTACGGGGGATGTCCTCATCGAACAGCCCCTGTTGGTGACGGACGCCAACTTCGAAGAAAAGATTCTGGGCGCCCCCATTCCGGCCCTCGTTTTCGCCTGGGCCCCGTGGTGTCCGTCCTGTGGCCAGATCGCCCCACAGTTCGACGCCTTTGCCGCCGAATCGCGTGGAAGGGTCAGGGCCGGCAAGCTGAACGTGGACGCCAACCCGGTGCTGGCCAATCGCTTCAACATTCTGAGCGTGCCTTTCATGTTCGTTTTCGACAACGGCCAGTTGCGGCAGAGTCTGCCGGGGGGGTTGATGAAGCATGATATGCTGATGCTCATGGCATCCTATATTTGACGGTTCCGCCAAACGTCCGATAGCGGCGTTATACGACGCCCTCGTCATTGCGGCGTACCAACGTACGCCTCATTCCTCGGTTGTCGAAAGCCTTGCTATCGAACGTTTGGCGGAACCGTCCGAGCTTTTCTTCGGCTGAGCGATCCTCACTGAAGGGGTTAGTGCATAGCCGCTAAGTCATCAGGGCGGTTAAAAACGGAGGCTTTGTGAAGAGATTGCAATCCCAGGATCTGGTCGATCGCGTGGAAGCGAAGATCCGGGCGCTGTTCCGGGGGGGCCTGCCTGTCACGAGCGATGTCGTTGGGTACATCGAGGCCACGCTGGGATCGGCCGACCCGCACATCGTGGCGGATCTGCTGGACCGTCCCGGCGAAAGCGACAGCGACACACTTCTGGAACTGGTGTTTTTCCCGGATCTGGATTTTCAGTGCGGTCTCGAGACCGTGCTCAAGGGCGGTGCTCTGGGGGCTGGCGATCAATCCCGACTGGCCGAACGGCTGATGGACACGCCCGCCTGGGCCCGCCTGGTGTTTCCATCCTGCCCCCGACAGATGGGCTGCCGCCTGCCGAGGGCGGGTGTGGCGCCCTTCCTGGCGCGTTTGCGCCTGGGCTGGTCGATCGACGGGCGTCTTCGCGAAGCGCTGGACCAATGGTCGGCCCGGCAGGGGGAAGGCGGTACCCCCCCTGAACTTAAAATGGTCAAACTGCGCAATGCCGGTCTGCAGCAGACCCCCGGTCAGGTGGGGCTGCTGTTAGATTTTCTTGAACGCATGCCACCGGATGACGAGCGCTGGGGCGCCTGCTTCGATTTCTTGATGGCCTTCCTGCCAGAGCACGGGGATACGCACAATTTCTACCGGGCGCTCATGGCCCGCAAGATGTATCTGCTGCGCCATCTGAACAAAGCCCGCCGGCAGGCCGAACGGATTTCGGGCAGCAATATGGAAACGCTGAGCGCGACGGGCTTCCGCGCCTCCTATTTCGACACGCTGGCGGCCGAACAAACGCTTGGCTGTATCGAGGCGATCGCCCTGACGGTATACGGGCGCAGTGAACATTTCGACGGCAGCCCGGGCAGTATGGATCTGGGCACGATGGGTACGGACGATATCGAAGGGGTGGTGCGGCGGCTGCTTTGAGGGCATTGCAGGCGGCAGCCGGAAACGGCCGCCGTCGTCCAATACGGCCGGAGACGCGTCTTTAGTGACATGGCAGCTTCCCGTGACGCCCAGGCGTTTACAAACGGGCCGATTTCGCATAGGTTGCCATCCGCCGCCGGCGTCCGGATGCAATACGCGACCGGGGCGGCGGCACTTTCCGTTGATCGCCGCTGAAAGGCAGGTAACATGATTCTCAGAGTTCCGATGGTGCGCGTTTTGTGGGCGTTTGCCGCGGTCATGCTGATAGGGGTCTTCGCGGCTGCGGCCCAGGAGGAAATGGATCCCCTGGTCGCGGAAACCTTGGATCAGGTCGAGGCCCGCTATACCCGGGCGGGTTTCAGTGCGCGCTTTCACCTGACGTCCACCCTCAAGGCCATGGATGTGACGGACGAAGCCGCAGGACAGCTGTTCGTCAAATACCCGGGCAAGATGCGCTGGGTCTACGAGACGCCCAGCCCGATGCTGTTCATCACCGACGGCGACAGCCTCTGGATGTACCAGCCGGATGAGAATCAGGTCACCGTGGGGCTGGCCTCCGAGGTGCTGGGCGGCCAGGAGGGCGCAAGCTTCCTCTCCGATATCCGTCTGTTGCGCAAAGCCTTTCGCATCTCCCTCGACCCGGGCGGCGAGGCGGACATCGTCCGACTGAAGCTCTTGCCGGCAGAGGCGTCGAACGACATCGCCGAGGTCTATCTCAAGATCCGGCGCGACACCTATGATATCGTGGAGGTCATCACCAACAACCTGTACGGGGACCAGACCCGCATTGCGCTGACGGACTTCGATTTTGGCGCGGTGCTGCCGGACCGCCTTTTCCGGTTCGACATCCCCCCAGGGACGGACGTCCTCCAGTTCTGACGACATCGAGAAGGGAGAGGTTTACCATGACCGACGACATCCATGCGCGCATCAAGCGCCTCTCGAAAGATAAAGACGCCATCCTGCTGGCCCATAACTACCAGCCGCCGGAAATCCAGGACGCGGCCGATTTTTGCGGCGACTCGCTCGAACTCAGCATCAAGGCCGCCGAAACCGACGCCGCGGTACTGGTCTTCTGCGGGGTGCATTTCATGGCCGAGACGGCCTCGATCCTGTCGCCCCAGAAGACGGTCCTGCTGCCTCGCCCCGACGCCGGCTGCCCCATGGCGGACATGGTGACCCCCGAGGCCCTCGAAGCCCGCATGGCCGGCCTGCCGGGCGTGCCGGTGGTGACCTATGTCAACTCTTCGGCCGCCGTCAAAGCGCTTTCGACCATCTGCTGCACGTCGGCCAACGCCGCGGCGGTGGTCAACAGCCTGGAAGCCGACGAAGTCCTCATGGTGCCCGACCGCAACCTGGCGCGCAATACGGCCGCCCGGACGGACAAAAAGATTCACCTCTGGGACGGCTGCTGCCCGTTTCACGATATCCTGACGCCGGCCATGGTCGCCGAAGCCAGGGCCGCCCATCCGGACGCCCTTTTCCTGGCTCATCCGGAGTGCCTGCCCGAAGTGGTGGCCATGGCCGATGCCGCCGTGAGCACCTCGGGAATGATCCGCTTCGCCCGCGAGAGCGCCCGCACGTCTTTTCTGGTGGGCACCGAGGTGGGCATGCGCTACCCGCTCCAGAAAGCCTGCCCGGACAAGGAATTCATCATGGTGTCCCCGGGGATGCGCTGCGACGACATGAAGAAGATTACGCTGACGGACGTGCTCAACTGCCTGGAGACCATGGCGGGCGAGGTCAAAGTGCCGGAGGCGATCCGGGTGCCGGCGCTCAAGGCCGTCGAGCGCATGATCGCGGTGACGGCTGGATAGTGCGCGGGGTTTGCGCTCAGCTCCCTGGTTTGTGCCGCCAGCCCGAAAGAAACACCCGGTCCCGGATGGTTATGGGCATGCGCCGGTGATGCCCGCCAAGGCGCCGGTCGGAAGCACACCCGAAAGCACTTTGGCAATGGATTTTGGAATCGATTCGACCTGAAACGTAGGAAGGCATTTTTATGTTCAAGCAATCAGGGGCCATTGTGACAGTCGTTGCCGACAAGGGGACTGCCCCGACGGTGGCGGATTGATCGCCCTACGGCTCCAAGCCGACAAGCTTTTTTAGCCTTCATGAGAGCTTTGTATCGCCGTTGTGTAACGCCGCAGATGACCATCTGCGGTTCCGCCGCTGCAGTTGCGCCCCTCGTTAGTAACGAATCCAACACCGCTATGTACGGATGACCCAAACGACCGGCAGGCACCTGGGGGCCCCCGTGTGTCCATTGCCCGGAGACATCGGAACGGACGCAGACGAAAAAAGGAACCGCAATCATGCACCAAGCGAACAATAATGACAGGATCGATACCAACCTCACCCGGCATCTTCTCCCGTTGGGGTGGACTTCTTATTTTGAGAACCAGCTGGAAAACGTTGGTCGTGACGGAACCGTCCCGGCCAGAGTGGTCGGTGTCAGTAAAAACAGTTTTTTTCTCCGCAACGGGAAAAAAGAATGGCGCGCCTCGGCCGCCGGCCGGCTCAATCACCCGGCGGGTGGCCTGTACCCCGTCACCGGGGACTGGGTCCTGGCGGCCGATGCCGTTATCTCTAAAGTGTTGGCGCGCAAAAATGCGCTCTCCCGCGGCGCCGCCGGTGCCCGTGGCAAACAGCATGCGCAGCCGCACAGGGAACAGGTCATTGCAGCCAACCTGGATACGGTCTTTGTCGTCTGCGGTCTGGACCGGGATTTTAACCTGCGCCGCATCGAACGCTACCTGACGCTGGCCTACAACTGCGGTCTCGATCCCGTCATCATCCTGACCAAGGCGGATCTTCACCCCAATCCGGAGGATTGCCTCAATGAAGTCGAAACGGTTGCTTTCGGTGTGCCGACGGTTCTGGTATCGGCCCTGGACCGCAAGGGCCTGGTTCAGCTTGAAACTTATATCGTTCCGGGAAAGACCGCGGCGATGGTCGGGTCATCCGGCGCTGGAAAATCGACCCTGGTGAATCGACTCTGCAGGGCGACGGTGCAAACGACCGGTGCGACAAGTGCCCGCGGGGGGAAAGGCAAACACACCACGTCCACCCGTGACCTGATCATGATGCCCCAGGGGGGAATGCTCATCGACAATCCGGGTATTCGTGAAATCGCCTTCTGGAACGATGACGGCGGGGTCGACGTCGCCTTCCCGGAAATTGAAAACCTTGCCGGGGATTGCCGTTTTAGTGATTGCCGGCACGACAACGAACCCGGTTGCCGGTTGCTGCAGGCGGTGGCCGCCGGCGAAATTTTGCCGGACCGACTGGCAAGCTACCACAAGATGAAACGGGAACTGGCCTATCTGTCCGACCGCCAGCACAAGAGCGCCGAGCGTGTCGAGAAGGAGCGCTGGAAAGAGGTGGCGCTGAAGGTCAAGGCGATCAAAAAGAAGAAATCCTTCGGCGGATAACCGGACGTCTGCTCCCTAAAAAAGACAGACACCTGCCGGGCCTCGTCGGCCGCTGACATTTCCACGACGAGGCAACCCTGGGTGTCCAACATCCAGGCCACGCAGCCGCCCGCACCTGGGCTCCCACGGCAATTATCAGATCAAACGTTCTTTTTCCCATCCGAGTTTGATCAGCTTGATTTGATCCGGATGGCTGTTTCCCAGACCGAATTTGGTGCCCGCCGCTTCAATATGCAGGGGCCGGGGGCTGATGGGGCGGACTTGATCGAAGTGCGCGTTGCGTTTGGCCTGGATGATTTGCGCTCCGGTGGCATCGGCGGCGACGGGATCCGTGCTGACGATCAGGCCGCCGTAGGGCCAGGTGTAGCGTCGGCTGAAATGATGGGGCCCAATACCGTGAAAAAGGGGCGTAAGCATCACCAGGATATTCAAACGCGTTTTGCCGGCCACATGGGGTTGCTGCCAGATCGCACCCAGCCGTTCGCAGGCATTGCCGTGATAGGCCCAGGGCTGGGGGACGAACATGATGTAGTTTTTGAGCAGTGAACCCAGCCCCGACCAGTGATGCGTGCGCAAGGGCCGAATATTGATGAGAACGGTGGACCGTTTGAAAACCGGATTGGTTCGGACCCTGCGGTCGTCGACGGCCATATGGTTTCCATCGACACCGGCCGCCAGGAGGCGTGCCGTAATGGCCCTTTCGAGCGCAGCGGGTGTCGGCAGGCGTCCCCACACGTTGCTTTTAATGCCGACCGTATCATCGGGTGTTGCGATTTGCCGCCAGGCCGATTCAGGATCGCGGGTGCCCAGCAAGACCATCACGGCTTCATCGAGCATTTGCACCGCGATCTTTTCATTCAAGTTGTCATAGCCGCTTGTGGCATCTGCATTCCTGGTCAGCACGACGCGGCTTTTTTGAGTGGTCCGGCCCGCGGCCCTCTCCACCAGGGGCAGGCCCATCATGGTTCCCATCACGGCGCAGGAGCCGGTGCGGATAAAATCACGGCGTGTAATGATCTTTTGTTTTCCCGTCATGGCGGCCTCCCTTTTTGATTGCGTTGACCGTGTGGCTTCCTCCCCGGCGCGTCGCCATCGCCGGGATTCTAAGGTATGTTCGCCAGCAGCGATTCCGCCCTGGCCTCGCTGTCGGCCTCCAGGACGATGGCCAGAAGGTTGTTTTTTCGTCTGATGGCCGCCCACCGGTTGTTTTCCAACAACGCCGCGCCACGTGCATTGGCATCCGGAATATAATGGTTTAAAAAATCCTCTTGGGAACGGATCGCTTTTTCCGGTGTGGGGTATTGAACCAGGAGCAATGTCGCGGTTTGATCGGCGAACCGATATTCAGCCAGCACGACCGGCGTATCACGGGAAATATGGAGTATGTTTTCGTCGGATAGATAGTAATGGAAGTTGAGGACGATGGGGTGGTGCAGATAGCGGATTCGGTCCGCCTGCAGCCCTTCCGAGGGCAGCCGTGAA
>JAAUYD010016349.1_pt1 | contig 19188 bp, 16 predicted proteins | sample 7278101 | NCBI WGS metagenome assembly JAAUYD01 (sample SAMN14350128, study PRJNA611818) | marine sediment metagenome | isolation source: surface marine sediment (0.6m) | place: French Polynesia: Moorea | collected 2018-08
AATGTGGGCACGGGCGAAGGCGCCCAGGCCCTGATCGATGCCGGTGTGGATGCCGTCAAGATCGGTATCGGTCCGGGATCGATCTGTACCACCCGAATCGTTGCCGGTATCGGCGTCCCCCAACTCTCTGCGATCATGAATTGTCGCGACGTGTCGGAAAAAACAGGCGTGCCGCTGGTTGCCGATGGCGGAATCAAATTTTCCGGCGACATCACCAAGGCTATCGGTGCCGGTGCCCACACGATCATGATCGGCGGTCTGTTCGCCGGTACCGAGGAGAGCCCTGGAGAGACGATCCTTTTCCAGGGGCGCAGCTACAAGGTTTATCGTGGCATGGGGTCGCTGGAGGCCATGAAAAAGGGCAGCAAGGACCGCTATTATCAGACTGAGCAGGAGACCGATGACAAGCTGGTGCCCGAGGGAATCGTCGGCCGGGTGCCTTACCGGGGAACGCTGTCGGCAAACATCCACCAACTCATCGGTGGGTTGAAGGCGGGTATGGGGTATGTGGGCTGCAGCACCATCGCCGACTTGCGCGACAGTGCCCGTTTTGTCAAAATATCGGCTGCCGGAATGCGTGAAAGTCATGTCCACGATGTCATCATTACCAAAGAGGCGCCCAACTACCGGGTGGACAACTGATTCCATCATGACCGAAACGACCGCCAACTTTGTCCATCTGCACGTGCACACCCAATACAGCCTCCTGGACGGGGCCATCCGTTTGGGTGACCTGATCGCCAAGGCGAAGCACTTCAACATGCCGGCAGTGGCCCTCACCGACCACGGGACCATGTTCGGGGCCCTGGACTTCTACCAGCAGACCACCTCGGCCGGAATCAAACCCATCGTCGGCTGCGAATGCTATGTGGCGCCGCGCAGTCTGACCGACAAAACGCCCCTGGACAAATCGGGAACCCGGCATTTGGTTCTGCTGGCCGAAAACCAGCAAGGATACCGCAACCTGTGCAAGCTGGCCAGTATCGGTCAATTGGAGGGGTACTATTACAAACCCCGGATCGACAAGGCAGCGCTGGCCGACCACGCCGAAGGGCTGATCGCTCTGTCGGCCTGCCTCAAGGGCGATGTTCCCCAATTTATCCTGGCCAACCAGATGGCCAAGGCCGAAGCAGCCGCCATCTTCTACCAGAAGATTTTTGGCGAGGGCAGCTTCTTTTTAGAACTGCAAAACAACGGTATTCCCGCTCAGGAAAAGGTCAACCAGGGACTGCTCGAACTGAGCCAGCGGTTGAGCATACCGCTGGTGGCCACCAATGACTGCCATTACCTGAACCGCAAGGATGCCAAAGCCCACGAAATCCTGTTGTGCGTCCAGACCCAAAAGACCATGGCGGATGCCGACCGGTTCGTGTTCGATTCCGATCAGCTCTACTTCAAATCTCCCCAGGAGATGGCCGGCTACTTCGGCGACTATCCCGGCGCCATGCAAAATACCGTGGCCATCGCCGACCGGTGCCACATTGAATTTGATTTCAAGACCTATCATTTCCCGCAATTCGATGCCGACTCGGGTAAGACGGCTGATGAGTTGTTTGACGAACAGGTGCGGGAGGGCTATGCACGGCGCATGGCTGTCGTGCGCAAAAAGAACCCGCACGTGGATGAAGCGGTTTACCGTGAACGGCTGGAATACGAAATCAAGACCATCAAGGATATGGGCTTTCCGGGCTATTTCCTCATCGTGGCCGACTTTATCCGCTACGCCAAGCAGAACGGCATCCCGGTGGGACCGGGGCGGGGGTCCGCCGCCGGCAGCCTGGTCTCATTCGCCTTGTTCATTACCGACCTGGATCCCATCGAACATGGATTGATCTTCGAGCGTTTTTTGAATCCCTCGCGCATCAGCATGCCCGACATCGATGTGGATTTCTGTATTCACGGTCGGGAGCGGGTTTACAACTACGTGGTCGAGCGCTACGGCGGCGGCGACTATGTGGCCCAGATCATCACCTTCGGCAAAATGAAAGCCAAACTGGTGATCCGTGATGTCGGACGGGCCTTGGGAATGCCCTTGGCAGAGGTGGACACGATTGCCAAATTAATTCCCGACAGCCTCAAGATGACCATCGACAAAGCGCTTAAAGAGGAGCCCAAACTGGCCCAGATGGTGGCTGCCGATCCGCGCATCGCCGAGCTGATCGATATCAGCAGGGCCTTGGAGGGACTATCCCGCCACGCGTCCACCCATGCTGCCGGTGTGGTCATTGGTGACAAACCTCTGGTGGAGTACCTGCCCCTGTACAAAGGTAAAAAAGGGGAGGTGGTCACCCAGTTCGACATGAAGAAGGTCGAGGACATCGGTCTGGTCAAGTTCGACTTTCTGGGCCTGCGCAACCTGACGGTCATCGACCACACCTTGAAAAGCATCGCCGCCCAGGGAAAAGCCGTACCGGATCTGGACAACCTGCCCATCGACGACGAGCAGACCTTTCAACTGCTGCAGGCCGGCGATACCACCGGTGTGTTCCAGTTGGAGTCCTCCGGTATGAAAAATCTGCTGGTGCGTCTGCACCCGGAATCTTTCGACGACCTGACCGCCCTGGTGGCCCTGTATCGCCCCGGCCCCCTGGACAGCGGCATGGTGGACGATTTTGTGGACCGCAAGCATGGCCGCAAAGCCGTCGTCTATCCGGTGGACTCATTGGCGCCGATCCTTCAGGAGACTTATGGCGTCATGGTCTACCAGGAGCAGGTCATGCAGGTGGCCGGTGTGTTGGCCGGCTATTCCATGGCCGATGCGGACAGCCTGCGGAAAGCCATCGGCAAGAAGATCCACGCCCTGATGGCCAAGCACCGTGCGACATTCATCCGTGGTGCGGTTGGCAATGGTGTCGACGAGGCCGTCGCCACGGAATTGTTCGACCTCATCGAAAAGTTCGGCGGTTACGGCTTCAATAAATCCCACAGCGCCGCCTACGCCCTAATTGCTTACCAGACCGCCTATCTCAAGGCCCACTTTCCGGTGGAGTTCATGGCGGCCCTGCTGACCAGCGAGATCGACACCATCGACGGTGTGGTCAAATTCATCAACGAATGCCGGTCCCATAACATTGAGGTCCTGCCGCCGGACATCAACGAGAGCAGTACGGTCTTCACCGCCGTCGACGGCCGTATCCGCTTCGGACTGGCGGCCGTCAAGAACGTGGGCGAAGCCGCCGTTGAATTGATCATCGCTGAGCGTGAAGCCGACGGACCCTTCGGCTCCATCTTCGACTTCTGTCAGCGGGTGGATTTGACCAAGGTGAACAAGCGGGTCCTGGAAAGCCTCATACGCTGCGGTGCGCTGGATTCCACGGGCGTTTATCGATCTCGGCTCATGGCCGTACTCGAGGAAGCCTTGGATTATGGACAGCGCATCCAACGGGAAAAAAACAGTGCTCAGATGAGCCTGTTCGGCAGCGGCGGCGGGGAAGCGATGATCATCAACCAGCCGACCCTGCCGGCCATCGACGAATGGGATGAGCATGAGAAATTGCAGGAGGAGAAGGAGACCCTCGGATTTTATGTGACCGGCCACCCGCTGGATCGCTACAAGAAGATCTTAGAGAAATTCACCAACGTCGATGGCCTGAGCATTCGTGAGGTATCCGACAAGCATGCCGTACGCATCGGCGGCACCATCAGCAGTGCCAAAGTGATTCGCACGCGCAAGGAAGAACTCATGGGATTCGCCACGGTGGAAGACCTCAACGGCACGGTCGAGGTGGTGGTTTTCCCCTCGGTGTATGCTGCTTGTGCCGATCTCTTGACGCCGGATACGGCGGTATTGGTTCAGGGAATCGCTCAGGTCGAGGACAACGGGGTAAAGATCCTGGCCGATGAGATTATTTCCATGGATCGGGCCGAGGCCACCTGGACGGTTGAGGTCCGTGTCATGATCAATCCCGAGAAGACCGATCGCAATGGATTGAACCGGGTGCACCGCATTCTGAAACGCTATCCGGGGCCCTGCAAGGGCTTTGTGCATGTCTGTCTCAACGATCAGGCCGAAGCGGTGATTTCCATGGCCGAGGAGACCCGCATTCGCTACTGCGACAGCATGACCCGCGAAGTCAACGCCGCCCTGGGTTACCAGGCGGTCCACACCCGCGTCAGCGACGCCGCCAGCGCCATGCGCAACAATGGCACCAATGGCCGCCGCAACAACGGTCGCCGTTTTGCCAGGCATGGCTGAAAGCGCATATCGAGACCAATGCGTGATGCATCATCATCAGAGGAGCAAGCATGAAAGTACCCCTGTTAGACCTCAAAGCGCAGTATCAGACCATCAAAGCGCGTGTGCTCGAAGTGACCGAGGCGATCTACGAGAGTCAGTACTTCATCCTCGGTCCCGAGGTTGAAAGCCTGGAACGAAAAATTGCTGCTTACTGCCATTGCAATCATGCCGTAGGTGTATCGTCGGGAACCGATGCCCTGGTGCTGTCGTTGATGGCTGCCGGCATCGGCCCGGGAGATCGGGTGATCACCACGCCCTACACCTTTTTCGCCACCGTCGGGGCCATCTCGCGGGTTGGCGCCATACCGGTGTTCGTGGACATCGATCCGGAGACCTACAACATCGACCCGCACCGACTTCAACAGGCGGTTGACGAACTGGCAGCCGATCACTTGTCGACAGTCAAAGCCATTGTGCCGGTTCATCTTTACGGCCAATGCGCCGACATGGATCCGGTCCTGGAAGTGGCTTCGCGCAACGGATGGGTCGTGATCGAAGACGCCGCCCAAGCCATCGGTTCGCAATACAAGGGCCGACGCGCCGGCAGTATGGGCGACTACGGCTGTTTTTCTTTTTTTCCGTCCAAGAATCTGGGCGCTTTCGGCGATGGCGGCCTGGTCACCGCCGGTGACCCGCAGGTGTACGAAAGACTGAAAATCATGCGCGTACACGGCGCCAAGCCCAAGTACTATCACCACGTGATCGGTGGAAACTTTCGTCTGGACGCCCTCCAGGCTGCCATCGTGGCCGTCAAGCTGGAGTACCTGGACGGCTGGACGGCCGCGCGCCAGGACAATGCAGCGCGCTATCGCGACCTCTTCGATTCGGCCGGCCTGATGGATCGGGTGGGGTTGCCGGTGGAAAAAGAAGACCGACATATTTACAACCAGTTTGTCGTTCGTGTCGATGAGGCCAGAGATGATTTACGCGCCTACCTCGCTGAAAAGGGCATCGGCTCCGAGGTGTACTATCCGGTGCCCATGCATCTGCAAGCCTGTTTTGGCGGTCTAGGATATCAGGCCGGAGATTTTCCGGTTGCCGAACAGGCGGCTGACCAGACCCTGGCCCTGCCGATTTATCCCGAACTCAGCCACGCCCAGCAGGCGTATGTGGTCGAGACCATCGGCGCCTTTTTAAATCGCTAGGACGTTGACGTGGCCAAGGCGCTTTCATTCGGTTATTCACCCTGTCCCAACGACACATTCATGTTCAACGCCCTGGCCACCGGTCAGGTGGGGGTCGAGGGCTATACGATAAAGTCCGAGCTTCACGACGTCGAAACCCTCAATGGGTTGGCCATGGATAGGGTCTTGGATGTGAGCAAGCTATCCTTCTACGCCTGGATGGCGGTCAAGGATGACTATCAGTTGCTCGACAATGGCGCTGCCATGGGATTCGGCTGCGGACCGCTGCTGATCGCCAATCAGCCCCTTCAGCGGTCGGATATCAACCAATGTCGGGTAGTGCTGCCCGGTCGATGGACCACTGCCCATTTGTTGTTTCGGCTGTGGGCCCCGGACGCCGGCCGGCGACACTTCGTGCCCTACGACCGCATTTTCGACACGCTGGCCTCGGGCCAGGCAGATTGCGGGGTGATCATTCACGAAAGCCGGTTCACCTTCGCGTCTGCCGGCTTCATGCCGGTCGTTGACCTGGGCGCCTGGTGGGAAGCCAAAACGGGGCTGCCCATTCCATTGGGCTGTATCGCCGCCAGGCAGCAGCTGGGTGAACCGCTGCATGCGCGCATCGATGCGGCGATTCACGACAGTATCCGTCGGGCCATGGCCGACCCGGTGACCGCCGTGCCCTATATCCGGCAGTATGCCCAGGAGATGGATGAAGATGTACTGCAGGCGCACATACGTACCTTTGTGAATGATTTCAGCCTGGACCTGCCGCCCCAGGGGCACACGGCCATTCGGACTTTGGAATCCATGGCGCGCCATGCCGGAGCCCTGTGATGATCGGCATCGTTTACGCGACCATGCAAGAAGCGGCTCCCTTCCTTGAGCTGGTTGCCGCAGAGCCATTGACCCCGCAGCCGATACCGATCTTTCGACCGGCAGCTGATAAAAAGGTCGCCGCGCTGGTCGCCGTCAGCGGGATGGGCAAGGTGGCGGCTGCCATGGCGGCCACCCATCTCGTGCTGGCGCATGCGGTCACACTGCTGGTCAATGCCGGTCTGTGCGGGCAGTTGACCAACCATCGCCGCTGGCAAGTCGGTGATCTGCTGCGCGTGAGCAGCGCCGTCGAAGGCGACTGTGACCGCTTGGGTCAGGCAGCGCCACGTTTAGATTGCGACACGCGCCGCTTTGCCCAACTCGAATCGGCCCGGCTGGTTACCAGCGACCGTCCGGTGTTTCAGACCGACCGGCGAGAGCAATTGGCCCTAATGGGTGAACTGGCCGATATGGAGGGAGCGGCCGTGGCCTGGGTTGCCCAGCGTTATGACATCCCGTGCGCAATGATCAAGGGAATCAGCGATCGTGCCGATGAAACCGGCCGGGCGGATGTTGCCCGACACTTGCAACGGGTATCTTTGACAATTGCCGAGGCCCTTACCCACGAACTGACCAAACCAACCACAGACATACGCTCATGACCGTTCAACCGACCCTTGGCCACATTCTGAACTTCACCAAGATCGAGCATACGGCATTCAGCCTGCCCTTGATCTTTACCGGTGCCTGGCTGGGTGCCGGCCATCGGTTTCCTTCCATCGCGGTGCTGTTGATGATTGTTGTTGCCGCCGTGGGTGCCCGTGTTTTCGGGATGGCCATGAATCGGATCCTGGATCGACACATCGACCGGATGAACCCGCGTACGGCCAATCGTGAACTGCCGGCCGGGAAAATGAGCGTTGGATCGGCGCTGGGTGTCGCCTTGGGCGGATTGTCGGTCTATTTGGTGGCCTGTTGGCTGCTGGGCGGCTGGTGCCTGGTCCTGGCCCCGATACCGTTGATTCCGCTTACCGGCTATTCCTTGCTCAAACGGTTTACGCCACTTTGTCATTTCGGTATCGGTCTGTGTCTGGCCCTGGCACCCTTAGGGGCCTTTGTCGCGGCTGCCGGTCACGCTCAATTCAGCGGAACGGTCATCCTTTTTGCCGGTTTCGTCTTTTTTTGGTTGAGCGGCGCGGACATCATCTACGCCCTGATGGATATCGATTTCGACCGACGCCATCGCATTCACAGCCTGCCGGCCTGGTTGGGCGCTGGCGGTGCCCTGCGTGTCGCCGCCGGAATTCACCTGTTGGCCTGGTTTATCCTGGTTGCTGTGGTTTTGAATGCCGGTGGCGGTGTCATGGCCTGGATGGCCCTGGCCGTCTCGGCAATCTTTTTCGTGTTGATGTATGTGCCCAGCATACCGGTTCCCAATCGGTTTTTCCCCATATCCACCCTGGCCGGCATTGCCGGTGCCCTGGCCCCCATGGTTGCCTGAGCCGGGCAGGGTCGAAAGGCGATACGATGGAAAAAGCAAGTTCTTCCCCCTTGATTCTCGCAATAACCGGCGCGTCGGGCATTTACGCCGCCGGGTTACTGGCGCGAAAAGCAACCTGGCCCATCGATCTGGTGGTCAGCCGCTGGGGGCGCAAGGTTGCCGTAAGTGAATGCGGCGGCCTGGAATCGATTGAATCCGAAGCGCGACGGATTTTCTCACCCGATGATCTAACAGCCCCCCTGGCGTCGGGATCGGTTCCTGCTGCAGGCATGGTGGTGCTGCCCTGTTCGGCGCACACCCTGGCCCAAATTGCCGCCGGATTGGGTGACTCCCTGATCACCCGAGCAGCACACTGCCAATTGAAAGAGCGGCGTCCGCTGATCCTGTGCCTGCGGGAAGCACCCCTGACCCTGATTGATGTGGAAAACGCCCGGCGGGCGGCCCAGGCCGGCGCCATCATCATGCCCCTGAGTCCGCCGTTTTTCATGTTTGCCGGCAACGATCCCAAGACGACATCCATGCACGATCTGCTGGATGCGTTCGCTGACCGGGTGCTGGCGCTGGTTGGACAACCTGCCGATCGAACCTGGGAGAATGTGCGTTGAGCTTCATCGACCTGCGATCCTATTTGGCCCACCTGGAACAGATCGGCGAATTGCTGCGTATCCGCGCACCAGTAGATCCCGATCAGGAGATGACCATCATCCAGCATCGGGTGATGTCCAGCGGCGGCCCGGCCCTGCTGGTCGACAATGTGATTGGCTCGACGTATCGCGTGGTCAGCAATCTGTTCGGCACGCGCAGTCGCACCGAATTGGTCTTCGGTGGTGACCCCGAGGCCCTGGGTCAGCGCATCCATCGGTTGTCACGGACCCTGATGCCGCCTACCATCCGTGGTGTTTTTAAAGCACGCCGCGACCTGCTGGCCCTATCGACGGCGCGGATGCGCCGGGTCAAGGACGGGCCGATTCTGGAAACGGTCAACAGGTCCCCCGATCTCAATCAACTACCGGTGCTCACCTGCTGGCCGGAGGATGGCGGGCCCTTTTTCACCCTGCCGCTGGTACACACGGCAGATCCGGTGGACGGCACCGGCAACCTGGGCATGTATCGTTTGCAACGGTTTGACGGCCGCAGTACCGGCATGCATTGGCAGATCGAAAAGGGCGGCGGCTTTCACTTTCACAAGGCGGCCGAAATGAAGCGGGCCCTACCGGTCAGTGTGGTTCTCGGCGGACCGCCGGCATTGATTCCTGCAGCGGTGGCTCCCTTGCCTGAAGGGATCGACGAGCGTCTGCTGGCCGCCTACATGATGAATCGACCGCTGGAGGTCATCCTGCGGTCGACCACCGGCCATCGCATTCCCGCCCGGGCCGAATTTGTGCTCGAGGGAAGCGTGGCGCCCGGAGATTTGCAGTGGGAAGGGCCTTTCGGCGATCACTTCGGCCACTACTCCCACGCCGCTGACTATCCGGTTTTCAGGGTCGAACGCATACTGGCGCGTAGCGATGCCATTTATCCGGCCACCGTCGTCGGCAAACCGGTACAGGAGGACTTTTTCATCGGCGAGGCCTTGCAGGCCATGACCCTGCCTCTGCTGAAGATGATCCGGCCGGCCGTGGTCGACCTGTGGGCCTATCCGGAAACCGGCTTCCATGCCTTGGCGGTGATGTCGGTGAAGGAGCGCTATCCCAAGGAGGCCCTTAAACACACCTTGGGCATGCTGGGTGAAGGTCAGGTGTCATTGACCAAAGTGATGATTACCGTGGATCACCGGGTGGATGCCCGCGATTTCATCGCTGTCAGCCGGGCTGTGTGGCGACATCTGGACCCACACGCCGGCATCCATCTGCTGGCCCCCACGGCCCAGGACACCCTTGATTTTACCGGGCCGGCCATGAATACCGGCAGCCGGTTGATTCTGATGGCCACCGATACCGGTAAACCGATTCGCGAGAACAGACAATTGCCGGTCCCCGAATCTGAAGATATCCACGCGGATGTGAGTGGCATCGCAGCCTTGGGGCCGGCCTTTTTGATGGTCCGGGTCAACCACAGCGTCGAAGCCATCGAACCGCTGCGCCAGGCGCTGCGCCATCATCCCGTGGCCCGGGAGTATCTGTTTCACATCCTGGTTTCTCAGGATGTGCCCCTCGATGATCGTCAACTGATGCTGTGGGGCTGGTTCACCCGTTTCGATCCGCTGGCCGATCTGATCCCGGCCGGCCGGACGATGGTCGGCAACCGCCTGGTTTTCGATTTTCCCATCGCCATTGACGCCCGTTGGAAAAAAGGGTATCCCAAGCCGGTTGAATTCGATCCCGATGTGCAGCGACGGGTGGACCGCAAGTGGCACAGCCTCGGTCTGCCCGACGGCTGAAACCGTAACCGGCGCCAAGGACGATGGCGTTCGATGCAATGGAACCGATGAGCATGGGTAACCCGATGGTCGACCGGGCGCTGGAGAAGGGTGCCCGCTGCGAGCGGCTTTCCCGTCAGGAGGCCTACTGCCTGGCCGCGGCCATCACCCCGGACCGGCTGCATCGTCTGGGTCGGGCGGCATTAGCCAACCGCCGGCTGCGCTATGGCCGCCAGGCCACCTATGTGTTCAACCTGCAGATCAACCCCACCAACATCTGCAGCAGCGGATGTACCTTCTGCACCTATGCGGCGTCCAAAAACGCGCCCCATGCCTACGTGCTGGAAGAGTCACAGATTCTGGACAAGGTGGCGCGGCTCAAACCTACCGAGGTGCATATCGTCGGCGGCCTGAACCAGATCTGGCCCTTTGCGCGCAACCTGGAATTGGTTCGCTCCCTGCGGTCCCGATTCCCGGAACTGCACATCAAGGCCTTTACTGCCGTTGAAATCGATTATTTTGCGCGAACCAGCGGCCTGTCCGAATCGGATGTCCTGGATCGTCTGCGGGATGCCGGCATGGATGCCATGCCCGGCGGCGGTGCCGAAATCTTTTCCGACCGCCTCTATCGGCAGCATTGGAAGAACAAGACCAGTCCCGGTGACTGGCTGCGGATCCACCAGCTGGCCCACAGCAAGGGGATTCCCACCAATGCCACCATGCTGTTCGGCTTCGGCGATACCTGGAGCGAGCGCATCGAACACCTGCTGATTCTCAGAAAGGCCCAGGAACAGTCGGTCGGCTTTGCCTGCTTCATTCCGCTGCCATTTCAGCCGGGCAGCGGTCATTTCATTGAAAAAGGCCCCACACCGCTGGAGACCCTGGCGGTGTTGGCCATCTCCCGTCTGGTGTTGAACAACATCCCCCACTTGAAATCCTATTGGCCCATGACCGGTCTGGAAACCGGTGCCGCCGGGTTGAGCTGGGGGGCAGACGACATGGACGGCACTATCAGTGAGGAGAAGATTGCCCACCTGGCCGGTGCGGCCACACCCGTGGGACTGGCTCGAGACAAAATGGTGGAGACGATCACCATAGCCGGGTATATGCCTGTCGAGCGTGACGGTCAATTTGCTCCCCGGGGGGCCACTGCATGACAACTCCGGTGGCCATGATTCCCTACACCAATATGGCGCCCTATCGCCAATTGGGTCCACCGGCCAACTGCCATTTCGTTCCGCTGGCGCCCAAGGCCAGCATTGCGGCCCTGATGGCCGGACAGGTGGCAGCTGCCGCCGTTCCGGTCGGCGGCCTGGCCCGACTGGCAGACAGCGTGGAAACGGTGGGATGCTTCGGTATCGCCGCCAAAGGTGCCTCGATGAGTGTGCTGCTCTTTTCCCGCTACCCCTTTGACCGCATGCATGCGCCCCGGACCGTGCACCTGACCGAGGAGTCCGCTTCCAGTGTACGCCTGCTCTATCTGCTGATGGGCCACACCGTCGGTTTCGACCGGCTGCCGAGGCTGGCCGGCGCCGATGGGACGCCGGATGGCGAACTGTTGATCGGTGATCGCGCCTTGACCAGAGGTGCACGATCGGCGGCCGACCAGGGGGCGTCCTATGTGACCGATCTTTCCCAATTATGGTATGAGATTCACCGACTGCCCTTCGTGTTTGCGCGCTGGGTGGTGAGGGTCGACGCACCTGCCGCGATCAGAGCGGCCATCGCCGAATGGTTGCACCGATTCAAGGCGGACGAGCCGCGGCTCGTGGCTCGGGCCGTACCTGGAGCAGCGTCGCGGCTGAATCTCGGACCCGAACTGGTGGAACGCTATTTTGGCGCCATTCGCCGATGCCTCGACGACAGCGACCTGGATGGGCAGCGGCTTTTTGTTCAGCAGCTCGAGCAGTTCGGCCGTAGCCCACTTTTTCAACATGCCTAGCGGCTTTTTTAAATCAACAACACCATGACCCCATCTTCCCCAACATCAGCCATCCAGCGTTACGATCGACGTCAGGCCTTGGATCTGCTAGCCAATCTGCCCATGGGCGAACTGATGCAACTGGCCCATCAGGAGCGGGTCAGACGGTTTCCCGGCAACCGGGTGACCTTCGTTGTGGACACCAACCCAAACTACACCAATGTCTGCGTCACCGCCTGCGCATTTTGTGCCTTTTGCCGCCAAACGACCGATGAAGATGCTTATCTGCTCAGCCCGCAAGCACTGTCTGAGAAGGTGGAGATTGCCGCCGCCAAGGGGGCGACCACCGTATTGCTGCAGGGCGGCCATAACCCCCGGGTTGGGCTCGACGACTGGTTGGCCTACATCGAGGCCATTCAGCAGGTCTGTCCGCAGGTGCATATCCATCCCTTCAGCCCGGCTGAAATCGTCTTCATGGCCGATCAGGCGCGGTGTTCTCTTGACGAGGTACTGACGGCCCTCTGGGATGCAGGTATTCGGACCATTCCCGGTGGCGGTGCCGAGATCCTCACCGAACCGGTTCGCCGGACCATCGCTCCCCACAAGGCCACCACGGACCAATGGCTCGACGTATGTGAACGGGCCCACGGCATCGGCTTTAAAACCACCGCGACCATGATGTTCGGACATGTGGAAACCGATGCCGACATCATCGAACACCTGCTGCGTCTTCGTGAGGTGCAGGATCGAACCGCCGGATTCACCAGTTTTGTACCCTGGTCCTTTAAGCCCGGCCGGACGCCGCTGGCCCGTCGGGTTCCATCGCCGGTTCACCCGGCCAAATATGTACGCATCATCGCCGTCGCCCGGCTGGTTTTGGATAATTTTCCTCACATCCAGTCTTCCTGGTTTTCGGAAAACATCCCCGCAGGACAATTGGGGCTGCTGGCCGGGGCCGATGATTTCGGCGGAGTGCTGGTAGAAGAGCACGTCCACAAGGAAGCTGGCCACGACCGCCAGGCGACCACGGACAATGTGGCCACGATCATTCGAAGGGCCGGTTTCACGCCGGCCAGAAGAGATTCCTTTTATCGCATTCAGGAGTCGCTTGAGCCGCCCGTGCCGCCGGGTACTGGCAAGTGAACGCCACCGCCGGAAGGATTAGGCGCCGGCAAATGCATCCTGCGCCTCTTTCTCCAGCATGTCGGAATTCTCTAAATAGCGTGGGGAGTGGTGAAACAAGGTGTATTGTTTCACCCGGCACTCCCGAGCCAGTGCGCCGGCCTGCCGGGCGGTGAGGTGCCGTTTTCGCCAGGCGATGTCGCTGTGCTGGTGAGAAAAGGCCGCCTCTACGAAAAGATGATCCACTCCTGATGCAAAGGTGACAATGCTATCCAGATTGGCCTTCGATCCGGCCACATCGGCCACATAGGCCAGCCGCTGGCCGGCAGAGATACGGACAATGCGTTCCTTGAGCACGTTGAGCGGCATGGCCGAGGCTGCGCTGTCGGGTTGAGATCCGGGAATCTCGATCATCGTATCCGGATTAGCTCCTTCATAAATCATCTCTTTGAACCGGTTCAGCCAGGGGCCTGACGGCAGGCCCAGTTCGTCCAGGGCGGTGTTGATGATATTGACGTGAAAGCGCTCGTCCAGGCGGAATGCCAATACGGGCATACCGTGGTCCAGGTGTACGGCCCGGACGGTAAGACCCGCCTCGTCGATAACGACGCCATCGAAATGCTTCTCGCGGACGGCGCCTTCGGCGGCAAACCCCTTGTGGCAGGGGTAGCTGCAACTCAGGGCACGGTCCGGGTGCAGTTCGGTGGCATGCAGAATGAATCGGTTTTCGTAGCCTTCCACCAGGTTCCAGCAGTATCCGGACAGTTTGCCGGTGAGATTGTCCAGAAAGCCTTGGGGGCCGTATAGGTACAGCTCCTTGTCCCTGCCCAATAGCAAGCGCAGGACGCGGTCGAATCCGCAAAAATGATCCATGTGGGTGTGGGTGATAAATATATGCGTGATTTTGAGGATATCACGGTTGGAGAGGGGGGATAAGTCACCAAGATCGAAAAGCAGCGCCCGCTTGTGGTGGCGGAAGGGAACGAACAGGGCCGGATCATCAAAGGGGTCGTTGACCAGTCTTGGGAGAAATTGGGGGCCCATGGAGGCGATCAGGGCAGGAGTTTGGCAACCTGCTTGTGGATACACATGTAAATATCCGTGTCTGACCCATAGATATCCACTACCGATTTATGGTTGATCAGTTTCTCTATGACGAAGGCTGTCAGATAGAGACTGACGATGTTGGGCTGTTGGACAAGGTTGCGAAAGGGGGCAATCTGATAGTCCACGTCAAATTCATCCGCGTGGGTCAGGGTGTCGAGACAGGCTGCGATCTGCTCTTCCAGGATATTCTTGTTGGTGGTTTCGACCAGATGCTCTTCAACGAGTTTCATGGCGATGGGGTTGGCGAATCGGATGGGATCCTCTCTTACCACGTTGATGGCGGTGCGTCGCGCATGCTCTTTTGAAGACTCTATTCTCGACAGAATGCTGGATTCACGGTTGCTGGGTCTGAATACTTTGGCCATGGGTGTTCACCTGTTATGGTTGGATAATCTTGCCCTTTGCTTCAAGCCCTATATAGATAAGATTTGCCGGCCAATGCAAGCCAAAAAGAGGTTGGACTACTTAAAATTCAATATGAACGACCGGCCGGTTGCCATGGCGTTGCCGTCCGTTTTGTCAATTACCTTTAGACCTGCGGGGCAGTTTCCTCAACGACCAGTTGCAGCCGCTTTTTCCCGTTCCAATAGTTCCATGCGGGACGATAGGCAATTTTCTCAAACCGCTCTACCGTTGCCTGGTCGTCAACGACGTTGAATTGAATGGCCTGCCACTGACCGGTGTGGCCGGAATCGCCTTTCAGGACCATTTTTCGATGTCGGTCGCCAACAATTCGAGATTGTACGACGTGTATCCCGGTATCCATGAAAAGGGGATGGGGATTGCCCTGGCCAAAAGGTCCCAGTCGCTCCAGTGTCGTCATTAGTGCCGGTGTCACCATGCCGAGCGGGAGATGGGCATCGATGCTTACGGTTGCCTGGGTGGCATGATCGGGGGCCATTTGGGCCACCACTGTTTCCAGATGTGACTTGAATGGTTCCAGATTGCTGGGTGGAAGCGACAAGCCGGCCGCCTGAGGATGCCCGCCGTATCGGTCGAGAAGATCTTTGCATTGACCCAAGGCCGCTGCGATATCGATCCCCTCGATGCTGCGGGCGGACCCCTTGGCAATCCCGTTGCGACTGCTGATGACCACTGCCGGGCGATGAAACCGCCGGGTGAGGCGCGCGGCGACAATGCCCAAGATTCCCTCGTGCCAGCCGTCGCCATAGACGATAATTGCCGAACGGGTCGTCGCGTCACCATCTCGGTCAAGTCGATCCACGATGGACGCCAGCAGTTGTGTTTCCATGGATTGGCGCCGATCGTTAAGCCGACAGAGGGCGCCAGCCAATCGCGCGGCTTTTTGCGTGTCGCTTGTGAGCAGCAGTTCGCAGGCCATGCGGGCATGGGCCAATCGGCCGGCGGCATTGAGCCGAGGAGCCAATTTAAAGGCGATGGCTTCCGCATCGATAGGGGTCTCGGTTAGACCGCTCATGCGCATCAAGGCGGCCAATCCAGGGCGCGAATGCTGGTTCAGTTGCTGGATCCCCGCTGCCGTCAAGGCCCTGTTTTCAAGGATCAACGGCGCCACATCGGCAACTGTGCCCACGGCCACCAGATCGCATAGCGCTTTGAGATTGGGCTCCCGCCGGGTGTTCCAGAATCCAATTTCTCTCAGGTGGGTGCGCAAGGCAATAATCAGGTAAAAGGCGACACCCACACCCGCCAGGTGATCCAGTCCGGCCTCGCAATCCACTCTGGTGGGGTTGATGACGGCGACCGCAGTGTCGGGGAACCGGGTGGTTGAATGATGGTCGGTCACGATGGTATCGATACCGGACCGTCGCGCCTGCTCCACGGCCACGTGGTCGGCTGATCCACAATCCACCGTAATGACCAGGCTAGTGCCGGTTGGCAGCGCCCGTTTGATAACCAAATCGGCGTCCATGCCGTAACCGTCAATGATCCGGTGGGGGATAAGGTAGTTGACCTGGGCCCCGCATTGTCGCAGAAAAGCAACCAGCAGGGCCGTGGCGGTGATGCCATCTGCATCGTAATCGCCGAAAACCAAAATTTTTTCATCGGATGTCAGCGCACGGCCGATGCGTTCCACCGCTTGAGGCATGCCCGCGATATCCAGCGGTGACGTCAGATGGCTGAAGGAGGGGCTCAAGAATCGAGCGGCCTGGCTTGGGGTTTCAATGCCGCGAAGGACCAACAACTGGGCCGTCAGGAGGGAACATCCGATCTGACGGCGCAACAGGTCAACAGCTTGCGGGTTGGGGCTGAGCAGGCGCCATTGTTTTTTCATGGATGGGGCATATCTTATTGTTCCTGTCCACACAAGTACGAAGTCCGACAGTATTGTTGATTAATGACCGGATTATCGAGCGCTGCTCATTGCTCGGGGTATGAAGACATGCACAATCGGGTTGTAATCGAGAAAGGGGCGATGATAGGTGAGATTGGAAACCAGCAGGCGATGGTACGTGGTGGATCGGTCGCAGATCGGCTTCATCAAATTTATTCTCGAAGCCCATGACAATGTGGCGGTCATGTCTACCATAGATCCCAAGCAGGGTGTGGTGCAACTTAGCATCGCGCCGGGCTGTGAGCGGTTGGTGAGCGACATCATGAAAGATTTTTCAGAGAATTTCACGGTCCGCCCGATTGACAAGGCGGCCGGGTGCGAGCCTGCCGTTCGGGAGGGCAGCAATGGTGGCGGACAACCCATATCCCCGGTTTCAGACTCTTAGAAGGAATCGCTATTGGCCATGACGTCAAAATTGCTCCACATCAGTACGATTGGCTGCCAGATGAATGTTTATGACGCCAATCAGATCAGCGGCGTACTCGCACCGTTGGGATATCGCGGCACCGACTCAATCGATACGGCCGACATGGTGGTTGTCAACACCTGCACCATCCGTGAGAAAGCGGAACAGAAAGCGTTCAGCTTCTTGGGTCGCCTGGCAAAGATCAAATCGGCCAAGCCTGCTTTGATCATTGCCGTTGGCGGGTGCGTTGCCCAGCAGGAAGGCGAGGCCATTTTGAAGCGAATGCCCCATGTGGATCTGGTATTCGGGACACATGCCATCTTTCGGCTGCCTGACATGGTGCGTCGCATCGAGTCGTCCCGATGCCGTATTGTGGACGTACGTCTATCTGACCGCATCGACGTCGACCGTCCGATGACCGGCCCGCAGACCGATGGGCAGGTATCCGCCTTCATCACCATCATGAGGGGCTGCGACAATTATTGCACCTACTGCGTCGTTCCGCATGTACGCGGCCGGGAAGCCAGCCGGCATCCGGATCGAATCCTCGAAGAGATCAGACTGCACGTCCAACGAGGGGTCCGAGAGGTGACGCTGCTGGGGCAGAATGTGAACAGCTACGGCAACAAGGAGGGCTTGTGCACGTTCGCCGAGCTGCTGGAGCGGGTGAACGCCGTCGACGGTTTGGGGCGGATCCGGTTTACCACCTCCCATCCCAAAGATCTTTCCGAGGACTTGATTCAATCCTTCGGGCGATTGGAAAAGCTGTGCCGCCATATCCATCTGCCCGTGCAGTCCGGTAACGATGAGATCCTTAGACGCATGAATCGCAGATATACCCGGCGGGCCTACATCGATAAAATCGCACGGCTCAGGACGGTTTGTCCGGATATCGCCATCACATCGGATTTCATCGTGGGTTTTCCAGGAGAGTCCGACCGGCAATTTAAGGCAACCCTGGATCTGATCGAAAAGGTGCGCTTCGATGGCCTTTTTGCGTTTATGTACTCGGATCGCCCCAATGCGCCGGCAGCCGGATACTCAGGCAAATTGAACGAATCGGTGAAGAAGGAGCGGCTGCAGGCCCTGCTCGATCTTCAGGCAACCATCACCCGGCAAAAATACAATTCCTTGATCGGCCATATTTTCCGAGTGCTGGTGGATGGTCCCAGTCGGGGCACCTCTGCCGATCCTCACTCCCCGGCGTCACCCCAAATCAGATGGAGCGGGCGTTCATCGGCCAACCACATTATTCATTTTTCGGTTCCCGACCGCCATCCCTTAAATAATGAATTGTTGACAGGTAACTTTGCCGATATAATGATAGAAGGTGCTCACGCCCATTCGCTATGGGGCCGGCTGATAGATGATTCGATGGACGATAGACCTGGAAAAGGAGAGACGACCATTGCTGCATAAGGTAACCATCGCAGGGCTGGCCATGGACCCGGCGTCAAACACCCCGATTATATTACTTAAAACCGAAGACGGGGAAAAGACACTGCCCATATGGATCGGCCTGTTGGAAGCGACCTCCATCGCTTCGGCACTGCAGGACATCCAGTTTGATCGACCCATGACCCATGATTTGTTCAAAAACCTGACCCAGGAGCTCAATATCCAGATCAACCGCATCGATATCTGCGATTTGAGGGACAACACATTCTACGCAGAGATCCATTTTGCATCAGATGAACGGTCGTTTACCATGGATGCCCGGCCCAGCGATGCCATCGCGCTGGCGTTGCGTTACGAGGCGCCGATCTTTGTCGACGAACGGGTGATCGAAAAATCCCATGTGGGGCAAGAAGCTGTCGAGGCTCTGGACGATAGCGAAGAGGGTAAAAAGTGGGCCGAATACCTTGAAAAGCTCTCTCCCGAAGATTTTGGAAAGTACAAAGTGTAGCCTTTATTGCTGAAGCGACTATTAAGACGAATTCCAGGGCCCGGCAAGATGACCGGGCCTATGTGTTTTCTGTGGTACGCAGACTAGCAGTGATGCCTCCGGGCGGCCGTTATTGGAGATCGGTCGATACAGCGCATCAATTACCACACGTGGTGGAGCTAATTGGTCGTATATACCACATGTTGTTGACACATGCCGTGGGCTGAAGCAGGCAAAGCGCGGCTGGCTACGGATGGTGTGGATAATTTCAGATCGATAGCCCGATGAGCACCACCAGAACCCTGACTTCACTAACCTGCCAACCAGGCCACAGTTGATTGATCGGTGGCGATTGAGCTTGGTGCGGCAGATCATGTTCCTGATGTTTATGGGAAC
>JAAUYD010210789.1_pt1 | contig 19183 bp, 11 predicted proteins | sample 7278101 | NCBI WGS metagenome assembly JAAUYD01 (sample SAMN14350128, study PRJNA611818) | marine sediment metagenome | isolation source: surface marine sediment (0.6m) | place: French Polynesia: Moorea | collected 2018-08
AACCGCATCGGCCAGGCGTATTCGTCCGGTACGATGGTGCGGGGTATCGAGATCATTCTGCAGGGGCGTGACCCGCGTGACGCCTGGGCGTTTGCCCAGCGTATTTGCGGTGTGTGCACGCTCGTGCACGGTATGGCCTCGATCCGGGCCGTAGAGAATGCCGTCGGCGCGAAGATTCCGCCGAATGCGGAGCTGATTCGTAACCTGATGATCGGCGCGCAGTACATCCACGACCACGTCATGCACTTTTACCATCTGCATGCGCTGGACTGGGTGGACGTCGTATCGGCGCTGAGTGCCGACCCGAAAGCTACCGCGACGCTCGCGCAGTCGCTGAGCAGCTATCCGCGATCGTCGGAAGGCTATTTCCGCGATGTGCAGAAGAAGGTCAAGGATTTCGTCGAAGCCGGCCAGCTCGGCATTTTCGCCAAAGCGTACTGGGGTCACCCGGAATACAAGCTGCCGGCCGAAGCCAACCTGATGGCCGTCGCGCATTATCTCGATGCACTCGAATGGCAACGCGACGTTGCCCGCCTGCACGCGATCTTCGGTGGCAAGAACCCGCACCCGAACTTTGTCGTCGGCGGCGCGCCCTGCCCGATTGACCTCAATTCCGACTCCGCGATCAACTCCAAGCGGCTCGCAGAGGTCCAGGACATCGTCAACAAAATGAAGGTGTTCGTTGAGCAGGTCTACGTCCCGGATACGCTCGCGGTAGCGAGCTTCTACAAGGACTGGTTCTATCGCGGCGAAGGCCTGGGCAACTTCCTGTGCTTCGGCGACCTCCCGGCAACCAGCATGAACGAGCCCGATTCGTTCCTGTTCCCGCGTGGCGCTATTCTGGATCGCGATATCTCGACGATCCGCGAAGTACCGCTCGACGACCCGAACGGCGTGCAGGAATTCGTATCGCATTCCTGGTACGACTACTCCGGCGGCAAGGAGGTCGGGCTGCATCCGTGGGCTGGCGAGACCAACCTCAACTACACCGGCCCGCAGCCACCGTACGATCAGCTCGACGTGGAAAGCGGCTACTCATGGTTGAAATCGCCGCGCTGGAATGGGCACGCTATGGAAGTCGGCCCACTGGCACGCGTGTTGATGCTGTATGCGACGGGTCACGATCTGACCCAGCACCTCGTCAACAGCACGCTGCAACAGCTCGAGCTCCCGACGCGCGCTTTGTTCTCGACACTCGGCCGCACGGCGGCGCGCACGCTCGAGACGGCCGTGCTCGCCGACGGCATGCAATCCTGGCTCGACGCACTCGTCGGCAATATCAAGGCCGGCGATACGACCACGTTTGACGAGTCGTTGTGGAAACCATCGAGTTGGCCGAAACAGTGCCAGGGCGTTGGCGTCATGGAGGCACCCCGCGGTGCCCTGTCGCACTGGATCGTCATCGAGAACGAGAAGATCGCGAATTACCAGGCGATCGTACCGAGCACCTGGAACGCAGGCCCGCGCGATCCGAATGGGCAACCGGGCGCCTACGAAGCCGCGCTCGAGGATGCACACGACATGCACGACCCCGAGCAGCCGCTCGAGATCCTGCGTACGATCCACAGCTTCGATCCGTGTATCGCATGCGCCGTGCACGTCACGGATCCGGACGGCGAGCAGCTCGTTAAGGTCGCGGTGCGCTAGACGTAGCGTTCTGCGACCGAGCGTGCGGGGCCGGGTAGCAATACTCGGTCCCGCATTTATTTGGGGTCAGTTTACCTAACTGTCCGCTTCCCTATTCGGGGTCAGTTTACTCAACTATCAGACGCAAGATAGCGAAGTCGCACATCGGAATTCTTGCTACGGTGAACGCCGTGGTGGACCCGGCCGCTTCTTCCTGAGATCGCGCCCGGTCAGGCGCTGGAGCCGTTTGATGAATTCATCATCACCAACCGGACGGCCAGACTTCGCGTTCTGGTGAAGACCCAAAATTGCTGGTACGTCATTTGGCATAGCCAAGTAGTCTGCCCAGTCCGGTGCCCGATCCAGCATTGGGCGAACCGTGACGAGTTCGTCGTCCTCGCCGGATAGGTGCGCGCCGGCACTCGACCAGATCCAGTCTTCTGGCGCACGGCAAAGACCCGCTGTTCTCGGATTCAACTCGATATATCTGACCGCGGCAAACAGATGTCGCTCATCCATCACGACAGAGTGGAAACGCTCCTGCCAGAGATGGCCTTGCCATTTTTCACGTGCATTCACACGACGGGCGTAACGCCGATGTGAATGCTGCATGAATTTGCACAACCCCTCTGCATCGGCAGGCACGACGACGAAGTGAACGTGATTTGGCATGACGCAGTAAGCCCAGACTTCGACAGCAGCCTTCGCTCTGGCCTCTTTGACGAGGTCCAGATACTCCAGATAGTCTTCCTCGCAGAAAAACGTCTTTAGCTTGCGATTACCGCGTTGCGTCACGTGATGCGGGCATCCAGGTACGACTAACCTCGGTATTCTCGCCATGTTGATCGCTCGTCAGTCGGTGCGATCAATACTGCACGAGCGGATCAGATTCGACGACGATCAATTCGTGGACAAACGCACAGTTAAGTAAACTGACACCAAACTATGCTCGCGACAGTTCGGTAAACTGACCCCGAATTGGAATGACTATTTGGCGCTCTGCGAGGCGTAGAACATCGGGCCGCCTCGGAATGCCGGAAAACCGTAGCCGTAGACGTACACGACGTCGATGTCGCTGGCCCGCTGCGCGATGCCTTCATCGATGATCTTCCTGCCTTCATCGACGAGTGCGCCGACCAGGCGGTTCACAATCTCGTCATCACTGATGTCGCGACGCTCGATGCCAAGCTCCGCGGCCGTGTCCTCGATGAGCCGGTGCACTTCAGGATCGGGCGTTGGCCGGCGATTCTCGTCGTAACTGTAGAACCCGCTCCCGGACTTCTGACCGAGACGGCCGGCCTCGACGAGGAGATCGGGTACGCGATATCCGGCCGGGTCGCCCTTTTCCTTGTCGCTCAGCGCCTCGCGCGCCTTGTAGCCGACATCCAGTCCGGCAAGGTCGAAAACGCGCATCGGCCCCATCGCCATACCGAAGTCCTCCATCGCGGAGTCCACCTGCTCGGGCGTCGCTCCTTCGAGCAACAAAAGCTGGGCCTGCTCCCCGTAAGGCTGCAACATCCGATTGCCGATAAAGCCGTAGCATACGCCGGCGACGACAGGCACCTTGCGGATACGCCGGGCGAGTTTCATGCAGGTAGCCAGCACGTCGTTGGCTGTCTCTGCTCCGCGCACAACCTCGAGCAGCTTCATGATGTGCGCCGGGCTGAAGAAATGCAGACCGAGCACATCCTCGGGACGCCCGGTCGCGGCGGCAATCTCGTTAACGTCCTGGTATGACGTGTTGGTGGCCAGGATCGCGCCGTCCTTACAGACCGCGTCGAGCTTCGAGAAGATCTCTTTCTTGAGATTCGGATCCTCGAACACGGCCTCGACGACCAGGTCGACATCGGCAAGCTTCGCATAGTCGGTAGCGCCGGAAATCAAATCGCGGCACGCGGCCGCCTGGGTCTCACTGAGCTTGCCGCGCTTGACGCTGCCCGCATAGTTGCGGTCGACGATCGAAAGGCCGCGCTCCAGCGCATCGTCATTGATCTCGACAAGCGTCACGGGAATCCCTGCATTGGCAAAGGTCATCGCGATGCCACCGCCCATGGTGCCGCCGCCGATGACACCTACACTCTCCACCGAACGTATCTGCACGTCTTCCGGCATGTCGTCGATTTTTGCCGCTGCACGCTCGGCGAAGAAGAAGTGCTGCAGCGCCTTGGACTGGTCGCCGTCCATGAGTTCGAGGAATCGCCGTCGCTCGTAGGCCACGCCTTCGTCATAAGTGCTCCCAGCTGCCTTTTCGATGCAGTCGACGATGGCCTGCGGCGCAACCTGGCCGCGCGCTTTCTTTGCCAGCTGCGCCCGCACCTGGTCGAAGATCGCCGCGTCGTGCTGCGGTACCTCGAGCGTGCTCGTGCGCCTCTGCGGCGCACTGTCAGCAAGCAAACGCCCGACGTAGGCAAGCGCGCCTTCGAGCAGGTCGCCATCGATGATTTCATCGACGAGGCCGACATCCTTTGCAGCCGTCGCGCCCAACGGGGCGCCGCTCGTAATCAGTTGCAGTGCCGCGTCGACGCCCGCCAGGCGGGGCGTCCGCTGTGTACCGCCGGCGCCCGGCAGCAACCCCAGCTTCACTTCGGGCAACCCGACTTTTGCCGTAGCCACGGCACACCGGTAATTCGCCGACAGCGCGACCTCGAAGCCACCACCGAGCGCAGTGCCATGAATTGCGGCAACGAACAGCTTGTCGAACGCCTCCATATGGTCGCAAAGGTCGGGAAGGTGTGGCGCTCGCGGCGGCGTGCCGAACTCCGAGATGTCGGCACCTGCGATAAACGTCCGGCCGTCACAGACGAGCAGCACCGCCTCGGTCGCGTCTTTTGCTGCCGTCTCGAACGCGTCGAGCAGCCCCTGGCGGACCGCCCAGGACAGCGCGTTCACGGGCGGATTGTCCACCGTTATGACACCGATGTTGCCTGTAACTGTGTAATTCACGGGAGATGCCATGCGGGCTCCTTTATAATTGGCGACGCACTAGGTATGGTTGGCTCAGCCGGATTGTACCGGCTCGGGACGCATTCACAATGTACAGGCAACTCATCGACCAGGCCGAGAAATTCCTGCGTTCGCGCTACCAGCAGGACGATATCGCCGGCCAGCTGAAACGACGCCTCGCGGACCTCATGGCGCAAGGCGAGGCCAACGCGGACGCGGCCTGTCGCGCCCTGCGTCTGAGTCGCCGAACGCTGCAGCGCCGCCTCAAGGCCGAGAAAACGAGTTTCCAGAAAATACTGCGCGAAGTGCGTGCCGTGCTCGCGGTCAACTACCTCAAGGATGCCCGCCTCAAATCGCTCGAGATTGCCATGCTGCTCGGCTACTCGAACCTGAGCTCGTTCACGACCGCCTTCAAGTCCTGGTACGACATGCCACCGGCCGAGTACCGGCAGAAAATCCTCGCCGCTTCCTGAGCCCCGTCCTTCCCACAGATAGCTGCTGGCGAGAGTCGATTTAGGCTATCATTCGCGCCTCTTTGAATAAGGACCCGAGATGCTCGAGAAGCTCCAGTTCTATATCGACGGCAAGTGGGTCGACCCGGTCGAACCCAGCACCATGGACGTTGTCAATCCGGCGACGGAAGAGGTCTATGGGCGCATCAGCATTGGCTCGGCAGCCGACGTCGACAATGCCGTCGCGGCCGCAAAACGCGCCTTCGACAGCTACTCGCAGACCACTCGCGATGAGCGGCTGGAGCTACTCCAGGCCATCCTCGACGAGTTCGGCAAGCGCCACGAGGATGTCGCCGAGGCCATCATGCACGAGATGGGCGCGCCTTGGGCGCTTGCCAAGGGCGCACAGGCCCTGAGCGGGCCACAGCACATCAAGGCCGCCATCAAGGCGCTGCAGACCTACGAGTTCGAGGAGCGGGTCGGCACGACCAGCATCGTCAAGGAACCGATCGGGGTCTGTGGCCTGATTACGCCGTGGAACTGGCCGATGAACCAGATCGCCGTCAAGGTTGCTCCGGCACTTGCAGCAGGCTGCACGATGGTTCTGAAGCCAAGCGAGATTGCTCCGTTCGACGCTATCGTATTCGCCGAAATTCTCCACGCGGCGGGCGTACCGGCCGGCGTCTTCAACCTCGTCAATGGCGACGGCCCCGGCGTCGGCTCGGCAATCTCCAGCCATCCTGATATCGCGATGGTGTCGTTCACGGGTTCAACGCGCGCCGGTGTATTGGTCGCACAGAACGCGGCACCGACGGTCAAACGCGTCGCCCAGGAGCTGGGCGGCAAATCGGCCAACATCATTTGCGATGACGACAGCTTCGAGAAGGGCGTCGCATCGGGCGCCAGCGACATGTTCGACAACACCGGCCAGTCCTGCGATGCGCCGTCGCGCATGCTCGTTCCGCGGGCGCGCATGGACGAAGCAGCCGCAATCGCCGCGCGCGTCGCGGCCGATACGACCGTCGGCAGTCCGCGCGATGAAGGTGTGGAGGTGGGCCCGGTTGTTTCCGACATTCAGTGGGAGAAGGTCCAGGGACTCATCCAATCGGGCATCGACGAGGGCGCGACGCTGGTGGCAGGCGGGACCGGGCGCCCGGACGGACTCGACAAGGGTTTCTTTGTGAAACCAACGGTATTCTCGAATGTCACTAATGACATGACGATAGCCCGCGAGGAAATTTTCGGACCTGTGCTTTCGATCATTGCCTACGATGATGAGGACGACGCCATTCGCATCGCCAACGACACGCCCTATGGGCTGTCCGGTTACGTCTGGTGCGCCGATCTCGACGGGGCACGCCGCATCGCTTCACGCATGCGCACGGGCATGGTACACATCAACGGCGCCTGGCTGGACTCGGCCGCGCCTTTCGGTGGCTACAAACAGTCCGGCAACGGACGTGAATGGGGGCACCACGGCATCGACGAGTTTCTCGAAGTGAAGTCGGTGTACGGCTTCGAGGAGAGAAAGAAGAAATGAAACGGATTTTGTTGCTGGTCGCGTGCCTCGTCACGCTGGCTGCCTGCACCAGCGAGACGGCGCTTCCGGATCCGACTGGCAAGGGCTCCGTGCGCATGATCAATGCAATACCGGGTTCTCCAGCGGTGCGCTTTTTGATCGAAGAACTCTTCCTGCAAAGTGTCGCCTACAAGGTTTCGTCGGCCCCCGCCACGTACGATGACTTCGAGTACCGATTCAATTTCGAGATTGCCGTTCCCGGCGAGACCGAGTTTACGCGCATCGCTTCGCGCACGTTGAAAGTCGAGGCCGACCGTGAGCATGTATTCATGCTGACCGGCAACATCAACAATCCGACCATCACAGTCTGGGATGGCGATATCCGGGCGTTCGACGACGCCGATACGGTCCTCGAGGTGCGTTTCTCACACGGCAGTACCTCACTCGGTGATATCGACGTGTACCTCGACCCGGCCGGCGCAACCCTTGGCGACAATCCCCCTGCCGCGTCGCTCGCTTTCGGTGAAATCGCGGACCCGATGGACTATGAAGCCGGGGAGTACGTGTTGACGGTAACGGCCGCGAACGACATCAACACGGTGCACTTTGTGGGGCAAGCTACCGACCTGCTCGCTCGGACTGCACACATTGTCACGGTATTCGATGGCGACGCGAACGACACCAGTGCAGTCGCCGTCCGCTCAATGAGGGCGGCCGGCAATCCGCTTATCTTCCGGGATACCATGAATCCTCCCAAAGTGCGGTTTATTCACGCCTCATTCGATACCGAGGCAGTGGACATCTATGACGATGAGCAGCTGACCAGTCTCGTCGCGCCGAACGTGGTGTTCGGTAGCGCGACCGACGATCTCGATACGACAACCGAAAATCGAACCTACTACTTCACGCCAGCCGGGAGTACGGCGCAAATCCTGTTCGAACAGGAAATCCTGCCGCCTGCGGCCGCGACGTTTTTGCACGTCTATATTTTGGGTAACGACGGCGCCAGCGTTGCGATTCGCCAGGTCCCGGACCGGGCACCGACATCGACAAGTGCGAAACTCGCGATCTTGCACGGCGCCGCGAACTACCCCTTCGTCGACGTATACCTGGTTGAGCGCGGTGCTGACGTCACGGCCGAAGGCCTGCTCTTCCCGGACGCGGTTCCCTATGCGATTCCCATCCCGGCAGTGCAACTGGTCGAGGGAAGTTACGACCTCTACCTGACCGATGCCGACACGCTCGATCCGGTCTCGGCGGCGTTACCGCTCGATCTCGTAAACGGCGGCGTCGTGGACCTGATCTCGGTCGATACGGTCGATCCGGCCGTGGTCGAACTCATCGAGATTCCGATCCCGTAGCGCTCGGGTGTCACCGTGGCGATAAATGCTCTTGTCCTTTGCACCGGCAATTCGGCGCGGAGCATTCTCGGCGAAGTCCTGATCAACGAATTCGGCAAGCCGAGACTGAGGGCTTTCAGCGCAGGCAGTCATCCGGCCGGTCAGGTAAACCCGGGGGCGATCGAGGTTCTCGAGCGCAACGGTCACGCGGCCGATGGGCTCGAATCCAAATCCTGGGATCGGTTCAGTGACTCGGATGCTCCTGCGATCGATCTGGTCATCACGGTCTGTGACAATGCCGCCGGCGAAAGCTGCCCGGTCTGGAACGGTGCCCCGGTTACTGTGCATTGGGGGATTCCGGACCCGGCGTCGGACGGTGACTTTGACGCTGCATACAGGCGACTGCGTCGCCGAATCGAGGCGATGATCGAACTGCCGCTGGAGCAGCTCGATCCGGCTGAGTTATGCGATCGGCTGATGGCCATTCATCAGTCGGGGTCTGGGTCGGGGTCTGGGTCGGGGTCAGCGAGAATCAGTTCGCGGTAGCAGCGTCGACGTACGCCGCACGGTCATTGGCCGCTTCTTCTTCCGAGATTTCCTTGGCCGCGTACATCGCCTCGTCGGCGACGCTGAGCAGGTGCCACAGTTCTTCACCGTGTTTGGGGATCAGCGCGATACCGACGCTCGCGGTACATCGGATTTCCTGCCCCTGGATGATGTAAGCCTCCGAGGCAGTCTGCACGAGCCGTTTTGCAATGTGTTTGACGTCGTCTACATTGACGCCGGGCAGGACGATGGCGAATTCGTCACCGCCGAGCCGTCCCAGCACATCTTCAGGACGCAGGCAGAATTCGAGGCGGTGGCCGAAAGCCTTGAGCAGGGCGTCACCCGCCTGGTGCCCGAACCGGTCGTTGATCGATTTGAACTGGTTCAGATCGAGATACAGAACCGCGCCGACGCTGCTGCGCCGGATGCACGCGGCTGCCTCTTTCTCGAAGCCACGACGATTGAGGACACCGGTCAGGGGGTCGCTCAGCGCATCCGCTAGCATCTTGTCCTCGTTGCGCTTGCGCTGCGTGATGTCGATGAGCGTGACCGAAAAGTCCTCACCGACAGGCTCCGCGACGATGCGCAGCCAGCGATTGCCATCGTCGATTTCGCTCCTGATCTCGAAGCTGACCTGCGAGATCGGCTGGTCCTCGGCCGTGAAGTGTCGCAACAGACGCTCGGGGTCCAGCTGATCGAGTTTATCGAGCGGCATGCCGACAAGCGTGCCGACCCCCTCGCCGGCGAAACTCTCGGCGGCTCGATTCGCGAACACACACCGGAAGCGCTGCTCGGCATCGTTTTCGTCGCGTGAAAATCGCAATATGCCGTTGGACGAGGTTTCGATCAGGGTTCGAACGAGGTGCTCGCTCTCTGCCAGCTGCGCGAGCGCCTGGCGCCGTTCCGTAACGTCACGGCACATCACGACCATGCCGAGGTTCTGCCCTTTGGGACCCGTCAGGGGCCCGACGCTGACCTCGTAGACGCTGTTGGTGTCCATGCTCAGTGTCTGTGTCAGGTCGAGCTCTTTCGCCTGCTCGATGATCTTTCGCGCCTCCGGGAAATCCTCCCATAGCTTGCGGCCGATCAGGTCCTGTTCGTTGCCTTTGAGTAGCTGCCGCGCCGCCCGGTTGGTACAGATGATGCGCTGCTCCTTGTCGAGCACGAAGATCGGATCGCGAACGTGATCAAACAACGTCTGGTAGGCCACCGGGCTGAACTCGTGCAGACGCAATTTCAGGCTGACATACGCGAAGAACGGGAATAACACCGTTATCGTCGACGTCGTAAACGGAACTTCCGGGGGCCCCACGCCGAAAAATGTGTTGGCGATACTGACACTGAATGGCAGTACCGCGGCGATGAGAAGCAGCAGTATCGGCCTGCGGTGGGCGGGCGCAATGCTGGTCAGGCGGCCAATCAGCAATAGTCCCGAAAGCCCGAACAGACCGTACGAATAGGGAGCGTAGATACGTCTGTACCAGTCGTGCTGCAACATCTCCGAGACCACGAGGCCCGACGGCGTCTGGACTGCTTGCCAGAGCATGCCGTGCATCGAGTTGGTCAGCGCAAGCACGGTCGTTGCCATCGGGATGATGCATAGCATGGCGATCAGAATCGGATGCGCCCGGCCAACGGCAAACTCGCGGTAGATCAGGTAGAACACGACCGGTATGAAACCCGCCGAGAAGAAGCTTAGCGTGCGGCCGATTCCATACAGGTTTGCGTCTACGGCGCCGTAGGAAAACGCAGATCCGGCCACCATGCCGGCGATCAGGCAAAGGAAAAAGGAAATCAGGTTGTTCGAGTTTTGCGGGGTCGTGCGCGCCACGCGCACGGCAAGAATCGCGTACGCGACAGCGGAGACCGCCAGGACCGGCGGTAAAAGCGTGGTCCACGACACCATGCCGCTCATGCTAACGGGCTGCGGCACAACATAATGCGACCTGTGCCGCATTCCGAACGGCGCAATGTGCAGTGGGTCACAAAACGACCTCGAATGAGTCCACGAATGGCCCCGCTAAACGCCCTCTGCCGTATCCGCAATGAGGGTATCGACAACGGCTTTGAGGCTGTCGTCAACACTGGATCCCGACGCCCGCTGGAGCTCGTAACCCTTGAGCTGCCGATGGGCGCTCGTCCCTCTCGAGAGGATGTCGTGAATTCCCTTGATCTCCTTTTCGCAACCCAATGCCTTGGCATCGTCGGAAATCAGCGAACACAGTTCGTCCATGAGATCAACGAACGGTACGACCTTGCCTTTGGCCAGATCGATCAGCCCTTCGTCGAAGCTGTACCGCATCGCGCGCCAGCGGTTTTCCCGAATCAGCATGGGCGTGTACAGCCGCCAGCGCTGATTGCGCATGCGCAGTCGCCACAGCATCCGCAAAATACAGGCGAGCAACGCCGCCAGGGCGATCGTATCGTCGAGACGCGTGCAAACGTCCATGACGCGTGTTTCGAGCGTCGGATAACGACCGCTGGGCCGCAGGTCCCACCAGACGCGTGTGGAGTCTTCGATCAGCCCGGCGTCCTGGAGAATTCCGATGTGCCGCTGATACTCGGCCCAGCTCGCGAAGCGCTCCGGTATGCCGGTGCGAGGCAGCGCGTCGAAGATCGTCAGGCGGTAACTCTTGAGCCCGGTATCGCGCCCGAGCCAGAACGGTGACGAGCACGACAGCGCCAGCAGATGGGGCAGGAAGTACGACAGTTGGTTCATCAGGTCGATGCGCAATTCGTCATCGTCGATGCCGACATGCACGTGCATGCCGCAAATGACGAGACGCCGTGCCGCTCCCTGCATCTCGTGCGTCAATTGGTCGTAGCGGTCCTTCTCGGTGTGTTTCTGTTCCGTCCAGGCCGAAAACGGGTGAGTCGACGCCGCGATCGGCGCCAGGCCGTGGTTGTTCGCCACCTCGATGACACCGCGGCGCAGGCGCGCGAGGTCTTCATGAGCCTCCTTGATGTTTCTGCAGACTTTGGTGCCGATTTCGATCTGCGAGCGCAACAGTTCCGAGGTGACCTGCTCGCCGCATTTTTCCTCGGCTTCGGCCATCAGGGTTTCCGGTGGATCGATGACGAGACTGCGAGTCTCTTTGTCGACCAGCAGGTATTCTTCTTCAACGCCGAGTGTGAACGACGGCTCTTGTATCCCCATCCCCTGCCCCTTGTTGTTTTTGAGCGGCTATGCGCTTATGCGATTGTCCTTCATCTCGAGCCGTTCGGGTAGCGAAGCGATGATGTCATGCATCACCGCCGCGACTTCCGCCACGCCGGCCTCGTCGTCGATGAGATCTTGCCGGATCTCGATGCCGATGTGCGGCAGGCCGAGTTCCTCAGCATGATGGTCGATCGTAAAATCCTGCGGCGCTTTGCCCGAATACGGTTCGTTGTCACCGACGTGATAACCGGCGCTACGCAGGCCCTCGAGAAATACGGCACGGGTCTTCTCGTCCTTATCCCAGAGCACACCCATCTGCCATTCACGTGACTCGCCGTTAAGCACGGGCGTGAAACTGTGAATCGAAACAAATGCCGGCAAAGGCCCGATCTGTTGCAGACGCGTAACCTGTTCTTCGATCGCCACATGATAAGGCCAGTACAGCGCGCTCGCCCGCAGATCCTTGTCCGCCTGGCGCAGATTTCGATTCCCGGGAACGAGAATGCCGTCGCCGTATTCGAGGAACGCGCTCGGGTCCATAAGCTGGCGATTGCAGTCAACGACAAGTCGCGAGTAGTTTTGAACAACGGCCGTAACGCCGAGGCTTGCCGCGAGTTTCTCGGTCAGCGGACCGGCACCGATATCGATTGCGAGGTGGCAACGACGCGCAAACGGGTCGAGGCCCATGTCGCCGAGGGATTTCGGAAAGCGGCAGCTGGCATGGTCGCACACGAGCAATATTGGCTTGTCAGCCAACGGGTTAAGTACCCTGTACGGGCCGGGCTCGTCGGGGGCGAGCAATGCGTGCACGATGCCCGGGTGCTGCTCTCGCGTCATTCCCTGTCTGCGCAATACCTGAATGCGGTTCAGTTTACCGCAACAGACCCGTAACGCCAGCGTGGAAAATGCGGACCTGTGACGCAGCCCTCATTCAGGCCAGCTGCTTGGCGGTCCGGTTCTCACCCCAGGGCTTGAAAGACTCGACCGAGCAGGGGCGCGCAATGTAGTAGCCCTGCGCGAACTCCACGCCGAGCGCACCGAGCTTGTCGAGCACCTCGCGCGTTTCCACCCGTTCGGCAATCGTCTCGATTCCCATCGCATTGCCGACTTCGTGAATAGCCTTCACCATGCTCTCATCCACGTTGTCTTCGGCAACGTTACTGATGAACTGGCCGTCGATCTTCAGGTAGTCGACCGGCAGATTCTTGAGATAGGTGAATGATGACAAGCCACTGCCGAAGTCGTCGAGAGAAAACTTGCAGCCGAGCTTCTTGAGCGTCTGCATGAAGTGCACGACGCGTGCCAGGTTGGAGATCGCCGCCGTCTCCGTAATCTCGAAACAGATAGCGCCCTGCGGCAACTGCTGTTTCTCGAGTTCCTCAATCACGAAGTCGATGAAACGGTCCTCGCTCAGGGAAGTACCGGAGAGATTGATCGCCAGCGTGTAGCGCGCCCTGCCCTCATCGTTTCGATCGGCAAGCTGCGACAAAGCCTCGTGAATGACCCAGCGGTCGAGCGTCGACATCAGGTTGTATCGTTCTGCCGCGGGAATGAACTGATCGGGGCTCACGAGCTTGCCGTCCTCGTCACGCATCCTGAGCAGAAGCTCATAGTGGCCGCGTCGATTACCGTTCGCCTCGCCAATGCCGATAATCGGCTGATAGAACAGCTCCAGGCGATCGTCCTCCACGGCACTCGTGATGCGTGATACCCACTTCATCTCTTTGTGACGCAGCGACGAATCGCTGTCGCGGTAGAAGTGCACCTGGTTGCGCCCCATGTCCTTTGCGGAGTAGCACGCGACATCGGCCGAGCTCATGAGACCGGCAACATCATCCTTGTTCTCATCGGTAACGAGTACGACGCCGATCGAGCAGCGCACGGCCGTGAAAGAGTCCTGCCACTCGAAGCGAAAGCCCTCGATGGAGCCGCGGATGGCCTCGGCCACCTCGATCGCGCGCTCCTCGTCGCAGCGCTCGAGAAGAATACCGAATTCGTCGCCGCTCAAACGCGCCAGCACATCGGTGGATCGAATGCTCGCTTGAATGATGTCGGTCAACTGGCGCAGCAATGCATCGCCGGCCGAGTGACCGAAGGTATCGTTGACGACCTTGAACTGGTCGAGGTCCACGTACAGAAGCGCGTGGGTTTCTTCGCTGTTCGCCTTGATCTTTTCGACCGCGTTGACGAGACGGTTCTCGAATTCACGCCGGTTGATCAGGCCCGTCAGGGTATCGTGCGACGCCTGGTAGCTGAGCTGGCGAAAGAGTCGCGACTCCTTGCTCACGTCGTGAAATACCATGACCGAGCCGATGATGTTGCCGATACGATCGCGAATTGGCGCCGCCGAATCCTGGATCGGCACCTCGTCACCATTGCGAGTAATCAGCACTGAATGCTCAGGCAGCGTTATGATGCGACCTTCCTTGAGGCATCGCACGACCGGATTCTCGCAGGATGCGCGTGTGTGCTCGTTGACGATCATCATCAGATCGGTGACCGGCATGCCTCGCGCACCGCGCATGTCCCAGCCTGTCAGGTCCTGGGCTACCGGGTTGATGTAATCGACCAGCCCGTCCGCGTCGGTCGTGATGACGCCGTCGCCGATCGACTGCAGCGTGACCTGGGCACGCTCTTTCTCCTGGAAGATGCGCGTCTCCGCGCGCTTGCGCTCCGTAATGTCGGTGATCGTCCCCTCATGGGCAATGACATTGTCATCGTCGTCGCAGATCGCCCGTGAGTTTTCGAGAACGACGATTTCCGAACCGTCCTTGCGCCGCAGGCGGTACTCGAAGTTCCTGACGTATCCCTGTGCCTCCAGACGGGCGAACACACGCTCGCGGTCGATCGGATTGACGTACAGCACCGTGGTCCGGCCCACCGACTTCAGATCGTCGACGCTGTCGTAACCGAGCATCTCGACGAGCGCCGGGTTTGCAGTAATGATGTCGCCTTCGCGCGATGCGATATACACGCCATCGACGACGTTTTCGAACAGGCCCCGGTATCGCGCTTCACTGGTCCGCAGGCGCTGTTCGTCGAGCTGGCGCTTGATGGCAATGCCGGCAAGCCGCGCCATGCGTCCGAGTCTGTCGAGTTCATCGGTGCCCGGAGCGCGCGCCTCTTCGAGGTAGACGTCGAGCGTGCCGATGACGCGTCCCGCAGCACCGCAGATCAGAAACGACCAGGCGGCACGAATGCCGTTGCGTGCCGCTTCCTTTTGAACGCCGCGCCAGCGTACGTCCTCGGCGATGTTGGCCGTAATGCGATCCTGAACGTGATACACGGCAGAGCCACAGGTCAGGCTCTCCGAATCGACCTTGACGAAATCGAGGCACAGCTTGAACGCCTCGGGCAGGCTGGGCGCCTGCTCGACCGACAGCGTCTGGCTCGGCACGTCGAGTGTCATGATGGCCGCTTTGAAACCGACGCCGATCTTCTCGACAAATCGGCATATCGCGCGCAGTGTTCGATCGCACGGGGTACTCGCAGCGATCATTTCGAGCACCTTGTTCTGCGCATGCGACAGGGCCTCGTTGCGCTTGCGCTCCTCGATATCGGTAATGCTGACACGAATCAGTCGACGATCGTCGGAAGGGAGTCGACTGAAGCGCACCTCACAGGGAATGCGGCGACCGTTGGAATCCTTGTGCATCCACTCGAACGTCGGATGCCCGCCGGCCAGCGCCGCGTCGATATAGCCTCGCCGCACGCCGAACGAGGGCGAGCCGTCAGGCTGGGTCTTCGGGCTGATGGCCTCCGGTCCGACGGTCAGAAGACGGGCACGCGACAGATTGAACAGTGTGCACGCGTTGTCGTTGGCATCCGTAAATCGGTTTTCGTCCACGTCGAAAACGATGATTGCCTCGGGCGCATTTTCTACCAGCGCGCGATACCGCTCTTCGTTTTCGCGCAAGGCAGCCTCTGCGCGCATGCGGTCGCTGATATCGCGGAGGCTGATGACGTAGACCTCGCCGCCCGCGGTCTCGAGCATGCTCGCGTTGATTCGGGCATCGAAGACCCCGTCGTCACCCCGCCTCGCCCGGACCTCACCGCCGGACGAGCCCGGCTGCGTATCGTCTAGATTTGAAAGATAAGGCGCGAGAAACTCGGCCAGCGGCTGATCGTCGAGCCCCACGATGATCGTGTTGATGTGCGTACCGATCAGTTGCCTGCGCGATCGTCCGAAGTAGCGCCGGCAGACCTTGTTACAGTTGCGAATACGCCCGTCGGCACCGACCGACAGCAGCGCGTCGGTGACGCTGTCGAAGATGGCCTCTATCGGGGTTTGCGTCTGGAGCGACTGCGCCTCGAGCGACTGTGTAATCGTCGCTTCCATTTTGTCATAATGCGCATCGATCAATTTCAGCAGCGCGAGGAAGTCAGGCTGTGTAATTCCCGACTCCTCCGTCGCGGCTTTGATCTTGTCCCTTAGGTCGCCTTGCATTGGCCAGCCTTTCCTGCTGCCTGGCCAATAACTCTAAGGGATGTCGTGACGCCCGCGCTGTGACCTGAATTCAGTTTTGAAAAATATTTTGGGAAAATTTTCCCGTTTTATTCGGATGTCAGGATGCGAATCGACTCGCCCTCCTCGTCCGTGCCGAGTTCACCATGCTCCTCGAGCTCCCGCGCGCCCTCACCGACCTGGATCGGGATCGCGATCGTCGTCGTTGCGCGCCCGGTGTCGGTATCGACCGCCGCGGCAACCGTCACGTACAGGCGACCCTCGCGCTGCGGCACGATCGTGATGCGCTGATCGACGAAATCCTCGTTGGCTGCAAACTCGGCGACGAGATTGGCAGGCTGGGCCTCGTGCAGGGTCATTGAGGTGTCGTCCGGGACACGATAGCTAAGATTCACGGCCTGCGGCCCGAGCGTCGACGTTACCCGCAGGTCGATGGACACCGGAGCGCCAACGACCGGCGTGCCGATAACCCGGTAGTTCATCCGGAACGGCGCACCGGGTTTGGCCACTTCACCGTCCCACTGCGATGCCGGCTTGCTCTGGTCGACCTTGGTTTTGTCGGCGACCGCAACGTCCCCGCTTGACGGCGCCGACTCCTGGCCACAACCGCTGAGAACGAATGCGGCAAAAAGGAAGAGGACTGTCAGGTTCTTCATAGTTATCACCATTGGGGAATTATTGCGGCGTGAAGCTCACGTCGAAGCACATCTGCTCTGGATACGTGTCCGGTGCGCCTTCATCGTCTTCGTAGCGCCAGTCCTGCAGCGCAACAGAATACGTATCCGCCGCCAGCACCGGGGTTGTGAACGTCTCGGAGTTGTCGTCACCACTCTCGCCGAGGGGGAAGGCCAACAAATCGACGCCGCGCAGGTAAATTTGAATGTCAGGATCGCTCTGGTCTCGATCGGTCGTATCGGCAGTGACCGGCGGATTCGTCGTTGCCGTGACCGACACGTCGTAGGCACGGGCCTGCGTCGTCGTGAAACGCAGGTATCGATACTCGGCCAGCTTGTTGCCGACGCGGCCGGTATCGTAATCGCTGTTCACACATACATTGATACTCGAGCCGTCCTCCGGCAAATCGATGTACACAGGCAGCACATCGCGCGACTGGTTCGGCGACGTCGTGATCATGTTCTGGCTCGCACCCCAGATATCGATCGCCGTGCGCTCGATATTCTCGCGATCGAGCTGCGAGTCGACGAAGGCCAGATCGGCGCCAGAGACCTGGTTCCGCAACTCGGTGGCAAACGAAAACAGCGTCGTAAACGATTCGGTATTGGCCTGCGGACCGAACATCGTATCGAGAATCGGCTTGAACCCGATCGAACTCGTGTCGGTGCCGTCGACGTCCGAATCCCACAGGTCGTAAATGAACGTCGCCACGGACATTTCGTTCATCCAGCCCTGGGGGCCGCTATTGTTTCTTTCAGTACTGATGCCGAACCCGCCCGACGTGCCGACTTCGCCGGAATCACAGTACTGCTGTTCCTCGAGCACGATCGCCGCGAGCGCCGTGGCCCAGCCTTCGCCGAACGCCAGGCGTGCATCGCTGCTCTCACCGATGGCATGCGGCCCGCCGATCGAGTCGGAGCGCGAGAACACGTCCTCGAAGTAGTGGCCCCATTCGTGCATCGTGACGTGATCGTCAAACTCTTCGGTGTCGAAGTCCGCATTGCCGAGCAGGAAGAGCGAATCGATGCTGCCAAGGTAGAAAGATGCCGTCAGTTCGCCGGCGTCAATATCCAGCGCCCCGGTCAACGTGTTGTTGACACTCCAGAATGCATCGAGCGGCGGAAAGACCTCGTTCTCGTAGCCGGCTTCTGCCGTAATGGCGAGCATCCCGGTATAGACCTGATCGAGAATCGCCATCGGCGCCGCGGTACGATTCCCGGTATAGGCACTGCCGTCCCAACCGGTCGTCGCCGTGAAGTCGGCATCCGTAATGTCGGCAATTCCCGAATCGAACGACGCCCATTGCACGACGTACAGCGGGCGTTGCCCGAGCGCCAGACCGATATCAGAGGTATTGTCGCGAATCTCGACGTCCCAGGAGGGCGTGCCGGCGCGCTGCAGTTCCGCGCGCACGCGAATGCGTACATTCGTACTCGCCGCTACGTTACTGAACGAATAGTCGCCATTGTCGTCCACCGTCGTCGTATCGAGAACGTTGGTATCGTCGTTGCCATCGACGAGTTGCACCGTGGCGCCGCGAATCGGCCGGGTCTCAATGGCATTGAAATCCAGGCCAGCACAAGTATCGCCTACGATGACGGGCGGCACGAATTCATAAGTCAGCTTGCCCGAAATCGTGACGGCGCTTTGCCCTTCCCTGACCCGGATGTCGACCGTATCGGTCGACGTATCGGTGCCGTCACTGACGGTGAGCTCGAAGGTCAGCGTCTCGGTGATGCCGGGCCCGACATCGGGCGAGGTGAATTCGGGCTGTTCAAGCGTCTGGTCCGACAGCGAGACATTGGCACCGCCAATCTGCTGCCACGAATAGGTCAGCATGTCGGCAGGGTCGGGGTCGCTCGAGGCCGAGCCGTCGAGCACGATGTTGATGCTCTCGGCGACATCCCGGTCAGGGCCCGCATTCGCGACGGGCGGGCTGTTCGCGCCGATGCCGATGTCGTTGGCCGTGACGTCGACCGTCGCCGAATCGCTGAGACTGCCGTCATTGACCGTCAACTCGAATGTCAGGACGACCGAGCCTTGTGAGCCGAGCACGTCCGGGGCGTCGAAACTCGGGGTCGCCGTGTCGGCGCCCGTCAACGTCACGCTGGGACCGGCATTCTGCGTCCAGGCATAGGTGAGCGTATCGTTGTCCGGGTCCGTGGATGCCGAACCGTCGAGATTAACCGTCGACAGCTCATCGACGGACTGCGCCGCACCCGCCTGCGCAGTCGGCGCGCTGTTCGAGGGTGGCGGAGGAGGCGGAGGGTTGTTGCCGCCGCCGTCGGAGCCGCCGCCGCCGCAGCCAGCGATTGCAAGTGCGCACAGGGCGAGAAGACCGGTTTTCAGGGCAGGAATTTGCTTCATGTCGTCGTCGTTGTCCCGGGCATTAATGGGGTAAATAGTAACGTTTAAAACTGAACGCGAACATAACCTGAACCGTGCGGATATTGCGAC
>JAAUYD010044434.1_pt1 | contig 19178 bp, 19 predicted proteins | sample 7278101 | NCBI WGS metagenome assembly JAAUYD01 (sample SAMN14350128, study PRJNA611818) | marine sediment metagenome | isolation source: surface marine sediment (0.6m) | place: French Polynesia: Moorea | collected 2018-08
ACCATCACCAAGCCAGGAGACCCAAACGATGCGACCGCATAACTTGCTGGGCACCGCGCTGCTGACGACTGCCCTGCTCAGCGGCTGCTCGTTCAACGCGGTGCCCAGCAATTTATGCGGTCGCATCGTTTGGGTCTCCTTGCTTGGTGTTGGTCTGTGACATCGGCGGCCTCATGCGCCGCCGTCGACGACCGCGCTGCGGCGCTGCGCCTCGATGGCCTGCAGGCGGGTGCCGAGCGCATCGTCGAGCCTGCCGATCGCGGCATCGCAATCGTCCTCGGCCGCTTGGCACTGCCGGGTCGCGCTGTCGACGGCGAGACGGTGCCGGTGTCGTACGCGCTCGACGAGCGCGGCGAAGAACGCGTCGCGTGCTGCCGGGCCCGCGAAGCGCTCCGGCACCAGTGTCACGAAGATCTCGTCGGGGTACTTGTGCGTGGCCCCGCTGCCCATGTCGATCGCGGCGCCGATCAGGCCACCGAACAGGATGTTGCCGAACACGGTGCCGCTGAACTCCGCCGACTGGGCGGCGTCGCTGTCGAGGTAACCGGGTTTGCTGCACCGCAGTGCGAGGTCGCCCGATTCCTTGAACAGCGACACGGTAGCCGGAGTCGACGGTATCGTGGATACGGCCACGCCGGCGCGCGTGATGACGCAGCGCGCGCCTGGTGGGTCGGTGTCGACACGCACGGTCTGCGCGCCGCCCTCGACGATTGTCGCGCAGCCGCCGGCGAGCGCGGCCGCGAGCAGAAAGCAGAGGACGGAGACGTCGACCGGCGGGCGTCGCGGGATCGGCCGGGCTGTCCCCATGTCGTGATGCGTCGTTCCATGATTTTTGTTGTCGTTGCATCGTAACAGACCGTGGTGCGCGCAGGTCCACGATGCTCCCGACCGAAATTCTGGCGTGCCCGGCCGCATGGTGCAGGGATCGGGTCAGTCCGGTGGCGGCCTGGCACGTGGCGGTGAGCTGGGCAGGATGGCCAGGTCACGGCAGTGCTACGCAGCGGCATGGCGCCAGCGCTGCGATGTGCGATCATGCAGACCGCGTCGCAGTTGCGGGACATGACCGGCAGAAGACAGACGTCGTGGTGACGCGGCTGGGCATCGGTTGAGGGGACTGACAATGCGCGCACTGTTCACGTCGTTGCCGGCGGCCGATTATGCGGCCAGCCAGCGCTTCTACGAGCAACTCGTCGGCCTGCGCGTGCAGCGCGAGTACGACGGCGCGCCACACCGCTTCACCAACTATGACCTCGGCGGTCTGTTGCTCAAGGTCTACGAATGGACCGAGCCATACCATGGCAGCGGCCACACCGGGTTGTTCATCGAGACCGATGCGCTCGATACCGTCGTCGCACGGATCCGCGACGGCGGTGCCCGGCTGACGCCGATCGAGGTGCATGACTGGGGCGGGCGCTGCTGCTCGGTGACCGATCCGTTCGGCAACATCTTCTCGCTGATCGATGCGCGGCAGCACGGCGACATCTGACGTCGGTCGGGTCGGCCACGGATCCTGCCGATGCCGCTGATCTACGGCATGACGGTGCTGCTCGTCTACCAGCTGGTCGGCGAGGTCGGCGTCCGCGCGCTCGGGCTCGCGGTGCCCGGTCCGGTCGCCGGCATGCTGCTGCTGTTGCTGACGCTGGCCGCACGGCGTGGCGTGCCCGACGGGCTAGACAGAATCGCGCATGGCCTGCTCGGCCACCTGTCGCTGCTGTTCGTGCCGGCGGGTGTCGGCCTGATGGTCTACTTCGAGCGCATCGGTGCCGAGTGGCTGCCGATCCTGTTGACGTTGGTGCTGAGTACGCTGCTGACGATGGCGGTGACCGCGCTGGTGATGCTCGGCGTCGTCCGGCTAGTCCGTGCACACGGCGACAACGATGGCTGACGCGCACCTCGAGACGCTGTGGGTCTACCTGGCGGCGTCGCCGTTGCTCGGCCTGACCGCGACGCTGCTGGCGTACAGTCTCGCGTACCGGCTGTTCGAGCGTGCCGGCAGCCATCCGCTGTTGCACCCCGTCGTGACAGCCGTGGCGATGCTGATCGGCTTTCTGCTGCTGGCCGATATCGATTACCGCAGCTACTTCGATGGTGCGCAGTTCGTTCACTTCCTGCTCGGCCCGGCGACCGTCGCGCTCGCGGTACCGCTGTACCAGCAGCTACCCAAGCTGCGTCGGCTGTGGGCGCCGGTGCTGGTCGCGACGCTGGCCGGTGTCGCCGTCGGCGCCGCCAGTTCGGTCGGGTTCGCGGTGCTGTTCGGTGCCGACCTGCAGACCCAGCTGTCGCTGGCGCCGAAATCGGTCACCGCGCCGGTCGCGATGGGCATCTCCGAGCAGATCGGGGGGCTGCCGTCGCTGACCGCGGTGCTGGTCGTCGTCACCGGCATCCTCGGTGCCGTGCTCGGCAGTCACCTGTTCCGCCTGTTGCGCATCCGCGACGACAGCGTCAAGGGCATCGCGATGGGCATCACCGCGCACGGCATCGGTACCGCGCGTGCGTTCCAGCTGAGTCGCGAGATGGGGGCGTTCTCCGGCCTCGCGATGGCGCTGTCGGCGCTGACCGGCGCGCTGCTGGTGCCGCTGCTGCTTGGCTGGCTGGGCATGATCTGACGCCTGCAACGGTATTGCCCAACACCGGCCATTGACGGTTGTCAGTACGCGTCGCGGCGCGCACGGCTGGCATCCCGATCGTGCGGCAACCGAGGTGATGGTCATGGCTTGGCAGCTGCCCCGATTCCCGGTCAACGATCCGCGCGCGATCGGCCGGTACTGGCAGAACATCGCGGCATCCCGGACGACGAACCCGGTGCCGAGATCCTGCGCGAGATGGCGCTGAACCGTCTCGAAGAGCTGCGACAGGCACACGCGAATGGCGCAACCGGCCGACTGTCGCGGCCGTAGCCTGTCGCCGTCACGATTGCCGAGCCGGCCGCTTCGTCGCCGATTGTCAGTCGGCCGCGGCACACGGTCCGTCTACGAGACCACGATGATTACCGTGCATTGGCGGCTGGCGCGATCGCCGGCCTTGGTCCTGTACACGGTCATCGACGCCGCCGCGGTGACGACTGCGGACAGACGCCGGCGGGCGCCGGCGTGTCCCGACCCCCGGCCGTTCGGCCGGGGGAACGGACCTCATTCGGCGTCGAGAATCGGTCGGTAGAACTGCATGAATACCATGTTGTCGGTGTTGGCGATGTGGCAGCCCGCGCAGGCCTCTTTCGGTGCCGCGGTGGCGGTCTTCGCATACGGCGGCGCATGGTGGCCGAAGTTGAAGAAGCCCCAGCCGTTGGTGTCGCCGAAACGCTCGCTGTCCTTGACCGAGATATCGATGCCGTTGCGGGCGGCCGGGAAGTAGCCGCGTCCCGAGGCCTCGCCACGTGAGCCGTCGGCGAACGTGCCCGGCGCCGTCAACTGCAGTTCTTTGAGCAGTATCGTGCCCTCCGGAAAGTCGCCGGTCTCGCGATAGTGTCGGTAGGCGTCGGGGTGGATGTAGACGTTGTGATACTCGGGAAAACCGGCCCCGCCGTCGTTCAGCGCATGCGGCGTCAGCGGTGAACCGAGGAACACCCAGCTGTGATAGCCATCGGGCAGCTCGAGTTTGCCGTCCGGCGTCCACACCGGGCCGGCCGCCGGGGCGGCGATTGCCGCGGGCATCGCCAGCTTGCCGATCAGTAGTGCGGTTGCCAAAGGCAATGCGGCGCGGCGCAGTGGGTGGGTGGAATTGGTGTTGGCATGAGAATGGGTTTGCATGTCGTGTCTCCGTTTGCGGTGGTGATCGATTGCCGGACGCTGCACGCGACGCACGGCACATCGAGTGGTGGGACGTGGATGGCGAACGCGGCGGGCGTGTTGCCGTCGTCGGCCAGTTCGTCTGGTGCGCGCTTTGCGCGGCGGCGATCGTGCTGCGCGGCCGTCAGTCGAGGTCCGGGAAGACGGTTGCCGACGTGCCCAGCGGCGCTCCGCGCCGCCCGAGGCCGCGCGGGCGTCGTCGGTCGGCGCGGCGACGCGCGGAGCCTGCGACATGCCGCGCTGGGCGGCGTCGCCGCGCCACGGCCCACGGCCCACGGGCCGGGGGTCGATAGCTTGGATTCGGGGCATGTCGGCGTCTCTCTCTGTGACGGGTCTGCTGGATCGCTGCGCCGTCGGGGCGCACTGAGAGTCTGGCCGATCGAACGATACGGATTGTCGCTTTAAGTATCGAAAAATTGATCTATAGTATCGATCATGGACGATCGACTGGTTTCGCTGCTGAGACGCTTCGAACTCACGGCGCGGGTGTTTCAGACCGGGCCGCTGTGCGGGTCTTCGCGGTTCGATGCGGCCGATGGCCTCGGCTACATCCACGTGCTGCGTGCCGGTCGCATGCGCGTCGATACGGTTGGGCAGGACAGCGTGCTCGTGGACACGCCGACGCTGTTGTTCTACATGACGCCGACCACCCACCGCCTGCAGCCGCTCGGCGAGGGTGCCGACACCATGTGCGCGTCGTTCGAGTTCGGCGCCGGCGTCAGCAACCCGCTCATCAAGGCGCTTCCGCAGCTGGTGCGCGTCGACATCGCCGACCTGCCGAATGTCGCCGAGACACTCGGTGTGCTGTTCCGCGAGGCGACCGAGGACCACTGCGGCCGCCAGGCCGTGCTCGATCGCATGATCGAGGTCTTGATCATCCAGCTGCTGCGCGAGCTGATGGACCAGGGACTCCTCGAGTCCGGGCTGCTCGCCGGTCTGGCCGACCCGCGGCTCGCCAAGGCGATCAATGCGATGCACGCCGATCCGGCACACGCATGGACGCTCGACGGCCTGGCTGCCACCGCGAGCATGTCGCGTGCGCGCTTCGCGGTACGCTTTCGACAGACCGTGGGTCTGACACCGATGCTGTACCTGAGTGAGTGGCGGCTCGGCGTCGCCCAGTCGCTGCTGCGCAAGGGATGGGCCGTACAGGCCGTCGCCGATCGCGTCGGCTATGCGAGTGCGAGTGCACTGTCGCGCGCATTCGCGACGCAGTTTGGCCTGTCACCGCGTGACTGGCGGCGTCGCCAGGGGGCGGGCGCGTGACGCGGCAGGTGCGCTGCAAGCGCATCTACCTGCCGCCCGAGCGCAGTGACGGTCGGCGGGTGCTCGTCGAGCGGCTCTGGCCGCGCGGCGTCAGCCGCGAACGTGCGGCCATCGACGCGTGGCCGAAATCGGTCGCGCCGTCGAATGCGCTGCGCCGCTGGTACGGCCATGATCCGCGCCGCTGGCCGACGTTCCGCCAGCGCTATCTCGACGAGATTCGCGACAATCCCGCCGTCGCTGAACTGCTGGCATCGGTAGACCGCGGACCCATGACCCTGGTCTATGCGGCGCGTGATGAACCCGGCAACGGCGCCCAGGTACTGACCGCCTATCTGAATGCGACACGGCGACGCCTGTAGCCGGGCGGGCCACGCCGTGGCTCTCCAGTCGAGTGCCGCTTGCCGAACCGGGCATCGCGGCGGCGGCTGTCGTCGGTTTCTCTGCCGTCGACCGACCGCTGTTGCCCCGCGATCACCCACACGGCGACCGAACGGAGCGTCCGTGGACTGACGCCGCGGCTGCCGCACGCGGTGGTGCGCGGATCGTGTGCAATCCGGGTCGATCTTAGATCTAGAATCAAGTTGATAAAACTGCAATAACTCTCTTTAAAATATATTGAATATCCATGCTTGAAATGGCGTGCAATGGATGATGCGACGCAAGAAACTGGGGCATCACATTCCTCGAGCGATGTTCATTTCCGCACGTTTCAGCCGATATCCAGAGTGTCGGCGACACAGGCGGGAAACCCGATGGATAACAAACCGCAAGCAGCGGCTCGCGAAACGACTGCGCAGGTGCAGCCTGTGCCCACGAGGTCCACAGCGCCGTCGCGGCGTCACGATCTTTACGTGCACTATTCTCACGAGATGACCGAGGACACCGCGGAATCGGCGGCGCGCGCACTGATCCGCGCGGTACCACTGGTCTACGGCGGCCTGCTCGGCGGCCTGATCGGCAGCCTCGGCCTGGGCATCGCGCTCGGCCTGACGATGAGCGGTGCGCTCGACTGGCGGATGGGCGAGAAATCGCTGTTTCGACAGCTGCTGCGGCCGCTGGCAGTGACCGGTTGCCCGTACCTGTCCTGGCTGATGCGCGGCATCGCGCGCGGCCTCAGCCTGATGCACCTGCCGGTAGCGGCGAAGTACTTCGACCTGCACTGCGGCGGCGCCTGACGCGGCGGCGCGGCGCCCGGCCGCCGCCCCTGTCGCGCCGTGTATTGCCGAGTGCCGGGCTCGCCTCTAGTCTGACGATCTCAGGCGACCGCCACCGGGTTGACCGCAGACCCCGGGCGCGTCGTGCACGCAACCAGCTGACGAAGGCGGGCCAGCGATGCGCACGTTTCACTGCGATCACTGCCACAACCCGGTCTATTTCGAGAACACGCGCTGTACCCATTGCGGCCACGAGCTCGGCGTGCTGCCGCGATACATGAGGGTGTCGGCGTTGCGCGATAGCGGCGGCGGCGTCTTCGAGGCGTTGATGCCGTCGGCGCGCGACCGCGGCGAACGCTACCGGCACTGCGACAACCGCACGCAGCACGGCGTCTGCAACTGGATGGTGTCGATCGCGAGCCCCCAGGGACTGTGCGCGGCCTGCCGTCTCAATGTCGTCATCCCGAACCTGGCGCGGCCGGGCTTTCACGATCGCTGGCGTCGCCTGGAGCGCAGCAAACGCCGCCTGCTGTACGGCCTGTACAAACTGGGCATGGAGGTTCGGGCCAGGCGCGACGACGCCGCACGCGGTATCGCGTTCTCGTTCGTCTCGCACCTCGACGCACCGCCCGGCGAAGCGGTGACGACCGGGCACGACAACGGTCACATCACGATCAACATCGACGAGGCCGACCCGGCATTGCGTGAGCGCAACCGTCTGGACCTGCAGGAGACCTACCGTACGCTGCTCGGCCACTTCCGCCATGAGACCGGCCACCATTACTGGAATCTGCTGATCGACGGCGCACCCGAGCACGGCCGCTTTCGCGAGCTGTTCGGCGATGAACGCCAGGACTATGCGGCTGCGCTCGAACGCCACTACGCCGAGGGCCCGCCGGGTGATTGGCAGTCGCGCTTCATCTCGGCGTACGCGAGTTCGCACCCGTGGGAGGACTGGGCGGAGACCTGGGCCCACTACCTGCACATCGTCGACACGCTGGAGACGGCGGCCCATTTCGGCGTGCAGGTGGAGCGCGAGCTGCCCGACGGCGGTATTCACCGCGCGGCGCCGGACTTCGATCCCTACCGCAGCGCCGACTTTGCGCCGGTGGTCGCCAACTGGCTGCCGTTGACCTTCGCGCTGAACAGCCTCAACCGCAGCATGGGGCTGCAGGACCTGTATCCGTTCGTGCTGTCGACGCCGGCGATCGACAAGCTGCACTTCGTCCACGACGTCGTGCAGCGCCGCCGAAACGGCGGCGTGGCCGACGTCGTGCATGCGCCGGCCGGGCCGGCCAGGCTGCTCGACCGCTTGCTTCGGGTCTTGCTCGGGAGATCGGCGTGAGCCGGGGACGCTTAGCGCGGATCGATGAAGAAGGTCATGATGGCGGCCGAGGTCTCGCCGTCGGCGACGATCGCCGCGGTCCATTTCGGCACCGCCTGGACCGCCCAGATGATGAACACGACGAGCACGATCTTCTTGCCGCGCGACATCGCGGCAATGCGTTCGCGTAGCTCCTGCGCGCTCGTGTCTTTGGAATGATCTTCCACGGTCGGGCCTCCTGGTGGCGCCGTCGCTTGCCGCGATCTTGTCGCCGATATGTCTCGTAGACTAGCAGCTCAGGGCGGCGCGACCAGCGGTGCAGAATACAGGGGATTTGGCGCCGTTGCCGTCACCGGATAAATGCTTGCAAGACAACGGCTAAGCAATGACTCCATCGGTGCGGCTCCGGAGGCGTGCGGGCCCTGGCCGGTGCACGGGTGGGCAGCGCCATTACCCAGCGAAAAAAGACCATTTACGCTCACCGTTGGCAGTAGCATTGGCAAAGAAAGCAGGTGCCTGCGGCATCTGCGGAATCGGCCCGAGCGCGGAGGACGCCCGATGTTCAAATCTGCCGACCCGGAACGACGCGGCGGTTTCGGCGCACTGGCACTGCTGTGCCTGGGCGCGTTGCCGGTGTCTGCGGCGCAACCGCCGGCCGACAAGGCGACGCCGATCATCGCGGCCGAGGTGGTCAGCACATCGTTCGCCGACCCGATCGAGTCGCTAGGCACGCTGCGTGCCAATGAATCGGTGGTACTGACGGTAACGGTGACCGAGACCGTCAGCGCGCTGCATTTCGATGACGGAGAGCGCGTCGATGCTGGCACGCTTCTGGTCGAGATGACCAGTGAAGAGGAACACGCGCAGCTCACCGAGGCGCGGGCGCGGCTCGACGAGGCCCAGCGGCAGTACCGTCGCGTGCAGTCGCTGGCGAACCAGGGCACGGCGGCCAAGGCGCTGCTCGACGAACGCAGCCGCCAGCGCGATACCGCAAGGGCGCAGCTGGTCGCGATCGAGTCGCGCCTGTCGGACCGCCTGGTCAAGGCGCCGTTTGCCGGTGTCCTGGGTCTGCGCAATCTGAGCGTCGGCGCACTGGTCGAGCCGGGCGACCTGATAACGACCCTCGACGATGATTCGGTGATGAAGCTCGATCTGTCGGTGCCGAGCGTCTACCTCGGCGCCTTGCGGCCCGGCCTGGACGTAGTCGCGACGACCCGGGCGTTCCGCGAGCGCGAGTTCAGCGGCCGCGTGCACAGCGTCGACAGCCGGGTCGACCCGGTGACGCGCTCGGTCGTCGTCCGCGTGCTGCTGCCGAACGCCGAGCGCCTGCTCAAACCCGGCATGCTGATGCAGGTGACGCTGCTCAACAACCCGCGCGAGACCTTGGTGATCCCGGAGAGCGCGCTGATGCCGCAGGGCCGGGAACAGTACGTACTGCGCGCCGTCGCCGACGGCGACGGCCACCGGGTCGAACGCCGCCAGGTGCAGATCGGCGGTCGGCGGCCTGGGCAGGTGGAGGTGCTCGGCGGCCTCGACAAGGGCGACCTGGTGGTCACGCACGGCACGCTGCGCGCGCGACCCGGCCAGCGCGTCGACGTGCGCAGCGTGCAGCGCGGCGGCGAGTCGCTGAACCAACTGCTCGATGGGACGCCGCCGGCGACCGCGGCGACCGGCAGAGCCGAATGATCCTGTCCGATGTCTCGGTCTCGCGCCCGGTATTCGCGTCGGTGCTGTCGCTGCTGCTGGTCGCATTCGGCCTGGTCGCGTTCGACCGCCTGCCCCTGCGCGAGTACCCGGACATCGATTCGCCGGTGGTGTCGGTCGAGACCAACTACCGCGGCGCGGCGGCGAACGTCGTCGAGAGCCGGATCACGCGGTTGATCGAGGACCGGGTCGCCGGCGTCGAGGGCATCCGCTTCATCGAGTCGACGAGCGAGGACGGTCGCTCCGACATCACGATCGAGTTCGACATCAGCCGGGACGTCGATGCGGCAGCCAACGACATCCGCGACCGCGTCTCGACGATCCTCGACGACCTGCCGGACGAGGCCGACCCGCCGGAGATCCGCAAGGTCGACAGCAACCAGGACGTCATCATGTGGCTGAACCTGGTGAGCGACCGCATGACCGTGCCCGAGCTGTCCGACTACGCTCGCCGCTACCTCGTCGATCGCTTCTCGGTCCTCGACGGCGTCGCCAGGGTGCGCGTCGGCGGTGGCCAGACGTTCGCGATGCGCATCTGGCTCGATCGCAACGCGCTGGCGGCGCGCGACCTGTCGGTAAGCGACGTCGAGTCGGCGCTGCGCGCCGAGAACCTCGAATTGCCGGCCGGCAGCCTGGAATCGATCGATCGCCAGTTCACGGTGCGCGTCGCGCGTGCGTTCCTCGAGGCCGAGGACTTCGCGCGCCTGGTGCTGGCCCGTGGCGACGACGGCTACCTGGTACGGCTGCAGGATGTTGCCCGGGTCGAGAAGGCGGCGGCCGAGACGCGCACGTTCTTCCGCGGCAACGGCGTGCCGATGGTCGGTATCGGCATCATCAAGCAATCCAAGGCCAACACGATCGCGGTCACCGACGCCGCCAAGGCCGAGGTGGAGCGGATAGCGCCGTCGCTGCCCGAAGGCATGGAGATCAAGCAGAGCTACGACACCTCGGTGTTCATCAAGGGCGCGATCGCCGAGGTCTATAAGACGTTGGCGATCGCGATCGGCCTCGTCGTGCTGGTGATCTTCGTGTTCCTCGGCAGCGTGCGCACGACGCTGATCCCGGCCGTGACCGTGCCGGTCTCGCTGATCGCGACTTTCCTGGTGCTGTGGATCCTGGGCTTCTCGATCAACATCCTGACGCTGCTAGCGCTGGTGCTGGCGATCGGTTTGGTCGTCGACGACACCATCGTCATGGTCGAGAACATCCATCGGCGCATGGAGGTGCATGGCGAGTCGCGGCTGGTCGCGGCGTTCCGCGGTGCGCGCCAGGTGGCGTTCGCGGTGATCGCGACCAGTATCGTGCTGGTCGCCGTGTTCGTGCCGATTGCGTTCTTGCAGGGCGACGTTGGACGGCTGTTTGCCGAGTTCGCGTTGACGATGGCCGCGGCTGTCGCGTTCTCGAGCTTCGTCGCGTTGTCGCTGTCGCCGATGCTGGCATCGCAGATCCTGCCGCCGCACGATGCGGGCGCACGCCTGGTCGGCGCCGTCGATCGCGTGTTCGGTGCCGTGCGCCGCGGCTACCTGGCCACGCTGCGCGGGCTGGTGCGACACAAGTGGGTTACCGGCCTGTTGTTCGTCGCGATCCTCGGCGGAACGCACTGGCTGCTCGATCGCCTGCCCAGCGAGTACGCGCCGAAGGAGGACCGAGGTGCGTTCTTCATCCTGGTAACCGGTCCAGAAGGCGCCAGCTACCGTTACATGGAGCAGTACATGACCGAGATCGAGCGCCGCCTGATGCCGTTGGTCGAGGCCGGAGAGATCACCCGCTTGCTGGTGCGTGCGCCGCGCTCGTTCGGCACCTTGGAGATATTCAACAGCGGCATCGTGATCAACGTGCTGAGCGACTGGAAGCAGCGCCGCTCGGCCTGGGACATCATGGCCGACGTGCGCCAGCGGCTCACCGACCTGTCCGGCGTGCGGGCGTTTCCGGTCATGCGCCAGGGCTTCGGACGGCGCATCCAGAAGCCCGTGCAGTACGTGATCGGCGGCGGCACCTACGACGAGCTGGCGCAATGGCGGGATACGCTGGTCGAAAAGATTGAGGAGACCAACCCCGGGCTGGTCGGCGTCGACTGGGACTACAAGGAGACCAAGCCGCAGCTCAAGGTGCTGATCGATTACGATCGCGCCGCCGATCTCGGCGTCACGGTCGGTGAGATCGGCCGCACGCTGGAGAGCATGCTCGGCTCGCGCGTCGTCACGACCTATATCGAGGAAGGCGAGGAATACGACGTGATCATCGAGGGCGAGCGCAGCGCGCAGCGCACGCCGACCGACCTGTCGAACCTTTACGTGCGCTCGCAACGCAGCGGCGAGCTGATCCCGCTGGCCAACGTCGTCAGGCTCGACGAGATCGCCGACTCGACGACGCTGAATCGCTACAACCGGGTGCGCGCGATCACGATCCAGGCGAACCTCGCGGACGGCGTCGCGCTCGGCGATGCACTCGCCAACCTCGACAGGCTGGTCGCCGAACACCTGCCCGACAAGGTCGTCGTCGACTACAAGGGGCAGTCGCGCGACTTCAAGTCGACCGGTGAATCGATCCTGTTCGTCATGGTTCTGGGTGGTATCGTCGTGTTCTTGGTACTGGCCGCGCAGTTCGAGAGCTGGGTCCATCCGCTGGTGATCATGCTGACCGTGCCATTGGCGATGGCGGGCGCCTTGCTCGGCCTGCACCTGTCGGGTTACTCGCTGAATCTGTACAGCCAGATCGGTCTGATCATGCTGGTCGGGCTGTCGGCCAAGAACGGCATACTGATCGTCGAGTTCGCCAACCAGCTGCGCGACGCCGGCCGCGAGTTCCACAGCGCGCTGCTCGAGGCGGCCGAAGTGCGCTTCCGGCCAATCGTTATGACCGGCATCACGACCGCGGCGGGGTCGCTGCCGCTGCTGCTGTCGACCGGGGCCGGCTCCGAGACCCGTGCGGTGATCGGCACCGTGATCCTGTACGGGGTGCTCGCGGCGACGCTGTTCACGCTGTTCATCGTGCCGGTGGCCTACGACCTGCTGGCCAGCCGCAGCGGTTCACCGGCGCAGCGCAAGCAGCGCCTCGAGACCGAGCTGGGCAAGGCCGACGGCTGAGCGGTTCAGCGGGGGCGGCGCCACGCCACAGTCGGTGGCGTTTACGGTGGCCGAGAAGCGAACCACCGGCATCGGCGCGGGATTCCGCGATCACTGACCACGGCGGCGAATGGGTGCCGCGCACCGCGCAGTCGCGGCGCCGAGCGATCGGGCGAGTGGCGCCGTCGACGCGATGCTGGCCTCGCGCTCAGTCGTCGAGCGGTTCGTTGAGCTGCGCGCGCGACGGGTTCCAGCGTATGCCGCCGAGCGACAGCGCGGCGTACGGCAGGATCAACAACACGATCAGCGGCAGCGAGCGTGACCAGGGCAGGTTGACGACGGACTGCGCCGCACCGATGTCGTCGCGCAACCACAGCGCGTAGGCGATCAGCGGCGCATGCAACAGCGCGATCACGATTACCGTCAACAGCGTCTTCAGTGTGCGTCCTGGCATGGTTGCGCGGCCCCGTCACGAGTCTGGCGGGCCACCGACGGGTCGCCGGCGGCGATTCTGACGGTGTCAGCGACAGCAACTGCGTGATCTTGAGCCGCGCGCGGGTCGCCGGCGTCAGTGCCGCAGTAGCAGCGAGACGCCGCTGATCACCAGCAGACTGCTCACGGCGACGTGGAACGCCCGTTGACTGATCGTGGTGTGGACGTGGCCGCCGAGATACAGACCGACCGCCATCAGCGGCAGCGACAGCGCGGCCAGCGTGATCCAGTCGCGGTCGAAGAAACCGCCGCTCAGGTAGCCGGTCAGGCGGCCGGCGCCATCGAGCAGGAAGATGGTGGCGAACGTCGCGCGGAACTGCGTCTTGTCCAGGCCGCGATGTTTCAGGTACAGCACATAGAAGGGTCCACCGGTGCCGAACAGCGTGCCGATCAGGCCGCCGAGCAGACCGGCCACGGCCGACCAACGGCGCGAGACGATGCCGAGCGAGTCCTTGAAGAACAGGCTGTAAGACGCGTACAGCAGCACGAACACGCCGAGCGCATGGGCGAGCAGCACGGCGTCGACGCTGCGGAACAGGTACAGGCCCAGCAGCACGCCGACCGCGGTGAACGGCAACAGCGGCAGGATCTCGCGCCAGCAGATCTGGGCGCGGTCCTTGAGACCGTGGGTGGCCGAGGCCACGTAGTCGAGGAACACGACCAGCGGGACCGCGACGGTCAGCGGCAGCACCAGCGCCAGCAGCGGGATCGCGATCAGTCCGGAGCCGAACCCGGCGATGCCGCGGACCAGGTAGGCGACCAGCAGCGTGAACGCGCCGAACAGCAAGAATGCCGGCGTAATGGATTCGAACGACATGCCGCTGCCCCGGTTGTGCCCATGCCATGGCGCCGGGATGTCGACCTGGTCGCAGGCCCTGGTGGCTGCGCCTCCGCTAGGCGTGCTGAGGCCTGCGCGCGGCGCAGCATCGCGCGGCGGACGCCGCTGCGCCACCGCGGGGCTGGGACTCTGTCTTCAACTGCCGGCGTCGCCGTCGCGTTCGTTCACCCGCTGCGGCGCCGATCGGGCCGCCGGGCGGGATACGAACTGCGTTTCTAGGCACGTCGTTATTATTGCCCGGTATTTCATCGGTTTATGCGGCACGATGCAAGTCGATTCTGACAGATCCCCGGGTGTGTTCCGGCCGCGTGCCGGCGCCGCTGCGCGGGAATGGCCCGCGCGGCACGCACCGGGTCCGCGGTCAGCCCGTGTTGCGCGCTGCGCGGATCATCTCGTCGGCGTGGCGCCGGGTCTGCTCGGTTATCGCGACCCCACCCATCATGCGCGCCACTTCGTCGACCCGGGCGTCGTCGTCGAGCGTGTCGATGCGGGTCTCGGTGGCCTTGCCGTCGGTGATCTTTAGCACGCGCGAATGCCGATGCGCCTGCGATGCGACCTGCGCCAGGTGGGTAACACACAGCACCTGGCGTTGGCTGCCAAGACGCCGTAGCAGCTTGCCGACGATCTCGGCGACGGCGCCGCCGATGCCGACGTCGACCTCGTCGAAGATCAGCGTCGGCACGCGGCCGCAGTCGGCCGTCGCGACCTGGATCGCGAGACTGATCCGCGACAGCTCACCCCCCGAGGCGACATCGGCCAACGTGCCCTCGTGCTGACCGGGGTTGGCAGCGACGTTGAAGGTCACGCGGTCGACGCCGCTGGCGGCCGGGCGGGCGTCGTCGCGGGCGACGTCGATGCGCAGCCGGGCACCGCGCATGCCGAGTTCCTGCAGGCTGTCGGTGACCGTGCCCGCCAGCCTGACGGCCGCCTCGGCGCGCGCCTTGCTGAGCCTGTCCGCGGCCTCGCCGTACGCGTTCTCCGCGGCCAGGGTCTGGCGCTCGAGGTCGACGAGACGGCTGTCGGCGTGCTCGAGTTCATCGGCCTCGCGCTGCAGCCGGCCGAGCAGGCCGGACAACTCTGCGGGCGCGACGCGGTGTTTGCGCGCCAGTTCGTACAGGCGGCCGAGTCGGTCGTCGATCTCCTGCAGGCGTCCGGGGTCGAGTTCAGCCGCATCGTGGTAGTGGCGCAGCGCGCTGCTCGCCTCGTCGATCTGGATCCCGGCGTTGTCGAGAAGGTCACGGACCTCGGCCAGCGTGCCGTCGAGCTCGGCCAGCTCGGCGACGTCGTGATGGACGCGGTAGAGGATCTGCCGCACGCCGTTGTCGTCGTCGCTGAGCGCGCTGAGCGCGGCCGCGGAATCGCGCATCAGGCGCTCGGCGTTGGCCAGCCGGGCGTGCTCGTCTTCGGTGGCCTTCAGCGCCGCCGCATCGAGCACGCAGCCGCCGAGCTCGGCGATCTGGAAGTCCAGGTAGTCGAGGCGGCTCGCCCGGTCGTCGCTGGCGCGCTGCAGTTCGGCGAGCGCTGCACGCCGGCGCTGCCAGTCGCGGTAGTGCTCGCCGACATCGCGTACCGCATCGCGCAGACCGCCATAGGCATCGAGCAGCTGGCGCTGCGCTGCCGCGTGCAGCAGCGACTGGTGGGCATGCTGGCCGTGGATGTCGACCAGCAGCTGACCGAGTTCGCGAAGCAGCGCCTGGGTGGCCGGCGTGCCGTTGATGTAGGCGCGGCTGCGGCCGTCGCGTACCAGCACCCGCCGCAGCAGGCATTCGCCGTCGGCAGCCAGGTCGTGGGCCGCGAGCCAGTCGAGCGCCGCGGCGCCGTCGGCGAGTTCGAAAGCGGCGCTGACCTCGGCCCTGTCGGCGCCGCTGCGGATCATCGCGCTCGACGGCTTGTCACCAAGCGCCAGCCCGAGGGCGTCGATCAGGATCGACTTGCCGGCACCGGTCTCACCGGTCAGCGCGGTCATGCCCGCCGCGAACGACAGGTCGAGACTGCGCACGATGACCAGGTCGCGGATCGTGATGCGGCTCAGCATCGCTGGGTCATCAGTTCTTCGGCTGCTCGCCCCAGCCGAGCTTGGCGCGCAGCACGTCGAAGTGGTCGTGACCGACCGGGTGCAGCAGGCGCACCGGACTCGGATGACGGCGGATGCGCAGCCGGTCGCCGTGGTCGACGGTCAGCACGGCGGCACCGTCACAGGTGATGCGCACGTGCTTGGGGTCGGTGTGACCGCACACCGAGATCACGATCTCGCTGGCGGCATTGACGACGATCGGTCGGTTGCTCAACGTGTGGGGGCAGATCGGGACCAGCGCGATAACGTCGAGGTCCGGCGTCAGCAGCGGTCCGCCGCCAGACAGCGCATAGGCCGTCGATCCGGTCGGTGTAGACACGATCAGGCCGTCGGAGCGCTGGGTGTAGACGAAGCGGCCGTCGATCCAGGTCTCGAACTCGATCATGCGGGCGATATTCCACTTGTGCAGCACGACGTCGTTGAGCGCGAGCGCCGGGGGCTGCCCGTCGACGATGGCATTGAGCAGGAACCGGCGGTCTTCGTCGTAGTTGCCGTCGAGCACGGCGTTGAAGCCGCTGTCGAGGTCATCGGGAGAGATGTCGACGAGGAACCCGAGGCGCCCCAGGTTCACGCCGAGCAACGGCACCTGGCGGTCGGCGAATTTGCGTGCGGCGCTGAGCAGTGTTCCGTCGCCGCCGACGACGACGGCCAGGTCGCAGGTCGCCGCGAGTTCGGATATGGGAATGCCCTGCCCAAGCGTCAGCAGGCCCGCGGTACGCGGATCCGGCAGCAGTTCCAGGCCGCGGGCCTGCAGCACCGACTGCAGGCGTTGCACGGTCGAACGCAGGTGGCCGGCGTCGTCCGGCTTGGCGATGACCGCGATGCGCTGGAACTGGGAGGCCGCTGCGTTCACGTTATCGTTCTGTCTGCCGACCTGGTCATGAAGCTGCGAAACTAGCATGAGGCCTGCGGGCCGCCAAGCGGGCCGCCGCGCTTCCTTGACACCCAAAAACGGGCCTCCACATAATCGAACCGAACCCTGACGCCGGTAAGGCTGTCTACTCACCTGATACGCTTGGACAAACGGTTATCCGACGTGCCGGTCAACGTGGTAGAGAATGCGATCAGCGAGCGCGCCCAGCACTTCCTCAAGGTGCTGATCGAGCGCTATATCCGCGACGGTCACCCCGTCGGCTCGCGTACGCTCGCGAAGGACGCCGGCCTCGACCTGAGTCCGGCGACCATCCGCAACGTCATGGCCGATCTCGAAGATCTCGGCTTCGTCGCGTCGCCGCATACCTCGGCCGGCCGTGTACCCACGGTCTCCGGGTACCGCTTGTTCGTCGATTCGCTGCTGTCACTGCAGCCGATCGACGATGCGATGCTGCGCCAGGTTCGGCGCCAGCTCGATCTGGCCGAGGCACCGGCGGGCATGGTGGATTCGGCGTCGCGGCTGCTGTCCAACCTGACGCACCTGGCCGGTGTGGTCATGGTGCCGAAGCACAACCAGGTCAGGGTCAAGCAGATCGAGTTCGTGCCGCTGTCGGAGCTGCGGGTGTTGACCGTAATCGTGACCGCGGCCGGCGAGGTCTACAACCGCATCATCGAGACGTCGCGCGAGTTCACGCGCGGTGAACTCGAACGCCTCAGCAACTATGTCACGAGTCACTACGCCGGCAATGACCTGGCCGACATCCGCCGCCAGGTCGTCGACGACATGCAGGAGACCAAGCGCACGCTCGACGCGCAGATGGTCCAGGCCCTGGAGGTCGCAAGTGCCGCGTTCGCCGACGGTGGTGACGCCGGGGGCGAGGAGGGCGACTTCGTCGTCACCGGGCAGACCAACCTGATGGACTTCGACGAGCTGGCGCAGGTGGACAGCCTGCGCTCGCTGTTCAATGCCTTCACCGAGAAGCAGGAGATCCTGCACCTGCTCGATCGCAGCCTCGAGGCCGACGGCGTGCAGATCTTCATTGGCGAGGAGTCCGGGTACTCGACGCTCAAGGACTGCTCGGTGATCACGGCACCGTACGAGGTCGACTCCGAGGTCATCGGCGTACTCGGCGTCATCGGCCCGACCCGCATGGCCTACGACCGGGTGATCCCGATCGTCGATATCACGGCCAAGATCCTCGGCAGCGCGCTGAAATCGCGCTGACGGCCCGGCGGCCGACTTTTTTCCCGTGCCTGCCCTTGTATTGCCGGGCAGCGCCCCCATATTGCGCCCCAAGAAACGCGGAACACGCTGAGTGGTTCCGCGATAAGCATCTTGTAATCAATTGCTTGTAAGGGGTTCTGATGACTGAGCAGCAGGATCGCCCGGTGGACGACAAGCCGGCCGACACGCCATCCGCGAGTACCGACGAGGCCACCTTCGACAACGGCGTCGCCGCGATGGCGGCCGGCAGCGATCTGGCCGAGGCATCGGCGGACGATCTCAACCAACTGCTCGACGAGGCCCGGGCCAAGGCCGAGGAGCACTACGAACAGATGATGCGGGCGCATGCCGAGCTCGAGAACCTGAAGAAGCGTCACGCCCGCGATCTCGAGAATGCACACAAGTTCGCCCTCGACAAGTTCGTTGCCGAGCTGCTCGGGGTCTGGGACAGCCTCGAGCTCGGCCACAGCGCGGCCCAGGACGACGCCGCCGACGTGCACAAGTTGCGCGAGGGCACCGAGCTGACGCTGAAGATGTTGACCGACGTGATGGCCAAGTTCGGTGTCGAGCAGATCGACCCGATCGACCAGCCGTTCGATCCCGACTTCCACCAGGCCATGTCGATGCAGCCGCGCGCCGACGTGCCGGCGAACACTGTCGTCGCCGTCGTGCAGAAGGGCTACACGCTCAACGGCCGGCTGGTGCGCCCGGCGATGGTCATGGTCTCGCAGGCGTCGGAGCCGACCTGAGCAACGCCTCGCGACACCTTGAAAGCGCGCGAGAAAACCCCATCTAGCAGACAGTTGGAAGAGATTTCCTGAAGCGGAGAGCAGACATCATGGGCAAGATCATCGGAATCGACCTCGGCACCACCAACTCCTGCGTGGCGGTGATGGAAGGCGACAAGGCCAAGGTCATCGAGAACAGCGAGGGCGACCGCACGACGCCGTCGATCATCGCTTACACCGGTGATGGCGAGGTCCTGGTTGGGCAGAGCGCCAAGCGCCAGGCGGTGACCAACCCGAGCAACACCCTGTTCGCGATCAAGCGCCTGATCGGCCGCCGCTTCGACGACGCCGTGGTCAAGAAGGACATCGACATGGTGCCGTACAAGATCGTCAAGGCCGACAACGGCGATGCCTGGGTCGAGGTCAACGGCAGCAAGATGGCGCCGCCGGAGATCTCTGCGAAGGTGTTGCAGAAGATGAAGAAGACCGCCGAGGACTATCTCGGCGACAAGGTCACCGAGGCGGTGATCACGGTGCCGGCCTACTTCAACGACTCGCAGCGCCAGGCGACCAAGGATGCCGGCAAGATCGCCGGTCTCGAGGTCAAGCGCATCATCAACGAGCCCACCGCCGCGGCCCTGGCCTACGGC
>JAAUYD010159747.1_pt1 | contig 19174 bp, 11 predicted proteins | sample 7278101 | NCBI WGS metagenome assembly JAAUYD01 (sample SAMN14350128, study PRJNA611818) | marine sediment metagenome | isolation source: surface marine sediment (0.6m) | place: French Polynesia: Moorea | collected 2018-08
CAATCACTTTCACTTCGATAAAGTTGAGCGGTTCGTCGTTGTATCCGGATCGGCACGGATATCGATGCGATGTCTTTATTCCGATGAGATTCACACGTTTGACGTTAACGGTGACGAGCCTGTGGCAGGCCACAGCCGGCAGAGGCAGAAGCATCAGCCAGCGACAGCGCTCAATTCTCAATAGAATTTGTCGAGCTGCGGCAGCTGGCGCTAGATGATGTGGCGGTCAACTATCGTGACGGCGGATTGAAAAAAAACTATAAATTCAGGCTTGACAGCCTAAACGGAACCGCGGTGTCCGGCAAACCAATGGACTTTAGCGCCCGGGGCAGTTTTCAGGTGACCCCTTTTGATTTTATCATTACCGGAGATCCTTTCGAGGAGCTTCTTAACCCTCAAGATCCCTGGAAACTGAAGATGTCCGGTAACATCGGGGATAGTCCGATTCAAGTCGAAGGTTCGTTTCATCCGAAAGGCAGCGAATTAGAGGCATCTCTGCAGATTGCTGTTGAAAAAGTATCCCTTGGCGGGTTGATCAAAGAACTGGGCATCAGTGACAGCATGGAAGTGGATCTAGACTACCTTAGTGTGCAAATCGACGCAAAGGGCGGAAATCTGAAGGAGATCATCGAGCAGTCGAATTTCAGCTCAACCCTCGAAAATGGCCGCTGGTTCTGGCCGGATCCTCAAAAGCAGTTTGATATGGAGTTTAGGATCATCAAAGGGGTCATCCGCTCACCGGCAGGCAAACCAATCGAACTCGATCTGGAAGGTCAGGTTCAGAAAAGCCCTTTTTTATTGGCTCTAAAAGGGAAACCTTTCGCCGAACTCGCCCTGACAACGAACCCATGGGACATGCAGCTGACCGCAAGCTTATCGGATGCCGAATTTCGCGGCAAAGCACGGCTGGTTCGCCAGTCTAATATCCCTGAAGTCATATATGAGCTTGTTTCGGAAAATGTCAATCTCGGCAATCTTCTGCAGCATTTAAATATTGCAGAGGATATAGAGGCTCAAATTGACAAAATGCAGATGAATATCACCGCCAGAGGAAGCAATCCACGCGAACTGATCAAGCTCTCAGAGGCCAGGATAGAGCTTGAAAACAGCCGCTATATTCAGCCGATCATTAATCGGGACAAGGCCATGAAATTATGGTTGAGCCAGGGTACGATCGAGTTGCAGACCAATAAGCCGCTTCGAATGGATATCAATGGAAAACTTGATCGGCAGCCCTATGCAGTAACCATTGACGGAGGGACCCTGGTAAGTCTGCTTTTAGAGGAAAAACCCTGGCACCTGAACATATCCGGTAAATTTGAGCATGCCCCGCTTCAGGTTGGCATAACCTTGATTCGCCCGAATGATATTCCCGAAGCCCGAATTGACATTAAAACGGGTACCATCGAGGTGGGAGAAATATTGGATTGGCTCGGTATCGTCAGAGGCATCAAAGCCAAAGTTGGCAGTATGAGGGTCACGGCAACGGCGCGGGGCAGAAATCAACTGGAGCTGCTGAGCCGGTCTGATTTTGATTACTCACTGATAGATGGTGCCTGGTCCCTACAAAATCCCAATATGAAGTCTAGAGTAGATATTTCCATAAAGAAATTCAGGGTAACCAGGCTAGCAGAATCCCCCATAAATATCAACGCAATTGGCTACCTGACCAAGGTTCCCGCGGGCAAAAATGAGCCACCGGTGAAATTTGATATCAAGGCAACTGCCCGGCAGACGGTACCGGTCGAGTCCGTTAAAGCAGAGGTCGGCAGAGCTGTCAACCGATTCTATCAACTGGATGCCAGCGGAAAATTTGCCGATTCCAAGGTGATGCTCACAGGGTCGCTGGATCAACGTCGCAAGGAACCGGTTGCTGCATTGGATTTCAAAGCGGAACCCGTAAATCTTGGCAGTATGCTCAGCTGGCTGGAAATAGCCCGCGGATTGGAGGCCAGAGTCGGTGGATTCGAGATGAATATCGACGCCAGTGGCACCGACGTCGAAGAAGTTCTCTCGCAGTCCAGCTTCAAAGCATCCATCAATGACGGACACTGGATTTTACGAGATCCCAATACCGAGGCCAGCGTGGATATCGGAATTAAACAAGGTACCATTCAAGCGCTGGCCGGCAAACCAATCACATTTGCCCTGGACGGACGTCTGAAAAAGACGCCGATAAACATTAATCTTCAAACCGAATCCCTGGCAGCCTTCTCCGGCAAGATCGACCGGCTGCCGCTTAGTTTTGATATCCAGGCCGCAGCAACCCGACTAAAGATGACCGCTGATCTGGCGCTGCCGATCACAAGCAAAACCATGGGATTCAATATCGATCTCAGGGGGCAAAAACTTGACAGCCTGGATGAATTGTTGGACGTATCCCTGCCGCCTCTCGGTCCCTATTCTCTTGGCGGACAATTCGCAGTGGATGACAAGGGGTACCGGATATCCGAATTTGAGGTCCGTATCGGGCAAAGTGACCTTTCCGGCAATGCCGTCCTGAAAACGAAAGGTGCCAAACCCGATCTAAATATCGAACTGGGAACGGAAATTCTTCAGATCGATGATTTCGACCTTGGCGACTGGTCGGCGATTGAATCGGGAAGGCCAAGATCAGAAGATGAAAATGCGCCCGAAGATATAAAACTGCTTCTGGCGCCGGAGGTGATGCAATCGATGGACGCCCGCCTGGCTGTCAATGTCAATGAGGTACTTTCGGGCAAAGACCCGCTTGGGAGCGGATCCGTTATGGTCACACTCAAAAATGGACGCTTTGCTGTTGACCCACTGCAGCTGGAGATACCCGGGGGGAATGTCGATATTTCTTTTGCTTATGAACCGACCGGCAAAGCGGTGCTTGCCGAGGCATATGCGAATATCGACAAATTCGACTTCGGTGTTTTGGCCCGTCGGGCCAAAGCCGACACTAAAATGAGAGGGCTGCTTAGTTTGGATGTAAAGCTGAAGTCTCAGTCGCCGCGTTTGGATACCGTCATGCAAAATGTAGACGGGCATATCGACTTCGGCATCTGGCCGGAAGATCTTGAATCCGGGATCATCGATCTCTGGGCGGTGAATCTGTTTACGGCCATTCTCCCCCAGATAGACAAAGAAAAGACATCCAGGGTTAATTGCATTATCGGTAATTACACCTTGAACGACGGCCTTTTGCGGGAAGATCGGATGGTTATCGATACCACCCGCATGCGGGTAGCGGGTGAGGCCAGGGTTGATTTTAAAAAAGAGGATGTCCACCTCTATCTGAAGTCCAGCGGAAAAAAACCCGAGTTCTTCAGCCTGGCAACACCCATCGAAGTCAGGGGCAAGATCTCAGATTTTAAAATCGGCGTGGCGCCCGGTGGTCTTTTGGGAACGACAATTCGTTTCATAACCAGCCCACTGCATGTCCCCCTGCGCCGGTTATTCAGAGAAGATTTGCCGCCTACAGGCAGCGATATCTGTGAATCTCCACTGACCCGAGATAGATAAAATGGGGCGAAACGAATTCAAATATCAAAGGAAAACTTGGCTAGTCATATGAGATCAACGAGACTTATTCACATCGTGTCCTGTCATGCTGAAGGTGAAGTTGGAAACGTTATTGTCGGCGGTGTGGCCCCACCGCCCGGTGACAATATTTGGGAGCAATCCCGCTGGATTGATAAGGATCAGGGGTTGCGTCGTTTCGTATTGAACGAGCCACGCGGAGGTGTCTTCAAACATGTCAATTTGCTGGTGCCGCCAAAAAACAAAAAGGCCGCTTTTGGTTTCATTATCATGGAGCCCGAGCATACCCCGCCCATGTCTGGCTCAAATTCAATTTGTGTCGCCACCGTACTTCTCGACAGCGGGTTAATTCAAATGACTGAACCGGAAACAACATTCTTCCTTGAAGCACCTGCAGGGTTAGTGTATGTTCGAGCATTTTGTGAAAATGGTAAAGCCACAAGTGTTGAAATCCAAAACGTCCCCTCATTTGCCGACAAACTGGATGCCAAGCTTGAAGTGCCCGGGATCGGCACCCTGACTGTCGACACAGCCTACGGAGGCGACAGCTTTGTAATCGTAGATGCGTCGACGTTGGGATTTAGAATAGTTCCTGAAGAAGCTCGCGAACTATCGGAGATGGGCGCCAGGATCACCGCTGCCGCCAACGAACAAATCGGATTCCGACACCCAACCAACAATGATTGGAGCCAGATATCCTTCTGTCAATTTGCGATGCCGACTGAACGGCGGGATGGAATTTTAACGGGTCGTAACGCGGTAGCCATCGATCCCGGAAAACTCGATCGTTCTCCTTGTGGCACCGGCTGTTCAGCGAGAATGGCGGTACTGTATGCAAAGGGAGAAATGCAGATCGGCAACCGATTTATCGGGTATTCCATCATTGGATCCAGATTTGACTGCCAGATCATTGACAGTACCCTCATCGGTAATCAGGTTGCCATTAATCCCACAATTCGTGGACGTGGCTGGATTACCGGAACGCATCAACTGATGTGTGACCCGGATGATCCCTGGCCATCGGGCTATCGATTGACGGATACATGGCCGAAATATGCCAAGTAAAAACTGGGAGGTTATATGTTTGAATGGGTGACCAGCCCTGAAGCATGGATTGCTCTGGGGACCTTGACAGCATTGGAAATCGTTCTTGGAATCGACAATATCATTTTCATCTCGATTCTGGTGAGCCGACTTCCGGAAAATCAACGTAGTTTCGGCAGGCGAGTCGGCCTCGGCCTGGCGATGGTCGCTCGCCTGGCCTTATTGTTCTCAATCACCTGGGTTATGGGCTTGACGGCGCCCTGGTTTAGCGTGCTTGGCAAAGAAATCTCAGGCCGTGATGTAATTCTCATACTGGGCGGTTTGTTTCTATTGGGGAAATCGACGCATGAGATTCATCATAGTTTGGAAGGTGGGGTCGAAAGCAAGCATACGGCAACCGTGGCAACATTGGGGTCCGTGCTTTTTCAGATTGCCGTCTTGGACATCGTTTTTTCACTCGATTCAGTGATTACAGCGGTCGGACTCGTAAAGCACATATCTATCATGGCGGTTGCCATCATCCTGGCCGTCGTCGTTATGTTGTTGGCAGCAAAAGCCATCGGCGATTTCGTCGATGCACATCCGACTATCAAGATATTGGCACTATCGTTTTTGATTTTGGTGGGCGTCACCCTGATCGTAGAAGGATTTGATGTGCACGTTCCCAAAGGCTATATTTACTTTGCGATGGCATTTTCGGTTGTAGTGGAAATGTTGAATATTCGGATGCGCAAAAAACAATCCCGGCCGATCAAATTGAATAAAAAGGTTCAAGCTTAACGCCAAAATTACAACCGCATAACAAAAATGGGGTTGGCGCTGAATTATTGCTCATACTTTTATATTTATAGGTGATATTTGCCAGGTTGTTTATGTAGCTTAGAGGAAAGGAAGAAGATATGATTGAAGGACATCCCAATATCCTGTGTATCATGGCGGATCAGTTAACAGCGCCGGCGCTTCCGTTTCACAGGCATCCGATTGTCAAAGCACCCCACCTCACCACCTTGGCTGAAGAGGGTGTGGTTTTTGAGAATGCATACTGCAACAGCCCATTGTGCGCCCCTTCCCGCTTCTCGATGCTTACGGGCAAGCTACCGTCGCGTATCGGCGCTTACGACAATGCTGCCAATTTTCCTGCAGACATTCCAACTTTTGCCCATTATCTGCGCAACCTGGGGTATCGGACCTGCCTGGCTGGCAAAATGCACTTTGTGGGTCCGGATCAACTCCATGGGTTTGAAGAACGATTAACGACCGACATCTATCCGTCAGATTTCGGTTGGACGCCGGATTGGGAAAATTTTTCTAAAAGGCCGACTTGGTACCACGATATGAAGAGTGTGGTACTGGCAGGTCTTTGTGAAACCAGCAACCAGATGGACTACGATGAGGAGGTCGCCTTTCATTCACAACGCTGGATATACGATCTGGCACGGGGTGATAATGAACAACCGTTTTTCATGCTGGTATCTTTCACACACCCTCATGATCCCTTTGCGGTCACTCAAGAGTACTGGAATCGATACGATCACAAGGACATCGACTTGCCTAGCGTGCCACCAATCCCATATGATCAGCTCGATCCCCACAGCCGGCGACTTTTTCACGTTTGCGCCCTGGGAGAGTATACTCAAAACGAAGAACGCATCCGCAATGCACGTCATGCCTACTATGGTGCCATTAGTTATATAGACGACAAGGTTGGGATGCTCTTGCAAACCCTTGAAAAAACAGGCCTCAGAGAAAACACCATCATCCTGTTCATCTCCGATCACGGTGAAATGCTGGGGGAACGCGGCTTGTGGTATAAAATGTCTTTTTTTGAGTGGTCCGCTCGGGTACCGATTGTTTTCCACGCCCCGGGAAGGTTTGCATCGCGACGGGTAAGCCACCCTGTTTCTCTTGTTGATTTACTGCCCACCATCACGGAGATCGCACTGAACGGAAAACCGCCTACATATGCTGACACGCTGGATGGCTGCAGCCTATTGCCCTTCCTTGAAGGCAACGGCGTGGGAAATTCCAATGCTGTTTACGGTGAGATGCTTGCCGAAGGGGCTGTGGCCCCGTTGCTCATGATCCGGCGCGGCCGCTACAAATACATTTACAGTGAACCTGATCCACCGCAGCTATTTGACTTGGAAGATGATCCCAATGAATTAATGAATCTGGCCGACCAGCAAGAATATCAGGATTTGGGCCACGAGTTTTATACCGAATTGCTTCAACAATGGGATCCTGATGCTCTCCGCGAGCAAGTAATCGACAGCCAGCAGCGCAGGAAAGCGGTTTACCGGGCATTAAGAAGCGGCCGGCACACCCCCTGGGACTTTCAACCTTATCAGGATGCATCGCAGAAATACATGCGCAACCATTTGGACTTAGGCATTCTGGACCGAACAGCCCGCTATCCTTCTCCGGAAGTGCCGAAGCCTGACGGACCGGCCGTAATGTCGAGACGAAAGTGATCTCATAAAGTAACATTTTATTGGTGGGGAATTAGCTCCTTGATTTTACACGAGCAATCGCCTCGGGCGAAAGGGCAGCCCGTCTGATCAAAGAAAGAAACTCCAACAAGACAAATGTCGAATGTCGATTGACGAATGTCGAATTAAGGAATGCTTGCTATTTTAATCGCTAAAAAAAAGCAGAGCGAAGCGACATCCACCATTCGTCAATCTTCAATCTTCATTCGTCATTCCAAGTAGTTTCAAAAGGCATTCAATCAGTTATCAAATGATTAAGCGCTTTCTCATGACATGCAATCCAGTGCATCAAACCTATGTTATGGTCAATGTAGGCATAGTATTCGTCTTCCTGCGGCTCCGGTGTGTCATAAAAGTCGACAAGATCCCAATTGAGTACAAATAGATCGGCAATCGTTAGCATAGGAACCAAGTATTTCTTTTCCTGTTCCGTTAAGGGGATGATGTGGGCGAATCGGTGGCAGGCCTGATTGTATGCCTTCAGAAAAAGGGTAAACTTATCCGGGCGAAGCCCTGCTTCTCCGGCGCCCCAGATGCTAGTAAAATAAATCAGAGCCAGGGCCACATCAAACAGCCGGTAATCTATTTTAGACCAATCAAAATCGAAAATACCGACGCATTTTTCATCGCGATACTTTAAATTTCCAGGATGATAGTCACAGTGAATCGGTATTTTCTTCATCCCCTGAAACTTGGAATCAAGACAAGCAGCAGCATCTAGCGCTTGACAAATTGGCTTAAAATTATCTTTGAATAGCCAATCACACCGGCGATCACCCGCTGCCTTCAGCAACCTGGTGAATGTTTTTTTAATTTCGGGAATAAATTCCATGATTTTTGGTTGAACGCGATCCGCTCCGGGCGGACGAATGAATCCATGACCGCAGTGGTGAAGATGGGCGAGGGTTTCGGCAGCGCTGATAAACTCGTTGTCTGTCAAATCGGTGTGTGTCCAGGAATATTTGTCTTCCCCATCAAGAAACTCGAACAAGGCCCAGAGTGCTATTCTTCCCCGATGATTTTCGGGCGGTGGGGTGTGCACCAACGTTGCTTTGTTTCGGCACAGAACAATGGCGGCCGTTTGAGTGAACCCGTTTGATTTCAAATGATTCAGCAGGGCGTGTTCAAACAGAATTTCGGTTTCGATAACATTGGGATTATACAACCGCAAAAAGTATCGGTAAGTGTGATCGTCGGCCAACATCCATAATGCATAACTTTTATGGCAATAACCGCCGAACACCTCCTTGACACACTTCAGCTTGCCAAGATTGTAATTCTCGTCTATCAAGTCGCGAATTGTTTGAGTGAGACGCTCATTCATCGGTTCTGACTGGACTGCCATTGTTGCTCTCTTTGAAGGCAAAGAAATTTATTTTCTACCGACCACCAAATAAGTACCGAAGATAGGATTTATCCATGCAGTGCCTAAGGTAAAAATTGTTTGATCTTTGTGGACATTGTTCGCACATCAAACGGTTTTTGGATAAAGCCGTCGGAGCTGCCGTTTAATATATCTCTCGCATCACCCTCAAGACTGTATCCGCTGGAAATCAGAATCTTTAGTTGGGGATTAATTTTTTTCAACCGATCATAAGTTTCGCGCCCGCTCATCTTTGGCATTACCATATCCAGGATCACCAGTACAATTTTATCTTGATTTTCTCGATAAATTGCAATTGCTTTTTCGCCACTGTCTGCAATCAGGGTGTTGTATCCCAATTTGTCCAGCATGCCTTTTCCAACCTCCAGGATCAATTCCTCGTCATCTATCAGAAGGATCGTTCCTTCCCCCAACAATTTTTTTTCCCGTAAAACACGAATATTGCTGACAGCTTTATCTGAAGCGGGTAGATAGATGGTAAACGTGGATCCTTTCCCCTTTTCGCTTTGGACGGTAATGATGCCATCGTGATTTTTAATAATTCCATAGGCAGATGCCAGGCCCAATCCCGTCCCCCTTTCTTTTTCTTTGGTAGTAAAAAAGGGTTCAAAAATCCGTCTGCGTATTGACGGGTCCATCCCGAGGCCGGTATCTCCAACCGTTATCTCGACATATCTGCCCGATTTCAGAGAATGGGGTCGGACAAAGCCTTCATCAAGCTTGCAGTTTTTAGTCTGAATATAGATTTGGCCCCCTCCGGGCATGGCTTGCCAGGCATTCACGAACAGATTTAATAGAACCTGATCAATTTGACTTTGATCGACCTCCACCGGCCATATGTTTTGCTGAAATTTGGTGTGAATAGATATCTCTTTTTTGGTGCGTCCAAACATATCAACGCTTTTTTGGATCAGCGCATTCAGGTCGGCCGCGGCAGTCTGATATTTTCCACCCCTGGCAAATCCCAGAAGCTGTTTGGTGAGATTGGCTGCCCTCCGGACATAGTCTTCAATGCCTTTGAGCTGCTCGTAGTCCTGATGAGATTCTTCAGCGTCCATCAACATTAACGAAGTTCTTCCCTGGATGCCCATAAGCAGATTGTTAAAATCATGAGCAATTCCCCCGGCCAGGGTACCGATAGCCTGCATGCGCTCCGCCTTTTGAATTTGCTCCTGGAGGCTTTCCTGATCGGTTATATCTCTGAGTATACCCTGAATGGCGGTTTGATCCTGAAATGTGACCATCGAAGTGGACACTTCCGCACGGAAGGAAGAGCCATCTTTCCGGATTGCCTGATAGACTTGCCGTTCAAATCTCATAAATTTGCCCTTCAACCTTGCTTGAATGAGTTCACTGATGTCGTCATGCGCTTCGGGGACGATCACATCACGAATCGTTAATCCAAGCGCTTCTTTCATGGTGTATCCAAACAGTTTGACGATTCTCCGATTCAAAAAAAGAAATTTTCCGGATGGGATCTGGCAAATAAAATAACCATCGAGGGTATTCTCGACCAGAGTTCGATAGCGTCCTTCGCTTTCCCGTAAAGAAACTTCGATTTCCTCGCGTTTGGCAATATCTTTGCGAAGTTTTTGGTTGAGATTTTTTAATTCTTCCGTTCGCTCATCGACAATCTGCTCCAGCTTTTCATTCATTTCAGCCAATTTTTCATTGGCGTTCGCAAGGTTGGTGCGCATGATATTGTAAGTATCACCCAGCAGCTGAAACTCATCGTTGGTACCCAGCAATATGTCCTGGTGAGTCCCGACCGTAGCATCTTTCATGGAAGCAGCCAGTTTTCTGACAGGTTTTAGAATAAATCTTCCAAACTGAATTCGGAAAAAGAAAATAAACAAGAAGATTGAAAAAGCCGTGAAAAGCAATATAAAGGTAGAAATGGCAATTTGGGTTTTAATAGTAGAAGAATTATCTCTTATCAGAATCAGAGAATAATGCCCGGTGGATTCCTGGCCCGGCAAAGGGATAGGCTCATAGTATACGGTTGAGTTCCGACCCTCTATCCGGATGTTCTCGGCCATTCCGCTGTTTCCATTCAATGCATCGGCGATCATCCGTGAAACGCGCTCATCCCAATCTAGCTTAACTTCCTCGGTTTGATGATATCCAGCTTCATTTTGAACAGACTCACCTGAGGCATCTTTAACCAAAACGTTTTTAATCAGTCGTTTAAGGTTATAAATTTCACGTAATTTGCTCTTATCCGGATGTGCGATCACCACCCCTTCGGGATCGATAATCATTGCGAAAAGATCATTTGAATTTAAGTAACTCTGCACCAGACTTTGCAGCTTGTCAAAATTAATGTCTGTCCCCATGACACCGATAAATCGGTTGTTATTGTAAATTGGATGAAACGCCGAGGCCACCGGCTTATCACCTGTCATCGAGTAATAGGATTTGGAGATAAAGGGCTTGTAATTATGATCTGCGGTAATTTTCTGAAACCACCAGCGTTGCCCGCGGTGTCCCAACGGACCAAAACTTCTGCTGGTCTGATCACCGAGCGCGTCCTGAACAAAAAATAACTCCACAAAATCATAGAGCTTCTGTATATTCACCAATAACGACAATCCACTATTATTCTTTAGCTTGGCGGTAGTGTCGTAGAGCTTGTTGTATTCGGAAATACGCCGGGTCCAATCTTCCGGGGCGTCCACGACACCCTTAATAATTTCCGGATTAATAGAGAGCAGATAATTTAAGGTAAATGCATGGTCAATAAATCCCCTCACACTGCTGGCAAGCCCTTTCATATGCAGTTTGTCTTTTTCGATGACATCTTTGGAATATCTATGAAGTAAATACAGTGTAATGGTCAATGAGGAAAGCGATATGGAGATAACAACAAATAATATGATTAATAGATTAAATTTTGATGCGACACTCTTCCGTCCCATGGAATTTCACCCTTCCGAGGAATCAGTGATAAGAGATGCAAATAAATCTAATAATTATTGATGTGCAAATTATAAATGATATGGAAAAATGCCGGTTTCGTCAATGATAAAACCATTAATCAGAATGTGAGCATGAATGAAGAAATCCGCTGACTAATGAGCTACCAAATACAGGATTGACTTAAAAAAGCGAAGGGTCGCAGATCGAAGTCAGCGACCACCAGCGGAGTTGAGTGCTTGAGGTGGCCGCTAATTTTTTAAATCAAAAGGGTATTGTCGTCAAGCGGACATCGGCGGGGGTGGTTCCATTTGAAATGACATCGAGACGTTTAGCGTATCGACTCTCAATTTCAGTGATATTCAAATAATTTCCGATACGATGTATTGCTTACTCAGCATTAAGTCCTGGGTGAGTTAATACCTCATCGTATTTATGCATCGATGGACTTAGCCATAATATAGCTATAGTAGATTTCATTTTCAGGCGTTGTGTGGTGCCGGACTCAATGCCTGAATCTTTCAGGTATCAATCACCTGAATTTCGATTTAATTTCTTCAGCTTCTCCTTCATTTCATTGTATTCCTGTTCTGAAATGGCGCCTTCATCTCTGGCCTTTTTCAAATCCATAAATTCCTGCCCCAAGGTCGGTTGCTGCTCAATCTTTTTACCTCCGGATCCTACCGCAATACAAGACATCAATGTGGCGATGAGGAATATCACAAATATGCTTACGATAATTTTTTTCATATTTGCCTCCTTTTTAGCTTCTATCGAAATTAAAGACGATTGCACTTTCTTGATCTTCGAGGGAAAGGGGCCTTGCTGGATGACCGGGTTGACCCACGACCACTGTCAAAGAGCTGCTGCCAATTTGATAAATTCCCAATATCGTCCGACCCTTTTGCGATGGTGCGTGGGCGTCATTGATTTTCAGATCAATCTTGTTTAAGGCGCAGTTGTTATTCAATTGAAAGCTGCCATTATACCACTTGAGTGAATCATCTCGGGTCAATTGAAATCGATTGCCTTCAATGGTCAAGGACCAGTCAATGCAGGGTTTCCGAAGTTCACACCCAATCCACACCCCTTCCAAGGCGGTCGGTCGCTGGCATGAAATTAGAACCGCACCCAAAAAGCAAACGATTATTGCTGTATTGCCGATCCTGGAATTCATGTCTCCTCCTTTCTATGCTTCCGCAAGGATCTGCCAGGTATAATTATCAGGCGGCTTTTGCAAAGGGTTGGATTGTATCAATGGCAATTCTCATTCTTAGTTTTTGGTTTAATCTTTTTAAATATTCTGCCTTTCTTCCCCCAAAGCTGTCTGCCAGGTCTTTTGCAATGCAGATATTCAGCCGTGCTTTACCTCGCCAGCACATTTTATTATATGGATGAAGATGAATCTTATACATGATACTACCTCAAAGCTACATTTAAGGACTAAGTAAAACAGAATTTACCCTTATGCTAAGCAAGGGGTATGCCAGAATTCACAATGTCAGCGAGTGAATAAAGTTAACCTCTAGATCTATTTAAGCAATCTCTTGAAGTAGCTGAAAGTTTTTTTTGTGGCAGCTATTGGCCGCAAAGTATCGATATTAAGACAACGAGGAAGATGAGAAAGTAACAAGGCTGAAAAATATGGCTGTGAATTTGTCTTTGTTTATTCGCCGCCACCAGTGGGATCTCTCTTAATACTGAAGTCAATTAATGTCAGTGTTCGTTATTGTTACAGGCGATGTCCGTTATCGTACAAAAATTCTCTTTTTGCCATCGAGAACAAAGAAAGCCTATTTTTCCTACTAGAAGCTGAAAGCGTAAGAACACCTATTTGATTTTGTCAAAGGGAATACTTATGAATGCAAACCGGGGTGCACAATGAAGAACGAATTGTTTAATATCACCCTCTCGATTTCTTACGAAATTTAATTTAAAGCCGCCGATATCTTGGGATGTCCCGTAAAATTGACTTTCCGTCTCAGGGAACAATTCGACTTTTTCTTCATCATCCGCGCTTTTACCGAAGAGTTTATCTTCAATTCGCATAATGTCCACAAGGATATGCTCCCTATCGCTTTTAAATTCATATTCACCGACATAGGCGTCCATAACAGTGCGATTCAACCGGACGGTTTTTTTTAGGGAGGGATGCGGTATCAGCGCCGGTATTATATGTTGAGTCAGCATACCAAAGGCACGTTCCGAATAGCCCGGATTGTCCATGTGTTTGGCGGTAAGAACGATGACCGCATCTAACTCCGGCAGAACAATGATATACTGCCCACCGTGACCCCATGCCCAAAACGCATCAATAATTTGATTATTTGCGATTGTTTTGCCGCGCCACCACTGGTACCCGTAATCATAAGCTCCTGCTTTAACGTGCGCTTGTGTCGATTGGTTAACCCAATCCTGTGAAATTATTTGCTTACCCCGCCATCGCCCCCCTTTCAGCATCATTTGGCCGATTTTGGCCATATCTCGCGGCCTCAGCTGCAAATCAGCCCAACCGATGGTGATATCCTGTGCATTGGCCGGCCAATCAAAGGCATCAATTCCGAGATGATTAAAAAGATGCTTCTCGGCAAATTCGCAGGCATTCACTCCGGTGTCCTTTTGGATAATAGCGCTAAGTAGAAATGACGCACCGTTGCAATATTCGAATCGACTTCCCGGCGTTTCAGCCATGTGCAGGTCAAGCATAAACTGTATCCAATCCGCGCTCTGTCTCATTTCAGACAGTCCCCGCCAACCATAACGGACGGAGTCCCGGCATTGCAGTCCGGATGCCATCATCAGCAAATGTTCAAGGGTAATACCTCGTTTTAACCCATCCAGATTGACAGGCTCCACCTCGGGGAAAAAATCTAAAAGGGGCTGGTTAACGTTTTTAATGAAACCCTTATCAATAGCGATACCGATCAAAATCGAGATTACGCTTTTGGTATCTGACTGGAGGTGATGAATCTGGTTGCGGTGGGTTCCATAAAAGTATTCCTCAAGCACAAGCTTGCCGTTTTTAACCAACAATACACTGTGGATGTTCCGAACCTCATCACTTCCGTTCAGAATATTTTGCATCAGCATCTTTATCGGCGTTGAATCAACTCCTTCTGCATGCAGTGAAGATGTTTGCCATCTATCATTGGTTTCCGATGGAATCCGATATCGATACTCACTTTCGGCAGGTGTTGGGTCAGTGGTAACAGTCAACCATCGATTGTGCGATCGATTATTTACATCAATCCAATTCCTTCCGTCGGCGACTCTCACTCGCCAGCGGTAGGTCTGCCCATCCTTCAATACATCCGGAGGTAGCCGGGCAGACAGCATGTCCTTGATGTAGCTGCTTCTAAATATGTAGTCATCTTTCCCGTCCATGATATCAATCCGGTAGAAAAGAGGGGCTTCAGCCTCTACCCCTTTCCAGGAGAAATGAGGCGACTTCGTGGTGATTGTTTCCCCGGCGGCCGGTGAAAATGTCCTGCTGTCCGGAATGGGGATGAATTTGAGGTCCGACTGGATGTCGGTGGTTGAACCGCGCCGACCGCCGCTTGTGACCGTAAAAGTATAGGTCCCTTCTTGTGGCGCACCGGGCATGCGAATCCAGAAAACTCTGAGTCCGGCGTGAAAGTGAAAATCCTCCTTCCCAAGGGACAGGCCTCCCGATGGACCGACAACGGCAATCGTGTCGATGGCGTCGGGCAAAAGACCCTCAAATTCATTTCCGATGAGGATATCGATCATGGTGTTGGAACTGCCGTCAGGCTCCCGAACGTGGGTAATTGCACCTTGGATGGGTATTTCATTTTGATTGACTGCTAGTTTTGAATTATCATCTTTACCATGTCCTTCGGTGACAGAAGTTGATGATCTTGCGAATCCAGAAAGCCCGATGAAAACACCTAAAAACATCACTATAATTTTTACTAACCCGCTGATTTTCACAGCCTGCATGGGATTTTTTCCTACGGCATTTTGTATAACATTGACAATTCTATGGCCTTTTAATTTTATATCCTGTCATCTATCATTCTATCTGTTTAACAATATAAAAAGATTCTAACCCAGCCATCAGCTCCATTTGCTTTGAATCCTGCCATATTATTTTTGATATAGAGTTTGACATGGTTTAAGCTCATTAGCAGAGTGAGGCGGCCGGATTACACAGGGGTTAAAATTACAAAGCACTATCAACCTGAACCCTTTTTCTTGAGGTAAATAGCGTCGCAAGAACAGCACCAAACCCCAGTACGATAACAACAGCCTTAACGACTGATCCCAGAAACGGCACCCAGCCGATAATCCATAGCGCTAAAAGCCCCATCACGGTAGCCCAAAGTACACTAAGTGCCGGCCTTTTCATAAGCACGGCTATCTTATCACCGATGAGCTGGGCGATAGCGATATAGCCTACCAGAAAGGCAATGGCGACTAAAAAAACTTCCAGCGCAATCAGTGGTATGCCAACCACCGAAATAACCAAAAAGAATGCCAATGGAACAAGCACAACCAGCCCCAATACAGCCCAAAGCATAACCTTTCCCAAATTTTGTTTCACGTTGTTGGAAATCAAATTAAACGGCTTTGGCAATACGGCGACCATCAAAACAGCAAGTGCCATGAATCCGATAAATGTAGCGAATTTAAAGATCCAGAACCAGTTTGAAGATTTGTCCTCAAAAAAGAAGGGTATGATGGCCGAAACACCGGGGATATTCAGTTCGACCACATCACCATGTATTTTTGAGCCTTGCGCTGGCTTGATGGCGCCTCCAACCGAAACCACATCCTTTCCCACCACTGCGTTGCGTCCTAAAATCACCGAACCACCGACCGCGACTACAGAATCCCTGACCATGCCATTTACGGTCACGCTGCCTCCGACGGCAACAGCATCTTTTACTTCGGTTCCTTCATCGACGACAACATTGCCACCAATTCGAACCTTGTTTCTGGCCTCTGCACTCCCAAGAGAAAAAATTGCAAGCGGCAAGCTGAAGGCTACTATTAGAAACCATTTATTCATTTTATTTCCCCCTTTTCTCAATTTCGATCCTTTACCTTCCCCGAACCCGTTATGGATTGACTAATCTGCAGCTGGCCTTTGTAGAGCCCATCACCGCTTCCAGTAATTTTTGCCCGCAGCGTATCTGATACGCTTATTCTGTCAAACGCTCTAATCATTATTCGATATCGGGGTTAGAGAATATTGAATTTACATTTACGATCAAAAAATCAATAATAACTATTCCGTTAATAGAGCAAACGGTGTGCCAACCATCTCCGATTGTGAAAATGATCGTAAAGAAGGTTTTCTTATAACCTTGGATGGTTGAAGTTAAAACCAAGGGGGACTAAAAATTTATTCGATTACAGAGACTTATAGATAATATATGCTGCCGGTCAATTAATGAAACCTCGGCTTTTTTAATTTAAAGCACTGTCAGCATTTATAGCTGGTGTCCGTTACCGTTACAGGTGATGTACGACAGCGGACATTTAAATTCGGGGGTCTCTTGAGGGGACGCCGGCGAACACTTCCGCTGCAGTTTTAATATCTTGCTGTTTGATCAGGTCCGTCGAAAGGAGAGGCGTTGCAATTCATAAGCCGCCGGCATTGATCTGGTTTGCATAGCGGGGTGACTTATGAATTGAGTTACAGGTTGACATAAAATCTTATTTTTGCAATTCTTTGGCAACCCCAAGACATTAATTACCAAACACGTGACCGATCAAAAGGAAAAAGAGCCATGATCGGTAAGGTTGTCTCTCACTATAAAATCCTGGAAATACTTGGTGAAGGCGGCACCGGTGTGGTCTACAAGGCTCTGGATGAAAAGCTCAACCGCACCGTTGCCCTTAAGTTTTTCCATGATCAGCCATTCACCAATAAGGAACAGAAAACGTTTCTTACCCGAGAAGCTCAGGCTGCTGCCGCACTCAATCATCCCAATATCCGAACTATTTACGAGATTGAGGAAACGGACGAATTCATTTTTATGTCAATGGCATTTATCGAGGGCGTCAGCCTGAAAAAGAAACTCCTTGACGGACCGCTTAATTTTGAAACTGCGTTATCCGTTGCCTATCAGGTGGCGGACGGACTCGAGACCGCCCATAACAATGGCATCATCCACCGCAACCTCAATAGTGCAAATATCTTGATTACGGACCGTGGATTGGCGAAAATATTGAATTTTGGTCTCCCACCACCGTCAGTCGAGACCGAAACGACGGTTTCCAGGAAGTTTGTCAATACCACGGCATACTTGTCTCCCGAGCTATTGCGTCATGAAGAGATCGATCATCGAACCGATATATGGTCCTGGGGCGTTGTGTTATACGAAATGCTCACCGGAAAAATGCCATTCAAAGGAGAATGTCTGGAAGATGTAATTCAGGCCATATTCAACGACGAGCCACCGTTCCGCTCCGATATGGTTGTCGAAATTCCTGCCGATATGGAGAAAATCATTTCAAGATCGATGGGAAAATCTTTGAAAGACAGATATCAGAACTTCAGAGAGATAATAGAAGGCCTCCAGGCTCCTGAAATCAGCGTGCAAGTCACCGGGCAGTTTGAGGAGTTACCGGATCAAACCCAATCATCAATTGCCGTCCTGGCCTTTGAGGATATGAGCCCTGGTGGAGATCAGGAGTATTTTTGTGATGGCATTACGGAGGAAATTATCAATGATCTTGCCCAGGTGGGAGGATTGCGGGTTGCCTCCAGGACCTCATCATTCGCATATAAGGGAGCACGAGAGGACATTCGTAATATTGGCAAAAAACTGGGCGTACGATCCGTACTGGAAGGCAGTGTGCGCAGAACGGACAACCGGGTACGCATAACAACCCAGCTCATCAACGTCGCAGACGGCTATCACCTGTGGATGGAACAATACGATCGGGAACTGGAGGATGTCTTTACGATACAGGAAGAAATTGCTCACAGTATCACTCAGGCCTTAAAGATCGAGCTTACTGATGAAGAGAAGCATGCCATCGAAAAGACACCAACAGACAGCATCGAAGCATATGATTTTTATTTGAGAGGCCGCAAATTTTTTTATCGACACACACGAAAATATACCAATCATGCCATTGAGATGTTTTCACAGGCAATTGAAAAAGATTCGTCTTATGCGCGAGCTTATGCCGGAAAAGCTGACTGCCATTCCTATTTATTCTGGTACTTTGGAGGATCTAGCACAGATCTGGTTCAGGCCGAAAAAGACAGTGAAACAGCTATCAGGCTTGACCCTAACCTGTCGGAAGCTCATGCAGCACGCGGATTGGCATTGTCTTTAAGCAAGAGGTTCGAAGAAGCGGAAAAAGAATTTGAAAAAGCCATTGAGCTGGATCTCAATCTGTTTGAGGCTTATTACTTTTATGCCCGAGCTTGTTTTGTGCAAGGCAAGTATGAGGAAGCAAAAAATCTATACCTTAAAGCGAGTCGGGTCAACCCTGCTGATTATCAGTCACCGGCCCTTTTGGCTTTTCTTTACAAGACCATGGGGCAGGAAGAAAAGATGGAGCCCGTTCTGCATAGTGCCCTGGGCAAAGTTGAGCAGCACCTGGCCCTCAACCCCGATGATTCAAGAGCAATCTATTTAGGCGCCGACGTTCTGATCAGACTGGGTGAAAAACAGAAGGCAATGGAATACCTCAAACAACTGGCGGCGACAGAACGTGATGAACCCTATCTCCTTTACGGCGTTGCGTGTCTTTATTCGCTAATCGGAAAGCCGGAAGAATCGGTCTACTATCTGACTAAGGCAGTGGAAGTCGGTTTTGCTCATAGACAATATCTCGAAAAAGACAGCGA
>JAAUYD010071360.1_pt1 | contig 19165 bp, 13 predicted proteins | sample 7278101 | NCBI WGS metagenome assembly JAAUYD01 (sample SAMN14350128, study PRJNA611818) | marine sediment metagenome | isolation source: surface marine sediment (0.6m) | place: French Polynesia: Moorea | collected 2018-08
ACTTCAGGAAGATCGAAGACATCGAAAACGTTTTGATCACCATTCCCGACACCCGCCAGACGGTCAAGCTCACGGATTTGCTGACCGTCGTCAGGGGCTACGAGGATCCCCCCCAGAGCCTGGCCTACTACAATGGCCAGCCTTCCATCGTCATCAGTGTATCCATCACGCCCGGGGTCAATTCGGTGGCCTTTGGCGAGGCCCTGACCCAGAAGGTGCGTGCGCTGGAATCCGAGCTACCGCTGGGCTACGTCATGGAGTTCGCCACCTTTCAGCCCGACCTGGTGGAGGTGGCCGTCAACGGGGCCCTCAGCAACGTCTACCAGACGCTGGCCATCGTCCTGGTGGTGGTCATGCTCTTTCTGGGCGTGCGCACGGGGTTGATCGTGGGCTCCTTCGTGCCCATGACCATGCTGATGGGCCTGATCATCATGGGCGCCGTCGGCATTGAACTGGAACGGGTTTCGATTGCCTCGGCCATCATTGCCCTGGGTATGCTGGTGGACAACGGTATCGTGATCGCCGAGGACATCCGCTCGCGGCTGGAACGGGGCGAAGAGAAACGGGCCGCCTGCCTGGAAACCGGGCGCACCCTGGCCATCCCCCTGTTGACTTCTTCACTCACCACCATCCTGGCCTTTATCCCCATGCTCCTGATCGATGGCCAGACCGGGGAATATGCCTTTTCCCTGCCCATGGTGGTGATCATTCTGCTCCTGTCGTCCTGGTTTCTCTCCATGTACATGACCCCCAGCATGAGTTTCTGGTTCATGAAGGTCGCTGGAACGCCCGCCCCCGCCAACGCGCCCGCGGCGGAAAGTGCTTACGACGGCAAGTTTTATCGCGTCTACCGGGGCCTGCTCGAAAAAATCCTGCACTTCCGCAAGCTGGCGCTGATCGGCGGCATCGGCATGCTGATCCTGGGGGGCATCGTGGCCAGTCAGCTCACCAAGGAGTTCTTCGGCCCCAGCGAGCGCAACCAGTTTCTGATCTACCTCGACATGCCGGCCGGCACGCGCAGTACCGCCACCGATGAAACCACGCGCAAACTGGCCGCCTGGCTGGCGGACAAGGAAGAGAACCCGGAGGTGACCAGCACCATTGCCTACGTGGGCACGGGCGGCCCGCGCTTCTTTTTGGTCCTCTCCCCCCTGGATCCGGACCCGCATGTGGCCTTTCTGGTGGTGAACACCGTGGGCCCCGACGAAGTCCCGGCCCTGGTCGAGCGGGTGCGCACTTATTTCGACGACCAGATTCCCGAAGCCACCGGCCGGGTCAAACGCATGTGGATGGGCTCCGAGGAGCCCGGCTTTCTTGAAATTCGCCTGATCGGTCTCGATCCCGAGTATATCTTCCAGAAAGGCGACGAGCTGGTGGCCGCCATCAAAAACCTGCCTGGGTCGCTGGATGTGCGCAGCGACTGGGAAAACAAGGTTCTCAAAATACGGGTTCTCGTCGACCAGATTCGTGCACGCCGGGCCGAGATCACCAGCGAAGACATCGCCAACTCGTTGGCTTCTCACATCGACGGGATAAAAATCACCGAATACCGTGAAGGCGATCTGGCCATACCCGTGCTGGCCCGATCGATCGAGGAGGAGCGTGAAAACCTGGAAGATCTCTGGAATGTCAGCGTCGGCAGCAAAGAGCGCGGCAACCGGGTGCCCCTGACCCAGATCGCCGAGTTTGAACACCACTGGGAATTCAGCCGTATCGCCCGCTACGATCAGGAGCGGGCCGTTACGGTGGAGGCCAAGCACGTCACACTCAAAGCCGAGGAGCTGCTGGCCGCCATCCAGCCCTTTATCGCCGATCTCGATCTCAGGGAGGGCTACCGCTGGGAGGTGGGCGGGGAGATCGAAACCCGCCTGGAGACCATGGAAAAACTGACGCGCTACATGCCGGCCTGTTTCTTCGGCATCATCGTGCTGCTGATCTGGCAGTTCAATTCCTTCAGGCGGCCGGCGATCATCTTTTTCACCATTCCGCTGGCCTTTACCGGCGCTTTCATCGGCCTTGTTATCATGCGCGCGCCATTCGACTTCTTCGGGATGCTGGGGTTGCTCAGCCTGGCCGGCGTGATTATCAACAACGGCATCGTACTGATCGACAAAATCGATGCGGAGCAGGCGGCCGGCAAACCCGCATATGATGCCGTGGTGTCCGCGGCCCTGTCACGCTTCCGGCCCATCCTGATGACCACCGTCACCACCGTTTTGGGAGTGCTGCCGCTGATCATATCACGGGATCCCCTGTTTTACGCCATGGCCTGCATCCTCGGATGGGGCCTTATTTTCGGGACCGTGCTGACCCTGGGTCTGGCGCCGGCCCTGTATGCTGTCTTCTTTCGCGTCCGCACCTAGTCGCTTCGCGTCGTTATGACCTGACGAGGGGTTTAAAGACCGTCCTTCCAGCAGGATGGTGCGTCAGCTAGCGCGTGCGTTAAATCAGGCCAACTACAATTAGAACCTATCTCAAAATTAAGGTTAGGGTTCCTGGCAAAGCGTGAGACGGCGAAAAAGCGGAGCATACATGTCGTATGTGAGCATTTTGAGTCGGTTCACAACGCCGCCAGGGGCGCTTAGATTATTTTTGATATAGGTTCTACCAAGGAAAAGGGAGAGATCCATGCAGATAAAATCATTCATGGTCATCGTTGTGTTGTTGTTTCTTTTGGGAGGCGCCTTTACCCTTCCGGCCGCTGAAGTCAAGACCCAACAGGTGGAAACGGTGACGGCCGTGGGAGTCATGGAGCAATACATCCGCACCGCCGACAATTTCATCATCCTCTACGACGCGTCGGGCAGCATGGACCGCCCCTATAAAGACACCGGTATGAAAATGATCGAGGCCGCCGAAAAAGCGCTCAAGGAAAAAGTGGCCCTCATGCCGGATCTGGGCTGGCAAGCCGGGCTTTATCTTTTCACCCCCTGGGAGCCCTACTACGAGATGCAGCTTTTTGATAAGACCCAATTTGCGGCGGCCGTCGATCGCCTGCCCGACGCCGCCAGCGCCGGCACCTTCAAGGGCCAGCCCACCCCTCTGGTGGAGGGGCTCGAAAAACTCGATCCCATCCTGGCCAAGGTCAGCGGCAAAACCGTAATCTTCATTTTCAGCGACGGCACTTACAAACTGCCGGTCTCCAAGAAGCGACCGCTCGAAGTCGTCAAAGACCTAAGCGCCAGGCACGACGTCTGCTTCTACGTCATCAGCACGGCCGGCCTCGACAAGGACATCCAGATCCTGGAGCGCATGGCCGGCGTCAACACGTGCTCCCGGGTGATACCCTTCACCTGGCTCCTGGGCCACCCCTACCGGACCACGGGCGCGCTTTACACGATCAAATCGATCCCCTTCGTCGTGACGCAGACGGAAACCAAGGTCACCGACATCAAGGTGCACAACATCACCTTTGCCTTCGATGAGCCCAATATCCGCCCGGACGACCACGACCGCCTCAACAAGCTGGGACAGGTGCTCAAGGCGAACCCCCGGGCCGACGTCCTTCTGGAAGGGTTTACGGACAGCACCGGCGCGGACGACTACAATATACACCTCTCCCGACGCCGGTCTTTCCGGGTGATGCAGTATCTCATGGATGAATTTCAGATTCCCCGGGAGCGCATCATCGTCCACTGGTACGGCAAGCTCAACCCAATAGCGGACAATGCCACGGCCGAAGGACGTCAGCAGAACCGGCGGGTGGAAGTGGAAGTGGTGGGCCTGTAGCCAATAACCGAACTCAATCAGAAACCCGGGCGGAAGCAAAGGCTGCTTCCGCCTGCCCATTCGCCTGTCCCACCGTCGACTTGCACGCCTCATAACGCGAGTTTTCAGCTCATTCGCTATATGTTTGTATTCCTATTCTGACGGTTCACATGAATTCGAGCTGGCCGATTTCAAAAACAAACGACCGCCCAGCGCGATCCTGCCACAGACCGGCATTGCCGGCAGGACCAGACCCACAACGAACGCCATCGGGTATTCCAGGCTCTACCGTCTGGACGGACGAGATGTCTTTGTCTGCCAGTCGTGCGTCTTTGGGTTGCGAAACTGGGCCGGGTTGTCTATAAGATTTCTTAGAAATCAATACGTAATCATGATCAACGCCGCGAAGCCATGTCAGATTTGCGCTGAGCGCAAGACTTGTCAAAGCACTTTTTATCATCATGCTCAAATTCATCGATCAATTTGAAAAGATAATCGTCTACACCCTGATCGGGTTGATGGCGCTGGTTGTCTTGGTGGAAACCTTCGAGTTGGGCTGGATCATCGTCCGGGATCTTGTCTCGCCCCCGTTTATGCTCCTCGAGGTCAACGAACTGATCGGGATCTTCGGGTTCTTCCTCCTGGTTTTGATCGGCCTGGAACTGCTGGAATCCATGCGCGTCTATCTGGTCAGGGGCGTGGTGCATGTCCAGGTCGTGCTCGAGGTGGCCCTGATCGCCGTGGCCCGCAAGGTGATCATCCTGGATATCGAGAAATATGAAGGGCTGACTTTACTGGGTTTCGCCGGCCTGATCATCGGCGTGGCCGTGGCCTTCCACTTCATTATGCGCCACATTCATAAAATCAAGCATTAGCATTCAACCCGGTCTTGTTTCGCCACCCCCATCCCGCTTAGAACTTAAAGATGTAAAACACCAGCCAGACCACGACGGTCGGTAAGAGGGCCCCTTTCAGCAAACCGGCCGGCGAGACCCCGTCCTTGAAATATTTCTTGAGAATGGACTGCCCGGCCGGGTTGGGGGCATTGGCGATGACGGTCAACCCGCCGCCGGCGACCGCCCCGGCGACCACGACATATTTCAGGCCTTCCGAGAAGTCGGGCACCAGCGTGGCCAGGAAGGTTATGGCGGCGTTGTCGTTGAAGGCCGTCAGAATGGTGGCGCCCAGCATCAACGGCACCTCGGTGAGACTTCCCAGAACAGGCTCGATCCACCATCCCTGCACCCCCCCGTGGATCACCAGGCCCCCCAGAAAGAAACCCACCAACAGGGCCGGCTTGAGATCAATCCGGTTCTGGTAGGGGGAGGTCACCTGGGCGAAGCCGAGGAAAAAAAGTATCCCGGAAATGAACAGGGCGGGATAGTGCGCCGTAAAGATGGTCCAGACCAAAAAAAAGATGTGCACCGCCGTCACCCAGATGGGTACGGCGTCTTCACGCTGGTCCCAGTCCGGGTCGTCGTACGGCGCACGCTGTTCCCGGGGCAGTACCATGGGAACGGATTTACGCAGGCGGGTGAGTTTAACCTCCTCGAAACGCCTTACAAAGGCTTTATGCGCCAGTTCCCGATCCACGCCGGAAGCGGCGACCTTTTCGAGGTATTGCGGCTCGATGTGTTTACGGACGTGGGCGCTGACTTTTTCAATCTTGGTTTCAATGATCTTACGAAACTGCAGCTCGTCATCGATGGCCGGTAAAATCGCATCGAATTCCTTTTCCATTTCGTTGCGGCAGAGGTAAGTGGTGCGGATCTCGTCTTTGACGACCCGAAACTGGAACTCCTCTTCCAGCGCCCGGAGGTGTTTGCGGTAGATTAAATAATAAAGCCCGTTGGCGATCAGAATCCCTTCCACCGCTTTCCAGCCGAACTGTTTCAGCATGAAGACCATCCCCCAGTCCCAGGGCGCGGCCACCATCAAAACCGGCGGGGCGGCAAAATGGGTCAAGGTGCCGCCCACGGAAATATTGACGAAGAGCAACCCCAGGGTAGCGTATTTGAAGTTCTCCGGGGGGTCGAGTTCGTAGAATTTCTTGCCCAGCAGGATGGCGGAAATGGTCATGGCCGCCGGCTCGGTGATGAAGGACCCCAAGATCGGTCCGAAGGTCAGAATCGTGAACCACCAGGCCGTGAGGGAACCGCCCAGTCGATTGGCGATTTTCTGCATGAGGAGCTCGGAAAGCCTCAGGATGGGCCGGGTGGCCGCCAGGGTCATGACCACCACCACGAAGAGCGGCTCGGTGTAATTGACCCGCTCGCTCAGGTAGTATTTGGCCGTGGTCCAGTCGAAGAACACCACGATGGCGGCCACCAGGGCAATCGCCCAGATGCCGAAGATGGCCTCGACCTCGCCCAGGAAGTGAAACAACTCGGCACTGTGGGAGACCGATTTATCGGGCACCTCCCCACGGGCCCGGCGTTCTTCGTGTTCGTGTTCCAGCCGGTGGGCGATGGCCATGAATCTCGAGGATAAAAAAGTGTGCACGATGGCCAGAAAAAAGATCAGCGTGGCCACGACATTGAAGGGCTGGGCCTTGGCCCGCGCCACCAACCTCCCCGCGATGCTTTCGATTTGGTGATCATTGTAACTCTGAAGATCGCGTGGAAACTCCTTCCCCCCCCACACCTGGGGAGAAGCGCTGCTTGCCAATTTGAGCAAACCGCCAGCGAGGATGATCAACGCCAGCGAAACGATCAACATGCGGCCGTGAATCATGGCGGGCTCCTTTGAAGCATGCGTCAGCGGAAGTGTTTCGCCCGATGGGCAGGACCGTATTATCTAACCAAACTGTGAGGATTGCGCAAGGGATTGCATATTCCGGTCGGCGCGGCCGTTTCAAAGCGAAGCGGTTCGACGCTGACCGGGACCGGCGCCTTTTCGGGGGATCGGTAGATGTCGTTTTTTTATCCGATTGCGAGGTCGGCTCGCATAGGCTAGTGGATGGATTGAGTTATCTGGCTACCGCAAGCTTCGTCCAGCGCCTCGCGCAGCACCCGCGCCAGGTCATTGCGCAAGACCGGTTTAAAAAGAAACTTGCAGATTCCCAATCGACGCGCCTTGTCCTCGTTGATCTGCTCGCTGTAGCCGGTGGTCAAAACGACGGGAAGCCCGGGCCGGATCTGCAGCACGCGACGGGCCAATTCCTGCCCGGTAATGACGGGCATGGTCATGTCCGTCAGGACGAGATGAAATTCCCGCGGGTTGGCCTCGAAGGCCTCAAGGGCTTTAACGCTGTCGGTGAAGGCCAGGACGCGATAACCCAATGAAGCCAGCATGATTTCGAGCAGACTGACGATCTGGGGTTCATCATCCACGACGAGAATCGATTCCGCACCGGTGGCCGTTTCATCCGCCGGGCGGTCATGGTCCGCGTCCGGTCGCAGGGCATCGGCCACCGGCAGCAGGATACGGAAGGCCGTACCCTGACCGGGCTGGCTTTCCACCTGAATTTCCCCGCCGTAGCTTTTGATGATCCCGTGAACCACAGCCAGGCCCATCCCGGTGCCTTTACCCTTGGCTTTGGTGGTGAAATAGGGGTCGAAAATGCGGTCGCGGACGGAGGCCGGCATGCCTTTCCCCGTATCGCGAACGACCAGTTGCACCGCCTGGTCGCATGCGGCCAGCCCCTCGATTCCGGTTCCCTCGGATCGCAGGTCGATATCGTCGAGTTCAATGGTCAGCTGGCCGCCTTCGCTCTCCATGGCGTGCGCGGCGTTGGTGGCCAGATTCATGACAACCTGGTGCATCTGGGTCGGGTCCGCCACGATGGGGGCTTTGGATTGGATGATCTCCTCGATGGTGATGGTGGACGGCAATGAGGCCCGGATCAACTTGACAGCCTCGCGCACGACGTGGCCCAGCCGCATCGGACGGGGTTCGACCTCCGCCTGGCGGCTGAAGGTCAATATCTGTGCGGTCAAGTCCTTGGCACGGTGCGCGGCCGTCATCACCTCGCGCAGGTATTGGACCAACTGGGTATTGCCCCGGTCGACTTCCATCGAAATCTCGGTGTACCCGATGATGGCCGCAAGAATATTGTTGAAATCATGCGCGATGCCTCCCGCGAGCGTGCCGATGGCCTCCATTTTCTGCGCCTGGCGCAACTGAATTTCGAGGTTCAACTTCTCTTTCTGGATCCGGGTCAATTCCGTGATATCCATGGCAATCTGGAGCTGAACCAAACGCCCGTCCGTCCAGTGGATGGCGCGGTCCAAATTGAGGTATTGCCGTCCGGTGGATGCACTCTGATATTCCCACAGGTGCAGGCCGGTCGGCTGTCCTTCCACATCCACGAGCTTCGTCACCGGGCACTGTGAACAAACGGCCGTTTCGTCCTTGAAAACCCGCCAGCACTTCTCACCAGAACGATCGCCGCCGTAGTTGTCCTGCATATGTCGATTCATCAGCAGGATCTCGTGAGTTTCCATATCGGCAACGAAAATATCGGCGTCGATGCTGTCGACCACCGTCAGCAGGATCTCGTGGGAGCTCTTGAGTTCGCTCTCCGCACGCTGCCGCTCGGTGATTTCACGCGTTAGATTGATATTGGCGGTTTGGAGTTCGGCGTGCTTGTCTTCAAGGGACATCTGAATTTGGTGTTGCCGATCGAGGGTTTTCTTTAGACCGCGAAGCAGCACGGCCAGTGAAAGGGTGACTACCGTGTCCAGCAGGATAAAATTGGCACTGATGACCCACCATTTGGCAACCATGTTGGGCAGTGTGAAATCAACGGTTTGGGGGTTGGCGGCTATCAGGAAACCGAAACCGAACACCGTCAGGGCGTTCAGTCCCAGACAGACCAAAGAGACCTGCATGCCAAAGAGGAGCCCAGCCATGACCGGAAAGATAAAGAGCCAGAACGGACCGGCCGCAAACGGTCCCAGACGAAGGATCAGCGAAACGCCGAGAACGTATATGAAAAGGAGCAGAACCGCGGCTTTGGTCTTAAAGGCGATGCGCCGGGTAAAGGCGGCATACAGAAACCACGCGTAGCCCAGTGTATTGAAGAACGCCAGCCACCGGATTTCTTCCCTGATGGACAGGTACACACTGGGCAGATAAGCCGTTGCGCCAAAGACGGCCACCGTCAGATAAATCACACCGAGAATGCGCTCACGCCAGTATTGCAGACTGAACTGCGAGTCGTGCTCCGGATGGGTCGCACGGTATATGATGTTTTTCAAACGGTCGCTCGATGTCAGCACGAAGCCTCTCAGCTGAAGCGTCCCGGTTGGTCCTATCGTTCCGATGACCCGGCCAGGCGGGCCTCCTGCGGCGCCAGCCTTTCAAGCTCAGGCTCACGCCTTCATGGCATTCACCTCATACGCAAGGCGGAACGCAAACCTGAACGGGTATCCCAATGGGAGTTAAATCTTGATTTTGCGTAAACATCTAACTAAATTAACCATAGTGACGGATTAAGCACCATCAACCCAACCGTGGAGGAACCTGATGAAAAACCCAATCGTGTGGCTGGCCGCCCTTGCCGCCCTCTGGTTCGCCGGCATATCATCCGCGGAAACCGTTTACTACTGGACGGATGAAAACGGTGTGCGCCATTTCAGCAACACCGGCGCCCCCGATGGTGTCGATGACGTGGGTTCCATTGCCGGTAGTTCGTCGCCTCCCGAAACGGACGAGCAGGCCGAAGCCCCTGAAGACCCGGTTGAACTGCCGCCGGTCACAGACCAGGAGGGTGAAACGGCGGCCGACACGGCCGATTCGACGGCGTCGCCATCCAGCGTGCGCGAACAGTTCGAAAACGCCCGAAGGCAGCAGGTTGCCCGCAGAACCGAGGAAGAACGACGGCGCCTGGAGGGCGAAATCGCCCAAATTGAAGGGCGCGGCCTGAGCCGAACGTTCACCGAGGGGATGCGCGCCGCGCGCCTGGAGCCGCTGAAAGAACAGCTTGCGCTTCTGGAAGCCGACCCGGTTCAGTATTTCCGCATGAAACAGCAGGGCGCTTTTGTCCAGGGTGGGCGAACCTCCAGCAACCGTGACCGCCGCGGCGGCCGGACCGGCGCCATGCGTGATGGACTTCAGAATAGCCCCTGATGGTTCGGGCACCGCGGTCCTCGCCGCACCAGGGCTATCAGGAAAAAGACGTTGCACGAAACAGCGAGTCCGCATGTGACGAGCGTGGGTATATGGGCGGCCTTGATGGGCGTTGCCCATGGTCGGCATCCGGACGTCAAAACCGCGACTGAAGGATCGCTTTGACCTGGCGGCCATCTGCGCGCTCTCCGAAATGGCTCATGATCTCCCCCATGGCCTGCATTTTGTTCTTGTAGCGCGCAAAATCAATATTCGCCTTGATCCAGTCTTCAATATCCGCTTCCGAAACCATCTGCGGCAGATACTGTTCCAGGACGGCGATGAAACGCGATCCTTCGGTGCGGCCCTGCCGGGCGAGAACCTCCTGCTCGGATTTCTGAAGCTTCTTCAAAATCTTGACGACCTCGCCGTCCGCAAGTGTTTTGCTGGGCATGCGCCCGAACTCTCCCATAACGACGCGCAATGCGGCCGTCGTCTCGGCGTCCTGGGCCTTCATTGCGGCCATCAGGTCTTTTTTGATTCTTTCCTGAAGCGCCATGCGCGCTCTCCTCTCTCTGCGACCCGCTCCGGTCAACGTTGTCTGAAAAGGAAGTCGCCGCAGCGTCCGCGGCGGCGAGCCTGTGCGCTACGATAGCGCGCTGGGTTTTAAAGTCAAGGCATTGCAAGCATCCTGTGGATGGCCTATAGAAGGTCTCTCGGGGCCGCATCACGGCCTCTTAACTGACAGTTTAACATGCGGAGACCCAGATCGTTGCGCAGCGCAATGCCCTCCTCCCGGGTCGAACTCCTGGCACCGGCAGGCAATTTCGAAAAACTTCAAACCGCGATCCATTTCGGTGCCGATGCCGTCTATCTCGGCGGGCAGGCGTTCAACCTGCGGTGCCACTCCGGCAATTTCAGCCGGGATGAACTGGAAGCGGCGGTTGCCTATTGCCGCGAGCACCGTGTGAAGGCTTATGTCACCTGCAATATTTTCCCGCGCAACCACGAGCTGGCGGGCATCCGCCGGTTTCTGCAGGATCTGGACGACATCCAGCCCGATGGGGTGATCGTCGCCGATCCCGCCGTTTTCGCTCTGGCCCGGGAGGTCGCTGCCGCCATCCCGATTCATATCAGCACCCAGGCCAACACCACCAGCCTCGGCGCCGCGCGCTTCTGGAAGCGGATGGGCGCCGTGCGCATCAATGCCGCCCGCGAATTATCGCTCGAAGAGATTGCGGTCATCTGCGATCGAGGCGGTCTTGCCGTCGAAGTCTTCGTACACGGTGCCATGTGCATGGCCTACTCCGGCCGCTGCCTGTTAAGCACCTATTTGGCCGAACGGGATGGCAATCGCGGCCGCTGCGCCCACCCCTGCCGCTGGAACTACGCCCTGATCGAAGAAAAACGCCCCGGCGTCTGGATGCCGATCGTCGAAGCGGACCGCGACAGCTTTATCCTCACGGCGCGTGATCTTTGCATGATCGCCCATATTCCCGAATTGATCGCGGCCGGCGTTGCCGCCCTCAAGATCGAGGGCCGCATGAAAGGCATCCACTACGTGGCCACCGTGGTCAAAGCCTATCGCGAGGCCATCGATGCGTTCTACCGGCAGGAACCCCACGATCGCGTTCGGGCCCGGGGAGTCCGCTCCCTGGAGGCCGTGAACAACCGCGGCTTTGACACCGGCTTCTTTTTCGGGCCGCCGGGCCCACCCGGAAGCACGGCGGAAGACGGCCCCCGCGGTAATATCTACCGGCTGGTGGGCAAGGTTCTTGCCGACAACCATGGCTCCGCAATCGCCGTGGAGGCCCGCAACCGGTTTTTCGTCGGGGAGTCTATCGAGATCATCAGCCCCGGACGGGCGATCGTCAGCTGCACGGTGCGCTCGATCCGCGACGCGCAGGGGCATCCAGTCGAACGGGCTCGCCCCGGTTTCGAAGTCACCGTCGACCTGGGTCGGGCCTGCCGGCGTGACGATCTGCTGCGCCGCGTCAGACCGACGGCCTCGCCAGCACTAACCGACGTTTGATCCTGTTATCCCAAGGTGAACGACCATGTTGCTGATTGCCGACAACCTGCAGTTGACGCGACCCGCGGTGGCCCGGGAGTTCGCCGCCGGGGACACGGCGGCGCTCAAGGCGCGCATCGCAAGGCTCGTTGCCGCCGGGGCCGAAGCCATCGATATCAATACCGGCCCGCTGGGGCGACGGGCCGCCGGCCGGATGGTCGAGCTGCTCGAAACGGCGACGGCAGCCACCGACCGCCCCCTGCTTCTCGATACGCTCGATCCTTCGGCCCTTCACGCAGCGCTGGCGCAAGGCGCGGCCAACCGCATCATCATCAACGGGTTTTCCATGGAGCCGGACAAGCTCGCGCGCATCCTGCCCCTGGCCGTCGCCTTCGACGTCGAAATTATCGGTTACCTGCTGGACGCGCGCGGTCACGTCCCCCTCGACCTTGATCGCCGGCTGGAAATCGCCTCGTCGCTGTGGCAGCGGGCGACGGAGGCCGGCCTGCCGTCCGATAAATTCATCATCGATCCCGTGGTGGCCCCGTTGAGTTGGCCCGACGCCTCAGCGTACAACCGCGCCCTGCTAAACGTCTTGAAATACTTGCCGGACATGCTGGGATTCGAGGTTCAAACCATTGCCGGTCTTTCGAATCTGACCGCGGGACCGGCTGCTCGCCGAGAGAAGGAAAAAATCGAAGCGGCCTTCGTCCCGATGCTCGCCGCTCACGGTCTGCGCATGCTCCTCGTCAACATGGAACACACGCGCAGCGTGGAGATGGTCCGGACGTGCCGCAGGATCCTGGATGATAGCGTATTCGCCTGGCAGCCGGCCGATGCCCGCGACGGATGAGTGCATCCGGCTGCGGGCACCCTGTCCCTAAGGCGGAGGCGAGCCGCAGGCATGCCTGCCGAGCGGCGTTTACGAGTAGATGATGTTGTAGGTCAGCGGCGGATATTTCCAAACGCCAGGTTTGGGAATGATGTGCTGTCCGCCCACCGTGAGCCAGGAGAGATCCGATTTCATCTCCCGCATCTTGCCGTCATCCGGCGGACGGGCCTGGTCCGTGGGCAGGTAGGTGGCTTGAAAGATGCAGACGCTCTTTTTCTTTTCACGGAAGACGACATAATTCTTGGTAAAGGTCTGCTTGGAGAGCTGGTTGGCGTTCGCCAGGGCTTCCATTTCATCGGCTCCCAGGCGCCGGAGCACGTATTTGGAAACGCCCCGCTCGGAAATGCGGATCAGCCCCCGGGTTTCACTACTGCCGGCATAGACGGTGGAGATGCAGGGCAGTTGACGCAGGTACTGTGCAGCCACGATGGCCGCGGTCCGGCGGCCGCCCGCCATTACGGGCAGGCCGTAGAACTCGAAAAACTTTTTCTGCAAATCCTCGGCGTACTTGTCGCCCCGCTCGAAGATGTCTTTGGAAATATAGCGCAAATCCCGTCCCAGCAGTTCGGCCGCGTCGATGATCGGCCAGTCGACCCGCACGTGGAAATGGGTCATGCAGTAGCGGTTGCGGGCCCGGCTGGCGGGGTCCTGCTGAATCAGCAGCGCATAATCAACCGGCAGCAGCGTTTTGAGAAAATTGGGGAAGGTGACCGAATCCAGATATTTCTGATGGCGATCGAACTTGTTGGACAGCGGCAGGGATTTGGACGTTAGCAGATTCGATTTGGTCGTCTTGTTGAGTTCAAAAAACCGAATATATTTGCGATGCTCGGGGGGGATCGTGTCTTCCACGAAGAGTACCAGGAAAGCATTCTGGCATTCGTATTCGACATCGGGTATCCGGGCGCGGGGTTTGAGCTCGCGCCGCGCCACGAAGGGAAAGGGCGTACGACGCGATTGAAATTTCTCGTAGGAATCGAGGAGGGCGTACTGGACCATGAGATTGTCGAGTTCGTCCCGCAACAGCTCGTAGTATGAGCGTCGCAGCCGATTTTCGCCGCTGAGTTCTTCTCTGACCTTCCAGAAAGTCAATGGAGGCTCCTCGGTATGGTAACAAGCCGGACAATTGGGATGCACGCATCAACAGGGCGGCCGCCGAGCACCGCTGCACGCGTGTTTCCGTCTTCGAATCGGCGTCGTGCATGGGTGGTGTGCGTCGCTGGCAGCCGTTGACACCGGCTGCCCGTTTGTCGGCCACACCGTTAGCACACTAATAAGGGAAGTAATCCGCCTGCAAGCTAGAACATACCGATATTGATAGCATTTATTTCTATGAGCGTCAACGGGGCCCGCGGTCGGGTCGATCGAATTTTTCCGCCCAAGCGTAGACGCGCGCACGATAGCGATACACCAGATACAGCAGCAGCGCGCAGATTCCCAGCAGGGCCGCGAACACGCCGTACATGCGCTCAAAAAGCATGGCGCCCTGCAGGCTGAGCATCAACGTTCCCGGCATGCGCCCGACGATCGCCATGATCAGGAAAAGTTGGATCGGCAGGGTCGTGATGCCCAGAAACAGGCAGAGGTAATCTTTGGGAAAACCGGGGAAGACGAACAGAAGAAAAATCACCAGGGTGCCCTGATGGCGCACATTCCGGTCAAGCCGCGTCAGTTGGGCGTCAGGTATCAGGCGACGGACGAATCGCGCACCCAGCAACCGGCCGAGCTTGAAGTTGATCCAGGAGCCCAGACTCAGGCTCAGGGTCGAGAAGAAGAACCCTTTCCAGGCACCGAACAGATAACCGCCGATGAAACCGGTCGCCTCCCCGGGAATCGGCGCCAGGATCACCTGCCCGACCTGCACGGCCATGAAGGCGAGCGGCGCCCATGGCCCGAAGGATTGAATGAACGCCTGGGTGCGTTCGCGATCGATGAGCAGCGCATAGAGTCGGCGGATGAGGTCCGCGAGTGCATCGGAGAAAAAAAGCAGGACCAGGGCCAGCAGCGTCAGCGCCAGGACCAACGGCCAGTAACGCCAGAATGATGGTTGTTCTTGCGGCATCTTCCATCCGGCAGGTCATCTTGGGAATCCGGCCAGCTTATTCTATCGGGGGGTGCGCCTTTTCGCCGGCCGATCCAAAAAACCGGGAGTTGTCGGCGTTTCAGGACTTGTTATCGTCCGCGTCCCCGCCGTCCCGCTGTTGCTTGAGGGCCTTCCTGCGCGACCAGCGCTCGAAAAAACCCATCATGCCGGCAGCGTACGCCCGATCGATTTTTTCTTCGCGTACCTTGGCCCCCGCTTTCCCTTGTACGGCCGTGCGCAGGCATTCGGTCTTGCAGTAGCACACCATGCAGGACTCGGGTGTCTCCCGCAGGCCGTCATCCCCCATCGGGAAAACACACTCGAGTTTACCGTAGCAATAGGGCCGTTCTTCGCGGGTCATGATGTAATCGTCTCCAGGGATTCACGGCGCCGGTTTCGCCTCGGCACGCATCTGGCGGATCAGACCGCTATCGGCGTAGCTGTAATAGGAGCCGTCACCGATGACGATATGCTCGTGGACGACGATATCCATGAGCAGGCAGGCCTGAACGAGCTTCCGGGTCATCGCATCGTCTTCAGGGGATGGCTGCGGGTCCCCGGAAGGATGATTGTGGGCCAAAATCAGTGCGGCCGCGTGGTGGTCGAGGGCGGCACGCACCACTTCGCGCGGATATACCGGGCTGCCGGTGAGCGACCCCTCGAATAGGACCCGGACACCGAGCACACGGTTGCGGGCGTCAAGAAAGATGACCCTGAACTGCTCCCGCTTCTTGTCGCGCATGGATTGGTATAGATAGTCGAAAAGCACCCGGGAGTTGTCGAGGGGCACTTGGCGATGCATCCGGTGCTCCAAATAGCGTTCACACACCGCCGGCACCAGTTTGAGGCCCAGCAGGTTCCGGGGGCCGATGCCCTCGACTTCACACAACTCGCGCGGGGATGCCTCCAGTACGTCCGGCAGGCTGCCGAACCGCGCCAGCGCCGCTTTGGCCGCCGGTTTGCAGTCCCGTCGCGGTGTGGCCAGGGTCAGCAGCAGTTCGATGACTTCGTAGTCATGAAATCCGGTAAGACCCGAGCGGTGAAAACGCTCACGCAGGCGTTCGCGGTGTCCTTCCGCGCCGCGATGGTTTTTGGTGTCGGGCATGATTCGATCCCGCGGGCCGGCCAGGCGCTTGCGTTGCGGTCCGCGCCGTTACGGATCCGGATAGCAGCAGGCCCCGGCTACTCGAGTTCCTGTTTCAGGTCACGGGTCATCAGACGGTAAACCGCCTTTTCAGGCGGCAGGTCTTCATACAGAATAGCATACATCGCCTGGCAGATGGGCATCTCCACATCCAGCTTGCGGGACAGGTTGTAGACCGATTTGGCGGTTTTGACGCCCTCGGCCACCATGCGCATCTCGGCCAGGATTTCGTCGAGACGCAAACCCTCGCCGATTTTTTTGCCCACGGTGTGGTTGCGGCTGAGATCGCCCGTGCAGGTCAGGATCAGGTCGCCAACCCCCGCGATTCCCGCCAGTGTTCGCGGATCCGCTCCCAGCCGCCGCCCCAGCCGCTGAATCTCGGTCAGGCCGCGCGTAATCAGGGCCGCACGTGTGTTGAGCCCCAGCCCCAGGCCGTCGATGACCCCGGCGGCGATCGCGATCACATTCTTGATGGCCCCGCCGATTTCGACGCCAACCACGTCCGTGTTCGTGTAGACCCGGAAATAGGGCGTCACGAAAACGGATTGCACCTTTTGCGCCGCGGCAATGTCGGTGCTCGCCGCGGTGACCACGGTGGGGGCCTTACGGGCTACCTCTTTGGCGAAACTGGGTCCGGAGATAACGGCCAGCTGCTTTTCCGGCCAGTCCTTCAAAACGTCACGGATAACCCCGTTCATGGTGAGGTGGGTCTGATTTTCGATGCCTTTGGAGGCCGTGACCAGCAAGGTGGCCGGATCCAGGCTGTCCGCCATCGCCCCGACGACGGTCCGCATGACATGCGAGGGCACGACCACCAGGACGAGATCCTTGGCGGCCACCACCCGGTCGAGATCGTTGGTCGGCCTGATGTTCTCGGAGAGCGTCACGCCGGGCAGGAAGACTTTGTTCTCATGCTGTTTTTCAACCTGCCGGCACACCTCGGTCTCAAAAACCCAGAGATCGATCGCGTAGCCCTTGCAGGCCAGCAGGTTGGCCAGGGCCGTTCCCCAGCTTCCGGCCCCCACCACACCCAGGCGAAGGTTGTCATCCGCTTGCTGATTCATATCGCTTCCTCATCATCGGGTTCGTTCGCGTTTCCGCCACCCGCCCCTGCCGGACAGCCGGCCGCGCCCCGTCAATGCTCAGGACGCCGATGCTTGCTCAGGTCCTTCAGGCTCGTCCCCGTTGTCGTCCTTTTCGGCCAGGCGGGCCGCACCGATCACCCGCTCGCCCGTGTTGATCTCAATCAGTTTGACCCCCTGCGTGTTGCGTCCGATAACCGAGATCCCCTCGATCGGCATCCGGATCAGCTTGCCGAAATCGGTCATGAGCATCAGATCGTCATCGTCGTCGGCCAGCAGGATGCCCACGACCTGCCCGTTGCGCTCGCTGGTCTTGATCGTGATGACGCCTTTGCCACCGCGCTTCTGCACCGGGTATTCGTCCACCGAGGTCCGCTTGCCGTAACCGTTCTCGGTGATCGAAATGAGCGTCTGGCCGTGGGTCAGCACCTCCATCCCCACCACCCGGTCACCGGCCATCAGATTGATACCGCGCACCCCGCGGGCGATACGGCCGGCCGCCCGGACGTCGATCTCGTGGAAACGGATCGATTTTCCCTGGGCCGTACCCAGAAACACATTCAGGGTGCCGTCGGTGATGCGGGCGCTGATCAGCTCGTCTCCCGGCATCAGGTTGAGGGCGATGATCCCGCCGGCCCGCGGCCGGCTGTAGGCCATCAGGTCGGTCTTTTTGATGATGCCCTGCCGCGTGGCCATGATGATGTAGCTGCCCGCCTGGAACTCGGGTACGGCCAGAACCGTCGTCAGGGTTTCGCCGGCCTCGAAATTCATCAGGTTGACGATGGCCTTGCCGCGGCTGGCCCGCCCGGCCTGGGGCAGTTCATACACCTTGGACCAGTAGACCTTGCCTTTGTTGGTAAAAAAGAGAAAGGTGTGGTGGGTGGAGGCCACGAACAGGTGCTTGACGAAATCCTCGTCGCGGGTTCCCATGGCCATTTTGCCCTTACCGCCCCGGCGCTGGCTCTGGTAGAGCGTCAGCGGCGTGCGCTTGACGTAACCTTTCTGCGAGACGGTCACGACCATGTCTTCTTCCACGATCATGTCTTCCAGGGTGATCTCGCGCGAAGCCACCCGGATCTCCGAGCGCCGGTCGTCGCCGTAATCCCCCTTGATGTCCTCAAGCTCGGTTTTGATGATGTCGAGCACGCGCGCCTCACTGCCCAGGATCTCGCGGTAGCGGGCGATGTTCTCCAGGGTCTGACGATAGTCCTCGATGATTTTGTCGCGCTCCAATCCGGTGAGGCGCTGCAGGCGCATATCCAGAATGGCCTGGGCCTGGATGGGGGACAAGCTGAAGTCCGCCGTGAGGCGCTGTTTGGCTTCCGCCGGAGAGCTGGAGGCCCGGATCAGAGCGACGACGGCGTCGATGTTGTCCAGCGCGATCTTGTAGCCCTCCAGGATATGGGCTTTTTCCTCGGCCTTGCGCAGATCGAAGCGCGTGCGCCGCACCACGATCTCCTTGCGGTGGCGGATAAAGTGCTGCAGGAGTTCTTTGAGGTTCAACAGCTCGGGCCGGTTGTCGACGATGGCCAGAAAGATGACCCCGAAACTGCTCGCCATACGGGTGTGCTTGTAGAGCTGGTTGATCACCACGTCGGCGAACTGGTCGCGCTTGAGCCCGATGGCGATGCGCATCCCGTCCTTGTCGGATTCATCCCGCACGAAACGGATGCCGTCGAGCTGTTTGTGGCGCACCAGCTCGGCAATCTTCTCCACCAGGCGGGCCTTGTTGACCTGGTAGGGCAGCTCAGTCACGATGATTGTTTCGGACTGGTTGCGCTTGTCCTGCTCCACTTCGACACGGGCCCGCACGCGGATGATGCCGCGGCCCGTGGCGTAGGCCTCGCGAATCCCCTTGGTGCCGTAGATAATACCGCCCGTGGGAAAATCCGGCCCCGGGACGATGCCGATCAGTTCCTCCAGCCCCAGGGACGGGTCCTCGATCAACGCGATGGTGCCGTCGATGATCTCCCCCAGGTTGTGGGGCGGGATGTTGGTGGCCATCCCCACGGCGATACCGGCCGAGCCATTGACCAGCAGGCTGGGTATCCGGGCCGGCAGGACCGACGGTTCGGTGAGCGTGCCATCGTAGTTTTCGACGAAATCGACGGTTTCCTTGTCGAGGTCCTCCAGCATCTGGTGGGCGACCTTCATCATGCGCACTTCGGTGTAGCGCATGGCCGCCGGCGGGTCG
>JAAUYD010129201.1_pt1 | contig 19164 bp, 11 predicted proteins | sample 7278101 | NCBI WGS metagenome assembly JAAUYD01 (sample SAMN14350128, study PRJNA611818) | marine sediment metagenome | isolation source: surface marine sediment (0.6m) | place: French Polynesia: Moorea | collected 2018-08
GGTAGAAATACCGAGCGCCTTAGCCATGCTATCCTGTTTTATCTTTTTCTGTTTGCGCAAGCGGTGTATGTTATAGCCTAAAGTATTTTTCTTGTTCAAGGGAATTTATATTCAAAATATTTTTATTTTCATATTGTTTTGGTTTCTTTGGCCGAAATATATGAAAGTTCATAAATAATTCATTGACAAGGCTGTCAAGCTTTTTAAAGATACTAAAATAGTTCTTTAATGCACGGTCAGCCCATAACCAGTCACCATGTAAATGCAATAGTGATGATCCGATCTAAAGAAAAGGCAAGATGCAGGCTAACCGTATTCAAGCCGTGTGGGCTTGACCTGTTAATCGATTCCTTATATGCCCTGGTGAAGGATAAGCCAATATCCTACATTAAAAAGGTGAGGAAAGGCATAACCGGAGATTTTTTGCGTATGACACTCAACGAACAGGACAATGTGGTTTTGTTTTATTGCTCTTGGGAAAAAGAGGCCATTGCTCAGTTAAAATACCTTACCTAGTGCAACCCAGATGAAAAAAAGTAAACTAAAGGATGAACTGAGGGCATTATCCGAAAAGTGGATGGCTGAAACAAATCAAACTACCTCTGAAAATGAAGAAATGGTGGTGGACCAATGCAAGGCGAGTATAGAAATAGCGTTGGAACAGGATAGCCTGGAATATATAGCCTTACTCAGTCCAATCGAGGACTTACTTGACAGGAAAACGGAGGATACGTCGGAGGCGAGAGCACTGAAAAAGTTGAGGGCTTTCCTCGCTTCCATCAAGAGATAAATGGCATACGACAAGGTAATAGAAAGGTGGAACAAACTTTTAAGCCTGATAGCCTTAAAGAATACCGGTACAAAAAAGGAAGTAGCCAAACGCTTAGGGGTGGGGGCTTCTACGATAGAGCGGGACATTGAGGCACTGAATAAAATCAGTGAAATGGATATGTCAGCTTACCTGGGTTCACCGGTAAAATATGATAGAATGAAAAAAAGTTATGTTTTTACAGATAAATCCAGGCAATAGTGCAGAAATACTTACACCATTCTTACAAACCCCATCTGGCGGGGTAAACGTGGCTTAAGTATGCATTCACAGTCAGTTTAGTAGGATTAGCATCCTAAGAGAGGGCATTGCCCGGTTTGGCTGCCCTCTCTATTCTACCCATTAAGCTGACAATAACAGTAATGACAAATATTTCAAATAGAACAGAAGACATCCTGAGATGACAGATTTTAGCGATAAACCCAACCCCCTCTACCGGACTATAGAACTCACCGGCATCAATGTGTTGAGCTTCCGCTCACACTTCTACGAGCTGATGCGGGATTTGGAGAAGCCGGAGCAGCACACCAAAGACAAATTACGGGCCCAGGTAGAGCTGTGCCTATACTATTTAAAGGAAATACTGGCCGATCTGGAGCGTCTGCTGGTCCAACTCAAAGAGATGTAAGCATTAAATATAATAACCATGAAAGAGAATACCTTAATTTTCAAAGAATTGGAAGCCCTGATCCGGGGACAAAAAGAAACCTCGGCGACTGAACAGGGAACGAGACCGGCTCAAAACAACAAAGCAGAAGACTATCCCGATGAACGCGCCGCAGCCACTTTCACCAATCTGATCAGCGAGTTTGACCTGATCCTGGCATGTTACCAGGAAGCGGCGAGTGAATTCATAACCCAGGTAAAAAAGGTACAAGGAAAGGAAGGCCATACACCGGCTAGTGGATTGGGCCCCCTCAGTGAGGGTTTTAAACGCGTGATCACCCTCATGACAGAGCACAATGAACGCATGAAGCAATCTGGGCTCACTACACCTGTTCACCCAAACCCCATAAAAGCATGAAGAAAAAAAATGAGGAGCAACATTACCGAGAGGTGGCCCAGGACCTCGATGCATTGATCGACGCCATGGAATCTCTCGTGGCCAATTACCATGGCATGAATTGCACGTTTGCCGAAGCGTTGGGGCAAAAAGGCTTAAGCCATGAGTTTGATCAGGGGGGGCGGTTCCACCCTATGGCAGAACAATTCAAGGCGCATGTTGGGATGTTTGACAACATGTTAAATGAGTTGAAGGCCACTCAGGCAGAGTATCAGGTGCTGCAATTGCTAGAACCTACTCACTTGAATTAGGCCTATCAATAGACATGTGTCTTTTTTTGAGAGGATGGATTACGTACGTGGCGTAAAAATAATTGAACACAGGAGTGATCGTTGCAAGAAGTTCGAATGGAGCCCAGGCAATCGATTTCGAAAAGCATAAGTATAACAAAAGCAAACAAAACTATAATAATATACTATGAACAGCACTTGTTTTGTAGGGTTCTATTTATTTATTTCGCGTCGGCTTGGGTTACTATTTATCCAAATAGTTGACCTACATTGTTTACTTAGTTGGCAAAATATGAATAAGTTACTTCTACTGTTTTCTCTTGTCTTGATTGTCCGAAGTACCACTTTCGGGCAAACCCCTGCGGACCTTCACGGTACCTGGCAATTAAATTACACCACCACCCTGGCAAGTTTACATGATGAAAGTCAGGCCCGCTATCAACTTTTGGCTGATGATACTAAGGTCCATTTACAAGCCGGAATGGAAGGGTTGAAGGTTACGTTCAGTCCTAACAAAAACTACCAGCTTACCTCGTCCCAGGGTGATGAGGTGACCGGTAGTTGGCAGTGGAAACAGAATGGAAGTTCCCTTACCGTAACGACTAACCAGCTCGAAAAAACATACCTGGTCCAAGGGCTCAGCGAAAGCCATTTGGTACTTACCGTGGAAGATCCCACCAATGCCCGTGTCATTTTTCATACCTGGTACCTGGAAAAACAATAACCCGCTATGAATATACGTTTGTTTACCTTTCGCATGCCGCGAATTGTCAAAACGGGCATGCTTATACTCTTGCTATTGTCGCCGGCCTTGATTCAGGCCCAAACCAAGACAGTAAGGGTGAATTTCAACAAATACTCCCCCGAAGGTGGCCTGTGGAACGACTTCAACAGCGACCCTACGGTTGGTGCCAGCCTGATCAACGTCCAGGATGACGAAGGACAAGCCACCACCATCGGCATTACCTTACAAACCGCCTGGGCCGACGTACAAAATTCCGGGTTAGGCACTGGCAACGACAGCGGCGTATTCCCCGATGATGTGATCAAAAACTACTTCCGGGTGTACAACGATACCGAAACCGTCCTCATCAGTGGCCTGGACCCCGCCACCACCTACCACTTTCGGTTCCACAGCGGTCGGGCTTCTGACTTAAACCCCTACACCGAATTTGAGATCAACGGCACCACTGTAATCGCCGATGCCCGGTACAACACCAGTACCCTGGTCGAACTGACCGACATTACCCCCAACCCTCAAGGGGAAGTGACCCTGTACGTGCGTAATACCTCCGGTTCCAGTCAGGGTTACCTGAATGGCATGGAAATCGAATGGTCCGACGGCAGTACACCACCCGACGCCCCCACCAACCTTCAAGCGGCCAATGCCACCAGCAGCAGCCTGCAGCTGACCTGGACCGACGTATCCACCAACGAAACCGGTTTTGAACTCGAACGCAGCACCACCCCCGGCAGTGGGTATACCCTAATTACAACGACCGCCGCAGACGCAACGAGCTTTACCGACACCGGCCTGCAAGAAAACACCACCTACTACTACCGGCTGAGAGCGATCAACGCAATTGGCCCCTCCGGATACACCCCGGAAATCAGTGGCACCACCTTGCAAAGTCTACCGATAGCGCCAACAGGCCTAACCATATCAGCCCCTACGTACAGTACCCTTACCCTAAGCTGGACGGACCAGTCCGGCAACGAAAGCGGCTTTGAGATTGAGCGGAGTACCACGTCAGGCAGTGGATTCAGTCTGGTGCATACCACCGCCGCCAATGTGACCGGCTACACCGATACCGGGTTGCCAGAAAGTACCCCCTACTACTATCGCGTCCGAGCTCAAAACACCGCTGGTACTTCTGCTTACACCACGGAGGCCCAGGGGATGACCAGTGCCCTGGATGTCAATGGAGGTGCTTCTGAATTCGTTTGGATCAACTTTAACAAATACTCCCCTGAAGCCAGTCCTTGGAACAACTTCAACAGCGATCCGGTAGCCGGCACTACCCTGACCAACCTGTTGAACAACCAGGGCCAGGCCACCACCATTTCCGTGACCCTGGACACCGACTGGGCCAATGCCCAAAACTCCGGGTTGGAGACCGGCAACGACAGCGGCGTATTCCCTGATGACGTGATCAAGAACTACTTCAGGACCCAAAGCGACACCGAAACAGTGACCTTCAGCGGCCTCGATCCAGCCAAAACCTACCACTTCCGGTTCCACAGTGGCCGGGCTTCTGACCTGAACCCCTTTACAGAGTTCGAGATCAATGGAGAAAGCGTTACTGCCGATGCCCGGTACAACACCACCATCCTGGTAGAATTGCTGGATATCATTCCTGACGCCAGCGGCAACGTGACCCTTTTGGTGCGCAACGGAGCAGGTTCCAGCCAGGCCTATTTGAATGGTATGGAAGTAGAAGCCGTGGTTCCGGTCAATGATGTTGTGCCCGATGCCCTAGAAATTGCTGCCCTGCGTGACCTTTATGAGCGTACACGAGGAGACCGCTGGACCCACCGCACGAATTGGCCTGCCAGCCCGACGGCCTGGGACGCCATTACGTCTACGCAGCAAATCATCAATTGGAGTGGCGTAACCATCACCGGCGGCGACGTTACGGCCATAGAAATGACCAACAATACCCTGGGGGACACACTTCCTGAAAGTTTAGGTGACCTTGCTGCCCTGAAAAACCTGAAGGTCAATGGAAACTATTTGTTAGGCCCCGTACCGTCATCCTTGACCAGTTTGGCTGTACTCGATACGTTGGACCTGTCTGATAACGTGTTGTCGAGCTTTCCGAGCTTCCAGGGCCATCCTAACCTGGCTAACCTGTATGTGGATATCTCCACCAACTACATTCCACCGGCTGATATGGAGGCCAACGTGATCAACGAAGAGCCTATTGCTAACACGTTTATCTATACCCCACAACGAGTGGTCAATGGGTTGGTACCGGATGAATACGAGTTTCTGGCCTTGAGAGACCTCCATAAAATGAAGAATAAGCCCGATGCCCTGGTCGACTGGCCGGACTTTAGTTTGATCGATGGATTTGTCGGAGCTGATGTATTTGGCAGTTGGCATGGCCTTACTGTAGAAGGTGGGGATGTGGTGGAAATACGTTTTACGTTCGGTAGTGAACGAGTTGCCGGTGAAATTCCGGAAGCCATTGGTTTACTTACGGCGCTACGGAAGATATACATGATCAACGGTAGTTTAACCGGTCCTATTCCCGAATCCATTGGTAACCTGACCGGGTTAGAAGAATTATGGCTGTCCTCCGGTTTATCCGGGGTGTTGCCGCCTACTTTTGGTAACCTGCAACAATTATGGCATCTCAGCCTTCCCGATAACCAGATTGAATATAACGAACAACTGAGCCGTCTGTCCTCACTCCTCTTTTTTTCTGGTGACAGAGGCAATTTAACCACGTTCCCCTACGGGCTACTGGACTTGGAGCAAATCGAACACATTTGGCTACAAGGCAACAACATTACCGGACCCATGCCAGACTTTTCTTCGGTGCCGAAACTACAGCAATTGAGACTGGGGAAAAACAACTTTTTTGGTCCCGTAAGCCCATCTGTGTTTGCGTTGGATGACCTGACACTTTTACGTTTAGGGGATAACAATTTTACCTCTTTGCCTGATTCGCGAGCCTATCCCAATGCAGGAAACATGACCCTGTATATCGATCGTAACTATATCCCGCAAAGTCAGCTAGACATAAATTTAGGCTCATTTGGGATCTTGCACTATGACCCTCAAAAAACGCTACCCGCCAGTGAAGGCACCGTTCCCGACATTGTTGAGATCTACACCTTAAAACAACTGTTCGACGCCACCCGAGGTACATCCTGGTCGTCTAACACCAACTGGCCCCTCACCGAAGCGGCCTGGGCGGCCATCACCACGACCGATATGATGAGCAATTTTCATGGGGTTATCGTGTCTAATGGTGATGTAGTCGGACTGAGTTTACCCGACAATACTCTGCAGGGCAATGTCCCGGCTTTATCTGAGTTAAAAGCGTTACAAACCCTGGACCTGTCCCGTAACGCTATTAATGGCGCGTTGAGCACCGTACTTTCCGATCTTACTAGTTTGGAAGAACTCAACCTGTCCCATGGCAACTTCCTGGGAGGCTTGGAGCTGGCCTGGGAGGACCTTACCTCACTAAGCCGCGTGGACCTCTCCCATAATAACCTGTTTGGCCCCATTCCGCCGTCCCTGTACGCGAATGAAACCCTGGAAGTCCTTTACCTGAATGACAACCAACTCTCCGGCTCGCTCAGTTGGGAAGTGAACAACACCTATGCTTTCAGGGACATCAACCTTTCTGCCAACCACCTTCAAGGCGATATCGATGCGTTAATCGAACGCAGTGGAGCACTTTGGAACCTGAATGTTGCCCATAACCAATTCACCGGCCTGCAGGAAGGCCTAATATCTGGCTCACTACAGGTGTTGAACGTGAGTGACAACGACTTCACCGGTCCCTTACCGGCCTCCCTGTTGAACAGCAATACTCTCAGGGAGTTTTATGGAGCGAACAATACCTTTACCGGCGACATTCCAACCCTGTTGGCCGAATCGCCTTCCGGTGTGGCGCCCCTGTTGGCGATCCCTATCGGGCTGGAAGTATTGGATGTAACCCATAACCGGTTGACCGGTATAGAAGCGACACTCGACGAAGTGAACACCTTGCAGATCGGAGGCAATGGCTTGGAGTTTGATGACCTGGAGGGTCAGTCCTTTCTTACCAACGCGGGGATCATAGTGGATTACAGCCCGCAGGACAGCGTGAACACCTACTTTGACCTGGATGCCCTGACATTTTCTGTTCTCGTGGGTGGTACAAGCAACACCTACCAATGGTATAAAAATGAAAACCCCGTTTCCGGGGCCACCTCCAGTACATTGACGGTAGATGAAACGGAGATTACCGTGAATAATTCTTTTTGGTGTGCGATCAACAATACCCAGGCGACCAAGCTGACCCTGTACAGCCGTAAAAGCTACCTGGCCCTGCCGGAGGACATTGGTACCGGTGGCCCTGCCTCCAACATTTTCTGGTCCATTGCCGACGGTGGCTGGAGCGATCCTTCGATCTGGTCCCATACCGAAGGCGGCCCCGTGGCCAACGATTATCCGGCAGCCGGTGACGTGGTCTATATCTTAGACCACCAGATCACAGTCGACGGTGCGGCTACCTGTCAATCGTTAGACCTGATCGTCGATAAAGCCAACACCTTGCTTACGGTGAACGGTGCCGTGCTTCAGATCTACGGCGAGATCAAACTGACCAAACGTGCCGAAGGATTTACCGGTAATGTAAGGATCATAAACGATGGAGAAGTACAACTGATTGAAGACATACGATAATAGGATGATACGAAACAAAACGTTACTTAAAACCTTTAGTGTATTCAGTGTTTTCCTGATGCTGGAAAACCTCTTTTTACCTGCGCTTTCCTATGCCTTGACCTCGGGCCCGAACGCCCCGGAGGCCACCAGCTTTGAGCCGGTGGATACGTCCTCGATGGTAGACGCTTTGACCGGCGACATGACCTACGGTCTGCCGTTACTAGAGGTCCCGGGCCCCAGTGGAGGCTATCCGTTGTCTCTGGCGTACCACGCCGGCATTATGCCGAATGAGGAAGCCTCCTGGGTGGGGCTGGGCTGGGTGTTAAACCCCGGTTCGATCAGCCGTTCGGTGAGCGGGTATCCTGATGACCATGATGGAGTGTCAGATGTCAACCGCGAAGTATGGGAAGGTGGCGAGACAACAACCACTACATTTGGATTGAGTGGATCGCTATTTGGATATGCGTCCGTGGATGTGGGTTTAACAATAAGCAGAGACACCTACCGTGGGTTTTCTGTTCGTGAACATGCCAACTTGCGTGGAGGTACTGGGCCGTTCCAAGTAGATGGCGATGGCAATGTGGTGGGAATAAGATCAAGTATAGGAGGACACATGGGACAGGTTGCCAATCTGTCGGCTGGCCTTTCTTTTAATCACTCATCGGGATTAACCGTTGCCGGTTCTCTAACAGCCGGTGGTTCAGGTATTTCAGCTTCCACAAGCGGGGGGCTAGGAGGGAGTGGTTCTTTTAGCCCATTAGGCATCAGTATGACGTCTGCGCAGAATTCATTTTCCATTGCCGGGTTTTCAGTAACTAAAACTGCTAACAATAACAAATCAGGCAAGATCAGTACAAGAACAAAAAGCTCAGGGTTACGCTTTGCTGGTTTGAGTATGCAGAAAACTTACCAGCGCTATTGGATTGACGAAACGTCCGAGGTAAGCACTTTCGGGTCGTTGCACTTCCCAGAAAGCGTAGCGGGTGGAATACCTACGGCTGATCGAAGCTACGATGTCTATGACTTGCCTGACAACGAAGATTTCAATGATGCGAATGCGGTGAACCAAACAGGCGGCACCTTCGTAGACTATGACCATTATAACGTGAGCGCACAAGGTGTAGGAGGAACTATGCGTCCCTTTCACTATTATAAACATCTAACCCGACAAACGGAACTGAATGAGAATGATGAAGTAACTGTACAAGGATATAGGTTAAACATTCAAGGAAACAAAGCCCAGTTCAAGTTCGAAAACGAATTTTCGAACCGGTTAGGATTTTCAGATCGAGTGGCAGAAGCGACCACGCCGTTTTCTAATCTGGACGATGGTGGTGGCCTTCAACCGTCTGGTTCTTCGTCAGAGAACCAAATGAGCAGTAGCAACAACTACTTTGAGATTGAAGCGGCTGACCTGATCCATGGTATTTCCGGATCGGACGGAATGGTCAACGGACAGCTGATTACCAAATCACCTATCCGGTATTATACGAATGAGCAGATTCGTACTGGTGCCGACGTAGCAGGCTTTGTAGAATGTACCGCCCCTGGCTTTGACCGGGGTACCTTGGGCGCGGAATGCGACGATCAGATCGGGGCGTTCACCGTCACCAATGAAAGCGGGGTCAATTATCATTACAGCCTGCCCGCCTACAGCTATGACGAATACAGCTATTCCGGAAGGGAGGATGACAGAGGCAAAGACTATGTTAATCAACAAAAGCGACTGACGAAATATGCCTATACCTGGTTTTTAACCGGGGTTACCGGACCGGATTATGTAGATAGAAACGGGAACGGCAAGACGGACAAGGGAGACTATGGGTACTGGGTGAATTTTGAATATGGTAAATGGACCGATAGCTACGGCTGGCGAAACCCGGCCCAGGGTGTGAACCGGGATCTGGACCAGGCCTTCGGCACCTTCAGCAAAGGAAAAAAGGAATTATATTACCTGAATGCCATTTCCACGGAATCACATACCGCCTTATTCATTAAAGAGATCAGAAAAGATGGTAAAAGTACAACAAGTTCGTTCGACGATGCGGTAATCATCGAAGATAAGCAAGAGAAGTACCGCGATGAGGGAGGCCATGGCACGGCTCGTCGTTTTTTTCCTGACGTCGATGAAAGCACCGGCTTTGCAGCGGGCAACTACTACCTGAGCCACGCCAAGAGTACCTTAAAGTTGAATAAGATCTTACTGGTCAAAAACTCCAAAGTCAACTTGGACATTAGTTCGAGTGGAAACCTTTATGACGATGTTTTTACCTATGATTATGTAGATAAAAACGGCAAAGCACGTACGTTTATCGATCGCTATCACTACGGGGAAAACATTATTGACATAGACGATTTCGCTCAAAACGAAACACAGCTATTGAATGCGACAGCAAAAGGCATTGACTTCAACACCTCTTACGTGTTAACCCCGAATACCCCGAATAGCTTTGAAGCCTTCACGGCTAACGATGACGACGATGGACGAAGGGGTAATCCACGGTACGAGTTGTTTGGAAAGCTCACCTTGGAATCACTAGACTTTTTAGGTGATAAAGGCCAGGGCAAGGGACTGATCCCACCCCTTACGTTCGACTATGATTTGGATGAGCCGGCCCAGGACATGACGTTTGACCTGGTCAATGAAAAGATCACGACGTCTGCCCCGTTAGAAATGGGCAGCTTGTATAAGTTATCGGCCTATGACCACTATTTTGTAGTCACGACTGAGGACACGGGCACCGGGTACTCCTACCTGTTCCTGGACCCGGGTGCCAGGTCTTCTGATCGCGGCAGTTTTCCGGACGATGTTCCCGGTTCAGAGGGAAGTACGATCACCGTGTCCACAAAAGCAACGAAAAATCCACCCTATCTGTCCGAGTTCTATGACATCTGGGGCTTTTTTAAGAGCGACTATTTCCCGGATGAGGTCAGGCAAGGCTCTAGTTTTGGAAGAAGGGTCACAGATCTTTCAGCCAAATCGGTGGATGTTTGGTCATTACGCAAGATCAATAATGGGATAGGGTCAACTATAGCATTGACCTATGAGACGGACGAGTATGATCGGTCCGTATTGGGAGGTAAAATGATGGTTCCTTTGGAGGATGTAATTAAAATCGATGATGGAGAGATCGAGATACACTTGCCGGATGATGTGACTTTTTCAGACGTACAAAACTATCTCGAAAATATTTATGTGGGCATTGTAGGTGTCTATGAAAACCCAACTAGTGCCGAGTCGGAACCTCCTGTGTGTGAGGGGGACGAGTTTGATGGAGGGTTTTTCAGAGAAAATTGCCTGATCGGTAATTCCACCTACTTGTCCAACTATTGGGAGGCCATGATCAGTAAGGGTAAGTATAACTACGATCCTTCCAATCATACGATTAGCATTGAAACTCCTTTGACCAGGTTGGAGGAAATGACTGCTCCAACGATGTCGGTAAACTACGACGGCAACCGTCTGTGCTGTAGAAACATGGATGCTTCACCGATTTACAACACCCCTTGCCGTTGGCCGGATCATATCGCCGCCGCTGCAATAGAAGTGTTCAGTAAGTATGGTGGTGGTCTTCGGGTTAGAGATATCACGGTATCGGACGGATTGAACGAACGCCGGACTTCCTATACCTATGACCAGGGTATCACCTCGTATGAGCCTTTGGGTATGCTGAGACCTGAACTGCGCCAAGAATTCCTGGACGAAATCGGAGATGGTGATGCAAGTGTTGTCCATATTGGCGAAGTAGTTAAGGATTACAATAAAATGATCTCTAGCAAATTCAACGAACTGATGGGTATGGTTCGAGAGCTACCTGGACCTAATGTATTGTATTCGACTGTAGAGATAAAAGAGAGCGTCAATGAAGCAGGTAGTGAGTATATAGACTTGCCGGAAAGTAAGGTATTGGCTTTCCAAACGTATGGAGAAGGCGGTGTATATGTAAATAGGGTGATTGAACCGAATTCTACCGATCCGCAACTGGAGAATTTCGACTACGATGAAATCAAACTCAGTCGGGTAGTCATACGCGATGAATCCTCCAAGGTCGGGTTACTGACCAGCATGTCGGTCGTGGATGAAGGGGCGGAGCCCATATCTCGTACCTCTTACACCTACCACAGCGGAGCTGCTGTGAACGATCAAGGGGTGATACATGAAGTCTTTCTAGACGCCCGTAGAGTCAAACAGCAAGAGCCCACTGATGAGGATTATCACCTGGTCGGTGCGGTAAGCCGTCGGGAGACCATCCCTACCCAACAGGCGTCCATGACCACCTTCGACCGTAAAACCGGGATCACCACCACCCAATGGCACCTGGGGTACGACTTTTACTCAGGCCAACTGCTGCAAAAGAAAACCCAGGACAGCCGCGGCAACTACTTCCTGGACGAAGGGATACCCGCCTATCAGCACTATCCGGAGATGGGCCCCATTTTACTGGGTGGTAAAAACATGCTCACCCAATCCGCCGGTGACCAGAAATGGAAAGTCGATGCGGACCATACGAAGCTAGGCCTGGTTTCGGCCAACGTACAAATTTGGAGTGATCAAACCCCTGTTTTGGAACTGGGCGCCCAGCCTGGCATTTGGAGAAAGGAGAGGGTTCGTACCTGGAATGGTCAAGCAACGCTCAATGTTGATGGGACCTACCCAATAACAGCGTTTAACGAGTTTAATTACAACAGCACGACGAATCCGGGGTGGCTCACGAGTTCTCGCATTACCCTTTATGATGTCAATTCCCATGCCCTGGAGGCATCGGACGTGAATGGTGACTTTGCCGCTACGCGTATGGACAAAGATAACCTGCGGGTGATCGCCACGACGGCACTCAGTAGGTATGCGGCCATGACGTACAGCGGAGCGGAGCAACAGGTATCAGCCACCCAATTGGAAGGAAATGTACAACAGGGGGATGGCCAAATAGCCAATGTACGAAGCCATACCGGGCAATACAGTTTGGTCATTCCCTCCGGAGGGGAAGGGTTCCGCTACACGATCCCTGTGTCTGCCCTTACCGGTTCAGGAAATGGATTTATGGCTAGTGTTTGGGTCTACTTACCAGGAAACGCAGAAAGCCCGGGCCAAATTGGAGGTGCTGAATTGTATTATGAGATTAATGGTGCCCGGACATCGGTCAGCCCCGAATACCAAAAGAACAAAGCGAAGAGCTGGTATCGTTTGGAACTGGTAATAGCACCGAACGGAGCAAATGACATCATCATAGGCTGCAGCAATACGACCTCCCGAGGCGTATACTTCGATGATTTCAGGGTGCACCCGATCCAAGCGGCTATGACGAGTTATGTCTACGACGACCTGACGGACCGTCTGACCTATATTTTAGATGGGGATAATCTGTATACCCATTTTGAATATGATGCACACGGTCGCCTGATCCGCACCACCAAGGAACACATGAATTTTAGCGACGGCAGCTTCCGGGCCGACCAAACCGTAAGTGAAACGATTTATAACTATGGCAATGAGTAACATGGGTCATTTAGACATGAAAAAACTATGGATTGGAATAGTAATCCTGCAAGGTTTCTTTTCCGCAAGTGTGCTGGCCCAGGATTTTGTTATTTTAGGGAACACGAAGACCACCACAGTAGACCGGAATTTCTCTGGCATGCGCGACAATTGTGAACTCTGTGAGGATACCTCCTACGGTAGGCTTACCCCAAGCAACGCAGGTACGGTGACAAAAAGCGGATACGGTAGTTCAACATCCTTCCAGATCAACTGGAGCCCTACCTTTTCCGGAGATGCCACCTTTGAAAGTGGCTGGAACGATTACTCCCACTCGGGGGATTGTGGCCCGTATCAAGATTTTAGTTGTAATCTGACCACGCCAGATCGGGACCGCCAAACCATCAGCTATTGCAAGCGCCCTGATGTCGATGGTGGTCTGACCGGTACGACCTTAGTATCCGACACGTCACCCATTCTCGGTGAAACGGTTTCCATTGAATGGGAAGAGAGCGGTTCGCGGGAATGGTGCGGTTATCCCCTTAATTTAAGGATCATAGAAGTGGATGGCGTAGAGGTAGACCGAGGCGTTTTTGTCCCATACATCTACCAAGCCGATGAAATAGGAGTTCATAGGGTTGATATCTATATACAAGCTTTTTTTGGTGAGGTACACGGCCCTTACACGGAAAACGTCACCGTACAACCAAGGTGCTACACCGCTACTAACTTAGCATTAAACTTGACTGGGCCTGGGGTGATTGTTCATGAAACAGGTTTTGAAGTGGTTCCGGGTAATACCTATACGGTAGGTATGGTGGGCCATCCCGATGCTTCACAGATCTTTTCCGAAGACTATGAGCTGGTATTGCTGGATGGTGACAGTGATGTTAATTTGAATGGGAGCCAATTGACCGTGACCGCAGATATTGGCAGTTATACCCTGCGTGCGGTGCGAAAGCCTGGCAGGGAGATTTGCGTAGACATTCCGGACACCAAAGTATTTGTTGGTGGCGGTGATGTGGTGTTGGAACGGTTTTGTGACATTATTTTACCTGACGATCTGCCGGATTTCGATATCGACCTGGACCCGGAAGACGTTGTGTTCGAACATTTTGCCGCAACCGTGCGGAGTGATCGAGCGATCGTTGTTAAACCAGGAATAAAGTTAACTTCGGGTGCAGAACTCTTTCTGGAACCCGGCACACCGCTGCCTACAACCGATCTAGACCGGAACTTCGTGGAAACCAAAGGCTACAATGAATATGGCGAGCTACAATCAGCTAGCCGGAGCTATTTTGATGGTATCGGCCGGCCCACCCAGACCCAATACCAGGACCTGGAGAAAAACATTATTCTGGCCAGTGAGTTATTGTACGATGCTCGAGGAAGAGTAGCAATTACCACAGCCAATGCCCCGGTATGGAAAGCCTTGAACCCTCCCGATGATGCCTGTCCTACCCAGCTACCAGGCAATGACCTGGTCTTTGAATACAAGGAAGGTTTTATCACTGCTGGAGAAGAAGACTATGATCGGACGAAGTTCGATCAGGTCAACGGTACTGTAAACAATGAACTTACTCCCGCACCTGTGGATAACACAGAAGAAGGAACCTTGGGCTGGTATTACAGTGCTAACAATGGGACCTCGCCGGAGGCTGCCTTTAACGAACCCTTGGTAGACCATACCGGCTACCCGTACAGCCGCACCTTGTTCCATCATGATGGCACGGAAGATCCCAAGGGGCAGACCTTGCCGGGCGATACCTATGTGGCTGGCTCCGGCATCCTGGCGGAAGGTGATAAAGAAGGGGTAGCGGATGACGACCCGTTCTTAACGCCTTATGGTGAAATGGTAAGGGACGAATTAGGCCTGACGTTTCCCACTACCTTTGCCGGGGACTTCCACAAAGTTGTGGCTACCGACGCCAACGGGAAAAGGTCTGTCGTGTACCAGGACAAAGAAGGCAACGCGCTGATGAGCCTGTACTACGGTCCTGATGCTGAACCGATCACCAAGTCCTACCAGTTTTATGATGAAGTGGGCCGGTTGCTTCATTCGGTTACCCCCAATGGTGCGGTGGCCTATGAAGGAGGTACACCTTTCGCTGACCTGGACAAAACCAGTTACATCTATGATGGGCGTGGGTTCCTCAGCGACCTTTTCGAAACCGATGGCGGGCATACCCAGTACCTTTACCGGCAAGATGGGAGCATCCGATTTTCGCAGAACGCCGAACAGCGTAAAGACGGCCGGTATTCCTACACGCAGTACGATGAGCATAGCCGCCCAATCGAATCGGGCGAGTACCTTCCGACGGCAGAGGGCGTTGCATTCAACAGCCCGGAAATGCTCACTACAAACTTTTTACAAGGTGGCAGATTGAATGAAAATCAGGGACAGCATTTTGATCGCGTGGAAACGGTATACGATGTCCCTGACCTTGGCGTCTGGGGCGGGCAATACTTTGTACAAGGGCGGGTGTCTAAGACCATAAAAGAAGGGGTGAGCACCACCTGGTACAGCTACGATTACCTGGGCCGGATAGCACATACGGTCCATGCCTTTACCGAATTCGGTACTACTTTTCGGGTTTCTTATAGCTACGGTCCGGATGGCAACATGACAGAAACCAAGATCGAAGAGGGGGCTGGTGCGAATGGTTTTTTCACCCATTACTATGACTACGATAAAGACGGTAGGCTGACGGCCGTGAGCACTGAAGCGGGTGGACAGACAGCAACTGGTTTTTTCAGTTATCCGCGCACCACGAATGCCCGGTACCACTATTATAGCCACGGTCCTTTGAAAAGAGTAGAACTTGGGGAAGATATCCAAGGGATCGATTATGTCTATACCGCAGATGGTAAGCTCAAAGCGATCAATGACGGGGGCCTGGACAACGATCCGGGGAATGATTCCCCGGCCACCACGGGGTTTGCCACCGATCATTTTGGCCAAACTTTAACGTACCACGATGGCGACTACAGGAATGGCTTCCATACCCCAATGGATATGGTTACCACCGCTTATCCCGATCAATTCAATGGCAATATCAAAGGCCAGCGGTGGCACAATGCTACACTTCCGACGTTAACGAGCGGTTACGCCTATCGGTACGATAAGCGGGACCAACTCCTGCAGGCAGACTTTGGGTTCGGTACCGGCGTTTTTAGTAAACACCCGGATTGGGCCTATGAAGTCGACATCGATGGCTATGACCCGAATGGGAACATTATAGGCTTATCCCGCAGAAATGTGAGCGGTACCATAAAAGATCATTTCAGATACCAATATGTGGATGGGGCCAATCAACTCCAGTGGTTATTCGATGAAGATGACAATTCAAACATTGCCCGTGAGCCGGTGTACAATGCCATTGGCCAACTTAGCAGCCGGTACAATTACCGGGACGGGATCTACGATACCATTGCCTACGATGTCACAGGAAAAGTGACCCAAGTTACGGAAATGACCTCTTCAGGATCTGTGGTAGGTCCCAAAGCAACTTACACCTATGATGACCGTGGCTTCCGCTTGTCCAAAACCCTCTACAATGCCTCGGGTGAACCCGCCACGCGTACCTGGTATATCCGGGATATGAACGGACAGGTGCTGGTCGTGTATGAAGAAGATATTGAAGCAGGTTCCGGCGTTTTTCCTGTGGAATACCCCATCTATGGAGCTTCCCGAATGGGTATGTACAAACCGAACAGTAACACCCTCTTTTATGAGCTCCAGGACCATTTAGGCAATGTAAGGACCGTGATCGGTGACCCACTCCCTACCACGTTTACGGCTAGCATGGAAATGAGTGCCGCTACAGAAGAAGAAACCTACTTTGAGTCCCTTCCCGAAGCCCGGACCACCGTCCCTGACTTTGTTAACCACACACCCGGTGAAACCTGTGACCAGGCCATTCGGCTGAACAACGTTCAAGCAGGGGTAGAACAGAGCCTCGGGCCAAGCATAGCGTTGGAAGTACGGCCAGGAGACACGATTCACAGTGAAGTGTTTGTGAAGTATTTCAAACCCCAGGAACAACAGGCCACCCAGGTCAGTGCTTTTGCCTTGACACTACCCGCCCTGACCAGCACGGCTACTTTAGGTGATCCGGGGGCCATGACGACCCAGTCGGGCAACGGTGTTTTTCCAATACCTCTGGCCGGAGGCACGGCGGAAGAAATTCCGAGGGCCTACCTGAACTATGTGCTGTACGACCGGGACATGAATATGCTCGATGCTGGATACCAACGCGTGAGTAGTGCCGCAGAGATCCCACAAACCTCTCCCGAGCTGCACCAGCATGAGCGGCTTTCGGAAGAGCTGGTCATTGAAGACTTTGGGTATCTGCAGGTGTACGTGAGCAATTCTTCCCTGGAAGAGTCAGAGGTGTTTTTTGATGACTTTAGTGTGACGCAAACCAGTTCTCAGGCGGTACGAGCACATGACTACTATCCTTTTGGTTTACGGATAAGTGATTATCTTAGTGTGGAGGATGAAGGGTATAGGTTCGGTTATCAAGGTAACTTTGCTGAAGAAGATGAAGAGACGGGGTGGAGTGCTTTTCAATTAAGACAATACCATTCACAAATAGGACGATTCACAACAATTGACCCAGTAAGACAATTTTTTTCACCATACCTCGCCATGGGAAACAATCCATTAAATATTATTGATCCCGATGGGGGTACAGGGGAGCCAGTTAGAAAGATGAGTTCTGCCTTACAAGGAATTGCTGAAAATCAAAATCAGTTAACTGCAGCCATGGACGGTGTTTTTGATGATAATGCGACTTTTCTTGACTTTAACGTTGTAATTTCTGCTGGTCGAATTCGTCCGAGGTCAAGTATGTTTGATTATTTACCTGGGGGCAAATATTTTTGGCATACAGATATGGGCAAAGACTTGAGTGATGTTGGAAATTCAATTAGTAGTTTTTTTAATCCAAGCTATGGTTTAGTTTTCTATAATAGTGGGAATTTTCATGGCCAACCTATAGGCTTTGTTAGAACAGGTAATGCTACCGGGCAGATAACAGATGTAACGAATGGTATGAATGCTTTTGGTTTTAATCATCCAATCAAATCGCAAGGGTTGAAAGCTGCAATTCAAGGCATACAGCAAGCGGGGGATTATGTAACTGCACTTGGGCTATCATATGGGAATCGATCCAATATATCTAGGTTTTTCTCCTTAGGTAATGGAGCTTTTAGAGGTGAAGGAAATAAATTTGTAAGAGGTGATACTGTTTTTGGTCACCGAAGTACTTTTAGATTAAAAAGTCAGAACGGTGATACTTTATATACCCACCTAGGAATACCCATGAGTCCCGTAAGAAAATGAAAATTATCAATATACTTTTGTTTTATTGCTTTTTGACTAGTTGTTCAGCTTCTTTTGAAGAATCATATTACCCGAATGGGCAATTAGAATACCGTGTACCAATAATCAATGGTGTTAGAAATGGTAAATTGGAAAAGTATTATTCAGACGGACAAATGCAATATGTTTCTAATTGGAATAATGGTGTAAAAGAAGGTGAAGCCATTGCATACTTCAGAAATGGAGTTATTCAAATTAAGGAAAACTATAAAGATGGGCTGCCACATGGCTTAGTTGAGGAATACTACAATGCAGGTGACTTAAAAAGAAAAATGACTTATGATAATGGAAAGATTCTAGAAGAGATTTCCTATTTCGAAAATAACTCCATAGAAGGAAAAATCAAGATAGATTTGGATACGATTAGGGCTACTTATTATCATCGCAACGGATTGATAGATGAAATATCCGTAAGGATCGGAGAAGATTTGCTTTACGCGAAAAAGTTTGATCTAAATGGCAAATTGGTGTCAAGTAACTTGCCAATTAGTGCCACAGGAAGAGTTTCCAAAAATGATACCTCTGTTAAAGTTGAAATAGAATATAAGTTATGTAATTCGTGCAAGTATCTTATTATTTTAGGGGAATTTGATGAAGATAATGTGCTTGTTAATGAGTATTTTAGAGATACATTTCTGAGTAACCCGATGTCGTTCAAACTGTATGAGGAACAAAGTATAAGACTACCAATCAAAGGCTCTCTTTATGAGTTAGATACAACAGATACTGTTGTTGGATACTCTCCCTTTGAGATTGCTGACAGTGATGCCAACATAAAAAATTAACATAAC
>JAAUYD010194368.1_pt1 | contig 19156 bp, 21 predicted proteins | sample 7278101 | NCBI WGS metagenome assembly JAAUYD01 (sample SAMN14350128, study PRJNA611818) | marine sediment metagenome | isolation source: surface marine sediment (0.6m) | place: French Polynesia: Moorea | collected 2018-08
ACCGCCGCGTCACGCGCCCGGCCGTAGGGGCCGGCGTCCTTCGAGACGTACTCGGTCGTCGCACCAACCTCTTCGGCCACGCCGGTGATGATGTCCACCGGGTCACCGTGCCGCAGGACGAGCGCTCCGCGACGCCACCGGCGGAGCGCTCGTCCTGCGGCACGGTGACCCGGTGGACATCATCACCGGCGTGGCCGAAGAGGTTGGCGCGACGACCGTGTACGTCTCGAAGGACGCCGGCCCCTACGGCCGGGCGCGTGACGCGGCGGTTGCCGATGCTCTCCGGGCCGGTGGCCGTCGGCTGCGCGGCGTCGGGTCGCCGTACGCGGTCGAGCCCGGCACGGTGCGCAAGGACGACGGCGGCGCCTACGCCGTCTTCACGCCGTTCTCGAAGCGGTGGCGCGCCACCGGCTGGGCCGACCCGATCGATGCGCCAGCAGATCCCGGGTGGATCGAGGCACCGTCCGACCCGCTGCCCGAGCGCCCCGAGATCGAGCTCGAGGTGCCCGATCCGGCGGCGGCCGGCGCACGCTGGCAGGAGTTCCGCGCCGCGGGCCTCGACGGCTACGCCGATCGTCGCGACCTGCCCGCCGTCGACGGCACCAGCCGGCTGTCACCGTTGCTGAAGTACGGCGTGCTGCACCCGCGCCGGCTGCTCGTCGAGTCGGACCCGTCGATCGACGGGCACCGGGTGTTCCAGTCCGAGCTGGCGTGGCGTGACTTCTACGCCGACGTGCTGCTCCGCCGGCCCGACACGGCGTGGGAGAACCTCGACCGCCGCTTCGACCGGATCGACCTCGACACGGGTGCCGCGGCTCGCACGAAGTTCGAGCGGTGGTGCGAGGGCCGGACCGGCTTCCCGATCGTCGACGCCGGGATGCGCCAGCTCGCAACAACGGGCTGGATGCACAACCGGGTCCGGATGATCGTCGCCAGCTTCCTCGTCAAGGACCTCCATCTCCCGTGGCAGTGGGGTGCGCGCTGGTTCATGCAGCACCTGCTCGACGGCGACCTGGCCTCGAACAACCACGGGTGGCAGTGGGCGGCCGGCACCGGCACCGACGCGTCGCCCTACTTCCGGGTGTTCAACCCGACGGCGCAGCAGGAGCGGTGGGATCCGACCGGCGAGTACGTCCGCCGGTGGATCCCCGAGCTCGACAGCTCGGACTACCCGGCGCCGATGGTCGACCACGCCGCCGAACGGCGCGAGGCGCTCGCTCGCTATCAGGCCGTCAAGGCCGCCGCTCGCTAGCGTCGAGCTGATGCGGCGTCTCGGAGTGGTGGTACTGACGACCCTGGTAGTGGTGGCGTGCGGGGGTGATGACGACGATGATGCGAGCGGCGGTGGTGCCGCCGGCAGGTTGATCGGTGAGGGCGCCGTGACGTTCGTCGAGGTCGAGCCTCCCGCGACGGTGACCGGCCGCCTGGAGATCACCGTCGAGGAGGGACCGGTCGGCAGCGACGAGCTCTCCGAGATCAACTTCGGCTCGATCAGCACCGACGAGGGCGAGGTGCTCATCGAGCTCGAGGCCGAGATCGTCCGCGCCGCCGGCTTGACGCGCGACGACCTGCTCGCCGGGCCGAGGGTCTCGGCAGCGCTCGAGGCCCCCGAGTACGAGGTGACCGGCGTGCCGAGCTACCGGATCGTCTCGATCGAGATGGACGGCTGAGACGGCGCCCTCCTGGCTACCGTTCGGGTATGGCCAGCCGTCAGCTCGCGATCGTGATCGACGCTGCCGACCCCGACGCACTGCGCGAGTTCTGGGTCGCCGCCATGGGGTACGAGCCGTTCGGTGCGGCCGGCCCGTACCGCTCGGCCGTACCGCCGGCCGGTTCGACCGGCCTGAAGCTCGTGTTCCAGCAGGTGCCCGAACCGCAGACCGCGACCAAGAACCGGCTCCACCTCGACATCATCGTCGGCGACGAGATCGAGGCCGAGGCCGAGCGCCTCGTCGGTCTCGGCGCAACAGCGATCACCGAGCTGATCGTCGAGGTCGGCACGAAGTGGATGGTGCTCGCCGACCCCGAGGGGAACGAGTTCTGCCTCGTGTACGACACGTGAGCCGGCCGAGCGCCGCCGCCCTCCGCGATCTGCGCGCCGCCGAGTGCTCGAACGGCGCACCGAGCGCCCGCAACCTGCTCGTCACGGTGTTCGGCGATGCGCTGCTCCCGCACGGCCCGTCGACGTCGGTCTCGGTCCGTGCACTGGCGGTGCTCCTCGGTGCGTTCGGCGCCAGCGAGCGGCTCGTCCGCACGTCGCTGAGCCGGCTCGTCAAGGACGGGCTGCTCGACACGCACGTCGAGGGTCGGCGGAGCTTCTATCGCGTCGCCGACACCGCGCGGGACCTGTTCGCGCAGGCCGACGCACGCATCTACGGGTCGACGCCCACCGCGTGGGACGGTTCGTGGACCCTGGTGGTGATCGACGGTGCCGAGTCGACGCCCAAGCAGCGGGCGCGGCTGCGTCAGGAGCTGACGTGGGCCGGGCTCGGCGTGGTCGGCCCGAACGTGCTCGCGTCGCCGGTCGTGCCCGCCGACGTCGCGGCCGGCGTGGTCGCCCGAGTGGGCGGCTTCGAGCACGTGCTCGTGTCGCGGTCGGAGGTCGTCGACGGCGAGGGCACGCTCGGTGCCGAGCGGCTCGCCAGGCGGTGCGCACCGCTCGACGACCTGGCGCAGCTCTACCGGGCATTCACCGACCGGTTCGAGCCGTTCGCGGACGCCGGCTCCTTGGCGCCCGAGGATGCGTTCAAGCTCCGCACGTTGCTGGTCGCGTCGTTCCGCCGGATCGCACTCGCCGACCCGCAGCTGCCGGCCGAGCTGTTGCCGGCCGACTGGATCGGCACCCGGGCCCGGCACGTCGCAGGTGCCGTCTACCGCTCGGTCGCAGCCGCGAGCGAGCAGCGCCTGCTGTCCACCGTCGTGCCACCGCTCGGGTCCGGGGCGCCGGGACTACTCGATCGGTTTCGGGTGTCGTAGTCGTTTCAGGTGTCGTAGTCGACGTCGACGTGGTCGGTCGTCGGCGTCGATTGACAGGTCAGTACGTAGCCGCGGCCGACCTCGTCGTCCGTCAGCCCGTAGTTCACCGCCATGTCGACCGCACCGTCGACGACGACCGCCTGGCAGGTCGAGCACACCCCGCTCCGACACGAGAACGGTGCGTCGGGGCGCACGCGCTGCACCGCATCGAGGACGGAGTCGCCCTCGTAGAGGTCGAACTCGGTCGTGCGGCCGTGCAGCGTGGCGCGACCGGTCGCGACGGCGACCGAGTCCTCGCTGATCTCCTGCGGGGCGAGCGTGGCGGTTCCCTGCTGCTTGGTCGTGAAGATCTCGCGGTGGATGCGATCGATCGGCAGGCCCGCCTCGACCAGCGCCTCCCTGACGTCAGTGGTCAGCTCGATCGGCCCGCACAGGAAGGCGTGGTCGGCGTCGGCCGGCAGGAACCCGGCGTCGATCCAGTGCTCGACCCGCTGGCGGTCGGGCCGGCCCGACAGCAGGTCGCCGCCGGTGTCCTCGCGAGTGAACGCAAACGCGATCGACAACCGGCCGAGGTGGCGATCGCGGACGTCGAGCAGCTCGTCGAGCAGCATCGCCGAGCGGCTCGTGCGGTTGACGTACAGCAACGAGACCTGCGAGAGCGGCTCGGCGGCGAGGATCGTCGACACGATCGACAGGATCGGCGTGATGCCGCTGCCGGCGGCGAGCGCCGCGTACGAGCGGGCGACCGCCGGGTCGATCCGGTGCGTGAAGTGGCCGAGCGGCGGGAGTGCGTCGATCTCGTCGCCGACCTGCAGTTCGGTCGACGCCCAGGTCGAGAACACGCCGCCCGGCACGCGGCGGATCGCCACGCGGAGCGGGCCGTCGGGTGCCCGCGAGCAGATCGAGTAGCTCCGCCGCAGCTCGACCCCGTCGAACTCGCGACGCAGCGTCAGGTGCTGGCCGTGCTCGAAGCGCAGGCGCTGGTCGCCACGATCGAACGTGACCAAGACGCTGTCGTCGGTGTCGTGGTCGATGGCGGCGACGCGCAGCGGCCGGAAGCCGTCGTCGAGTGGCGCAGCGCCGGTGTCGGTGTCGGTCGCGGTCACAGCGGTTTGAAGTGCTCGAAGGGCTCGGAGCAGGCCTCGCACACGTAGGCGGCCTTGCACGCCGTCGCGCCGAACTCGGAGATCAGCCGCGAACGCCGCGAGCCGCAGCGCGGGCAGGCGACCGGCGGCTCGACCGGCGTCGCACCCTGGTCGGCGACGGGTGACGGGGGAGCGATGCCGGCGAGGCGGAGCCGCTCGCGCCCACGCTCGCTGATCCAGTCCGTGCTCCAGGCCGGGCTCATCACGAGCCGCACGTCGGGCTCGTAGCCGGCGTCGCGCACGACGGTCGTGACGTCGTCGCGGATCTGGTCGGTGGCCGGGCAGCCGGTGTATGTGGGGGTGAGCAGCACGGTCGCCGTGCCGTGGTCGATCGTCACGTCGCGCACGATGCCGAGGTCGCCGATCGTCACGTGCGGCAGCTCGGGGTCCTCGATGTCGCGGACGAGCTCGTCCAGGCCCTGGGCGTCGATCATCGTCACCACGAGGCCCCCGGATGGGCGCGTGCGACGACCTGCAGCTCACCGATGAGGTACGAGAACGCCTCGGTGTGGGTGCCGGTGCGGCCGCCCCGGTGCATCACCCCGTCGTCGGGCACCGTCAAGGTCGCCTCCTCGAGTGCGTTCGCCACGGTGCCGCGCCACGGCTCGGACAGCGTCTCGGCCGGCGGGTGGATGACGCCCGCTGTGACGAGCGCCTCCTCGACCTCGTCGCTGTCGAACAGCTCGCCGGTGTAGCGCCACAGCCCGTCGAGCGCAGCCTGCGCCCGCTGGTGGCTCTCCTCGGTGCCGTCGCCGAGGCGCACCACCCAGCTGCGCGAGTGGCGGAGGTGGTAGGTCGTCTCCTTGACCGCCTTGCCGGCGAGCGCACGGAGGGTCTCGTCGGTCGAGTGCTCCATGCTCCGCCAGTAGAAGAACGCCCAGGCGTCGTGGAGGAACTGCCGCACGATCAGCTGGGCGAAATCGCCGTTGGGCTGCTCGACGAGGAGCGGGTTGAGGAACTCATGCGGGTCGCGCGTGTAGGCGTAGTGGTCCTCGTCGTGGACGACGCCGTCGACCGGGCCCTGGACCTCGCCGGCGTACGTGTACAGCGCCCGGGCCTGACCGATCAGGTCGAGGGCGAGGTTCGACAGCGCCATGTCCTCCTCGATCTCGGGCGCGTGCGTGATCGCCTCGAGCAGCCGCTGGGCGAGGATCAGCGCACGATCGCCCTGGCGGAGGACGTACGTCAGCAGGTGATCGGGCGGCGGGGGAGGGGTGTCGGGGCGCATGGCGGACCGCTCACATGTTGGCGACTTCGTCGGGCAGCTCGAAGTCGGTCGGGTGTCGGAACGACTTGTCGCCCGCCGGGTCGAAGAACGCGTCGCGCTCGTCGGGGTCGCTGGCGGTGACGTCGCTCGACTTCACGACCCAGATGCTCACGCCTTCGGACCGCCGCGTGAACAGGTCGCGGGCGTTCTGGAGCGCGAGCTCGGCGTCGGGCGCGTGCACCGTGCCGCTGTGGACGTGGCTGACGCCGCGCTTGGGGCGGACGAACACCTCCCAGAGCGGCCAGTCGGACGTGCTGCCGGTCACGCGGCAGCTCCTTCACGCCCAGCGCGGGTGGCCCGCTTCTCGGCGTAGGCGGTGGCCGCCTCGCGGACCCATGCGCCGCCGTCGTGGGCGCCGACCCTGGTCGCCATCCGCTCGCGGTTGCACGGCCCGTCGCCCTTCACCACGGTCCAGAAGTGATCCCAATCGATCGGACCGTGCACGTAGTGGCCGGTCTCCTCGTCGAACCGGAGCTCGGGGTCGGGGACCGTCAGCCCGAGCAGGTCGGCCTGCGGCACCGTGGCGTCGATGAAGCGCTGGCGGAGCTCGTCGTTGCCGAACCGCTTGATGCCCCAGCGCATGTTCTGGTCGCCGTGCACCGACTCGGCGTCCGGTGGTCCGAACATCATGATCGACGGCCACCACCAGCGGTCGAGTGCGTCCTGCGCCATCGCCCGTTGCTCGGGTGTGCCCTCGGCGAGCGTCAGCATGATCTGGTACCCCTGCCGCTGGTGGAAGCTCTCCTCCTTGCAGATGCGGATCATCGCCCGCGCGTACGGCCCGTAGGAGCAGCGGCACAGGGGCACCTGGTTCATGATCGCTGCGCCGTCGACCAGCCAGCCGATCGCACCGACGTCGGCCCAGGTGAGCGTGGGGTAGTTGAAGATCGAGGAGTACTTCTGGCGACCGGCGTGGAGGAGGTCGAGCAGTTCCTCGCGTGGCGTGCCGAGCGTCTCGGCGGCGCCGTAGAGGTAGAGCCCGTGGCCGGCCTCGTCCTGCACCTTGGCGGTGAGGATCGCTTTGCGGCGCAGCGACGGTGCACGCGTGAGCCAGTTGCCCTCTGGCTGCATGCCGATGACTTCTGAGTGGGCGTGCTGCGCGATCTGGCGGACGAGGGTCTTGCGATACTCCTCGGGCATCCAGTCGCGGGGTTCGATGCGCTCGTCGGCGTCGATCAGCGCGTCGAAGTGGGCCTGTGACCGCTCGGCGTCCATGACCCGTCAGTCTATGACACACCAATTCCCTTGTCCAGGCTTCCGATCGTGTCATGATGTGGGTCGGGCGGAGACTGCGAGCCCGTGTCCCGGTTGCGGGCGTCGTGATCGGCCGACGACCATGAGTCGATGACCGGTCTGCTGCCAGCGCTCCACGGATCGCATCCCGACGCGCCCGACGCCGTGGTCGTCGACGGCGAGTCGGCCACCTGGGAGCGGCTCGCCGGTCGCGCCGACGCGCTCGTCGCTCGCATCGCCGGCGCGCCGGCGATCGCGGTGCACGGCGCACCCTCGTTGGACACCGTGATCGCCGTCGTGGCAGGCATCCGAGCCGGGGTGCCCGTCGTCCCGGTCGCCGCCGACGCCGGCCCGATGGAGCGCGACCACGTGCTCGCCGACTCCGGCGCGACACTCGTCATCGGCGACCCCGACTGGCCCGAGGTGACCCTCGACCGGATCCCCGTGCCGATCCGGCCCGCCGGTGTCTCGGCCGAGGTGGCGAGCGAGGCGCCTGCGCTGATCATGTACACCTCGGGAACGACCGGCCTGCCGAAGGGCGCGGTGATCCCGCGGCGCGCCATCGCCGCCGGACTCGACGGACTCGCCGATGCGTGGGGCTGGACGCCCGATGACCGACTGGTGCACGGTCTGCCGCTGTTCCACGTGCACGGACTGATCCTCGGCGTGCTCGGCGCGCTGCGGGTCGGATCGCGCCTCGTCCACACCGGCCGGTCGACCCCCGAGCGCTACGCGGCGGCGGGTGGCACGCTCTACTTCGGCGTGCCGACCGTGTGGTCGCGGCTCACGGCGGCGCTCGACCACGCCCGCTCGCTCGCATCGGCGCGGCTCCTCGTCTCGGGGAGTGCCGCGTTGCCCGTGCCCGTCTTCGAGTCGCTGCGCTCGCTGACGGGCCAGGCGCCCGTCGAGCGATACGGCATGACCGAGACGCTCATCACGCTCTCGACGCGCCACGACGGCGAGCGGCGCCCGGGCCACGTCGGCGTGCCGATCGCCGGGGTCGAGACGCGGCTGCGCGACGACCGTGGCGACCCGGTGCCCCACGACGGCGAGACCATCGGTGGCCTCGAGGTGCGTGGCGCGACCCTGTTCGACGGCTACCTCCACCAGCCGGAGAAGACCGCCGAGTCGTTCACCGACGACGGCTGGTTCGTCACCGGCGACGCCGCGACGATCGGCGACGACGGGTTCCACCGCATTGCCGGGCGGGCGTCGATCGACATCATCAAGTCGGGCGGGTACAAGGTCGGCGCAGCCGAGGTCGAGTCGGCGCTGCTCTCGCACCCGGCGGTCGCCGAGGCGGCCGTCGTCGGCCAGCCGGACGACGACCTGGGGGAGCGCATCGTCGCCTACGTGGTCGCCGACGGCGTCGACGCCGACGCGTTGATCGACCACGTCGCCGGCTCGTTGTCGGTGCACAAACGTCCGCGTGAGATCCGGCATGTCGCCGCGCTGCCCCGCAACGCGCTGGGCAAGGTCCAGAAGACGAAGCTCGGAGGTGGTCGAGCGCCTGCTGACCAGGAGGGTTGACAACGTGACATCATTGTGACATGATGGAGACATCAATTCAATGTCGTTGCGATGTCATCGATGACGCGACGGCATCCACGAAAGGGTCACGACGATGTTCAACTACGATCCGGTCCTCATGAAGGCGCTCCAGGACGACCGCATGCGGCGGCTCCGCACCCGGCACGCCCACCCGCGCTCGGGTCCGCCGCCGCGGCCCGCCAAGCAGCAACGCCGCCGGCCCTGAGATGCACGTTCGTCCCGTCGTCAACTCGCTGCGGGCCTCGATCGTCGGCCAGGCCGCCGTCGGCGGCGACGATCCGGCGGTCGAGGCCGCGGTCGCGCAGATCGCCGACGCGATCGAGCCGGCCCTGCACCTGGCTGCGCTCCAGCTCGCCGAGCAGGCCGCCGCCGAGGTCGGTGCGCAACTGCCCGACCGAACGGTCGAGGTCGTGCTCGTCGACGGTGACCCGGCGCTGCGGCTCGCCGATGCCGAACCCGAGCCCGCCGAACCCGACCTCGAGGACTTCGATGCCCGCATCACGCTGCGTCTGCCGCCGACGCTGAAGGGGCTGATCGAGCAGTCGGCGACGGCCGACGGTGACTCCGTGAACTCGTGGGTCGTCGACGCGCTCAAGCGGCGTGCACAGTCGACCGACGCAGGTGGCCGGCGGGTCACCGAGAGCTTCGACCTCTGATGCTACGCCGCGAGGAGTTCCACGTGTCCGGGCCGGCGAGCCTCGACGTGCACAGCCGGTCGGGCTCGGTCGAGGTCCGCGTCGGCGCGGCCGGTCGCGTCGTGGTGACGATCGACGGCGGATCGGCCGACTCGTGGGAGGTCGTGCAGGTCGGCGACTCGGTCTCGGTCCGACCTGGCGGTCGCGGTGGTGGCTGGCGTTCCCGTTCGACCCGTGTGCATGTCGACGTGCCGGAGGGCTGCGACGTCGACGTCTCGACCGCCTCGGCCGACGTCGTCGGGGTGGGCGACCTGGGTGACCTGCGGGTCAGGACGGCCTCGGGTGACGTGCGAGTCGACCGCGCTCGCCGGCTCGACGCCTCGACGGCCTCGGGCGATGTGCGCGTGCACGAGGTCGGATCCGACGCGTCGTGTTCGACGATGTCCGGCGACGTCGACCTGCGAACCGTCGGTGGTCGGTTGCGAGCGTCGACGGCGTCCGGCGGGGTCCGCGTCGCCCAGGTCGGCGAGGCGGTCGACGTCGGCACCGCCTCGGGCGACGTCTCCCTGCACTGCTGCGACGGGGACGAGGTCAGCGTGAAGTGCGTGTCCGGCGACATCTCGCTCGGTCTGCCGTCAGGCATCCGCGTCGAGCCCGACATCTCGACGCTGAGCGGCAAGACGATGCTGCCCTCGAAGGCGTCGTCGGGGCTGCACGACGGCGGCCGGCGGACCGTCCGCGTCCGCCTGCGCACGGTGTCCGGCGACGTGCGGATCGCACGGGCGACCTGACACCGGATCAGCCGGTCACGACGAAGCTGAACTCCTCGTACCGGCCGTCCGACGTCTCCATCTCGATCCAGAACGTCTCCCCGACGGGGGCGCCCTCGAAGATCACCTTGACGTACCACTTGCCGTGTTCGTCGGCCGACGTGCCGCCGCTGCCGAACGGGGACCAGAAGTGGATCTCGGTCCCCGGGCTGGCCTTGCCGGAGAACTCCTCGTACGGGGGATCGCTGTCGCACGAGCCCCAGTGCTGGTAGGCCTTGAAGCGAACCTCTTCGGCGGGCGGCTCGGTCGTCGCCGGCGGTTCCGTCGTCGCCGGTGGCTCGGTCGTGTGTGGGGGCTCGGTCGTCGCCGGCGGTTCGGGCTCGGGCTCGGGCTCGGGCTTCGGTTCCGGCTCGGGCTCGGGCTTCGGTTCCGGCTTGGGTTCGGGCTTGGGTTCCGGCTTGGGTTCGGGCTTCGGCTCGGGCTTCGGCTCGGGCTTGGGTTCGGGCTTGGGTTCCGGCTTGGGTTCGGGCTTCGGTTCCGGCTTGGGCTCTGGCTTCGGCTCGACCTTGACCGGCGGTTCGACGGGGGTGATCTCGATGCCGTCGAGCAGCGGGGCGGCCGCCGTCGTCGGCGGTGCCGTGGTCGGCGCGACCGTCGTGGGCGCGACCGTCGTGGTGGTCGACGTGGTGGTCGAGGTGCTGGTCGTCGTGCTGGTGAGCGCGGTCGTCGTCGGGTCGCCGGCGCTGCTCGAGGCAGTCGGCTCGTCGGATCCCGGGACGGGGGTGCCCTCGGCATCGGGGACCCCGCCGTCGAAGTCGAGCCGGTCGGAGATCTGGATGCCGGCGAACTGATCGGTCGTGAGTGCGGCCGCGCCACCTGCGAACAGCGCCAGCGAGGCGGCGACGCCGAGCACCACGCTCATGCGCCGCCCCGTCGCAGTCGGCGCACCGAGCAGCGTCCGGAGGTGCGCGCGGTTCGGCTGCGGTGTGAACGACATGGCGGCGTCGTCCAGCAGTGTTCGGAGCTCTCGGTCGTTCACGGCTGACCTCCCAGCGATGCGGCGAGGGCGGCGTGCCCCCGGTGGAGATGGGTGCGAACCGAGCCGAGCGAGCAGCCCAGCACGTCGGCGATCTCGCTCTCGGTGTAACGCAGCCAGTGCTTCAGCACGACGGCGGTGCGCTGCTTGGGCGAGAGCGCCTGGAGCGCCGAGACGATCTGCGGGTTGGTGCTGCGGCCGAGCGCCTCGGACTCGGCCGACGCGGCGGCCTCGCTCGCCTGATCCGACGGCGTTTGCGCAGCGTGCTTGCGGGCCGTCGCCGACCGCCGGTGCGACGACATCGCCAGGTTGGTGACCGTCGTGCGCAGCCAGGCCGGCGCCTTGTCGTGGTCGTCGAGGTCGTCCCACTTCTCGTACAGCTTGGCGAACGCGTCGTGGGCGAGGTCCTCGGCCCGGTGCCGGTCGGCGACGAGCAGGTATGCGAGTCGGGCGAGGCCGACGTACTCGGCCTCGTAGAGCTCGACGACGCCCTCGTCGGCGCCCGCCACCACGGGCGCGGTCTGGCCGGGTGGTTCCTGCCGGACCTCGGAGCCACCTTCCAGGACCCTGAGGTCCGGTCGGTTCCCTGCCGGCCGACTCCCGCTGTCGGCTGTTGCGTACATCATCGTGTGTATCGACGTCCGAGACGCCGATCTCTATGACACGCGTGCGCGAGTTGACCAGAGCTTGACGGTCGGTGCTGCGTCAGGTCGACGCCAGGTGGTCGATGGGCGTGATCAGGTACTCGTCGAGGTCGATGTCGTGGGTCATCCGCCAGTACTCCAGCAGGCTGTACGGGGTCACCGAGACGACCCTGCCGTGCGAGTTCCGGTAGTAGGTCGACATGCCGGGGTGGCTCCAGATCATGCCGGCGTGGCGTTCGTCGACGTCGCGGACGAACTCGTCGTGGACGTCGCGTCGCGGCTCGATCGCCGCGATGCCGCCCTCGATCATGTGCACGATCGCGTCGGTGATGAAGCGGGTCTGGCTCTCGGCCTGGAAGATCGCGCTGCCGCCGTGCCCCAGCCCGGTCGACGGTCCCTGCATGAGGAAGAGGTTCGGGAAGCCGGGCACCGTGATGCCCAGGTGTGCGGTGGCGTCGTCGTCGCCCCAGACGTCGTCGAGGGTGATGCCGCCTCGGCCGACCGGGTGGATCGCCCGAGCCATGTCGGTCATCCGGAAGCCCGTGGACAGGACGACGACGTCGACGTCGTGCGACCTGCCGTCGCCGGTGACGATGCCGGTCTCCGACAGACGTTCGATCGGATCGGTGACGAGGTCGACGTTCGGCCGCCGCAGTGTGCGGTACCACCCGTTGTCGAGCAGGATCCGCTTGCCGTACGGGGGATAGGACGGGACGCAGGCGTCGAGCAGATCGGTGCGGTCGCCGAGCTCGGCCTCGATGTGGGCGACCATCTCCTGCCGGTGTCGCTCGTTCACGCGGTTCAGCGACCGGTCGGGGTGCGGCCAGTCGGGGTCCTTGCGCAGGTACGGCAGCAGCCCGTCGCCGTATCGCCAGAGCATCGTGAACCGGAACCACTGGGCGTAGTGGGGGACGTTGGCCAGCAGCCACTGCGCACCGTCGCTGATCGGGTCGTGGTAGCGGGGGATCGGCCGCGCCCACTGCGGGCTGCGCTGGAAGATCGTGAGGTGCTCGACGTCGCCGGCGATCACCGGGACGATCTGCATCGCGGACGCACCCGTCCCGACGATCGCCACACGTTTGCCACTGACGTCGAGGTCGTCCGGCCACGCCGTCGTGTGGAACATCGAGCCGCCGAAGTCGGCGGCGCCGGGCAGATCGGGGATCGACGGGATCCCGAACTGCCCGATCGCCACCACGAGGTCGGTGCCGAGGATCTGCTCCTCCCCGGCGGGCGTCGAGACCCGTACGTGCCACGAGTGGTCGCGTTCGTTCCACGTCGCGCCGGTGACCGTCGACTCGAAGCGGATCCGGTCGCGGACGCCGAACTCGTCCGCACAACCGCGCAGGTAGTCGAGGAGCTCGGCCTGAGGTGAGAAGTTGCGGCTCCACCGGTACCGCGTGCCGGTCGAGTACGAGTAGGCGTGGTTGGGGGTGTCGACGCCGCAGCCGGGGTACGTGTTGTCGCGCCAGGTGCCGCCGACGTCGCCGGCACGCTCGACGATCGTGAACGGCACGCCGAGTCGATGCAGCCGTGCGCCCACGATCAGCCCGCTCGCGCCGGCCCCGATCACGACGACGTGCCGGTCGATGGGCGGCGCGCTGCCGTCGTGCCACTCGACGTCGCGTGCCGTCATGCCGAGGTCCTCGCGCATCATCGGCGCATACCCGGCGTCGATGTCCTCGCCCATGCACCAGCGCATCATCTCGAGCATCAGCTCGTCGCCGGGGTCGTCGATGGCCGTCCCGAACGGCCCGCCGGCCAGCGCATCGAGTGCCGCCGATCGGATCTCGTCGGCGACCGAGTCGGGGATGCCGGCCCGTTCGTCGGCGATCAGGCGGACGTCGCGTCGTGGGCGGTACGGGTCGGCGAGCCACCGGCGGTCGCCGGTGACGTGGACGAGACACATCAGCAGCACCCGGAGGTCGGCGTCGTCGAGCGCGGCGGCCAGTTCGGTGCGGTCGAGGGGGTCGTGCGTCGGCTTCATCCTCGCCGCCGACAGTACGGTGCTGGCGTGCGCATCTGTGTGGTCGGAGCCGGGTCGCTCGGTTCGGCGATCGGCGGCGTGCTGGCGCTCGCCGGCAACGACGTCGTGCTCGTGACCCGCAACGCCGACCACGTCGCCGCCATCGCCGCCTCCGGCCTGCGGCTCGACGACGGCGATCAGGTGCGGACGGTCCCGGTCGCGGCAGCGACGGGCTACGAGGGGCAGCCCGTCGCCGACCTCGTGATCGTGCTCGTCAAGTCGTTCGACACGCGCGACGCGATCGCGGCCGCATCTCCGGTGATCGGGTCGGACACCGGCGTGCTGACGCTGCAGAACGGCGTCGGGTGCGAGCAGATCATCGCCGACGTCGTCGGTGCCGAGCTCGTGATGGCGGGGCGCACCTTCGTGGGCGGTCGCATCGTCGAGCCGGGTCTCGTCGAGTACGGCGTCGTCGGGCGCCGCACGACGATCGGCGAGCTCGACGGCTCGTCGACCGATCGGATCGCGGCGATCGCCGACGTGCTCCGACGGGCCGGCATGGACACCGACGTGAGCGACGACATCGTCGCGATGATGTGGGAGAAGCTGTTCGTCAACGTCGCCACGGGCGCCTGGAGCGCCCTGACCGGTCTTCCGTACGGCGAGCTCTCGATCGATCCCGACGTCGCGCCGATGGCGATCGCCACCGTGGCCGAGGCGATGGCGGTCGCCCGCGGCCTCGGCATCACAGTCACGACGACCGACCCGGCCCTCCCGTGGCGGCGCGCCTGGGAGGGTCTGCCGTACGGCTTCAAGGCGTCGATGCTCCAGAGCGTCGAGAAGGGCTCGCGAACCGAGGTCGACGTGATGCACGGCGCCGTCTGCCGAGGCGGGCGCGAGGCCGGCGTGCCGACGCCCATCAACGACGCGCTGTGGGCGGCGGTCAAGGGCCTCGAGCGCCGGCTCGCGCTCGACTGAACCGCCCACAGCCACCGCCTGCGACACTGGCGTCGTGGGGACGTACAACGCGGCCGCGTGGTTGCTCGATCGGCACGTCGACGCCGGCCGAGGTGATCGGGTGGCGATCCGGTTCGAGGGCACGTCGGTCACCTACCGCGAGGTGCTCGGCGAGGTGTTCCGGGTCCAGCACGCGCTCGCCGACCGCGGGGTGGGGCCCGGCGATCGGGTCGTGATGGTCGTCAACGACGAGCCCGATTTCGTCGCATGGTTCCTCGGCGCGATGCGGGCGGGCGCGGTGCCCGTACCACTCTCGACGATGCTGATGACCGAGGACATCGCCGGCATCGTCGCCGACGCCGAGGCCTCGTTGCTCGTCGCATCGGCCGAACACCAGGACCGGGTCTCGGCCGGCGAGCTGCCGGCCGGCGCCGTCGTGCTGGGGACGCCGTCATGGGCCGACTACGACGACCGCAGCGAGGCGCCGGTCGGCGACACCGACGCGCTCGCGAGCGCGCTCTGGCTCTACAGCTCGGGCACGACGGGCTCCCCGAAGGGCGTCATGCACCGGCACGGGAGCCTGCAAGCCACCGCCGACACCTACGCCCGCAGCGTGTTGCGCACCGTCGAGGACGATCGCTTCCTCTCGATCGCGAAGCTGTTCTTCGCCTACGGGCTCGGCAACTCCCTCACGTTCCCGTTCGCGGTCGGGGCGACGTCGATCCTGCATCCGGCGCCGCCGACCCCGGCCGACATCCTGCGGCTGATCGCCGAGGAACGCCCCACGCTGTTCTTCGCCAGCCCCGGCTTCACCGCGGCGATCCTCGACGCCGCTCCCGACCCGAGCGTCTTCACCGGTGTGCGGGCCACCGTGACCGCGGGCGAGTCGCTGCCCGCCGATCTGCACCGCCGCTTCTCGTCCACCTTCGGACACCCGGTGCTCGACGGCATCGGCACGACGGAGGCGCTGCACATCTTCATGTCGAACCGGGTCGACGACCAGGTCGCCGGCACCAGCGGCATGCCGGTCGAGGGCTACGAGGCGCATCTGCGCGACGACGGCGGCGACGAGGTCGTCGAACCCGACACGCCGGGCTACCTCCACGTCAGGGGTCCGTCGATCGCGGACGGGTACTGGCGGCGCGCCGATGCCACCGCCGCCGCGTTCCTCGACGAGGGGTGGCTGCGGACCGGCGACGTCTACACCCGCTCGGCCGACGGCCACTGGACGTTCCTCGGGCGCAACAACGACATGATCAAGGCGGGCGGCATCTGGGTCTCGCCGGCCGAGGTCGAGAGCGCACTCGTCGAACACCCGAGCGTGCTCGAGGCAGCCGTGGTCGGGGCACGCAACGCGGACGGCCTCGAGCAGACCGTCGCCTTCGTCGTCCCGGCAGCTGGGCACGAGATCGACCCCGCCGAGATCGAGCGTCACTGTCGCTCGAGGATGGCCGCGTTCAAGCGCCCGCGCGAGCTCCACGTCGTCGCCGAGCTCCCGAAGACGGCGACCGGCAAGATCCGCCGATTCCAGCTGCGCGAGTCCCTCTGAACGCCGGTCGGTCCGGTGCGCGAGCTGCGAGACTGTCGGCCATGGACGTGATGGTCGACGACGACGGGACGGCGCGGTGCTCGTGGGGCGCGTCCACGCCCGACTACGCGGCGTACCACGACACCGAATGGGGCTTCGGCGTCGCCGACGACACCCGGCTCTTCGAGAAGATCTGCCTCGAGGGTTTCCAGTCGGGCCTGTCGTGGCTGACGATCCTGCGCAAGCGCGAGAACTTCCGTGCGGCGTTCGCCGGATTCGACCTCGAGTCGGTCGCCCGCTTCGGCGAGCGCAACGTCGATCGCCTGCTGGCCGATGCCGGCATCGTCCGCCACCAGGGCAAGATCCGCTCGACGATCAACAACGCGGCGCGGGCGATCGAGATGGTCGAGGCGCACGGTTCGCTGGCCGCGTTCTTCTGGCCGCACGCCACGTTCGACGACGAGGCGCCGACGGCGATCCCGGCCGTGACCGACACGTCGACGATGCTCTCCAAGCAGCTCAAGCAGGCCGGTTGGTCGTTCGTCGGTCCCACGACGATGTACGCGTTCATGCAGGCGATGGGGCTCGTCAACGACCACCTCGCCGGCTGCCACTGCCGCGACGCGGCCGAGGCGTCGCGCCGTGCCGTCGCCGATGCCCTGGGTGCCACGTGAGTGCCGTGAGCTCCGCGGGCGGGTGGTGATGCGCGCTGCCGCTCTGCTGGTGGCCCTGGCGGTGCTCGCCGGCTGCAGCTCCGAGCCCGCTGTCGACGCCGTTGCCATCGCCCGGCCTGCGCCATCGACGACGATCGACGCGCCGGCGGGCGTCACCTCGACCGCGCCGACCGCAGTGTCGGCGGCCACGACGGTCGCGCCGACGACCACGACGATCGTGCCGACGACGACCACGACCACCACCACCACGACCACGACGACGACCACCACGACGACGACCACCACGACGACGACCACCACGACGACGACCACCACGACCACGACGCTGCCGCCGCCACCGACGACGTCGTGCGAGCAGGTCGTGCACATCAGCGACTCGACCGGGGTCTACCTCTGGGAGGCGCAGTACGTCGATGGCGCCGCCAACACGATGGACGCCCGCTACCGCGATGTCGGCGTCGAGACCGTGTTCCACGACGAGAGCGGCGGGCGCTCGATCCACGAGCGGATCGCCGATTGGCAGACCACCGCGTTCGAGGTCGCGGTCGCGGTGCGCGACGGGGGCTTCGACGGCTGCTGGGTGTTGATGATCGGGACCAACGATGCGGCCAACATCATCTCGGGCGCGTCGATGAGCGCCGAGGAGCGGATCCTGCGGATGCTCTACGTCATCGGCGACGACCCGGTGCTCTGGCTCGATGCGGTGACGACGCGGTCGAGCAGCGGCTATCGCAACGAGGCGATGGAGGCGTGGAACGCCGAGCTGTACCGGCTCGCCGATGAGCGACCCAACGTCGAGGTGCTCCGGTGGTCCGAACGCGTCCAGCCCGGCTGGTTCGTCGACGACGGCATCCATGTCACCGTCGAGGGTCGCATCTGGCGGGCTGCGATCACCGCCCTCGCACTGGCCGAGTCGTTCCCGGGGTGAGCCCTGCCGCGAGAATCGGGGCATGGCCTACAACCCGACCGGTCTGGTGGTGCACGATGCGGACGCGCACATCATGGAACCGCCGAACTGGCTGCGCGAGCACGCCGACCCCGCGATCCGTGAGCAGATCGAGCCGCTCAGCTACCCGGGTGGCAACGAGCTCCGGCAGGCCGAGGACCTCCGCGACCGCCCCGGTGACCTCGACGAGGCGTTCCGGCGCCTGACCGAGCGCCACCGCAGCGCGGACTACACGGCCGTCGAGGCCGACGAGATCATGCTGCGCAAGAACTTCGCCGCCACCGGCTCGTTCCTCGCCGACGACCGGCCGCGGGCACTCGACCTGCTCGGCTTCGCCAGCCAGCTGGTGTTCAACACGTTCCACAACACGCGGCTACGCGACTGGGAGCACTCGGGCGACATCGAGCTGGCGGTCGGCGTGGCCCGTGCGCACAACCGCGGGATGGTGGAGTTCTGCGCGGTCGACGATCGCCTGCTGTCGACTCTGTACGTACCGCTCGCCGACGTCGACCGGGCCGGCGAGCTGGCCCGCGAGGCGATCGGCATGGGCGCCGGCGCGCTGCTGGTCGCATCGGGATGCCCACCGGGGCACTCGCCGAGCCACGTCGGTCTCGACGGGGTGTGGGCCGCGGCCGAGGAGGCGGGCGTGCCGATCGTGTTCCACGTCGGGGGAACGGGCGAGCTGCTCGACGCGGACTACTTCCGCAACGGGCTGCCGGTTCCGCCCGACTTCCACGGCGGCGAGGAGAACTTCCGGTCGGTCGACTACATGGCGATCCCGGGCCCGCCCGCTCAGACGTTGGCGACGATGATCTTCGACGGTGTGCTCGAACGCTTCCCGCGCCTCCGGATCGGGGTGATCGAGCAGGGTGCGATCTGGGTGCCGTCGTGGATGCGGCAGATGGAGTCGGCGTTCGATGCGTTCTCGCGCCACGAAGCGCGACTTCGGGACCTGTCGCTGCGGCCGAGCGAGTACGTTCGCCGCCAGATCCGGTTCACGCCGTACCCAACCGAGGACGTGGGCTGGATCATCGAGCAGGCGGGAGCCGAGACGGTGCTGTTCTCCTCGGACTACCCGCACGTCGAGGGCGGTCGCCGGCCGATCGAGCGCTTCGAGCGGTCGCTGGCCGGTGCCAACGAGGCCGCCCGGCGCGCGTTCTACCACGACAACTTCGTCGACCTGATGGGTGAATCGCGCGTCGCTGCGCTGGCCGGCTGAGCCGTCGGCCCGCGGTCAGCGCGCCTGGATCTCGGCCACCATCCCGGCGAGCAGTGCCGCGTCGTCGGGGGTCTCCACGGGGATCGAGAACTCGACGCGATCGCACAGACCCTCGTAACGACTCGCGACGGCGTCGGCGAGCGAGTCGTACGGTGCCACGACGGCGATCTCGTGGACCATCTCGTCGGTGACGTGGCGTTCCATCTCGTCCCAGCGCTGCTGCCTGGACAACGACGACAGGTGGTCGCCGATGTCGCCCCAGCCGTGCAGGTCGAACACGGCGCGGTAGGTCCGAGTCGACGCATAGAACGAGATCCTGGACCGAACGGTGCTGATCTTGTCGGCGAGGCCCGCCTCGGTCGGAGCGGTGACGATCAGCGGTGACGCGACCATGGCGACCTCGCCGGGGTCGCGCCCGGCGTCGTCTGCGCCGGCGGCGACGGCCGGCACGAGCACCTCGGAGATGTACCGGCGCGTGCAGATCGGGTGGGGTCGCACACCGTCGGCATGGCGCCCGGCGAGCCGCGACATGAACGCGTTCACCGACGCGAGATGGATCGGCGGCCGTCGGTGCTCGATCGGCCCGGGGTCGAAGAGCGGGTTCATCAG
>JAAUYD010181320.1_pt1 | contig 19143 bp, 16 predicted proteins | sample 7278101 | NCBI WGS metagenome assembly JAAUYD01 (sample SAMN14350128, study PRJNA611818) | marine sediment metagenome | isolation source: surface marine sediment (0.6m) | place: French Polynesia: Moorea | collected 2018-08
AACTGCGGCATTTTGTTTCGGCGACGGGCTGAGGGCGCAACTCACCGTTTTTAAACAAATATTATCCATTCGTCATCCTCATTTTACCCACTACGAATGCAGGAGAGCCATAATACTTTCCATGAGGTACAGATCCATTTGGGCTAAAATTTCAATTGTCGTCTGTTTGTTGGCCACCATTGCCTGTGCCGGGAATCCAACAACAAAAAAGAACCTGACTGAAGATGAATCGATTCATGATTTGATCAGAACTCTCGAAAATGAATATGGGGAGAAGGAGACTTCATTCGGAGAAGGGGACCCCTTGATAGCGACCAAGGCAGTACCCAAGCACCTGTTGATATATCCGGAATACCGTCCATCCGAATTGTCTCCTGACTCCCGACGGGCAAAGAGTCAATCTAAATGGGTGGAGGGAAAACCATCAAGGATTGTCCTTGCCAGAGGAGAAAGCATACAGCTCGGTACGCAAATTGTAGATAAAGAAGGCAAGAAGACTGACGGATTTTTTAATATCAAATGGTCAGTAAACACTCATCCAGAGGCTAACGTATCAAAGTGGTCGAGGTGGAATGTGAACGTTGCCACTGTTACGAAGGATGGCCTGGTTGTGGCTTCCAAAGATGTGGGCGGATATGCCATGATTACTGCCTCCATTCCGGATTTGAGGATCGAAAACAGCGTTGAAATCTGGACAAAAGTTCCGATACACAAAGTATTTGGTTCAGTGATAGCCCTTGACATTGCTCAAAATAGGAAATTCGTCGAAAACAGGAATTTCAGTGGGCATGCATTCCTAATGTTCGACTCAAGTGGAGAAACAGAGGCCATCAAATTATCCGAAGAGATCGCTTCAGACTACGAAAATACAGCTCAATTTTACGGATGGGGGGATAGGTACGCACTATCGGCTGCAGGTATGTGTGCCCTCGACACACATGGATTGGTGCTGGGCGGGAAATTATTTCTTGGATCTGACAATGCCGAATATGGAATTTTCCAGCAGCTTCCGTGCCATGATACACCTAGATATTATGCGATTTTATCCCACTATTCGGTCTTTGATCGCGACGGCAGCGAAGTAAAGTGTAAGAGTGGCACTTGCAGTTACGAATACGATAAAAAAAAACGACGATATAGATTTAGATTTGGAAAGAGCATGGTTCAAGTCACACCTGTAAAAGAACTATGCATGGATACAACAGTGCATGATGTGGTTGTGAAAGATCGTCGCGGAGGAAGGCTGAGACTGAAAGATATATACAATTTTTCAATCATAGAACACGACGCCGATGGAAATGGGGAAAAGGAACTCTATATACTCAGCACCGTGGCTTGCAGTCGATCAATTAAAGTATATAAGGTCGTTTTCAAATAATAATTTCAGCTGGATTGTTTCCAGAGTTGGGAAAGCCCCCCCAAGCCAGTTGTAGAGGTCCGATGGGCACGATCAGTTGGGGACCAATGATTTTAGGTCGATCCCCGTGGTTTGTGCCGGTTCTTGGATTGCCGTCGGTGCGGCATATATCGACTTGATGAGCATCTTCTAATTCAACCCGGTTAGGGATCTCCCAACAAAAGAAGAAATTCGTCCAGAGGAACCTTTTTAGGCTAAAGTTGTCCATTCTTTGTGATGAAGCAGGAGACTATTATTAATGTGAGATTCTTTTTGTTTGTTTTTTGTCTGGTAGCAATTTCTTGCTCGACGCAGACGCCAATATCCGTTACGGAGAAGGATCTTGAACAGAAGCATCACACTCAAACAAAGACCCAAGATCCATTGAGTATGCTAGGAAATCTCAAGAGTGGTCCGATTGAAGATTATTTTGGGATCCCCAACGTGGGAATTGAGAGAAAAGCGCGGGGTTGTGGCGACATTGGAGAAGGAACGGTTGGTAGGTGTGAATATAAAGATGAAATCAATAGGTTCTGTATTCGCGTTCGCTCAGGAGCGCTGATGCTCAAGGGGGCCATGTCCAGGGATGTCGTCCGGCGAATTATCAGTAGGCACATCAACGAAGTGAAATTTTGCTACGAAACGGAACTCATCAAACAGCCTAATCTAACGGGTCGCTTGGTATTGAAATTCATTGTCGCTAGTACGGGAGATGTATCAATGGTAATGATTAAAAGTTCAACGTTGGATAATTCTACCGTTGAGAATTGCATAACGGACGCAGTGAAACGTTGGAGTTTCCCGCAACCAAAAGACAATAGAAATGTCATTATAAGTTATCCGTTCATTTTGACTGTTCAGAAAGATTGCCCGTAAAATTCTGAGTTCCCGGCTTTCATCGGAGGCTATGTAGTTTAACGAGAGATGATGTGCGTATATCGTTTATTGGAAATGAATCCAGGGTTTTGAACTTACCCGTCATCAGACTACCAGATTGAACGCCTCTTGATAGTTTGTTAGCCAATCAAGAACATCCATTTACCACCCCCAACTCAGGGACCTCATTCAGGGACCTCGTTTGGTCCGTCTCAAAAAGACTAACATTATCAAACAGTTAGATGGTGGAGGCGCCGGGAGTCGAACCCGGGTCCGAATGTTATCCACGATGGCGTCTACGTGGGTAGGTCGTCTTTTGATTTAGCAGCGCAGATCTCCGACGAACAGGATATCTGCGCGGCGATTTCGCAAAAGTTTAACCCTTGGGGTCGCGAACATCCCCCTTGGGCGGTCCTGCTGAAATGATGCCCTTGTAGGTACGCAGGCCCTCCCTACGCGGACACTAGCCTATTTATGCGGCTAGAGCGTAATTGCTGTTGTTGGCAATTGTGTGTTCACGCCGTTTTAACGCGGTGACATGGAACCGCGCCACGCAGCCCTCGCTTCATTAACACCCGTCGAAACCGTATCGCCCCCTGTTTTCAAAGATCCTACGCACCCTGCGGAATATAGACACGCCATGGCCCTGGGGCAAGGGATTTAAACGAGAATGCGGAATACCAGGGCATTTATACGTAAATGTAATGATGTCATTTCCTTAAGACGCACTGCTGCGCTATTCTGTATGCAATGCGCGTCGGCGAGTTTAGAGATAGGGCCCTGCACGAGGGACTGAGATACGGAGAAGACCAGATGGTCTTCTTGCGAGAGCTCGCACAGAACGCTCGGGATGCCGGGGCCAGGCAGATCGTCATTTCGACCGCCATTTCCCACGATACCTTTAAGCTGGTCTTTAGAGATAATGGCTCAGGCATGCGCTTTGACGAGGCCCGCGCTTTTTTGTTTACCCTCTATTCGTCGAGCAAGGAACGGGAGACAAAAAGCGCCGGACGATTCGGCGTGGGGTTCTGGTCGGTCCTGCTCTTTGATCCCCGGTCAATCGAAATAGAATCCCGCACCCACGGCCATTCTGGCTGGCACGTGTCGCTGACCGGGGATCTCACAAATCCCGTGATCACCGAAAAACCAGAAACACAGGTCGGGATAGGCACGCGCATCGTCCTGAAAAAAAACATCCAATCTACTGCTGAGGGCCAACGCCTGCGCAAGAAAGTACAACGCGCACTTTCCCGATACTGCCGCTACCTGCGCCGCAACGATGCCACTGCATCGCCCCTGCCCCTGGTGTTTGATGGCAATGTAGTCAATAGGCCATACGCGCTCAATGGTTCCTGCTGGATGACGTTTAGAAACGGCGCTGTCGAAGGCGCTGTGGGCCTGGGAGACCGGCCATCTGTGTCGCTCTACGCTCGGGGACTACTGGTCTGGCGCGGCTCCGTGCTCGAAGAACTTAGGTACAAAGCTTCCCCAAGTGAAACAGTAAAATTTCCAGACGGTCTCGCCCCAGTCTTTCTGCTCGGTGGAAATCATCTCAGCGTCACCCTGGATCGCCGCGCTGTTGTCGACGATAAGGAATTGGCTCGGGTCAGACGGGTCGCCAGACAGCGCATGCGGGAGCTGGTCTTTCGCTACTTGGACGGGATCGCCCCTCGCCCTTTGTGGCAACGGGCAATCGATCGGGTCACCACCTTGTTTCAGGATGTGCTTAGGAGTGACCACCATCGGTACCTCCTGATCGGTGTGGCGCTGATGGTCCTGGTCGCCATTGGCATGGCCGTCATACCGCGCGTCCTCAGGAACGTGCCGACCCCAGACCTGAACATCCCAGGCGTCACTTCTCAGGTCACTTCACAAAACGCTGTGGCGCCACCCCCTGAGGTTTCGCATCAGGCACCTTCCCAGGAGGCGGATATACCCCTGGGCAATGCCTTGCCCTTTAGCGGTCCCATCATCGACCCTCAATTTCAACCCAACCGCGTCCGGCTTACCTATGCGCCGCCTATGCCCATGCTCTTTCGCATCGCAGCCTATGAACAGCTGCATCCAGGCCTGGGCATTGTCGGCGCAGCACCGACCGTTGTTCCAGCAGCCCAGAGTTCCCATTGCCGCGAAACGTGCGTTGATATTCAGGTGGCTATCGATGTCAAACCAGGTCCGTTTGTGATGCCTGTACCCACCTGTGGCCGCCTAGCGTCCGGTCCGGTGAGGTTGAACAATCAACCCATTAAAAGAACCTGGCGCACGCATGCGGATGAACCCGCCCTCGTATTTAAGCAAAAAATGAGCGGATCGCTGACATACCGCGCTGATCCCACGGCAGGGGTGCTGTCTCCACAACATCGGGATCGGCTGCTGTTTGTGCCCCGAGCCATGACCCTTCCAGACGAGCTCCGCAGTGTTGTCAGCACAGCCAAAAGGCAGCCGACCCGGGCGTCTCAGGTGGCCTTTTTGCAAGCGTATGTCCAACAACGCATCGTGTACGACAATTCGCAAGCAGCCTTGGCAACGTATAGAGCCTTTGTCTCGACCCAACCCATGACCGGGTGGCTCGATTTTGTGCTGGCAAACGGTCTTGGCGACTGCGATGTCAAAAATACCGTTCTCATCGTCGCCCTGAGACGCATTGGCATCCCGGCTCGCCTGGCAGTCGGCCTTATCGGCGCGGATGGTCAGACCTTTCCGGGTATGCACGCCTGGGTCGAGTATTACAACCGGGGTTGGAAACACGTGGACGCCACTGGCAGCGCCCAGGGCAGACAGGCCCCATCTGGGGTCAATATCGACCACCCACAGCTGCCGGTCCTGCCTGAAGATAGCCCCTCAAGTCGTTCCTCGTGGGCTGAATGGACCACTACTTACGCTGGGGTCCTCGGGATTGCCGCTGCTGCATTGGCCGTCCTGGCTGGGGTCTTTCTGTTATCGCTGATGTGGACGGGCCAAAAGCGCCGGGAAACAATTCATATTGCGGAAAATGACGATGACCATCGCCGCCGCGCAGCCGAGATGGCCCTCAATACCCTGGCATTCCCTGAGACAGGGCAAGTGTTTAATGGTGTTCAGCAGGTCCGTATCTTCCCCGTGGCTGGATCAAAAACCGCCATGACCCTCAAAGAGGCGCTCAGGCGTTCAAAGCAGAGACGTCTCTGGTACACTGAAGATGCTGCTGGGTGGATCGATTTAGTCGGGAAAAACAGCGCGAGGGTACTCGACGGGTCAGACCCGACCCTCGAACCTTTGATAAAACGGTTGCCTGGCATCGCGAACGTGGATGACCTGACCTGCCTTCGCCCGGTAGCGCCCCAGGATCTCGACAAACCCCTAGCCCCAGTTGGTCAGTTGATTTCGACCATGAACGCCACCCTCAGGCGCGCTGGCCTGAACGGCAGTGACATCCTGCCATGCACTGGATTGGCCGGCAGCTCAGTTCGAGATGTGGACCTGTCCGGGCTGGGCCTGCCCCAAGCATCCCGCGGACCAATCCGCTTTGTGGCTGTGATGCCCACATGGGAAATGCTGCAGAAAAACGCAACACTCAACAATAAATACCCTGGACTCGCTGTATTTTCCGCACTGGCATCGATAGTGCCCAAGAGCGCCTATTTGACTGCCCATCGTCGAGAAATACTGGCACTGGCAGCAAAGCAGGCCATCGAGGCATTTCAATGAGCCGCCCGCACCAACAGAACCGCGGCGTGGACCGCCCTACCGACCTGTTTGCAATCGATGTGGATGCTGAAATCAAAAAGCTCGTTAGCCGTCGATTTAAAACAGATGGGGAGGCAGCCATTGATCTGGTCGTCTTTGTGTCGCGCCACAATCCGACAAAAATAGACATTACCCACAGGCGCCGCTACTTGGCTATCGAAAGCGACTGCCAACCACTTGAGAATACCCTGTTTGATCATCTGGCAACGGTGTTTGATCCCCACGCACAACCGGATGCGCGGCACCGCGCCCTTGTCGCGTTGGAAAAAGCCGGTGGTTTGGCATTGCTCGCCGCGTTTGCAAGCCGTCCATCTCGCGTCACTTTTGAGTGGACTGCCGACGGTGTGCTTCGCGGTTTGGCATTCACCAAGGGTCGGACCCCGAAAGGGTATCGCCCGACACATCGGCTGGCTCGCTTTGGCATTGCCATAACCGGGTGGCGAAGCCATTATCGCAAAGAAGCAGATCTGATAGCGCACCGATGCCGGTTTTCACCTGACCCATTACGGCGGAATGGCAAGCGCATCAGTCAGACGCCCCGTCTAGATAACTGCCTGGTGAAGGAGCGCCTGGAGCGGGAAGGGTTCATCGGAGAAGTGGGCGTGCCGGTCAAGGGGGACCTTATCGCCATTACCGAGCTTAATAGCGGCATTGTGACGCGGGAAGTGGTTTTATCGTCTACCAGCGGTATGGCACTCGACGTGATCGTTGAGGACAAAAAACAGGCGTCAAGAGACATTGCCGAGGTGCTCGTTCAGCAGGGCCGTCGCCTATATGCCAGCCTGGCTTCATTGCACGCAACATTAGACCCTCCTTTGCGCAAGCGGGCCACATCCCTGTTATTTGAATATTGCACGCGTACTGGTGACGAACATTTGATCGCCGGCGTTCGCGCGTTCGATCAGATTGGAGGCCCGCCCCTCACCCTTTCTGAGGTCAAAACCGGAAAATCCACTGACAACTTGTACGCCATTGACTCGGATGCTGCCCCAGAGGACTATGATACTGGGGATCGGCGGGTGCTTCGGCTGGATCAGGCCCAGCGGCGATTTTTGAGGTCAGTACTAAAAGAGGACCTTCCCACGCCGCCACCGAGGATACGTTCAAAGGGATTGTATCTGCGGCCCATCGCTCAGATGCGACGGGTGCTGAGCAGCCTCTCGGTTTATTATCCATTGAGCGGTGCGCCTGTTCCTGATGACGCACTTACCCCTAAAGAACTGGCATTTCTCACGGCTGTGCGTCGCGCATCAGCTTCGGATGATTGGCGTCCCGCCTATGGAAATCGCTTAACCCCCCTATCGATCTTCATGGTTAACCGGCGATGGGGACCACCAAAAAAAATAAGCCAGAGAGCAGGTAGGACCGCTATCACCATTGCCAGATACCATCCCCTAACCGTGAAAATGATACAGGCATTTTCAAATCACGCTGCATTTCTCGCTCCTGCGCTGTACCTGATCCGTAAAAAATAAGCGTGTCGTCCTTAGATTGCTGTGTCCAGGGTGCTTAACCATTTTGGTGGCTGTCTCCCAAAGCACCTCTGTCTCCACATCTGCCTTGGTAAAACAACCGAACTGGCGTACTATTTCGGCTCTGAAAAGGAGGACTATGATGAAGATAGATCCTCAGGATGTATATCCGGTTCTGTTCTGGATTGGCGCAGCCCTCGCCTGGGTGCTATCGGCCTGGACTATCGTCGCCACGATTATCGAAGTGGCCCGCGGTCGCAGTCGCCTGCTTTCAGGCGATGTCATCACAGCCATTCTGTTTCACGGGGTGACCGCGATCGCCGCTATCAAATTGGCCAATTTGGCGGTGCACGGTGGCTAGTCGACTCACCACATTCGCTGGCAGGCCGGCAATCCGCCGGTTGTTCCTGGCAGTCGGCCTATTGCTCATCGGGGCTGGGGCTGTCAACATCTTGCACTTTGTCTACCATGCCGCGCAAGCGCGATTTCCAGACGTGGTGCTCCAGGCCCCTCAAAACTGGAAATTTATCGGCCTTCACGCTGGCACGTGCCTCCTGGGGCTCGTCCTTCTCAGCTTGAGAATCAAAAGAAAACAGTAAGCTAACCCTCCACCTGTGCGTCCTTTTGGCGACCAAATCCCACACCTGCGATAAAAACGATGCCAACAGCCAACAGGGCAAGGGCAGTCGGCCACGACAAAATCTCGCTGGTAGTGGTAAGGTCGAAAATTTTTTTACCGGCAATGGCATAAAGCACCACCACGGGGATATCGCCCAGAAATGTGCCGACGAGAAAATCTCGAAATCGCATCGACGAGAGGGCTGCGGTTACCGTGCACGGGCCAAAGGGCAGCGCAATAAACAACCTCATACCGATCATGGTGCGAATGGGTCGCTCAGAGATGCGCTTTTCAATCTTGGAGACCCGGCCGACGGTATGTTTTGCTACCCGATGCCTGAGCAATCGACGGGTGGCAAAAAAAAGCACTGAGGTGCCGGTGAGCACGCCCACGGCCGTGGCAACAGCGCCTAAAACATTGCCGAGCAGGGCTCCGGCCAATACCGTGAGCAACGCTTTGGTCGGCAGGGAAAAGGCCATGCCCACTGCCTGCGCAACTGCCAGCAGGGCAACGTACGGAGCCGGGTGAACATCCGCCGAGCGACCGGCCTGCTGTGCCATTTGCTGGATGTCTGTCAGGGTGAAGTATTTGGAAACGAGGAGCCAGGACATGGCGAGCAATGCACCTACAATCGCGATGCTCAACATCGTCCCCGTTCTGCGGTGGGTGGATATTGGCACACTCATTTTGCTTAGTGGTTAAAAAAGGGTGCGAGCCACGCTGCTGTGAGTTCTAGTGTGCGCCGATCCTCGTTCGCAAGCTGCCGGTTGGTATCAGATGACGCATGCAGCACGCCTAACACGGTTTTACCGATCGCTAGGGGAATGGCGATCTCACAGTGGACAGGGGCGTTGCCGGGGTTCTGCTCAGGAGGCATGTGCATGCCTGGCCCGAGTACCGGCTGTCCGGTGCGATAGGCCTCAAACACAATAGACCGGGGTTCTGGCATCGACGGATCGTCTGCTTTGTGCCAATCCCCATGGGCGCTGTGGATCTCGAGCGCAGCCCCCGCCGCATTCGGCAGCAGTAAGCGTATTCGCGGCACCTTTAGCGCCTGTGCTGTCCCAGTTAGGATCTCGCCTGTCAGATCGGCCACGTCGCTGACTTGATGAATTTTGGTCCCGGCCTTGGCCAGGCATGTCAATACCTGGTTGCGCGCGGTGAGCACCTTGTTTTTCTGCTCGAGCACCAGCCTGAACTGGGTGTTTCCGATTGCGCTGGCCGCGTGATCCGCAAAGATCGTAGCTAGCAATAGGTCGGTCTCGTCGAACCGGTCCGCCTCTTTGTGCTCTGCATTGAGAACGCCAATAACCGCGCCTCTAAATACCATGGGTACTGCCATCTCAGAGCGACAGCCCTTAAGACCGGGGATGTAGTCGTCGATTTTGTTGATATCTGGAATTACAGAAGGCCGCCCCTCTTCTGCTGCCCGACCCGTGACCCCGCGTCCCCGCGGTACTTTCAGGCCGACGATATTGCTGTCATACCCCTTGGCAGCGGTTACCACGAGGTTTTCATTGCTGTCGTCCCAAAGCTGAATCGCGCAGGTATCCAGGTCCAAAGCATCGGAGGTCAGCAATAGGATGCGAGAAAGCAATGCATCCAAATCGTCGATGGCTGTAATCGATTGGCCGGCCTTTGACACAACGACGAGTCGCCGCGCCCGCTCTTCGAGCCGCTGCTGGAGGCGAAGGTTGCGAACGGCGATGGCCACGTGTTCCCCAAACGCGGTAAACAAAGCGAGATCAGCAGTGGTGAATCGACCGTGCCGGCTCTCCATATCGAGGACGCCAATAATGCCGTCCGGCGTATGCAGCGGCACTGCCATTTCCGAGACCGCATTGGCAACGCCGCGGATGTATCGGGGATCGTTCACTGTCTCTGAAACCAATTGGGGCTCACCGGTTTCAAACACGTATCCGGTCACACCCCGCCCAGGAGAAGTGGAGCTAAATTTTTCCACCGCGGTTTGATCATACCCGCGTGCAGCAGCGATGGACAGGGCCCCGTCTTTGGTATTCTTCAATAAAATAGCCGCAGTATCGCTGTTGAAGATTTCCTCGACCAAGTCGAACACTGTTTCGTATAAATTCTTGAAACTGTTGACATTAATCAGTCGCTTGCCCGATTCAGCCAACTTGGTCAATTGATCGAGGACGTGCATCATCGCGAGCTTTTCTCCGGGTCCATGTCTCCCCAACCCCAAAGCGCAACCATAGCACGGGTCTGCATTCTTCGCAGCAATTCGTTTAAAGATCGTGTATTCTTTGTAATGGTAGTCAATGAGCACAAAACACCCCAGACGGCCTTCACCCATTCTCGTAGCGCTCCTCATTTCCCTGTTGATGCATCAGGTCATCATTACGATTGTAGGCGAATATTTTCCCACGTTCGATGAAGCGCCAGAAAAAACCACGGAAATTGTGCTCGTGGACGCACCCAAACCGCCACCCCCAAAGATACTGCCCAGCCCCAAACCCAAGACACCTGAACCAAAGCGAACAGCCAGCCCCAAGTCGCGCCCCAAAGTGAAAAAAAAGATTGCCCCGCAGCCGCCCACGCCCTCACCAGATATTCCCACGCCTGATGAGGCAATCCCAGATGTGGCACCGCCCGAGCAAATAGCCGGCCCGCCACCGCCAGTCGGTCCCACTGCGCCCGACCCTACCCCACCCAAACTCAAGCTGGACTTGGACTGGCATACGTTCGAACATGCCTTTGGTCAGCAGGCCAGGCTCGAGCGCGAGGCATACCAGCAAAACTCCCTGGATCGGCGACGCAAGACCGGGTCATACGGCCAGTTATCGGCCCGGGTTCAAAAGGCCCTGCGAACCAGCCAGGGATGGGTGCAACCGGGCAATCAGGAACCCCTTGGGGATCGCAAGAAAATATTCTACCAGTACATTTACATGATTCACGAACAGAATATCCATCCCCTGTTCGCCGAGGGATTTTGGAAGTCACTCCCGGCTTTGGATCAATCCCATCCCCTCAATGATTGGTCATTGAACGCATGGGCTGAATTCGAGATACTCGCCAACGGCGATGTCAGTGAAATCCGGGTGGTCAAACCGTCGGGCAATACTGTCTTTGACGCAGCAGCTGTGGATTCTGTGTACCGGTCATCCCCGTTTCCCAAGCCGCCAAAGGAGATACTGTCCTGGAACAATCGGGTGTACTTGAGATGGGGATTTTTCCGAAATCACCGCGTGTGTGGCGTGTTCAATGTCGAACCTTACATTTTAAAGGCACCTGATGCTCAAAAGGAGATCATCGACATCGATGAATTCATCAAGACTGGCTCTTGATAGGCCGGCCCTACTATCCAAGCAAGGGGATAAAAATGAAAATAGCAATTGGGCGATATGTGATTTTTGAATACGAGATGTACCTCGACACCGGGGAGCATATCGGCGGTACCGAGTCTGGCAAACCGATTGGTTTCATCGTGGGGGACGATCACATGCTCCCCTTTGTCGAGCATCGCCTTTTGGGCATGCAGGCCGGCGAAAAGGGAACGTTCTGGTTACTGCCTAACGAGGCGTTCGGAGAGAGAGACCCGGCCAAGGAGCGGGTGCGCTCCCGGGATAGCTTTCCGCCCCATGTCCAGCTCGAGGAGGGGGCGACCTATCAGACGGGCAGCGATCACGGGCAGGTGCCGTTCACGATCACATCCATCGGACCGGATTCGGTCACGATCGACTTGAACCATCCCCTCGCGGGCAAGTCCATACGCATCGACGTGCACATCCACGAGGTGCGAGAGCTCACCCCTGAAGAACAACAAGTACTGAGCCGATCCAAAAGGCACACAGGAGATCCGTATGTCCCCCCAGGCATGACCGGTGGCGCAGTAAAGGTCTGACCGGTCAGGGCGTGTACAACACCACGAGAAGCTCGCAGGAAACATCCCCCCTGTTGGTCAACTTGTGCAGCAGGCCTGAGTTAAAATGAAGACAATCGCCCTGCTTTAATGCGTGCTGGGTTTCCCCCACCGATACCGTCACATCCCCGCTCAACACGTACATCAGCTCCTCCCCCTCGTGTTGATAACTGGCGCCGTCCAAGTCACTCGTGGGATCGATAGTTACTAAAAACCCCTTCAGATGCTTGTGCAGACTGTCCGGCGTCAACACCTTGTATGCGTACCGATCTGTCCTGCGATGGATCGCTTCGGCCCTTTTTTCGAGGGTCTCGGCCTCAGCCTTGAGAAATTCACCTGAATTAACCTCCAATGCGCGGCTGAGTTTGAGCAGCACGGCCACGGGCGGGATAATTTCATCTCGTTCCAGTTGTTCCAGATAGGGGGTGGCATGGCCGGTCTCGTTGGCAAGGTGCTGCAGGGTAATATTTTTATTTTTTCGATGACGCTGGATTCGCTTGCCCAGGGTCGCGGGTTTTTCATCGGTCACCATCCACTCCTTTTCTATCCGCCGAGTGGCGCATATTGAATATTTATACAGCAAATTATATTAATTTTCCGAAAAATGCGATTTAATATCGATGCCGCAGGTGGCAAACATCGAGATTTGGACGCGATAGCAATATGGAAGTTAACCTGACCAAAAAACACCACGCGGTGAGACGATCCATCCGTTCGTTCTGTCACACCGAGATTCTACCCATTGCCAAGGAGTTGGACGACGAACGTCGGTTTCCATGGGAGGTGGTGGATCAGATGGGCAAGTTGGGATGCTTTGGTGTCCAGGCCCCTGCAACATTGGGGGGGGCCGGCATGGACACCGTGAGCTACACCATCGCCATCGAAGAGATTTCCCAGGCCTGTGCTGGGCTCGGCCTGTGTGTGGCCGTGCACAACAGCGTGGCGGTATTTCCGCTCTTGGCATTCGGTTCTGACCCATTGAAACAGCGCTTTGTGCCGGAGATGGCTGCGGGGAAAAGGATTGGGGCATTTTGCCTCACCGAACCCAACGCCGGATCTGACGCCTCGGGCATCGAGGCCACAGCGATCCAGCAAGGGGATCACTATATCCTGAACGCCAATAAGATTTTTGTAACCAACGGAAAAATCGCCGATGTATGCCTGATTTTCGCGCGCACCGATCCCACCGCCGGCCCCAAGGGTGTCAGCGTCATCGCAGTTGAGCGGGGCACGCCCGGTTTTTATGTCAGTGATGTGGAAGATATGATGGGCATGCGGGTAAACCCGGTCTGCTCAATTCGGCTGCACGACTGCAAGGTACCGGTAGAAAATACCGTCGGTCAAGCAGGCCGTGGGCTGGCCATCGGGCTGGCCGCCTTGGACGTGGGCCGCATCGGTATCGCCGCTCAGGCCGTGGGCATTGCCCAAGCCGCGCTCACAGCATCCATCGCCTATGCCAAGCAAAGACGTCAGTTTGGCGTTCCCATTGCCGAGCACCAAGCCGTACAAACCATGTTGGCCGATATGGGGACCTTGGTGGCTGCGTCCAGGCTGATGGTGTTTCGCGCCGCCACCCTTAAGGACGAGCAACAGCCGTTTGCCTTGGCCTCGGCCATGGCCAAACTGTTCGCGTCCGAGGCAGCGAGCAAGGTCACTGACATGGCAGTACAAATCCACGGGGGGTACGGATACTCTAAACACTACCCCGTGGAGCGCTATTTCAGAGATGCCCGCGTCACCCGCATCTACGAGGGGACATCTGAAATCCACAAAATGGTGATCGCCCGGCATGTGATGCGCGGGTAGAGAGAAGGCGTGAAAATGTTCAATGCAATCGTCTGTATTAAAGCGGTCATAAAAGGCGGTACCGATGCGCACGTCAACCGTTCGGAGCACGTCACCGAGCTCAATCCATTTGATCGCCAGGCCATACACCTGGCCCTTGCCTTAACATCACAATATGGCGGGAGCGTCACCGCACTCTCCATAGGACCCGCGTCCTGTGACTTTGTGCTGTACGAAGCCGTGGCCCTGGGATGCGATCAGGGGGTGCTCATCTGCGACGAGCGGATCAGGGGCTCAGACACCATTGCAACATCGCGGGTACTGGCTGCCGGCATACAGCAACTGCCTAAAGCTGATCTGATCTTTATGGGCACACAGACCTCGGACAGCGATGCGAGCCAAGTGGGTCCACAGACCGCAGTGATGTTGGATCTACCACTGGTGACCCGGGTACAATCGATTGCTCCGGAGCGAGATACACTTCGCTTAGAACGCATTGCAGATGGTTTTCGAGAGGTTTACAACGTCGCACCCCCGGCCGTACTTACCATCCATCCCAGCGCTGCTGAGCCGCCATGCCCATCCCTCTTGGGACTTGAAATGGCGTATCAATCCGCTCCCATTGCGCATTGGTCACTGGACAAGATCGGCCTTGATGAACACCGCGTCGGCGACAGCGGTTCTCCCACCAGAGTGCAATCGATATCCGAAATATCAACTGACAGGGAGTGCAAATTCTTAGACGGCACAGTGGCAGAGCAGACCGAAACCCTCCTTAAGAACTACATCCATCAAGGCACCTTGAGGTAGCGATTGCAAATCGAAAAACATCATAGGGAAATTTGGGCGTACATTGATTTGAGGAACGACTATCTCTTTAAATCGAGCCTCAAAGTGCTGGGCCAAGCCCATGCATTGGCGCAGTCGGCACAAAAAAAAGCCGGAGCTATCATCATCGGTGCAAGGGATCCTAGCGATCCAGGACAGCCTCGAACCGAGCCCATACCCATCGAGATGGCTGCTGAGCAGTGTCGCGAGTGCGGCGCTGACACCGTGTACCTGGCCGAATACGTCGCTGCCGAACCAGTGCTGCCGCACGTCTGCGGACAAATCCTGATCCACGCCATTGAGCAACACCCGCCAATGCTGCTTCTCTTTGCCCTGACCGACTTGGGCAGGGAGCTCGCAGGTCGTCTATCCGGCGCTTTCGATGCCGGGGTCATTGCCAAGTGCTTGGACATTCGCATTGTCGACCACAAGATAGTGGCCACGTGCCCCTCGGGCGAGGGTAAATACCTCGCAGAAATCGAATTTGTAGAAAGTGGATCAGCCTTAAAATTAGCCACCGTGGTCACTGCCACGTTGCCCGAACCCCGGCGGACAAGTAGCACCAGCGCCCCAGTTCAGATCGACCTCAAGGCTCTCCAACTCGAGGACCGCATTAAATTTGTATCCCACGAGCGAGACAGGGCATTGCATCAGCAACTGGAAAATGCCGAAATCGTCGTTGCGGGTGGGGCTGGTCTAGGGGACGCCCAGGGATTTGCACTGGCCAGGGAGTTGGCGGCAATGTTGGGAGGCGAGCTGGGGGCCACGCGTCCACCAGTGCTCCAGCACTGGACAGAAGAGGAGCGATTGATAGGTCAGACCGGAAAAAGCGTCCAGCCAAACCTCCTCTTTTCCATTGGCACTTCTGGAGCGACCCAATATACCAGCGGCATTTCCCAGGCCAAGACCGTGATCGCTATCAATCGCGACCCCCATGCGCCCATATTCAATTATGCAGACGTGGGCATTGTCGCCGATGCAAAACAGTTTTTAACAACACTGCTGGCCAAGCTCAAGCAGACCCTGATGCGGGACGTGGCAGACACCATCCGTCATTCCGACACCAATGATCGCCAACGAGGTGTGGGCGCAAAAATAAAACAGCTGCGCCAGACCAAGCAATGGACCCTGGAAACGCTCGCTCAAGCCACTGGCAAGTCACCTGAGTTTATCCAACAGGTTGAAGCCGACGCCATGACGCCTTCGGTGGCCTTCCTCCTAAGTCTTGCCAGAGTCTTTGACTTAGCGCCTGATGCATTTCTACACCAACAGCAAAAAGAACAGCTAAGCGATGAAAGAACCAAGGCGTATCTAACCAGAACCCAAAACTACTCCTATCAAACGCTCACGCCAGAAGCCAAAGGCGAACACCTGCAGGCCTTCATGGTGGAGATCGAACCCAAGCAAGCCCACAAGCCAGTCGCCTACAAGCACGAAGGGGAAGAATTCATCTTAGTGGAAGAAGGGGATTTGGAACTCACGCTGGGTGAAAAAACACACCTCTTAAAGCCGGGTGAATCGATCCATTTTAACGCTGAGACACCCCACAAACTAAAGAGTCGATCTAACACCAAAACCCGATGCGTCGTGGTTTTATATACGCCGTAGCGAACAAAGATTCCTTGTCAGATTCAAAGCAGCAAGGCGGCCCATTGTGACGGCAGGGGATGTATGATAAGCCTGATTTTTGATTTTGGATGAATGCAAGATTTGGACTGCTGTCCACTGAGATAAAAGGTATCAAACTTGATAAAAAAAGGCATTATATTGGCAGGGGGATCGGGAACGCGCCTTTATCCGGTTACGCTTTCAACGAGCAAACAGCTCATCCCCATCTACAGCAAACCGATGATCTACTATCCCCTGTCCACCCTCATGCTGGCCAATGTTCGCGACGTGCTGATCATCACCACACCCCACGAACAGGATGCTTTTAAACGCCTCCTGGGGGATGGGGCCAAGTGGGGCATATCAATCGAGTATGAGGTCCAGCCACACCCCGGCGGCCTGGCTCAAGCCTTTCTTATCGGCGCGTCGTTCATTGATGGGGATCCCTGCGCCCTCGTCCTTGGGGACAACCTCTTTTACGGACACGGCTTTCCGGACATGCTCAAGAACGCCGCCAAGCAGACAAAAGGCGCCACCGTGTTTGCCTACCAGGTCGAAAGCCCCGAGCACTACGGTGTGGTGGCCTTTGACGCGGCTGGTAAGGCGATAAGCCTGGAGGAGAAACCCAAAAATCCCAAGAGCAATTTCGCGGTTACAGGTCTCTATTTCTACGACGAACAAGTCGTAGAATTTGCAACAACCCTGGAGCCCTCGGCCAGGGGAGAGTTGGAGATAACAGACCTCAACCGCCTCTATTTGGAGCAGGGCACGCTCAGTGTTACCCAGTTTGGCCGCGGCTTCGCATGGCTGGACACCGGCTCCCACGAGTCCATGCTCCGGGCCTCCAATTTCGTGGCGGCCATCGAACAGCGACAGGGACTCATGATCTCCTGCCCCGAGGAGATCGCATACCGCCAGGGCTGGATCACCAAAGCCGACCTAAAAGCGCTGGCTCAGCCGCTAATGAAGAACGCCTATGGTCGTTATCTCGTATCCCTCACTCAGGAATCTCCGAGATAACACATTTGGCTAAGTGTCCCGCTTCACGCCAGACGCTTCCACAAACGTGCGGACCACCTGATCTCGGCTGCTAGCGAGTTCGTTCGGCTTGCACGTGACGTGGATCTTTCCTTGGTGGATCATGCTGACCTGATCACCCACATCGATGCAAGTGGCCATGTCGTGCGTGATGACAATGGATGTGACATCGAAGACGTCGTCCATTTCAAGAATCAATCGGTCCACATTCCTGGCGCCGAGTGGATCGAGCCCAGCCGTGGGTTCGTCGTAGATGAGGATTTTGGGCTCCCTCACCAGGGCCCTTGCCACTGCAACCCGTTTTTTCATGCCACCGGACAGGTCACCGGGAAATCGGTCCGCTGCATCTGCGACATTGAGCGCCTCTAGTTTGGCCATTACCCGCTCTTTGATCTCCTTTCGGGAAAGGTCTCCTTGTTCCCGCAAGGGAAAGGCCACGTTATCGAAGACACTCATGGAATCAAACAGGGCCGAGAGTTGAAACACCATGCCAAATCCGGCCCTGATATGGGCGAGTTTGGTTTCGCTCAACGTCGTGATCTCCACACCGTCGATTTTTATCGAGCCCTTATCCGGGCGATCCAATACGACGATTTGCCGCATGAGGACGGTCTTTCCAGCACCGGATCCACCGATAATGATGTTTTTTTTCCCCTTGAGAAGATCGAGATCGATGCCCCTTAGCACGTGGTTCTTGCCCCAGCTTTTGTGCAAATTTCGAATCGAGATGTGGATCGCAGCTGAGATATTGGATTGTTTTTCCTGGTGAGCCATAGTTCGATGGTGTGGGCTCTGGCACGACAAGTCAAGAGCTTGGGCGCATACGAGATGGGTCGTATGAGGTTTGCATACTTTCCACTTTATCCTACGATGCAAACCGCATGCTCCCATTTCGTTTGACCTTCGTTTGACTTATGGGGTTTGATTTTGTAGGTTCGCTAGTAGATGGAACTTGTCGCGTAGATCTCTTTTGTATTTCAATTGTTTGAGTTTTCACTCATGCGGGGAGTCGTATGCCCGCGGAAGGGATCAATCTCATGTCAACAGCAGATAATTTTTGGAAATACTTCCACGAAATTTTTGGGGAAATACCGCGTCAAGGTCCTGGCACTCGTGAGAGTACCGAACGTGCGTTAAAGCGCATTCCTCTGCTTAATAGAGAAAATCGAATCTTGGATATCGGATCGGGGACTGGAGCACAGACCTTCGATTTGGCCGGCTCAACCGATGCCTACATCATTGCCATCGACAACCATCCGCCATACATCGACAAGCTTGTGAAACGTTCTAAGGAACTCGGCTTTGATAAGCAAATCACGGCACAAGTTGGGGATATGGCTGATTTGAAATTTCCCGATGGTTCTTTCGATGTTGTCTGGTCGGAGGGAGCGATTTTCATCATCGGCTTTGCCCAAGGGCTATCGTCTTGGCGTCGATTGCTAAAACCCGGTGGGCACATGGTCATCTCCGAGTATTGTTGGTTTAAGGAGAATCCTCCAAAGGAATTGGTTGAATTACATTTTGATGGGTGCCCGGAGGCTGGAACCGTAGCGGCTCGAAAGAAAGACATTGATGCGCAGGGATATAAACTGGTTGATGAATTTGTTTTGCCTGCCGCTGGTTGGTGGGAAAATTTCTATGTGCCTCTTGGCAATGTTTTGGAGCGTTTCAGGAAGAAATACGCTGGCAATGCTGAAGCCCTAGAAGTGGCATCGAGATGTCAGCTAGAAATCGACTTGTGTCGAAAACATGCGGACTTCTTCGGCTATGTGTTTTTCGTTTTGAAGTCGTAGCGAGAGACCGTGTGCCTTCGGCAGAGCTGCATAAACCAAAAAAAGATCAGGTGATGATTAGTTTCGGGTAGTGTCTAGCGATGGAGTGCTTCGATGGCGGCTTTGTAATTCCAAGGCAG
>JAAUYD010166247.1_pt1 | contig 19133 bp, 14 predicted proteins | sample 7278101 | NCBI WGS metagenome assembly JAAUYD01 (sample SAMN14350128, study PRJNA611818) | marine sediment metagenome | isolation source: surface marine sediment (0.6m) | place: French Polynesia: Moorea | collected 2018-08
GCGGCGTTCATTCCGATCCAGCGCGGCTCGTCCTCGCCCGCGAAGCTGAAGCAGAAGACCCGGCGCTCGCGGTCGTCGGCACAGGCCAGGGCGATCGCCTTGCGCAGGCCGAAGCGGAGCTCCTGGAGGTGGGCCCGGTTCTGGATCGTGGCCTCGAGGTCGCCCGCGATCTCGAGCAGCTCCTCGGGGCCGAGCTCGCGGTCGGGCGCCTCGGAAAGCTGGGCCAGGGCGTGGGCCTCGGCCTCGTGCCCGAGACGGGGCAGCGCCTCGGCATCGGCGGTGGGGCCGGTCACGAGGGCCGGCGAGAGAACCAGGGCGGCGAGTGCGGTCTTGTCGGTCTTCATGGGCCCCTCCTTGGGCTTCCGGTCCATCCAGTGGGTGTCTGGATTGGACGGTAGGGGTCCCCTGGAATTCGACGTGTGCGAAAGCACACCACCCGCCTAATCGGAGGTGATCCTCCCAGCCTGCTCCTGGGCTCGCAGGGCGAGCTCCTGGGCGAGGAAGCAGTGGGCTTGCGGCAACGCCTGCTCGGTCCGCTCGACCACGTCGCGCAGGAGCGCCGGCCCGAAGGGCAGCGCGAGCCCCTGGCAGGCCTCGTGGCGCACGGCCTCGCCGTCGAAGAGGAAGAGGTGGTCGCCTCCTTCGCGACCGGCCAGGTCGCAGTTCTTGCGAACCTCGATGGTTCCTTCGCTCCCGAGGATGGTGAGCCGGACGTCGCCCCAGGTGCCGAGGCCCTCGGGTGTGAACCAGTCGACGCGCACGTAGCCGCTGGCCCCCGGCGCGCGCAGCAGGAGCTCGCCGAAGTCCTCGAAGCGCGGCGCGTCGGGATGCGCGTGGTTCGCCACCTGGGCCGATACGACCTCCGCACGGTCCGACCCGGTGATCCACAGGAACTGCTCCACCTGGTGACTCGCGAGGTCACCCAGGATCCCGCCGCAGCGCCGCGCGTCCCAGAACCAGTCGGGCCGGCCCACGCCGACGCGATGGGGGCCGAGCCCGATCGTCTGCAGCGGACGCCCGATGGCGCCGCTGCGCACCAGCTCGCAGGCGCGTTCGGTGGCGCGGTTCTCGAGACGTTCGGAGTAGAAGATCACGTAGCGCTGGCCGCTCTCGGCCTGGACTGCGCGGACCCGCTCGAGCTCCTCGAGCGAGATGGCGCCCGGCTTGTCCATCAGCACGTCCTTGCCGTGCTGCATGGCCGAGATCGCGACCTCGGCGCGCCGTTCGGGCAGGATGGACGACGCGACGAGCGCGATCCCCCCGTCCTCGAGGATCTCCTCGGGCGAGCCCACCCGACGGGCCATGGGGAAGATCTTGCCGAAGCCCTCGGCCGGAGCCCCCTCGGCGTGGAACGCCGCGAACTCGAAGCCCGCGGCCAGGAGGGTCGGCACCATGGAGTACACGTGGGGGTGATCGATCCCGATCACCGCGAAGCGCACCGGCGCATCCGTCATCACTTGCTCCGAGCGACCGAGGCCGTCCGGGCCTGGGCGCGTTGCAGTCTCTGGGGCGGCAGGCCCTCGAGGATCAGCTCGACGTCGTCGGCGAGCATCTCGGCGATGCGCTGATACGACTCGCGCAGGCCACCGGCCCGGTGCGCCGAGAGCAGGATCTCCTCGGCGTCGCGGATCGGATGGTCCTTCGGGACGGGCTCCTCCGGAAACACGTCGATGGCCGCGCGGAAGCGCCCGGCGCGGGCCCGCTCGACGAACGCGTCGAAGTCCACCACCTCGGCGCGACTCACGAAGACGACCGCGGCGTCCTCCCGGATGCGGTCGAGCTCCGCGGCACCGAGGAAGCCCTCGTTCTCGCTGGTGGCTCCGGCGAGGATGAAGAGCAGCTTCGACTCGGCGAGCACCGTGTCGAGTGGGGCCGGCTCGACGCCCGCCTCCGCGAGCAGGCCGTCCGGGAGCCAGGGGTCGTGGACGCGAATGCGCCCGCCGAAGGGGCGCAGCAGGGGCAAGAGCTCGCGCCCGAGATTGCCGAACCCGATCAGGCCCATCGGCTTGCCGCGCAGCAGGAAGCTCTCGAGGTTTCCCAGGATCCCGAAGCGCTCCTCGCCGCTGCGGAAGGCGCGGTCGGCCGGCGTGATGCCGCGGGCCAGGTCGATCGCCATGCCGAGCGCCATCTCGGCCACGGCCGGCGCCATGGCGGGTGCCGCCGAGAGCACCGGGATGCGGCGCCGTTCGCACTCGGCGTAGTCGATGTCGGGGCGCCAGTTGCCCTCGACGTTGATCACCGCCTGGAGCTTCCGCGCTCTTGCCAGGCGCTCGGCGGGAAGCGGGATCTTGCCGACCAGGAAGGACGCCTCGGGGAGATGCGCTTCGAGCAACGCGTCCGGCATCGGCTCGTGCTCGTGGATCACGAGCTCGAGCTTCGACTCGAGACGCGCCCGGGTGTCGTCGGTCATCACCATCCACAGGGCCCTCGGGTAGGGCGCGACCAACGCCAGGGGCTTTGCGGCCATCGGACCTCCGTGAGCGCCCGGTCTCGGTGACGGGTCTCGGTGACGTTCCCGGGACGGGACGCGGCGAGGATACCGTTATCCTCTTCCGCTGGAGGCCTTCGACCTGGACTACGACGCCGTGGTCATCGGCAGCGGCGCCGGTGGGGGCGCGGCCGCCCATGAGCTGTGCCGAGCCGGCAAGCGCGTGCTGCTCGTCGAGCGGGGACTCGAGCCCGACCGGCGCGTGGGCCGCGACGAGCAGCGCATGGTGATCGAGAAGGCGGCCGGCGACGATCGCCCGCTCGAGCTGAACGGCCACCCGGGTCGCCTGCTCACCGGCGGCGTGCTGGGCGGCAGCACCTCGCTCTTCGGCGCCTGCCTGATGCGGCCGAGCCCCGAGGACTTCGTTCCCGGTCGCCACTACGCGAGCCATCTCCCGCCGCATCTCCACGAGTGGCCCCTCGCCTACGAGGAGCTCGAGCCCTACCTCGACCGGGCCGAGGACCTGTTCGGCGTGTCGGGGGACGTCGCGCGCCAGGGGCCGCACCTCGGCGCGAGGCGAAGGCCGTACGCTGCGCCGGCGCAGCCCTTCGAGCCGCTCTCCGAGCGGCTGGTGTCGGGCCTAGAGCGCCAGGGGATGGCTCCCTTCCCGCTGCCCCTCGCCATCGACTTCGAGACCTGCCTGCGCTGTCCCAGCTGCCCCGGCTTCCACTGTCCCAACGGCGCCCGGGGCGGCAGCCTCGAGCGGCTGATCGAGCCCATGCAGCGCGAAGGCAGGCTCGCCGTGTGGACCGGATGCGAGGCCGAGAGCCTGGTTCGCGAAGGCGGGCGCGTTCGCTCGGTGCGCATCCGGCGACGGGGCACCGACGAGACCGAGGAGATCCGCGCCGAGAGCTTCTTCGTGGCCGCCGGCGCCGTCGGTACGCCGGCGCTGCTCCTCCGCTCGGGCCTCGAGGGCGAGAGCGACCAGGTGGGGCGCAACCACATGTGCCACCTCGGCGCCGCACCGATCGCGATCTTCCTGCGCGCGACGGGAGCGGGACGTCGCTTCGCCAAACAGGTGGGCCTCTCGGACCTGTATCTCGGGGCTCCCGACTTCCCCCACAAGCTCGGCGTGGCCCAGTCGATCCCGGTGCCGGGGCCCCTCACCGTCCGCAAGCACGCCCCGTTCCCGTTGCCCATGGCCGTGGCCAGGCGGCTGCCGGATCGGGCGGTGCTCTTCACCGGCTCGATCGAGGATCTGCCCCAGCCCGAGAACCGGGTGACCCTGCGCTCCGACGGCGGCATCCGCCTCGAGCGGCGCTTCCACGCGTACGATCTCTTCCGCGCCCGCTACCTCTCGAAGCGCCTGGCGCGCCTGCTGCGCGGCTGTGGCGCCGCGTTCGCCATCGGGCACGTGGCCGAGGACGCTCACGACCACGCGGCCCACCAGGTCGGCACCTGCCGCTTCGGGCGCGATCCCCGCCACTCCGTCCTCGACGCGGGCTGTCGCCTCCACGGCCACGAGGGCGTCTACGTGGTCGACGGCAGCTTCATGCCGACCTCTCTCGGAGTCGGGCCCGCGCTCACCATTGCCGCCAACGCCCTGCGCGTGGCCTCCCTCGCGATCAAGGAGATGGGATGAAGAAGGTCGTCGTCACCGGCGTCACCGGAACCCTGGGCGCCGCCCTCGCCGAGCACTACGAGCGGGCGGGATGGTCGGTGACCGGCGTGAGCCGAAAGGGGGAAGACGCGCCCCACTGCCAGAAGGTGCTGGCCAACGCCCAGCAGACGATCGAGGATGCCCGGGCGCTGGTCGCCGAGGATCCGGACGTCCTGCTGCTGAACGCCGGACAGATCGAGGACGAGGTCGGCGAGGGAGGGCTCCCCCTGGCCGACCAGACCCTCTCGATCTACCAGGTGAACGCGATCTTCCCCTCCCTCGTCGCCATCGCGGCGGCGGAGTCGAGGCGGCCGCGCCGCCTGGACGTCGTGTGCATCGGCTCGATCGCCGACGGCGCGCCTTCGAGCTTCGGGCCCGTCTACCACGCCTCCAAGATCGCGGCGCACTACTTCTACACGGGCGTCGGGCCGATCGCGAGCGGCCACGACCCGAACCTGCGCCTGCGCCTCTACCGCCCGGGCGCGATCCAGGGCCCGCTCTCCTGGGCCCCGGCGATCCGGCTGAACGAGCGCGGTCGCAAGATCCGCGCGAAGCGCTGCGAGTCCGCTCCGGAAGCCCGCTACGTGGCCATGGAGATCGCGCGCTTCGTCGAGGGCAACGCGCCCGTCGGCACCTGGGACGAGCCCTTCTCCTTCCGCGCCCTGCGCGTGTTCTTCGCCGTGGCGCCCGGCCTCTACGCGCGGGTCCAGAAGCTCGGCTGGAAGCAGGGAAGCCGCTTCGCCTAGCAGGAGGTCGCTTCGGGCTCGCAGTTGGCGGGCCAGCGCAGCTCGCCTCCTGGCGCGCTCGAGCCCTCCACCTCGAGCACGCGATGGGCGTGGTGGGTGCGCCCGAACTCGTCCTTCGCGCGTACGGTGACGGTGTACGTCCCGGGCCGGAGCTCGTCGGGCAGATCGGCCTCGAAGACGTGGGAGGAGGGCTCCGCCTTCACCCAGGGCTTCACGCTCTCCCGGTGGCGAGCGAAGAGCTCCTTCACGAAGGGGTCGAAGGTGCGGCGCCGGGTCATCGGCCGGTACGGGCCGTCGCCGACCTGGAACGAGAGCTCGGTCTTCGGCCCGCCGTCGAAGAAGTTCACCACGACGTGGGTCGCCGCCACCTCGTCCACGTTGAGGCGCCCGTCGAGGAGCTCGCCGTGGCGAAAGTCGTCCTGCACCTCGGCGCGGTGGTGGTGATGGGTCGCATCGAAGAGGATGCGCATCTGGTAGTCGGCGGGGCGGCCGGCGGCCTTGTAGCGCACGGCGAGGTCGGTGCCGTCCACCTCGAGCACGTGGTAGCCGTTGGGCGTCCCGTCTCGCTGCTCGGCCACGGCGATGCCCCGCTCGTCGATGGGCCCGCTCCACCAGCTCCCCGAGACGGTGGTCAGCACGTGATGGTGGAAGGTTCCGGGCCCGTCGAAGCCGTCCTCCTCGCCGAAGTGGTGATGCTCGGTGGTGTGGGTGTGGCCCGCGACCGAGTAGAGGTGCTCGCGGCCCTCGAGCAGCTCGAAGAGCTCGCGACGATCCTGGGTGTTGGCCTGGGGCCGCTCGGTCTCTCCCGAGTAGGTGCGGAGCGGCGCGTGCATGGCGAGGAACACCAGCTGGTCGTCGGGCACGAGGGCCAGATCCTTCTCGAGCCAGCGCAGCTGGGCCTCGCCGATGCGGGCCTCGTAGCCGCCGCTCCCCCGGTAGTCGCCGGGATCGCTCTCACCGTTGCCCTTGTACTCGATGTTGTCGATCACCACGAAGTGGGCGTCGCCGACGTCGAAGGAGTAGTAGGGCGGCCCGAAGAAGCGCTTGAAGGTCTCGAGCGAGCCCGCGTCGTCCTCGGCCAGGAAGTTCAGCTCGTGGTTCCCAGGCACGTTGTACCAGGGGACGCCGATCTGGCCGATCACGGCGTTGAAGCGCGGCAGGAGCGAGAGGTCGTCGAACATGATGTCGCCGAGGGTCATGCCGAAGAGCGCCTCGGTCCCGATCAGCTCGGAAACGATGTCGTCGCGGATGAAGTCGACCTCGGCGTGGCTCTGGGGCTGGGTGTCGGCGAAGAGGATCGCCTCGAAGCGGCTCGGCTCCGTCGCGCGCCGCAGAGGGAAATCGACCGACTCCGGGAGCGGTCCGGTCGGCGCCACCCCGGCGTAGCGCAGCCCGGGCGGCGAGCCCTCGGGCTGATGCACGTAGTAGAAGCGTGGCAGCATGTCCGCACTCACGGGCGTCTGGAAGCCCGCGGGCTTCACCACGAAGAGCACCACCGGAGGCGTCGCGTCGATCTCGTAGCGGCCGGACTCGTCGGTGCGCACCAGGTCGCGGCCGTTGGAGACGCGGACTCCGGCCAGGCCGGGCTCGCCCGCGTCGCGGACGCCGTCGGCGTTGCGATCTTCGAACACGAAGCCGACGGCGGTCTCGGCACGAAGCGCCGTGGGAGCGGCGATCGACAGTGCGGCCAGAATGGCGATGGCGAGCAGACGCATGGATCCCTCCTGGCGGGATTCTACGGCTCGGGCCGCAGGACCGGGAGCCGGGCGGAAATCCGTCGTCGGATCTTCGCTTCAGTCGAGGAGCGCGTCGATCACGCGCTCGACCAGCGCGCCGCCCGACCAGCTGATCAGGGGAATCAGCCCGTAGAGGCCGATGCGCGTGAGGGCCCCCGCGTCGAAGGGCCACTCCCGAACCGCCTGGACCCGCGACTCCCAGGCCACCCACTCGGAGAGCGGCGGCTCGGGGGCCCGGCCCGCCTCGAGGGCCGTGCGGGCGGCGCGCAGGCCGACGCGGCAGCGCTCGAGCTCTGCGGCCTTGGCCTCGCGGATCCGCTGGTGGATCCCGCGCAGGGAGAGCCACATGCTGAGGCCGCCGAGCACGGCGGTGATCCCCCACACGAGGCTCACGGTCGGCGCATAGCCCCCCTCGAAGAGGAAGAGCGACACGATCGACCCGAGCCCCACCGACGCCAGCAGGGAGGCGAGGGCCTGCCGCGTATAGGGCTCGAGTGCGGTGGGATCGAGCAGGTCGAGGGAGCCGATGTGGCGGGCGCTGCGAGACGTGCGCAGGGCCTCGGCCACGCCGGAGACGGTGTACTCCCCCACCCACCAGCCGACCCACATCCCGAGCACGCGGTGCCAGCGCGCCTCGGGATCCATCACCCCGAAGTCCCAGAGGTAGTGCCAGAACTCGCGGGGCGTCGAGAGGTAGGTCACCCCGACGAGAAGGCCGATTCCGAGCCCGCGAGCGACCCAGCGGGCGGCGGCCGGCGACCGGCCCACCTGCTCCACCATCTCCGAGAGCTCCTCGCTCCCGAAGCGGCCCGAGAGGGCTCTCAGCTGGGTCCGCGTGGCGACGCGGACGCCGATCGTGGCCAGCGGGATGTAGACGGTGAGCAGGATGTGGACCACCGCGATGCGCGCGTCGCGCATGGCCAGGATGGGATCGGGCTCGAGCGCGAGCACCCGGTGGCGGCCGAGCAGGAGCTCGCTCCCCACGAAGACGGCCACCCCGACCACGGCGAGCCACAAGCCCAGCCACGGCAGCGAGATCGGCAGCGAGAGCAGGAAGCCCTCGAGGCCCTTCCCCTTGCTCCGCCCCCGTAACGGGACCGCCGCGTCCGCCATCTCAACAGGATACACGGGCAGGATCCCGTCCGGTCCGGCTACGTTCCGCTCCTACCCCCCGCTTCTGGACCGTCCCCAGGAGGATCCGCATGGCCAGCTACGACTACGACCTCTTCACCATCGGCGCAGGCTCGGGCGGCGTCCGCGGCAGCCGCATCGCCGCGAGCCTCGGTGCGCGGGTCGCGGTGGCCGAGGACTCCGAGCTCGGCGGCACCTGCGTGAACCTGGGCTGCATCCCGAAGAAGCTGCTGGTCTACGCCTCGCACTTCGCCGAGGAGCGCGAGGACGCCATCGCGGGCTTCGGCTGGAGCGTCGCCGAGCCCGAGTTCGACTGGGCCACGCTCATCGCCAACAAGGACAAGGAGATCAAGCGCCTCAACGGGGTGTACGACCGCATGCTCGTCGACGCCGGCGTGACCATCGTCCCCGGCCGCGCACGACTGGTCGACGCCCACACCGTGGAGGTCGCGGGCCGCCGGATCACCGCCGAGAACATCCTGATCGCCGTCGGCGGCTGGCCCTTCGTGCCGGACTTCCCCGGCCGCGAGCTGGCGATCACCTCCAACGAGGTCTTCCATCTCGACGCCCTGCCCGAGCGGGTGCTCGTCGTGGGCGGCGGCTACATCGCCGTCGAGTTCGCCGGCATCCTCCACGGCCTCGGCAGCCGGGTCACCCAGATCTACCGGCGCGAGCTCTTCCTGCGCGGCTTCGACGACTCCGTCCGCGAGGCCCTCGCCACCGAGATGAAGCGCAAGGACATCGACCTGCGCTTCTCGCTCGAGGCCACCTCCATCGAGAAGACGGAGGGCGGCCTGCGGGTGGCGCTCAGCGACGGGAGCGACATCGAGGTCGATCAGGTCCTCTACGCGACCGGGCGGGTGCCCAAGACCGACGATCTCGGGCTCGAGGCGGCCGGCGTCGAGGTCGGGCCGGGCGGCGCGATCCCCGTGGACGCCGTCTCGCGCACCAACGTTCCCAACATCTTCGCCATCGGCGACTGCACCGACCGGGTCAACCTGACGCCGGTGGCGCTGCACGAGGGCACCTGCGTGGCCCACACCCTGTTCGGAGACGGCGAGCGGGCACCCGACCACGAGTACGTGGCCTCGGCCGTCTTCAGCCAGCCCCCGATCGGGAGCGTGGGGCTCACCGAGGCGAAGGCGCGCGACCGCTTTGGCGACGACCTCGCCGTGTATGAGTCGCGCTTCCGGGCGCTCAAGCACACCCTCACCGGCAGCGCCGAGCAGACCCTGATGAAGCTGCTGGTGGATCGGAAGAGCGACGCGGTGGTGGGGCTCCACATGCTCGGGCCCGATGCCGGCGAGATCACCCAGGGATTCGCCGTCGCGATCAAGGCGGGCGTGACCAAGTCGCAGTTCGATCAGACCATCGGCATCCATCCGACGGCGGCCGAGGAGTTCGTCACCATGCGCGAGCCGACCCGCTAGTGGGCACGGCCCTCGTCACGGGGGCGGCGTCCGGGATCGGCGCGGCCACAGCGGCCCGCCTCTCGGCGGCCGGGATGCGCGTGATCGGCGTGGACCTGCGGGGGGCCGACATCGAAGCCGACCTCGGCTCGGCCGACGGGCGAGCCGACGCGATCGCCCATGCGCGGGAAGCCTGCGCGGGCACCCTCGATCGACTCGTCTGCTGCGCGGGGCTCGGTGCCCACGTGGACGACCTCGCCGCCATCGTCTCGGTCAACTACTTCGGCGCGGTCGAGCTGCTCGACGGGCTCCGGAGCGAGCTCGAGGCGGGCTCGGATCCGGCGGCGGTGCTCGTGTGCTCGAACTCCGCGCAGATGGCGCCCCTCGACGAGCACCCGATCGTGACCGCCGCCCTCGCCGGAAACGAGCAGGCGGCCCGCAAGGCGGCCGCCGAGTCCAACGGCTTCTTCGCCTACGCCGGCTCCAAGCACGCCCTCTCCCGAGCGGTGCGCCGACGCGCGGGCGAGTACGGGCGCGCCGGCATCCGCCTGAACGGCATCGCGCCGGGGGCGACGCGCACGCCGCTGCTGGAAGGCGGCGCGAGCCACCCCGTCTTCGGCAAGGGCATGGCGCAGCTCGACATCCCGCTCGGGCGCCACGCCGAGCCCGACGAGATCGCGGGCGTGATCGAGTTCCTGCTGGGCGCAGCGGCGGCCTACGTCCACGGCAGCATCGTCTACGCCGACGGCGGCAACGACGCCGCGATCCGGCCCGACCGCTTCTAGTCGGGGACGCGAGCGAAGTCGACCCCGCAGAGCTCCTCCCGGGTCGCGCGATCGGCGAGCTCCCGGTCGTTCGAGACCGAGAGGCTGCGGCTGCCGTCGGGGCGGTCGCACAGGAGCGCCGTGCGGGCCGGGGTGTCTCCGTCGTAGAGCACCGTGTAGCTCGCGACCCGTGCGGGCCCCGGTGTCGGCGCGCCGAAGGGGATCGGCTCGCCCTCGGCGGCGGCCGTCGCCCGGGTGCAGTCGAACGCGGCGAAGGGGACGGCGGGCTCCGTCGACCAGACGCTCGCGCCCTGCTTGTTCACGATGCCGCTCACGGCCGTGAGCAGGCCCCGGCTGCCCGGATCGGCACGCAGGGCGCGGGCCAGGGTCACCAGCGACTGCAGCGCGAAGGAGTTGAGGGGGCCACCCGCGAACGCCATGCCGCCGGTGAGCGTCGAGGGCCGCGAGGCGTCGAGCCCGAGGGCGCGGCGCTGCATGCGCACCGCGATCGGGAAGCAGCTGTAGAGCTCGAGGTGTGCGATCTCCTCGGTGCCGAGACCCGTGTGGCTCAGCACCGCCTCGAAGACGGCTTCGAAGCCCGGCGAGCGGTGCAGGAAGCGGCGCTCGGGGACCACGCGCATCTCGTCCGAATCGGCGATCGCGAGGGGATGCACGAAGCGCTCGGGCGGCACCCCGAGCCGCCGCGCCTTGCCCGCCGAGCACAGGATCAGGGCCGCCGCCTGGTCGACGTTCCAGCTCGAGCAGTGGGCGCGCGTGTAGGGGAACGCGAGCATCGGATTCCGCGCGCTCGCATCGCGCAGATCGGAGGCGGCGACGCGCTCGCGGCGCCACGCGTCCGGGTTCGCGACGGCGGCCTCGCTCTGGGCGGCCCACTCACGGGCGACGTCGTCGCGATGGGCGTCGAGCGCCTGCTTCTCGAACGCGCGCAAGGCGTTCTCGAGCAGGGCGTAGCCCGTCACCGGCCGCGCCAGGCCGAGCTCGATCTCCCGCCGGCTCAGGATCGGGCCGTCGGGCCGGAGCACCTCGTCCGGCGTGCCGGGCGTCTCGAGGGTGGGCGCCGTCCGGCCGCGCCGTTCGGCGGAGACGGCCCGGTACTTCGCCTCGGTGCCGCCGACGAGGACGACCTCGGCGACGCCGGTCTGGATCGCCCGGGCGGCGCGCGAGAGGAGCGTCGTCTGCAGCACGCCGATCTCGGCGACGAGGGTGCGCGGCCGCTTCGCCCCGGCCCCGAGGCGCTCGGCGAGCCAGCCGGTGGGATCCGCGTAGTCCCACAGGCCGCGGGGCATCATCACCGCGTCGGCCCCTTCGAGGAGCGCCCGGCTGCCCGCGTCCTCCGCCGCCTGCTCGAAGGCGCGAGCGAGCAGCTCCACCGGCTCGTGGGCGCGCTCGGGATCCTCCTCGCGCTGGGTGATCCCGCCGACGCCGACGAGGACGGGTGCGTCGTCCGCTGCAGGGCTCACGCGGCGATCAGCCCCTCGAGGTTGTCGCGCATCACCCGGCGAACCGCGTCGGCCGGAAGCCCCTCGAGCTCTTCCACGAACTCGACGGGCCAACGCAGGCCTTCGGGATGCGGGTAGTCCGAGCCGTTCAGCACGTGCTCGACGCCGAGCGTCCGGGTGAGGCCGACCACGTCGTCCTCGAAGAAGGGGGCGACCCAGAGGTTGCGCCGCAGGGTCTCGCTCGGCGAGAGCGGCGGCACGCCGAAGCGCCACATGTCCTTGGAGTGCAGCCGCGCGATGTGGTCGAGCTTCTTCAGCAGCGGCGCGACCCAGGAGGAGCCGTACTCGACGCTCAGGATGCGCAGCTCGGGGAAGCGGCCGAAGAGGTTGTCTCCGACCAGGGCGGTCAGCGTGTCCACGATCGGGCGCTCGGTGAAGGAGATGGCGTACTCCATCAGCGAGTGGCGGTGGGAGGGCGGATGCGGCCGCAGGCCCCAGGGCGTGTTGTACATCTCGCTGAAGGGCGTGCGCCCGATGTGGTAGACGACGTTGACGCGCGCCTCCTCGCAGCGGGCCCAGAAGGGATCGAAGTGGGGGTCGCCGGGCGAGCGCCCGTCGATCGGGCCGGCCGTGAGCACCACGAAGCGCGCGCCGCACTCGAGCACCCGATCGAGCTCGGCGATGGCAGAGCGTACGTCCGCCAGGGAGAGCAGGGGCGCGCCATGGATGCGCCCGTCGCCGCCGTAGCCCCAGTCCTCCTCGAGCCAGCGGTTGAAGGCTCGAACGACGGGGTAGAGCACGTCGCGGTGCTTCGGCTGACGCAGCTGGGGCTCGACGCCGACCCCCGCCGTCGGGAGCATCAGGCAGGCCTCGACCTGCTGGCGGTCCATCTCGACGAGGCGCGCCTTGCGGTCGACGAACTCGGGCACGGCGAGGCCGTCGATGGGGTGGAGGCTCGGGCTCCCGCCCTCCTCCGACAGGCCGCGCAGGAACGCCTTCATCACGCCGGGCGCGCCGATGCTGTCGCCCGCCCCGACGCTGAAGAACTGGCAGCGCTCGTCGCCGACCCACATGCGGCCCGGCCCCGGCTGGCTGCGATCGATGTGGATGCTGCGCTCCCGGTGGGCCGCCTCGATGTGGCGGGTGAAGCAGTCGTCCGGCTCGTAGTAGTGGTTGTCCGCGTCGAAGATGCGGTAGTCGAGCTCCATCTCAGTCCTCTCCGATGCCGGCGGTCTCGGGGATGCGCAGGCGTACGCGCCCGAAGGGAGTGCCGTAGAAGATGCGACCCGCCTGATCGAGGAGCGTCCCCGAGAAGAGCGGGTTGAAGCGTTGGCCGCCGATCACGCTGTGGAAGGCGGGGGCTCCGCTCTCCCAGTCGAGGGCCTCGAGGGTCCACTCGCCCTCGCGCGCGCCGATCAGGTAGACGAGCCCCGTCGCGTGGCTCACGAGCGGCACGCAGCTCGGCGAGCTGATCTCGGCGTTCACCCAGGAGACGGCGAGTCGCTGCTCACCGGGATCCCAGTGGAAGCGCTGCACGCCATAGGGCTGGTGCGCGGGGTCGCTGCCCTGGAACCCCGCCATCACCCGCGCGACGTCGCGCGGGACGTACCACGGCACGCCCCTTGCCTGGTTGTTCACGACCAGGGCGCCGTAGCCCGCCACCACCACCGACTGCTCGGACTGGATGGCGGCGAGCCCGGGATCGCCCATGTCGGCGGGCAGCATCCCGGCGATGCGGGCGTCGGGCGCACCCTCGGGCGACTCGAAGCCATCGGGGATGGCGTCGCGCCAGAAGAGCGTGAGGTTCATGCGCGGCTCGCCGTCGGTGATGACCACGAAGCGGTCCTCGTCGCCGAAGCCCATCAGGCTCGGCGTGGCGCCGGTGCCGTCGCCACTGCCGTTGCGGTAACGGGCGGTCCACGCGCCGTCGGCGGGATCCGTCGAGAGCGCGTCTCCGGTCCACACCACCTTGTGCATGTGGTCCTGGGAGGCGACGTAGATGCCCCCGGCCGCGTCGATGGCGAAGCCGTTGCGCACCCAGCCGTATCCGGTGCGGCCCGTCGCCTTCTCCTCGGCGCCTTCGCTGTGCCGCAAGCGGGTGACGCGGATCTCGGAGAAGTCCCGGCGGAGGGCGACCAGATACCCGTGCTCGGTGCCGACGACGATCCAGCCGTCATAGGTGAGGTTCATGCCCACCAGCGCGCCCGTCACCTCTTCGGGCAGGGCGAGGCGGCGAAGGATCACGATGGGAGACTCGGGGTCGCCCGGCGTCGCGTCACCGTGAGCGACGATCGTGCCGGCCTTGTCGCCGATGTAGTAGACGCCGTCGGCATCGAGCAGCGTATACACACCCGAGAGCTCGCGCAGCTTCCACATCTCGCGGAGCGAGCGCAGGATCGCGAAGGGGCCACTCGTCGAGCGGTCGAAGGCCGCATAGATGCGATCGGCGTAGGCCTCGTCCCAGCCCGCATCCTTCAGGGTGAGCCAGGCCGTCGCCAGCACCTCGAAGCTCTCGTGGTCGAGCTTCACGATCCGGTCGAGGCCGTTGCTCCAGATCACGCGACGGCCATCTTCGTAGGGGCCCGACACGGTGGCCCCGAAGTGGGCGGGCCCGGTGTGCGCCTCGTCCACGTGGGACGCGGCGAGGCGCGGGGGCGCGCTGCGCGGGCCGGCGACGGCCACCGAGTCCTGCTGCGCCGAGTCGCCGTGGCCCAGCGGATAGACCGAGTCCGCGAGGTGGGGATTGCGCGGCGGCAGCTCGACCGCGGTGGCTGCCGTGGCGAGCGCGAGCACCAGCAGGACGACGCTCGCCCTCACGAGTCCGCGTCCGCTCGCGCCGCGATGCCGGCGATCACCTGCTCGAGCCCCGCATCGAAGCCGCGTCGCCGCGCAACGAGGGAGGCCAGCTCTCCCGCACAGTCGACGATCTCGGGGTGCTCCGTCCGGGAGGCCGCAGCCAGCCGTGCACGCATGCGCCGCCTGCGCTCGGCGCGATCCTCGGGTGCGGCCGCCGCTTCCTCGTCGCCCTCGGCGGCACCGAGCGCGGCGTCCATGGCGGCGCATCCGATGGTGAAGCCGAGCAACGCACCGAAGGCCTCGACGGCCTCGCGTCGCGAGAGCCCGGCGCCGCGCAGCACGGCGAGGGACTCGTCGAGCACCGCGAGCCCGGCGTCGCCGAAGCGCCATCCGTGGCCCAGGTAGCCCATCACGCCGGGCGTCGAGAGCAGCGCCCGGTGCATGCGGCCGAAGCTCTCGCGCAGCCAGTCCTGCCAGCGCGCCGGGTCGACACCGTGGGCCGTGGGCGCCGACTCGGCCACGAAGGCCTCGAGGATGGCGTCGACCAGCTCGGCCTTGTCCCGGTAGTGGCGGTAGATCGCCATGGGAGAGACCCCCAGGGCCTGCCCCAGGCGCTTCATGGTGAGCCGCTCGAGGTCCCCCTCCCGCGCGATGCGCAGGCCGGCGGCCGCGATCTCGGGGGCCGAGAGCGAGCGGGGCTTGCGGGGGCGGGGCGACGCCGGATCGGCATGGCCCGCACGAGGGGTGCGCGGCATGGCCTAGTGTATGGCGTACACTAAGCCTGCCAGCAAGGCCTAGGGCGAGCCCACTCCCGGGCCCGGGGTCTCCCCGAAGGCCGGCCGGAGGACGCTGAAGAAGTCCGTCGGCGAGACCAGGCCGTCGCCGTCGAAGTCGGCCGGGGCGCAGGCCCGCGTGGTGACCGGCCCGAGGCAGGGGCGGAAGAAGCCGAAGAAGTCGTTGCTTCGCACGAGCCCGTCGTTGTCGAGATCGGCGTCGCACGCGTCGCCGTAGTGCTGGATGCCCTTCAGGCTCGAGTCGTCGTCCTCGCTCGAGTTCGCGTCGGCCTGATCGGGGTTCGGGACGAGGCGGCAGTTGTCCGCGAGATCGTTGATCCCGTCGAAGTCGCTGTCCGGAATCCGTCCCCGGAGCACCAGCGTCCCGTCGATGCGGATCCAGGGCACGCAGGAGTTCGAGGAGATCGGAATCCGCTCGGCCAGGGGCAATCGCACCTCGATGGGGACGATGCCACTGGACTGGCCCACCTCGATCTCTCCCTGGCCATGGCCGAGGAGCGCCTCCTCGATGTCGAAGGGTCGCACCACCCCGACGACGACCTCGAGCGCGTCTCCGTTGGCGGTGAAGAGACCGTCGTCGATCTCGATGTCGACGCCGTCCTCGGGAAGCGCCGACGTTCCGAGGCCCGTGGCGGGCGTGACCAGGGTCGTGCTCGAGAACGCGACCTCGGCGTCCTCGAGATCGGCCGTCACGTCGCTCAACGCGTCGCTCAGGGTCCAGGCGACGTCGGCGGCGAAGAGGCGGCTGCTCGGCAGGAACCGGATCTGGCTGACGGTCAGACCGTTGATCAGATCGGAGCCGCCCTGGATGTCGACGCGCACGCTGCCCGTGAGGGTGAGCGGCTCGGCGGTGGCCGTCGCGACGTCGAGGACGGCCTCGAGATCGGTGGCCGCGTCGACGGTCAGGGAGAGCTCGAGCGAGGAGGCCGCGATCGGAAGACCGAGCCAGACGGCGAAGAGGAGCAGGCCTGCGCGACGCATCACGCGCTCCTCCGGCCGCGGGCGCGTCGGCGCAGGAAGGGCAGCACCAGGAGCGCCTCGAGGCCGATCAGGCCGCAGGTCACGCCGCCGCTCGGGATCCCGGGTGGCGCACCCACGAGGGTGTCCGGGAAGCTCGAAGCGCCCACCTGCGTCTGCACGACGGCGACGTTGCCCGCCGCCGGAAGGCCGGTGCAGGTGCCGTTGATCGAGAACCACTCGAAGCAGCACGCATCGGTCGCACTCCCGGCCGCCAGGAACCCGCTGGCGGGCGCGATGCGCGCGATGTTCGTGCCCGGAACGGTGCAGCTCGCCGGCGCTCCGTCCGCGAGGTCGATCGTACTGATCGGACCCGGGTCGAGGAACCAGGGCCCGGGGAAGCCGCCCTCCTCCGACAGGAACACTTGAGCGGAGGTCTGCAGGACGTCGCCTCCCGCGTTCACCAGCAGGTAGCAGTTGCGCTGCGCGACGATCTCTTGTCCAGCCACGATGGGCGAGCTCGAGTACTGCACCATGCGAACGCCCGGGGGCGTCTCGGCGGGGGGCACGCTGACCACGCCCTGGCACTCGCCACGCATCGGAGTCGGCAGCAGCAGCAGCCCCAGCAAGGCGGCGCAGAGCGCCGCGGCGATTCGGTTCATCATGTCGTCCTCGATGTTGCCATCAAGGCGGCGTCCATCGCTTGTGGAATCGCACGCCTCCGTGGATCTTCCGCGATTCTCAATCCGCATCTGCCGTTCCCCTGCACAGGAGCTGCGCGATCCCGAGGGGTCCATCCATTCCCCGGGCCTCGGCGACGGCCAGGGCCTCCTGGGCGGCGCTCGCGGCGCGGGTCGGATCGCCCGCCCGGATCCGCGCGCGGGCCAGCTCGATCCAGGTGGTGGCGAGCCAGGCATCCGCGCCCATGCGCCGCTCGACCTCGAGCGCCTCTTCGAGCCGCTCCACGGCCTCTTCGTGCCGACCTTGCACCGAGGCCAACACACCGAGGCAGCGTGAGGCACAGCCCGTGGTCAGCGTGTTGGAGACGGTGAGGTAACGGCCGGCGTCGGGTAGCAGGATCCGCTCGAGCACGGCCGCGGCCTGGGCGTCGTCGAGCGCCGCGCAGATCTCGGTGAGCAGCGCGAGATTCAGCCCGCGATGGACGCGCTGGTCGACGACCTCGTGGAAGTCGTCGCGCGAGAGCTCCTCGAAGAGTCGCCGCGCCTCGTCGAGCCGACCGCGCTCCACCTCGATCGAGGCGAGGCCGGTGCGGAACGCGGCGAGCGCGGGATAGGCCTCGGCGGTCGCGCGCGCGCCCGCCTCGAGCTCGTCGAGCCGACCCTGCAGCCGCCGCAGCGCACCGACCTGGGCCGTGAGCGCCACCGTCGCGTGCTCGGGATCCTGCTTGGCGCCGAGCGCGGCCGCCTCCTCGATCAGGCGCTCGGCGTCGCGGACGTCGCCGCGCCACAGCGCGCGGGCCGCGCGGGCGCGCGCCACGTGGCTCGCGTAGAGGGGATGGTGGAGGTCGTCGGCGATGCGCTCGAGCGCCGCGAGATCGCGATCCACGCCCAGGGAGTCGGCGCGCTCGACGCGATGCTGGAGGCGCAGGGTCAGCGCGTCCGCCTGGAAGATGCGGCTCCCGACGCGACGCGCCTCCGCCAGGAGCTCTTCGTAGGTCTCCTCGCGTGCGGCATCCCCACCCACGAGCTCGAGCACCGAGCCCCGGGAGCCCAGGACGTCGAGCAGGGTGTCGCGGTCGGAGAGCTTGCGCGCCATCTCGACGGCTTCGCGCGTCAGCGCATCCTGGAGGTCGCTCTCCGGGGTCCAGGTGAGCTGGCGCGCGAGGTGCGAGAGCAGGCGCGCCCGGCGCGGCGTGGCCTCGTCACCGAGCCGCTCGAGCGCCTCGCGCATCAGGCTCACCGTCTCGGCGTTGGAGTGCGCGGTGAACACGCTGACCAGCGCGATGGACTCGGCCGCATCGGCCAGGGTCGCGGCGTCGTCTTCGGCGCGCGCGAGCGCCACCAGCTCCCACCAGGCCTGGGCCGCGGCCTCCCGGCGGCCGGCGCGGAAGCGCGCGTCGGCGAGCGTGCGCAGCGCGCCCGCCCGCTCCGATGCGGGCACCTCGCCGCTCCCGTCCGCAATCTGCAGGGCGAGCTCGGCGTAGGGGATCGCCTGCTCGAAGGCGAGCAGGCGCAGATCCTGCTCGGCCGCACGGCGCGCATAGTCGAAGGCGCGCTCCGCTCCGCTGGCCGGCAACGCCGCCGCGAAGTGCGAGGCCAGCTCGGAGAGCACGCGCTCGGGCTGGCGTGCATGGATCGCCTCCAGCGCCTCGGCCACCGAGAGATGGGCGCGCACGCGATCCCGCGTGGAGAGGTCGCCGTAGAGCGACTCGCACACGAGGCCGTGGACGAAGCGCAGCCGGCCCGTCGTCTCGCCCGGCTCGACCAGCCGCGCCTGCTCGGCCGGGTCGAGGTCGTCGAGCAGGTCGGCGGGCGAGCGTCCGGTGGCGCGCGCCAGGACGACGAGGTCGAACTCGCGTCCGATCGTCGAGGCCACGCCGAGCAGCGCGCGCGTGCCCTCGTCGAGCTCGGCCAGGCGCTGGCGGATCACCGGCTGCACGCCGGGGGGGACCTCGAGCCCTCCATCGCCGTCGGGCGCACGGGTGACCAGCTGGGCGAGCTGCCGCGCGAAGAGCGGATTGCCCTCGGTGCGTTCGACCAGGGTCTCGAGCAGCGCGGGAGACGGCGACTCGCCGATCTCGTCCTCGACCAGACGCGAGAGCGCCTCGCGCTCGAGGCCTCCGAGCAGCAGTGTCTGGCTCCCGTGCGGGCTGCGCGCCACCGCGGCGAGCGTGGCTCCGAGGGCGGGGTTCGCGCTCTCGGCCTCCCGGGTCGTCGCCACCACCAGGAGGCGTACGCTCGCGAGCTCCTGGGTCAGGTAGTCGAGGAGCAGGAGCGACGACTCGTCGGCCCAGTGCAGGTCCTCGAGCAGCAGCATCAAGGGCTCGCGCCGAGCGGCGCTCCCGATGAAGGCCGTCACGGCGTCGAAGAACGCGAAGCGCTCGGTATCCGGGTCGGGCGCCTCGTCGCGCTCCTGCAGCCCACGCGGCAGGCGCTCGGCGATCTCGGGCACGACGCGCGCAATCGCCGCGGCGCCGCTGCCGAGATCGGCGACCAGGTGCTCCACCGGAATTCGGGCGGCATGGCTGCGCAGGATCTGGACGAAGGGCCAGAAGGCCGGCTCCCGGTCGCC